>Ga0302157_10007855_pt1 | contig 10637 bp, 13 predicted proteins | sample I_Bog_N3_3_FD_193502 | JGI IMG/M metagenome (GOLD analysis project Ga0302157, IMG submission 193502) | Peat permafrost microbial communities from Stordalen Mire near Abisko, Sweden - I_Bog_N3_3 | ecosystem: Environmental > Terrestrial > Soil > Wetlands > Peat | place: Sweden: Abisko, Stordalen...
ACGGAGCCGGATTCGGCCCGGGCCCCGCCCCGAGCGGCACCGCCACGAACGCCGGCTGCGGAGGTTCCGGCCAGGACTTCTCCAACAGCTCTCTGAGCTTCAGCGTCATCACACCGTTGGGTCAGCGGTGGACGGCCGGCAGCACCGGCAACTGCATCGGACTGGTGGTGTCCAGCTACTCCGACAACTCGGTGACGTTCGGATTCGGCAGCGAGTACGGCGCCAAGCCGTACTGGACCCTCCAGGCCGGGGACACCGTCACCTTGACCGTCAACGGGATCCAGCGCACCGAGGTCTACGGGGGCTGAGCCGCGCCCTCCCGTCCGCCGGGCGTTCCGTGGGTGATCCGGACCGGGTCGCGCATCTCTCCACCGGGCACGGGACCGTAGGGTGCATGCATGACCAAGTACGTAGGGGACAGCTCCACGTTCGGAGCTGACGGGCCGTTCTTCCACGTCATCCGGGAGGGACTCGAGGGTGTCGCCGAGGGCGAGGACTTCTTCGACCTGCTGGCCGAAGATGTTGTCTTCGAATATGTCATCACCGTCCCCGGATATCCGAGGCGGATCGAAGGTCGACAGGCGGTCATCGAACTCTACGCGGACTACGACAGCTACATGATCGTACGGCGCGCCGATGATCTCCACGTCTACCGGGACCCCGCCGCCTCGGTGGTCGTACTCGAGTACCAGGTGCACGGCGAGTCCGCCCGGACCGGCCGTCCCTACGACAACCGGTTCGTCTCCATCATGACCATCGAGGACGGCAAGGTGGCCCACTGGCGGGACTATCTCGACCCGGTGGCCGTCTTCGATGCCGCTGGCTGGCCGACGGATGCCGGCGGTCCCTCGGTCGACGGCTAGCTGACGTGGCCCCGGTGCGTGGTGATGATCCGCCGCGATGCACAACGGTCCCCCGCCGTAGGATCGGCGCCGGAGGTTCCGATGGTGGTGGACGACCCGGTGGAAGCGCTGATCCTCGACCTGCTCGAGTGGCTCGACGGCACGCCCCGCCCCTACGTCGACGTGATGGAGGCGTGGCGCACGTCGTGCCCGCGGCTGCCGGTGTGGGAGGAGGCCAACCGTCATGGCTTCCTGTTCCGCCGACCGGGTGACGGCGGCGGCCTCGTCTCCACCTCTCCCCGGGGCCGCACCCACCTCCGACTCCATCGGCCGGTGGTCGCCGTCTGACGGGTACCCGGCGGCATCACCCCCGGACCCGACCGAGCGTTACCCGTCCAACAGGGCGAGGAGCCACCTGGGGCCGACCGCGTCCGCTCCCCGCGCCTCGACCCGCCGCCGGAGCTCGCGGTCGGCCGACACCAGCGTCACCGGATCCGGGCTGTCCGCGGCCACCGCCACCAGCGTGTCGTCACCGCTGCCCGGCGCATGGACCACCGTCACGCCGTCACCGGTGCCCGCCTCCACACCGCGGCGGGACGCGCCTTCGAGGACGACCACCACGGGATTGTCGAGCCGGCCCGTCCGGACCGCCGCCCGGACCCGCTCGACGAAGCTGGCGGCCGCCCCCGGGCGATCGCGCCACCAGCCCGTCGGCTGTGACCCGATCACATTGGCGGCATCGACGAGGAGCACGGTCCCAGTCTCCCCGACGGTTCCGGGTCGACGGGGTCGGCGGCGCCGCTCAGGCGGCGGACTTCTCCCGGATGTGGACGCCGCACGCCGAGCCGAGGCCGATGACGTGGGCCAGGCCGACTGAGGCGCCCTCGATCTGACGGTCGCCGCCCTCGAGGCGGTTACCCAATAGCCGGAGCAGTCATGGAACCCGGGGCGATTCAATGTCGGCGCAGGGCGTAAGTTGACCCAGAAGGGCCACCTGACCCTGGCTGACGCTCGGGCCCTGGTCGACCTGCTCGGAACGGGCGACCTCGTGGACAGGCGGATCGGGGACCGGACGTTCCGGACGCGTAGCTCTGACCAGCTCTACCGGCTCCGGCAGGTGTTCGCCTGGGCCAAGAAGGCCGGTGTCGTTCGGGTGGCCCATGGCAAGGTCGTCGCCACCAAACGCGGACTTGGGCTCGGCGACGATCTCGGCGGGTTCTACGACCGGGCGGTGGACGCCCTCCTGGCGATCGGGCCGCTCACGTCTCAGCGGTTTTCCGATGCGTGGTTCGCCTGGCCCGAGGTCGACGAGGTTCTCGACTCGGTGAGCGCCCACCTCCTCATCGCCCCGTACGGGGCGAAGGCTGCGTTCCCGCTGGAGGACATCGCAGCGACGGCCGCAGGGGTGGTGCTCGAAGCGTTCAGCTTCCGGGTGGAGGACGATGAGGTGGTGCAGAGGGTGACGACCGATGTCGCCGACATCATGGACGCGTTCGAGCTGGCTGTGGTTGTCCGGCGGATCGGTGCAGTCGACCCGGGCGACAGCCGCCAGACGTCCGGCGGATCGGTGGTGCTCACTCCGGCGGGTGTCGTCTGTGCAAGGCGGCTGCTGGCCGATGCCGGCTACGACACCCCTGTGCCGGATCGTTTCGCGGACGGTAATGCGACGGACCTGCTGTTGGGCACCGACGGGGAGGGCGCCGCGGTCGTCTACGGGGAGGTGATGGCATGGCGGGCGGCCCGCGAGCCCGGCCAAGCAGCCGCCGAGATGTCCGACGCGGTGCGGGAGCTCGACGACCCAGATCTGCGGGTCCTCGGTCTCACCATCCTCGGAGAGATCGGTTCCGACGTGGCTACACCGTGCGTCCGTGAGCTTGCTTCGGACCCCGCGATGCGTGGCTTGGCGTTGTGCTGGCTGGTCGATCACTGCCAGGTCGGGGAAGAGGAACTCTTCGACCCATCGGACCTGCCGGGGTTCGTCGATGTTCTCGGATATCGCATGGTGAAGGGTGGGCCGGACGGCCTGATCTCGACGCTGGCGCTGACCGGCGACCACGGACGACAGGTCGACGTGGTCGCCGGCATGTGGAAGGCGCCGTCACCGATGACCGAGCTGGTGCTCACGGCGGTCTCCCAGGTGCACCCGACGAAGGTGGTGGCCAAGGCTGCCCGCAAGGCTCTCTTCAAGCGACGCAGCTCATGGGGCGACTCCTGAGTCCGCGCATCGGGCGACGGAACCCGGTCAGCGACCAGCCGATGTCGCAATAAGACGCACATATGTACGAAAAAGTGCGACACTAGATCCATGGATTACGTGAAGCCGGTGGAGGCGTTGATTCCGGGCGTACAGGGTCGTGTCTTGACCGTACTGGCCCGGACCGAAGCGGAATTGACCATGCGGTCGGTCGCCGAGCTGGCCGGCGTGAGTGCCAACCAGGCCACCGTCGTACTCAACCGCCTGGTGCGTCTCGGGATCGTGGAGCGCCGGGATGTGGGAGCTTCCGCCCTGGTGCGCCTGGTCCGCGACAACGAGGCAGCTCGGTCCGTACTCTCACTCGTGGGCCTCCGTCAGGGTGTCTTGGCTCGTCTGGCGGGGGAGGCGAGGAAGATCCGGCCGGCCCCGGCATGTCTCGTGGTGTTCGGTTCCTTCGCCCGTGGTGACGCACACGAGAACAGCGACGTCGACGTGCTCGCCGTGCCGCCTGCCGAAGCACAGGCTGATGACGGACGATGGACGGCAGCGCTCGGGCAGTGGTCCGATCGGGCGGCACGGATCGCCGGTAATCCGGTCAATTTGCTCGAAGCCACGATGGACGAATTGCCGAAGCTGGTCCGGCGCGAGCGAGAACCGTGGCGGACGATCGTGGAGGAGGGAGTCGTTCTGGTCGGCGACATTCCCCCCGAGATCCGGGCCGCGTGATGACGGCCGCACGCCGTCAGGCGCAGACGCGGACTGCTTCGGCTGCCGATGCCCGTGCGTATCTGGACAAAGCGCGGGAGTTTCAGCGGGCCGCCGAGGACTCACTCGGGCTCGGGAACCGTGTAGCCGCGGCTGGCAACGCCGTCCATGCCGGCATCGGAGCGGCGGACGCCATCACGGCAGCCAGGGCAGCAGTGGTCTGGAAGGGAGAACACTCCCAGGCTCCGGCTCATCTGGAGAAGGTCGGTGGCGAGGAGGGACGAAAGGCAGCCCCTCAACTCCGCCGACTCCTGCCGCTGAAGAACCGGGCGGAGTACGACCCCGAACCGATCTCTGCAACCGAAGCGAGGGCGGCGGTCACCGCCGCGGCACGCATGGTGCGAATCGCCGAGCAGACAGTGAAACAGGTCGACCGCTGAACCCTGTGGTTGCTAGTTCCGAGGTCTGTATCCATCCCTACTTCATCCCTACAACTCGGCGGAACCGGGTGGGTTCAGGACGACTCGATCCCGAATAGACCCAGGTCAGCGGACTCGGGGCGACCTGCTGGACCCCCGGAACCGAGCACCCAGATCTACGAGGGCACCAACCAGATCCAGCGGGTCGTGATCGCCAAGGCGCTGCTGGGGTAGGTAGCAGGCCGTAGTCGTTGATCAACCAGTCGCCCGTGTTCTCCCGCGTCAGCGACACTGTCCAGATGTGGTCCGGGTGACCCTCGCAAGCAGACGTACTCTCATCGAGGGGCAGTAGACGGTCGCCGTTCGACCGGACACTTCCACGAGCTTGCCGCGAAGGTTCCTGACCGAAGACCACGTGGCGGTGTCGCCCCCTCCCCCGCAGACACGCTTCGCCCGGACGGGACGAAGCTCTCCATGACCGCGCAGTGGACGTTCGCATCGATCGATGGGAACCATGACCCGGTCGTCGCCCACGGTGAGGAGCGGTTGGCTGGGGCCCCACCGGCCCGGGCTCCTGCTGGTCGCAGAGGAAGTGGGCGCCGAGTGTGGCCGATCGGCCCCGCGAGGGAGCCGTCGGACCCGCTCCTCTGACACCAGACGCTGCTCCCACGACGCGGTGCACCCGACGACGGTCCGCACACACCGACGTCGAGACCGTCGACCCGGGGCTCCATTCCGAGCTCGGCGCGCATTCTGCTCCGGCACCCTCCCGGCGAGGGGGCGAGCACGGTCGGGGGCAGGGTGAGGTCCAGTGGATCAGCCCGGCGCACGACCTCCCGGAATGTCCCTACCGAGTTGGAGGAACACCTGAAGCAGCAGGGTGATCACCCCGACGGGCATCGTGGGGCCGACTGCAGGAACCCCTGTGTCCAGGCACCCCGTCGGGCGGAGGACGCACGAGGCGCGGACCCACGCTGCCCGTCAGGATCGATATTCGGGATTCGAGAAGTCGAATCGCGAGCCCGCATCCCATTCCCGACGCTGATTTCCGTAGGCCGGGAAGCCGCCCGCTGACTTCAGCATCCCGGCGAGGTGGAGGAGGTTCCACGTCATGAAGGTCGTGTTGCGATTGGTGAACTCGTTGTCGACCCCGACCCGACTCCCATCCTCGAGCTCGTCCCCATAGCTGGGACCCGGGCCCGCCTCACCGATCCATCCGGCGTCCGACTGGGGCGCGATCGAGTACCCGATGTGCTGCAGGCTGTAGAGGACGTTCGACGCGCAGTGCTTGATGCCGTCTTCGTTTCCCGTAATCAGGCATCCTCCGACTCTCCCGTAGAAGAGCCATTGGCCCTTGTCGTTGAGCTCACCTGAGTGGGCATAGAGCCGCTCGATCACCTTCTTCGTCTCGCTGCTGTTATCGCCCAGCCAGATCGGGCCGCCGATGACGAGGATGTCCGCGGCCATCACCCGACTGAAGAGTTCAGGCCATGCGTCCTCCGCCCAACCGTGATCGCGCATGTCCGGGTACACGCCGGTGGCGATCGCATGGTCGACGGAACGGAACTGGTCGACTCGGACACCCTGTTTGGCCATGATGGATGCGCTGATGTCGATCAGATGCTGGGTGTGGCTCACCTCGGGTGACCGGGTCAGCGTCGTGTTGATGAACAGGGCGGAGAGATTCGAGAAGTCGGGATGGCTATCGGTATCCATGGAACTGCAGTCCTCCAAGCGTCGTTCGCGTTTCACGGCACTCCAGACCCGAGGACGCGACCGCCCGGGCGGTGGGAGTGTTTACCTGCTCTGGCAGGGAACGTAGTGCCCTCTCTGGAGATCGTCGATCAGTCGGGAGCGGGTCGCACGTCGGTGGTGCGGCCGGTGCCTCGACGGCAGGTCGAGACCCCACGGACAGGATCACCTTCGCCGGCGGAGACCGGGATCAGAAGCCTTGGTCGACGATGAGGTCCGCGGCAACCCCGCCTCCCGATTTCGTGGCTCTGTTCGATCGATCACGCGTCAGGAGCACGGCACGGGAGGGAGGCTCCGCTCCACCCGATTCAGGTGCCCTCCTGGCGTTCGGGGATGCTCGACGGCAGCCCGAGATCGGCACGTTCCGGACGGCTCTAGATGGCGGCCCAGAATCTTCGTAAGGCGGCTGCCCCGGCGGCCGGATCCTGCAGCATCCACCAGTGGCCGACCCCTTCCAGAACCGCAACGCTCGCTCCAGCCCGCTCGGCGACCCAGCGATGCCGGTCCTCACCACCCGTATGGACGTCCCCCGCGGGAACGATCACGAGACCTGGTCGAGCCGAGGCAGCAGAGGCGTTCTGCCCCCAATGGGCGAGCACCGCTTCGGGTACGGAGCGGTACACCGCGAGGATGCATCGAGCCATGGTGTCATCGAGGGCTTCAGCCAGTGCCCTCGCCACCGTCGGCGTCATGCCCATCGACTGGTTGAGGCTGGCTCTATCCTCGATGCCCAAGGCCAGCCATGCGGCGACGGCCTCCTCCCCGGCACCGGGTGTCTGCCAGATATGGCAGGGCACGTCATCGAAGACGTAGCCCGGGGCGAAGCAGCCGGCCGTGTCAATGGACCACGAACGAAGTAAGTCCGGACGCTCACAGGCCAACCGAAGGGTGAAGTTGGCACCCCAATCGTGGCCGACCAGGTCGACCGGTTCGCCAATCGCTTCGAGCTCTCCGATCAGCCAGGCCACGTAGTCGTCGTAGGTTGCACCAAAGCCATCGGGCAGCGGCGCGCCGAAGCCCGGCGGGGACAGGGTCAAGGTGTCATCTCGTCCCAACTCGCTGATGAGCGGCGGCCAGATCGCCGCCGTCTCGGGATTGCCATTGACGAGAACCAGTGTCATGCCTCGGAACGGTATCGGGCCTCGCCACCACCCGTACCGCATTGCCGGCGCCGAGCGGAAGACCGTCGGAAACCGTCGCATCCCGGCACGATCGGGGAGGGCGACCGTCTTAGGCTGTGTTGGTGGACGTGGGTCGACCAGGAACAGGCCGGAGGCGCTGGGTGGCGATCGCGGCGGCGGTCGTCGTGCTCGTGGGTGGAGTGACGGCCTTCGCGCTTCTGCGATCCGACCGCTCAGGAGGCGATCCTGGTGGGGTCGTACTGCGGGAACTTTCGCCCGTGACGAGTGCTGTTCCATCGGGATCCACGGTCGTCGACTCCCGCAGGAATGATGCCGTCTGGTCACCGGCGTGCCCTGATAATCCTGGCGGGCGAGCAGGGTGGAGTGGTGTGGAAGTTCTCACGCTGTTCAGGTCCGCCGACTCCGTCCAGGCGATCGTCCGATCCGTAGGGAGTGCCCTGGAGTCACAGGGGTGGAGGCTCACGCACCCGATCGACGACGCTGCGTGGCAGTACACACCGACTGCCGAATGGACGAGATCACTCCCGGGTACGACCTCGGCCAAGGCGGTCGTCTTCCGGTATCCCGAACACGGAAGCTCGGCATCAGGTACTTCGGATTCCGTGTGGATGCTCGGCGCCGAAGGGAAGACGCCCGGCTACGCCCTGGCGGGGTGCTGAGCCAGAGCGTGAATCTTCAGACTCCTTCGGTGTCCCACCGACCCTTCGTCCAGGGACACGAGATTCCGAACGGGAATAACCTCGTGAACCATGGAGACCGTCTACGAAGCCGTCGGCGGATACGACGCCATCGTGCGTCTGGCCGCGGCTTGGCACACGCGGGTGATGTCCGACGAAGTGGTGAGTCACGCATTCAGCCACGGATTCCATCCACAGCACGCCGAGCGTCTGGCCGCCTACTGGACAGAGGCGCTCGGAGGTCCGGCACGCTTTTCGGACAACTATGGGAACGAGAGCGACGTCGTGTGGATGCACAGTGGGAATGGAGTGCACGACGAGATGGACCGACGGGCCATCGCGTGCTTCGATGAGGCCCTGACGGATATCGGCCTGGCGGACGATGACCGGGTCTCATCGGTTCTGCACGACTACTTCGAGTGGACGACCACGACGACGATGTCCCGTTATCACCGTTCTGAACGTGACGTACCCGATGGACTGACCATCCCCCGCTGGTCGTGGAACGGGCTCGTGGTCGAGTAGTGACGGTCAGCCGGTGACGCACCGCTGGCGTGAGGAGGCACTGGAGCCAATCACAGATCGGCGTGTGCCGTACCCTCCGGTGTGGGGGAATGGCGTCAAGGTTTCGATACCTGGACAGATACGCGCAGGTGCCAGTAGATCGCAGCCCACGATCACTCGGATTCCTGCTGATGGGTCGAGGCTAGGGACCGCCGACACCCCGGGCAGACGGCGACCCCCACCCGGTGATCGGGGGACTCGGAGACCTTGCCGCTCGGGCCGAATGTCCCTGCCACAGGCTCAGTCCGTGGAGTTCGGTCGGGAACTTCGTCCAGCAGTGCTGGCCGGCGCCATCACGGTTTCATTTCGCCTGTGGCAGCGTCCCCAGGTGAAGGTCGGTGGACGGTACGGAGTTCGCGGTGGCCAGATTGAGGTCGACTCCGTCGAGCTGATTCCATTCGCATTCATCGACGAAGTCGACATTCATCGAGCAGGCGAGACCGACCGGGACTCGTTACGGCAACGAGCCGCCCATTCGGGTCCGATTCACGATGACACACTCGTCTACCGGGTCGAGTTCCACGTCACCGAAACCGACTCGAACCCATAACCACCTTCCGGTCCGCAGGGAATTATTCAGCGTGCGTAGTGGATCCCCGAGCCGGCTGTGCGGGGCACGTGACGGACGAGTCGAGGCACCTGAGAGGGTCGTGTCATTCCCCTTCAGGAAAATCTGCCGACCTGCTTATCTCAGCCCACGTATCGGCCTCGGCGGCTCGCTCCCGAGAGGACCTGGCGGCTGACTCCACAGCACCCGCGCCCAGCAGGAGACGGAGTGGGGGCTCTTCGAGGTCGACCACGTCGAGGATGATGTTGGCAGCCCGTCGTGGATCGCCACGCCAGGTGGCGACCGTGGACTCTCGAAATCGGTTCACGGCCCCAACGGTCTCGTCGTAGTCCGCTCCTACCGCAGACTTGTGCATTGACGACCCTCCCCAGTCCGTCCTGAATCCGCCGGGCTCGACGATCGTCACCTTGATGCCAAGGGGTTTGACTTCCGCGTTCAAGACCTCGGAGAACCCTTCGACCGCGAACTTTGCCGTCTGGTAGGCACCCATGCCGGGTGTTCCGCCCACCCGGCCGCCGATGGAGGAGAACTGAAGGAAATGCCCCGAACGCTGCCGGTGCAGATAGGGCAGAGCCGCCTTCGTCACGTTGACCACTCCGAAGAGATTCGTCTCGATCTGACTACGGAAACTCTCGTCGGACATCTCCTCTATGGGTGCACTCTCGGCATATCCGGCATTGTTGACCACGACGTCGAGAGTGCCAAAGTGGCCGATCGCAGAATCAACCACATGCTTCGCCGCGGCTGGATCGGTCACATCCAGGGCGAGAGCGAGGAGCGATTCATTGTGGATCTCAACGAGATCCTGTAGGTGGTCAGGATTTCGTGCCGTCGCCACCACCTGATGCCCACGCTCGAGTGCCGCCTTTGTGATCTCGCGTCCAAAACCCCTCGAGCTTCCGGTGATGAACCAGGTGTTCGGCACGGCTGTTCTCCTTTGACGCTCTCCGCGTTACAACGCTTCGTTCGGTGCGACCCCGGCACGGCCGCGAGCATACGGACTGCGGGGATCGGGATCACCCCGTGCCCACGTCGGTCAGGGGTACCGTCGATCGACGACCTGTGATGGGATGACCACATGTACGAATCCCCCGAGGAGCTGATCGAGCTGCAGCACCTGCTCGATGCGAGTGCCGCGTCCGCGGGTCCGCACATGCGGGGGATCATCACCGCGGAGCGTCGACTCTCCGCCGGGCAGCTGACCGACCGACTCCAGGGGATGGTCCTGCTGGTGTTGGCCACGGTGACCGCGGACGGCCGACCACTCGTCGGTCCGGTCGACGGGTACCTCCTCCACGGAAGGTTCCACTTCACCTCGGGTCGTACGTCGGTACGCATGCGCCATCTGGCCCTCCGACCGTCGGTGAGCGCATCCCACCTCCCGGGTGAGGAGCTGGCTGTGACCGTGCACGGAAGGGCCCAGATATTCGAACTCTCCGATGCGGGGGGACCTGAACTCCGCCAGGCGATGCTCGACCACTACCTGCCGCTCCAGGGTCCCTCCTTCGAGGACTGGCTGGACACCGAGGACGTCCTGGCCGGTCGCATCGACGCCGACAAGCTGTTCACGTTCTCACTCGAATCCGGATGAGGCGAACATCCCGAGGAGTACCCGGTGCCACAGTCCGGAGCGGCATCACCGTCGGTTCGTAGCGGGTGAACCTGCGCAGCACGGGGATGCCCGCCTCAGCCACAGAGGGCTCCGGAGGACGGCGCAGGGTCCAGCCGTCATTCGGTGGGCGACTGACGGGATCCGATGACGACGATGGAGCCC
>Ga0302157_10007856_pt1 | contig 10637 bp, 9 predicted proteins | sample I_Bog_N3_3_FD_193502 | JGI IMG/M metagenome (GOLD analysis project Ga0302157, IMG submission 193502) | Peat permafrost microbial communities from Stordalen Mire near Abisko, Sweden - I_Bog_N3_3 | ecosystem: Environmental > Terrestrial > Soil > Wetlands > Peat | place: Sweden: Abisko, Stordalen...
TATCAAGCCGCTGGCCAGCTGTTCGACGTCATACGCGTTGCGTATCTCCGCGAACCAGTCCCACTTGACCGAGCGCGGTTCGAATGGATTGAGAATCACGTCGCCGCGATATCGATCGTGGAAGCGCTCGAGGTAGCCGCCATCGGGATCGGCAATCACCGCGCGATCGCCGCGGGCCAGGGCCGATTCCAGCAATTCGCGGATCGCCGTCGACTTCCCGGTGCCGGTCGTGCCGACGAACTTGAAATGCTTGGTCTCGTCCAGGGCCGGGACCGGGACGCCGGCCAGGGTCAGGACTTTGCCCCGCCGCCGCCCGCCCGCCCGCAGCCGCGTGGCGCGTGCATCGGCGATGCGCACGCCGCGCTTGAACGAATCGGCCGGGCGCTTGCGCAGCGCCCGGAAACCGGCGCTGATGGCCAGCATGGCGGCGGCGGCGACCAGGACCGGGGCCGGTCCGCGACTCGACTGCAGAAGAGTCCAGAGCGTCATGGTCTAGTAGCCCTTCACGATCATGAAATCCGCGTGCGTGCCGTACGCGGTGGAACCGCGCTCGACACGGACGCACAATCGCCGCGCGTCCCCGCAGTGCTGCCACTCGACGCGGGCGCCCTGCCGCTCGAGCCGCGCCAGATTCGCCGCGAGCTCTTCGCGTTGCCTGCGTAGCGCGGTAATTTCGGACAGCGACGGCACTGCCCACCAAAGGCCGATGGTCGCAACGACGGCGCCCGCAGCGGTCACGCCGACGCTCCAAAAGGCCGCCCTCGCATTGGCGGCGTGCCGCAGGCGCTGCAGCGACTGCGCGGCCAATCGGGTTTCAGTCGCGACCGTTTGCAGCTCATCGATGAGCGTTCGACGGATTTCCTCGCGGACGATGCCGTCGAGATCCTGGCTGTGCGCCTTGAGCCGCTCGAGGTGTTCCTCCGCGAGCTTTTGCTGCGATTGCGCGCTTTCGAGCAGCAGGCCAAATTTCATGGTCTCGTCGTTCAAGTGTCCCCCCTACTCGAGACCCCAGCCGGCGCGACGCCGCGCAGCCGCATCCGCCGGCGCGGACGTCGGCGCGGGCGCGGGCAAGGCGACGACCTCGCGCGCCGCCGCCGGTGCCGGACTCAAAGTGACCCGGCGCCAGTGCGGATCAGAGGCATACTTGAGATAGCCGGCGAGATCCGGCAGCTGCTCGATTTGCGACGGCAGCAGCGCCGACTCGACGTCGAAGCGTTCGGAATGCGTCCTGGAACCCAGCATTTCGCTGGCGCGGCGGCTCGTGGACACCGTCGTACGCACGACCTCGCGTTCACCGATCAGCTGCGAGGCAAACCGCGCAGTGCCCCCACCCTCGCTGGCCGAGCAACGCAAGATCAGCGTATTGCCGCAGTTCTCGACGATTGTGTGCGCCTCGCCCTCCCCGTACGTGCTGGAGACTTGCGCGATCGACTGAAAGCCGAGGACGCAGCGGCCATCGAATTTCCTGAGTCTGGCGAGCGCGTCCTTGAGCCCGTCGATCTGACCCAGGGCGTCGAGCTCGTCGACGACGAACCAGAGCCGCCGATTCGCCGGCGCCGGCGCGTCGGCGGGAGGTTCGGACCGGTCCATGGTTTCGAAGATCGCGATGCGCATCCACGCCGAGATCGTCGAGCGCAGGGCGGCGATCTGGCCGGCCTTATACGGGATGAACAGCACGCCGGAATCTTCGCGCCTGACCCACTGCCGTACGGACAGCGGCGCCGAGGTTTGCGGAGCGACGTACTTCAGCGCGCCCACGGCCGAAGCGGTCACCGAGCGGATCGAATCGAACATGCGTGCATTGTGTTCATCCAGGAACGGCTGCGCCGGCGTGCCGGCCAGCAATTCGCGCAGCTCGGCGGTGGGGGCCACGACCAGGAGCCGGAAGAGTTCGCCGACATCGGTCACGCCCGCTTCGTGCGCCTGGCCGGCAACCGCGCTGAAAAAAGTCCTGGCATAGCCGCGCCAACTGCGATCCGCGCCCTCGTGATCGGGAATCAGCGAGTGTGCGAGCTGTTCCACGTCATAGCCGGTCTCGATCTCGCCGAACAGGTCCCACTTCACCGAGCGCTGGTCGAACGGGTTCAGAATCACATCGCCGCGACCCGGATCATGGAATTCCCGCGAGTAGCCGCCGTCGGGATCGGCGATCACCGCGCGGTCGCCGCGCGCCAGTGCACCCTGCAAGATCTCGCGGATCGCGGTGCTCTTGCCGGTGCCGGTCGTACCGATCAACTTGAAATGCTTGGCTTCGTCCCGTGCCGGTACCGCGAGGCCGGCCAGGCGAATCTGCCCGGCGGGCCGACCGCGCGCAGCGCGCGCCGCAGGCGCGGCATCGAGGACGACAGCGCCGCGTTGATATTGAACCGGCGCATCCTGGGTTTCCGTCAGGACGCGACCGCCCGTGTAGCCGAGCCCCACGCTGAGCGCTGTACCCAGCAGCCAGTGCATCGCCCCGTCGGACGCAAACCCCAAGCCCTGCAGCGCCGGACTCGCCAGCGCCATGCCGACGGCGGCGGCAACGGTCAAAGGCACCGCGACGGCGGGCGACGCGAAATACTGCGACGGCCGTCCATGACTGCGTGCGAGCGCCACGATCATGGGCACCTGCACCGACGCATACGCGAACGCAATTCCCGCCCAGCCCGATACCGGTGCGACGCTCATGCCGGCGACGCCACCGCGGAACCGAGACTGCGGCGCTTGCGCTCGGGGTCATACCAGATTTGCTTGATGAAGCGTTCGTGCCGCTCGACCCCGAATTGAATCACGACATCGATGAGCAGATACAACAGACTCTTGATGTCGCTGCGCGGCAGCTCGCGCCCGCCGGGATTCTGCTTGATCAGCAGCACCAGCTGTTCGAATGCCAGTTCGGCGCTCGCCGCGTGCACGCTCGTGATGGAACCCGGGTGTCCCGAGTTCACGTTGCGCAGGTAATCGAACGCCTCTTCGGCGCGCAGCTCGGCGAGCAGGATGCGGTCGGGCTTCATGCGCAGGCAGGATTCGAGCAGTTGCTTGGGCGTGACCCGCGCCCGACCCTGATCGTCCTTCGAATAGAACAGCCGGACGTGATTCGGATGCCGGTCGAGGACGAGTTCCGCAGCATCCTCGATCGTGACCAAGCGCTCGTCGGACGGAATCTCGCGGATCAACGCCCTGGTCCACGTGGTCTTTCCGGACCCCGTGGGGCCTGACACCAGAATGTTCCTGCGGCTGGTCACGGCCAGGCGCATGAATTGCTCGTAGCGGCGGGCGGCCAGCAGGTCAAGCAGGTCCTTTTCGGCATCGTCGAGCGCTCCGTCCACCGCTGCGGTCTTGCGGAAGATGCCTCGTTTGGCCAGTTCCTCGATCGACCATGCCTCCTCTGCCGGGCGGCGAATCGCGATGGCCACGCATCCCGCGGTGGTCGCGGGCGGAATCACGATCTGCACCCGCTCGCCGCCCGGCAGCGATGCGGACAGCAGCGGTGAGGTTTCATCGACACGTTGCTGGGTGGAATTCGCGACCAGCTTGGCGAAGCGTTTGCACCAGTCAAAATCGGCAAAATCGAGCGGCTCGCGATGCCAGCCGTCGGCGGTTTCAACATAGGCCTCGCCCGGCCGGTTGATGCACAGTTCCATGACCGCAGGACTCGCGAGCAGGGATCGCAGGCCGCGCAAGGTCAAGGCGAGCGCCGACGGTTCGTGGGTCATGTCAGTGGGCCGCCGGCAGCGGGCGCAGCGCGTAGACGGCCGCGAAATCGAGATCGCGGGCGACCAGCACGGCAATCCGGTCGCCTTGCGGCTTGACGATGGTGGGCGGGACGTTGACGGTGCTCTTGAGCACTTCGGTCGTCACGCCCTGCGACCCCGAGGGGTTGTAAATCACCGTGCCACCGTCCTTGCTCGAGGATTGCACGGCCGTCTGCACCGCGCCGTCGATCACGGAGACCAGCATGGCGGCGCCGAAGCGCTGCCAGAAATGGCGGTTCACTTCGCCCGGCAGGCCCGCCCGGCCGAGTTCGTCCGCACCAGGCGATGCCAGCGGCACGATGATGCCGGTGGGCGTGCGCGCCTCGCTCCAGAGCACGAAAATTCGCGCTGCGCCCTGTTCGACCTGGCCCCGCACCTCTCCGACGAGCTTGGTGCCGCGCTCGAGAAGGACCACTTTGCCGTCGACGCCGAACGTGTCGGTCGCCGTGATGCACGTGGTCATACCGGGCAACGTCGAATCGATCGCGGTCTCGAGAGTACAGTCGATGAACGCACCCTTTGGCAACAGCAGACGCATGCCGGGCAGACGCTGGGCACGAACCGCGGCAGTCACCGTGGGCCGCAGCAGCGCGGAAAAATCCGGCGCAGCGGCGCCCGGCGCGGCGGCGCCCGGTGCATCGGCCACTGGCGATGCGGGCAGCGCGGCGTAGGGCCCGGGCGCCGACGCCGCGGGATTTGGCGCGACGGCCCCCGCAGCGGCGCCGGGACCGTTGGTCTCGACGGCAAAGGCGACGCCCGATAATTGCCGTGCCTCCGCCAGTTGCGCCGGCGTGGGCGCTGTGTTGGATGACGGCCCCGGCGCATTCGCGTAGAAGCCTTCAGCCGCGGGCGCCTCGGCGAGCGTGACAGGGGCGCCGGCCTGCTTGGGGGCGCCCGGCGCAACCTCCATCGGCGCATCCGGCGGCGTCGTTGCCGGCGCCGGACCCTCGACGCGGCCCAGGGGCGGCAGGGGCACATCCCCTTGCGCGCGACTCGTCGATTCGGATCGGGCCTGCTCGCGAGCACGGGTCTGGCGCAACATGGCGTTGGCGTAATACCAGGTCAGCGTCCCGAGCCCGAGCGCCGACACCAGTCCCAGGGCAAGTGCGCTGCTGACCCGCGACTGCACCGAGCGCCCGCGATTCACGGCGACTCCGTCGCGTTCGCCGCGCACCGTGTGCCTGCTGGATTCGGCGTCTTTCAAGGTCCGCTCCCCGCTGTCGTGCGCTCCACCTCGGGCGCGATCGTGCCGGAATCGAGTCGCGTGCCGCCGCCGGCGTAGCCTTTGTTCACGATGCAACCCGTGAGCCTGCCGCGGCGAACGATGAACCTGCGGGCCACTCGATGCACGATGACGTCGCCACCGTCCATGCTGAAATTCAGCAATGACTCGCTGCCGTCGTCGTTGCCGACGAAGATTGCCGGCAGCTCCGCATGCGCACCGAAGCGCAGCCGGGTGTGCACGCCGTCGTCCGACGCCGCCACGGGTCGGATCGATGGATCGCCGCAATACCAATAATCGAGATTGCCGGGTCGGCCGGAGGCTGCTTCGCGCAGTTGCGCCTCGACTCTCGCGGCGGCGGCATCACGGGCGCTTTGCGAGAGGACGGCCGGATACACGAAGCGCAGCGCATAGATGACGTTTCGATCGCCTTGGTCCGGCCCGCGAGGCGCCGACGTGTAGTCGAACTGATACTGCCGGCGGCTGGTCAGCACGGTCAGATTGGTCGCCACGCGGGCCGCTTTCGGCTTCAGAAACAGATGATTGTCCTGCGCGACGAACGACAGACCCTCGATGTCGCCGGAACCCAAACCGAGGAAGGTCTCGCCGGATTCGAACTCCAGATCGATCTGATAGCCGACGAATCCGTGCAGCCGGTAGACCTGGCCCAATTGATACACGGCGACGCGGATGCGGCTGTCGAGATCGCCACCGACCGGCATCGCCTCGGCGCGCACATCGGCGCCGTGCAAGAGCGCCGCGGCGGCGACCAGGCGGCAGAACCGCCGGATGCCTTGCGCCGGCACCTGCCGCCGCTTCACGGCCGGGCCACCGGCGGCACGGCGAGCACTTCAGGCTCCGCTCGAAATTCGACGATCTTGAATCCGAGTGGATTCCAGCGCCGTGTCCTGGGGTCTTTGGCGGGATCCGCATAGGAATATTGAACCGTCGCGATCCAGTGCGTGAACTTCTCCTCAGCACCTCCCGCCTGACGCGCCGCCTTCAAGTACCGTACTTGTGCGAGATCGGCGATCCCGGTCGCACGCGTAAAGAAACTCACCGATTCGACCTGCGCCCGGACCGTGCTGCCGTCCCGATGTACATTGAGCGGCGACGCCGGGTTGCTGGTCGCCCAGGCCGCCACCCAGGCCTGATTGAGTTGGGCGGCGTGGAACGCGCCGCATTCCTCGTAGTCGCTCTCGGCGGTCGCCAGGTTGAACCGCTCACAGACCGTGACGTAATGCGTCAAGAAATAACGGGTCACCGCCTCCTCATGGGTCGCACCTCCCGCATAAAGCGGCACGACGTCAACAACGCCGGTGCTGCTGTCGACGCGGATGACGAAGGGCTCGACGCGCTTCAAGGGCATCAGCAGCGCGAGCGCAATCGCGGTGGCCACCGCGCAGCACCACCCCGCCGCGGCGACACGCCAGGCGGTCAGCATCTCGCGGCGAGCCTGCAGCCGTCGGTCGGCATCCCACGACTGCGCCTCACGAAAGTACTCGATCGGTACCGGAGCGGCACTCACGGCGAACTCCGCGGCGCCGCTGCGGCCGTCGCTGCGTTCCCGCCCGGCACAGTGTTCGCCGCCGGCACGGTGCTCGCGGCGGGTACGGCGCTGACGGCGGGCGCATTGATCGGCTGCAGCCGCGCGCCGCAGCGCGGGCCGGTCGAGGCACAGCCGGTCACCAACAGAAGCCCGCAGGCCAGTGAGAGAAGACGCATCGCACCCTCCTTGGATTCTCAGGAAAACCTCAATCTCACGATTCCGCCGAGTCGCGACTTGGCGGGTCCATTCCCGGCCGCGTTCGCCGGTAGGCGTATGCGCCCGCGCCCGCAGCCGCGCCGAGAACCGCAGTCGTCGCCCGCCGCGGAAATGCGGCGATGGTTCGCCCAAACGGACGCGCCCCATACGCCAGAACCGGCCTGCCCAGCGCGCTGCCCGTCCGCAGGGTCCAGCCGACCGGGCGACTGAGGGCGCCAAAGGAGTTGAGGGCGAGCCCGCCGGCCAGCCCCGCGGCGATCGGCATGACCTGGCGCATGACGAGAAAGACGAGCGCTGCGATCAGGATCATATGCAGGGCATCCACGGTCAGAAGCGCGGCGCCGAGCGCCGCGGTTTGCGCGGCATACGATTGCACGATCTGCAGAAGCAGAGCCGCGACCATGACGGTCAACACCGTGATCAACGCGTAATTCGTCAATTGCGCGAGCCAGGCCGCAAAAAGTCGCCGGGTCGGCTCGAACAGGCACAGGGTGACGAAGATCGGCCCGAGGGCGAGCAGCACCGCCAGGGCGACGCTGGACAATGCAATCAGAAACATCGAGTAGACGCACAGGGTGCCGATGAGCAGCCATACCACGGTGGCCGCGATGCCAAAGCCCCACGAGCCCGTCGCGATACTGGCTTTGCTCCACAGCCGGCCGGCGACCGTTCCGCCGCTTTCCCAGATTTTATCGATCGTACCGACGGGATCGCCCGCACCCACGATGGTCGCGGCGAGCTGTGCGGGCGCGCGGTAAAAGGTGTCGACGAGTACGGAGTTGTAAAGCCACAGATGCAAGCCCACGCCGAATACGACGGCGAGAGTCACGATGCGTTTCACGCCCGCGACCAGCGGTTCATCGATCCTGCCCGTCAGTTGCAAATAGCCCCAGGCCATGACGTAAATCGTCGCCAGGCTGACGACGACCGGCTCGAGCACGCCGGCGAGACGCGCCGTGTTGTCGCCGATATACAAGGCGAGCTGCCCGTTCAACCAGGACCAGAATGTCGCGAAGAACCCCATGGCCTATCCCATGCCGTGCGCGACGCTTCAGGGAACCGGTTGAAAGCGGGTCGCAAAGCTGCCCTGACCCGCGATGTCGAGTTCGCGCTGCTGCTGCCGGCCGGCGGCTTCTTGTGCCTGCAAGGATTGCGCGAGCAACTGCAGCTTGGTCTGTTCGATTTGCAGCATCCCGAGTTCGGCGGCAATTCGCGCCTGAAGATCGAGAATTCCCTTGAGGTCGCCCGCCGCCGGAATGGCGTTGATCAGCGCTTGTATCGTCGCAAAACGCCCGCTCGCGTTGGCCAGTGCGGTCTGCGCCACGGCCTGCGTGATCGCGGTCCATTGACGCGCTGCGACGATCTGCAGCCGATCCGCCGGTGCCAGCGCCGCCAGCTGCGGCGGCGTAAGAACCGCGTTCGCCCCGATCATGGCCCGTGCGCTCGCGGCAAGCGCCGCATAGGGCCCGCCGTTGCCTTGCGCCGCGCCGGCCAACTGGCTCCAGTCGGACGGCAGGTAACCGCGATTGATGCCGCTCTGCAGGTTCTCCATGCCGCGATCGCCACGCATCGCCTGCAGCTGCTGCTCGGCCTGCAACAGCTGGGCTTTCGCGGTCGCGATCGCTTGTTCCGTCTGCTGCACCTGGCGCACGAGCTGCGCAATGGCCGGCGCGTCAATGACCGCCAACTGCGCGTGCGCAGGCGTCGCGAACGCGTTGGCAAGGCACCAAGCCAGAGCGAACAAAACAAGATTTGACTTGGGCATGCTTCTCTCCTTGTGTGGCTCTGCCGTGAGGGGATCAATGCGGGCGTGCGTCGCCCCGCGTCATGAAGGCAGGCAACCAATGCCGCGGATCGGGTCCGAGTTCCTCGATGAGCCGGCGCATACGCCCGACTTCGGCCGCGCGGCCCGAAATCACCTGCAGCTCTGCTTCGAACCCCTGGAGATCGAGGCGGCACACCACGCTGTGATGTCCCTGCTTGATCAGAAAGCTGCGCGATCCGGGTTCGAGCTGCCTCTTGATGAGATCGAATTCGCGTTCGGTGACGCCGAAGCCCTCGATGTATTCGCGGAAGTCTGCGTCGGCATTGGGGAAAAACACCTTGGTTGGCGTTTGTTCGATCAGCGTCCGGCTGATCGGACTGTCCAGCACGTCGCTCGCGCTCTGGGTCGCGAGGCACATGACGCCGTTTAATTTTCGCCAGGTCTTCGGTCCGTCCTTTGCGAAACTCGCGAAGGCGGAATCAGCCACCAGCCGCCAGAATTCGTCCATCCAACAGACCAGGCGCCGCCCGTCGAGAATCTGGCGTACCAGATGAAACAGGTACAGCGTCACCGGCGCGCGCGTGAGCTTGTTGTCGAGAAGCTCCGTGACATCGAAGCCGATCACGGCGCTCGCCGCGAGCCGCGGGACCACGTTGTCCACGAGGTTGTCGAACACCCAGGCGTAGTCGCCGCCGCAGGAGGCGCACCAGCGTGCGAGCCGCGCGTGCAGCCCCTCCGGGTCCGTCGGGTCGAGGAACTCGACGAGCCGCGACAGGCGGCGCGCGCGGGGTTCGAGGGCCAGCGTGCCGCGCAGCGCCTGGTCCATGTCGGCCTGCTCGCGCGTCGACCGCACGCCCAGCAGCTCGGTGAGCCAGGTCTTGAGAAATTCCGCATTGGCCGCCGTCGCCGGCAGCTGCAGGGGATTGAATCCGGTGCTGACGCCGCTTCGCAGCGGCAAATATTCGCCGCCGAGCGCACGCACGAGGATCTCGAGCCCGCAATCCTTGTCGAAGATCACCTGGCTCACGCCCTGACGGCACAGCATCGCGACCAGGAAGCCGATGAGCACGGTCTTGCCGGATCCGGTCGGTCCGCAAATGAGCGTGTGTCCGGTGTCCATGCGCGTCCCTCCGGCCGGGTCGGCGGGATCGCTCGCGTGCAGCGAAAAGTAATAAGGAGAGCGTGCGCTGGTCACCAACACCGTCAGTGCCTCGCCCCAGTGGTTGCCGCTGGCGCGGCCCGTCGGATGATTATGAAACGGCGCCATCGCAACGAAATTTCGCGAAGTGATCGGCGCCTTGCGCGGTCGCAGCGCAAAATTGCCCGGCAGCTGCGCCCAGAACGCGGCCTCGAGCGCGAGATCCTCCCTGGCGACCAGCATCCCCGTATCGGCGAGCAGACTGCGGGCGAGCGCGACGTCGTCGTTGAGCGGGCGCAGCCGATCTGAATCGGCCGCCGCTCCCGGCGGATCGGCCAACTCGGCGATGACCTGCAGCGAGAAATGGTGGTCTCCCATGACGAATTCGTTGCTGGTGAGCGCGTCCAACGCATCCTTCAACTCCTCGGCCTGCGACACCGCGAAGTCGCCGGCGTTGCCCATGCGGTTGAACTGCCGCTGCAGCAGCGCTTGACCGGCGGCCTTGGTCATGAACGCGAACGATTGCGTCAGCACGAACGGAAACGGCGCCGACAACAGCGGGCTGTACATGCCGACGACGCTGGGCGACGGATATTCCTTGATTCCCAGCATCGCACCGACGCGCGTGTCCCGCGCGGTGCGGTATTCGATCGTCTCGTTGCCGAAGATGAGGCGCGTGCTTGCGAGGGCCGCATTGACCGGCCCGCGCGGCAGCGGCATGCGCTGCCATTCCGCATTGACCAGCAGGCCCAGATACTCGAGCAGGGACGAGCACCAGCCGTGTCCGTACCGGTAGACGCCAAGCAGCTCCGGTTCGTAGCGCGCCAGTGACGCCAGCGCGGTTTGTGCGACCTTGGCGCAGGCATCGAGCGAGTCGGCGATTTCGAGACCGGCGCCATTGCGCTGCGCCCGGGCAAGAACCGCGGCGGTGATCCCGGTGGCCACGCCGGCGGTCGGGCGATGCAGGAAAGCCAGGTACAGTTCGTTGGCCAGCAGCCTCTCGCCGCCGAGGG
>Ga0302157_10007857_pt1 | contig 10636 bp, 8 predicted proteins | sample I_Bog_N3_3_FD_193502 | JGI IMG/M metagenome (GOLD analysis project Ga0302157, IMG submission 193502) | Peat permafrost microbial communities from Stordalen Mire near Abisko, Sweden - I_Bog_N3_3 | ecosystem: Environmental > Terrestrial > Soil > Wetlands > Peat | place: Sweden: Abisko, Stordalen...
ACGATGTCCCACCACCGACGGCGGACCCCGCCGGGCGGGCCACCCGGCGACGGCCACCGGCCTCCGTCGGGACCGGGGACGACCGGGTCGCTCTTCGACTGACGGTGGGGACGGCGGCGGCGGCGGTGTCGGCATGCCCGGTGCCCCGGGGAAGGCCACGCCCGGCGACGGCCGACCCCGACCGGGACCGCCGTCCCCGGTGACCCCTGCCGGTCGACATCGTGCCGGGAGCAGTGACCACGGACGCATTCATCCCGTGACGAGTTGACTCGTGGTAGACCCGGGATCCCGCGGGACCACTCGTCTAGGTTGGTGGGGCACGCGAGGACTGGAGACGATCACATGGCCACCGCCCGGAACGGCACGGACAGCTTCCCCACCATCGCCGAGCGCGCCGCCACGGGCAAGGCGGCACGTGGCGCCTGCCCCCGCTCGGGCCTTGGCCAGTGGAGTCCGACCCAACGGACGCAGGACCCTCTGGCCCTGCTGGAGGAGCAGGGTGCGACCCGCGTGCCCGAGCTCGTGCCCATCCGCTACGGCCGCATGGCCGTCTCCCCCTTCACCTACTACCGGGGCGCGGCGCTGCCCATGGCCGCCGACCTGTCCACCAGCCCCCGGTCGAACATCCGGGTCCAGTTGTGCGGTGATGCCCACCTGGCCAACTTCGGCGGCTTCGCCTCGCCCGAGCGGGACCTGCTCTTCGACGTGAACGACTTCGACGAGACACACCCAGGGCCGTTCGAATGGGACGTCAAACGCCTGGCCGCCAGCCTGGAGATCGCCGGACGGAGTCGCGGTTTCGACGCCGAGGTCAATCAACGGATCGTCGTCTCGGCGGCCCGCACCTACCGGGAGACGATCCGGGCGTTCTCCCTCCAGCACAAGCTCGACATCTGGTACGCCAAGCTCGACGTGGCCGGCGTCCAACGGCTCTGGGGGGCGGACGCCGGAAAGGCCGCACTGGCCGGCCTGCAGCGGGCGGCATCCAAGGCCACCACCAAGGACCGGCTGAAGGCCCGGGACAAGCTGACCCGCGAAGTCGACGGACGGCTCGAGTTCCTGAGTGACCCACCGCTCCTCGTCCCGATCGAGGAGGTCTTCACCGAGCCCGGTCAGGCCGAACAGATCGAGAGCAGCATCCGCGGGGCCCTCACCTCCTACCGTCGCACCATCTCCCCCGACCGGCGGGCCCTGCTCAACACGTTCCACTACGTCGACACGGCCCGAAAGGTCGTCGGCGTCGGATCGGTGGGCACCCGCTGCTGGCTCGCCCTCTTCGTCGGGGGGGACAACGACGACCCGCTGTTCCTGCAGATCAAGCAGGCCGAGGCATCGGTGCTCGAACGGTTCACCAGCAAGTCCACCCTGCACAACCACGGCCAACGCGTGGTGGAGGGACAGCGCATCATGCAGGCGGCCAGCGACATCTTCCTCGGTTGGCAACGGCTCGACGCGCCCGAGGGCGGCACCCGGGACTTCTACGTCCGCCAGCTGTGGGACTGGAAGTTCTCCGCCACCATCGACACCATGGAGCCCGAGCTGCTGGAGATCTACGCCGGGATGTGCGCCTGGACCCTGGCCCGGGCCCACGCCCGCTCGGGTGACGCCGTGGTACTGGCCGGGTATCTCGGCAACAGCACGGTCTTCGACCGGGCCATCGCCGACTTCGCCGTGGCCTATGCCGACCAGAACGAGGTCGACCACCGGGTCCTGGTCGACGCCATCGCCGACGGCCGGGTGGTCGCCGAATCGGGGATCTGAGGTCGCCACGGTGACCGGTTCCCGCGGCGGGCGCCGCACCGGCGAACCCGGGCGGGGGTTCCGGTGAACGTCGATCTCATCCTCATCGGCCTGGCCTGTTCGCTGGAACCCATCCCGTTGACGGGGTTCATCCTCACCCTGAGCACCGAGCACGGGAGGCGGAAGGGCCTCTTCTTCCTGGCCGGCTGGATCCTCAGCCTGGCCGTGGTCATCGGAATCACCCTGGCCCTCACCGATGGCAAGCCCCCGGCACCGAGCACGGCCCCGTCGGTGGGGGTCCTGGTGGCCAAGATCGTCGTCGGTGCGGCCCTGATCGTGTTCGCCTGGCGCTACCGGCGCCGGGCCCCGAAGGAGCAGGCACCGCCGAAGTGGGCCAAGCGGATCGACCACCTGTCCGTATGGACGGCAGCCGTCCTGGCCTTCCTCCTCCAGCCCTGGGGCCTGGTGGCCGCCGGTGCCCTCTCGATCACCCAGGCCGATACCTCGAACACCGGTGACGTGCTCGCCATCATCGGCTTCGCCGTGCTGGCCACCCTGAGCCTGCTGGTCATGGAGGCCTACGCCTTCCTCAGCCCCGAGGCCGCGCAGGCCCGACTGAGCGGCCTCCGCCAGTGGATGAACGACCACCGTTCCGAGGTCATCGTCTACCTCTCCGTCGTCGTGGGCCTGTGGCTCATCGGCAAGAGCGCCTACTCCTTGGCCACATGAGCGACACCGACGACGGTCCGGTGGACGGTGGACCGGCCGACGACGGGTCCCCGGACGGCGCGATGTCACATCCGCTGGCCGACCGGGGCTTCCGGCCGGGGGACGACCGCAGCCGCGTCGAGGCCCACCAGCGCATCTGGCAGACCCCGCTCGACCTGCTGGCCCTGGTCTCGATCTGGTTCGTGGTGGTCCCGGCCAGCGTGATCTCGCCCCGGCACGGCGTGGACGTCGTCCTGCTCGTGCTGCGACTGCTGCTCTCCGCGGTGTATGCCGTCGACATCATCATCAGGGTCCGGCTGGCCCCCCACCACCTCTACTACCTGCGGCACAACCTGCTCTCGGTGGCCACCGTGTTCTTCCCGTTCCTCCGGGTGCTCTTCAGCCTCCGGCTGTTACGGTCCATCTTCCAGCGCGGCAACATCGGGCGCTTCGTGCTGGCCGCCGGGCTCATGTTCCTCAACCTCACGGCCGTGGTCTACCTGTACGAGCGCCACGCTCCCGGCGGCAACATCAAGACGGTCGGCAACGCCCTGTGGTGGGCCGTGGTCACCATCACCACCGTCGGCTACGGCGACTACACCCCGGTGACCCCCCAGGGCCGCATCGCCGCCATGGTGCTCATGTTCGTGGGCTTCGCCGTCCTGGCCACCGTCACCGCACAGATCTCGTCGGCCTTCATCGACCAGGCGGCCCGCACCCGGGCCCGGGAGGCCGGCACCGCCCCGGCTCCGACGCCAGCCCAGGACGAGCAGCTCCGGGCCATCACCGACCAGCTCGACCGGTTGGAGGAGCGGATCTCCCGGATCACCCCGTCGCCGTAGGCGGCGGGACCCGGGGCTCAGGCGCCCGGTGGGCCGGTGGGCCGGTGGGCCGGTGGGCCGGTGTGGACGGCATGGACGGCGCCCACCTCCCGGGTCGGCCATCCGAGGAGGTTCGGGCGATCAGTGATCCAGGCGTTGGTGTCCGGCCCGATCTCTGCGTCGGGCAGCTGGTCGAGGTCACGCGGGTGATTGGGCTCCAGCGGCGAGAAGCAGCACCCGAGGCTGCAGCGACCCTCGGTGTACCCCCGCAGGACGCCGCGTTCCGTCCAATCGGGCCGCAGCTCTCCCGCGCCGGAAGAGAGAACCCGGGCGGGCGGGGGTCAGAGGTCGTCGTGGCGTCGGAGCCACACCATGGCGCCCCAGCCCCACAGGGGGGGAAGGTACGTGGTGGCGGCCCGGTAGATGAGCGTGGCCGAGACAGCCAGGTCCTCGGGGACACCCAGCAGGGTGAGACCGGAGATGTAGGAGGCCTCCATCACCCCCATGCCCCCGGGGACCGGGGCCATCCCCCCGATGAGGGCGGTGAACGTGCAGACCAGGATGAGCCCACCCAGCGGAGCCGACGAACCGACGGACCGCAGGGCGAAACCGAGGCCGACGGCCATCATGATCTGCGTCGTGGCCGCGCCGACGAAGAGACGGGCGATCCGGTCGGGTCGGCTGGCAACGTTGCGGAGGTTCCCCCAGGCGGCCTCGGCGTGGGGGCGCGCCCGGTCCACCACGAGCCGGCGGATTCGGGGGACGGCGAAGGCCACGGCGGCGATGACCCCCAGCGCCACGATGCCCCAGAGCACCAGCTGGAGGATCTCGGGCTTGGAGCCCGACGAACCCTCCCGTTCGAAGTGGAGATCGCCCCGGGCCACCACCAGGGCCACCAGGGTGAGCACGATCTGGACGATGAAGCCCGAGACCGAGTAGATCACGCCCGAGCTCAGGGCCACGGCCCGGTCGAGCCCGTGGCGCTGGAAGAACCGGACCACGGTGGCGGTGGTGGCCACCGTCCCTCCCACCATGCCGGTGAACCCCATGGCGAAACGCAACAGGGTGAGGGGGAGGATCGGTAGGTCAGCCGTCACCGCGCCGGACAGGGAAACCGCCTCGGTCAGGGACGTGGCCTGGGTGATGACCAGTGTGGCCACGATCCACGCCCAGATTGCCCCGGCCAGCACCCCGCGGATCTCGCCCAGTCCGAGCAACTGCTGTACCAGCAGCCACAGCCCGAAGAAGGTGAACACGACCATGACGACCTTGGCCACCTGGACGCGGGCCAGCGGGACGGGCTCGACCGGTTCGATCCCGAGCTGGGTGGCGCCCTCCTCCCGCAGGGCCGTGAGCTCCTTGCGCACCGACGACGACGGGCGGGATCCGGAACCCGCCGACAGCACCTGGGGCTGTACCAGCGGGAGCAGTCCGCCGAGACGGTCGGGACCGACGGCGTCGATCGACTGCCGCACGGCACGCTCCGGTCCCACGGTCCTCGACAGGGCGACCAGCAGCGCGGCATCGTCCCGGCGGCAGTCCTCCGGCCCGGCCATGGCCTCGGCCCGGGAGAACTCGCAGAAGGCGACCTCCCCGGCCGCGTCGACGACGATGGTGTCCGGGCGGACGGCGTCGAGGACCACCTGGGCGTCGTGCAGTCGGTCGAGCGCCTGCCAGGAGGCGCCCACGAGCCCGGCGGGGATCCCGTCGTCGGTGAGATCGACCAGCCGGGTCCCCGGGGGACGACGGGCCACCAGCACCACCTCGTCGCTGGCCGCGATGCGCCCGACGGCCACCACCTCCGGCGCCCCCACCCCCCGGTCGTTGGCCCACAACATGAGGCCCATGGCGTGCTGCACATGGTCCGTGCGCCGGAGACGCAAGTCGAGCGTCGACCGTCGCAACCACAGAAAGCGCCACAACCGGGCCAGGAACTGGCCCTCGGGTGCGTCCCGGCCGTAGACGTCGACATCGAGGGGTGCCCCGGACGGGTCGACGGCCTCGAAACGCACGACGCCCCAGGTGGGCGGTCGGGTCGCCGGGCCGACCACGGTGGCGTCGACCCCCAGCTGGCGGAGCAGGTCCGGCACCTCCGGCGCCGTGGTACCGCCACCCAGTGTGCCGAACGCCAGGCTGACGGTCGCCCCGGCCAGCACCCCCAGGCCGACGGCGGCGAGCGCCCCGAGCGGGACCAGGTGGTCGACGAACACGCTGGCCACGGCGCCGATGACCACGAGACCCCACCACCAGATGCGGATCGGCGCGGCCAGGGTGCGGATGGCCAGCACGGCGACAGCGAAGGTGGCGGCCAACAGCGACGGTGCACCGGCCTGCCCCGTACCCAGGGCGTGGGCCACCGCCACGCACCCCAGCGCGGCCACTCCGGCCGTGGCCACCACTCGGACGGCCAGCCCCCACCGCCCGACCAGGACGCACAGACCGAGGGCCAGCAGCAGAAAGACCCAGGTGCCGGCGGCGGCCAGCACGACGACCAGCCACGAGATCACGGGGGGGACGTCGACCCGCACCGGATGGGAGGCGCCCCCGGCCACGGCCAGCCACCCGAACGTGGCCAGTACCGCACCGAGGACCAGGCCCACGGCATCCCGGGGCAGCCGTTGACGGGTCGCCCCCCGCCCGACGAGGAGACGGGCCTTCCACGCCTCGAGACGTTCAGACCGCATCGGCGTCGTCCTGACCGGTCGGTTGGGACCTGCACCAGTCCACGGCGGCCTCGACGCTTCCGAAGAGCCGGTCCGGCCCGATCCGGTCCCGGATCCCCGTCACCCCGAGGCGCTCCTCCACGTGCGCCTTCAGGCGGGCCGCCACGAAGACGATGTCGCTCTGGTCGAGCCCGTCGAGGATCTGACCGAGGGCCTCGACTCCCGAGGCGTCGATGCCCGTGAAGCTCTCGGCATCGAAGACGAGGAAGCGGGTGGTGCTCGGCGCCCCGGCCACCGCCTCGCGGATCCGGCCCTTCACATAGCGGCTGTTGGCGAACAGCAGGCGGTCGTCGAGGCGGTAGACCACGACCCCCGGGGTCACCTTGGCACTGGGATGGACCGACACGTCGGCCCACCGGTCGAGGCGGCCCACCTACCCGAGCACGGCATCGTGGGGCTTGGCCGAACGCATCACCACCTCGACGATCGACATGGCCACCGCCACCACCAGGGCCTGGAGGACACCGAAGATCACCACCCCGGCCAGGGTGACGGCGGCGATCACCACCTGGGAGCGGCCCGCCTGGGCCAGGGCCCGCCAATCACCGGGCTGCACCAGGCCGATCGCCGCGGCCACGATGACCGCGCCCAGTCAAGCCTTGGGCAGGTAGGCCACCGGGGCGGTGAGGAACAGCAGCACCAGGGCGGCCACGGCGGCCGCCACCAGTCCGACCACCTGGGTACGGCCGCCGATCTGGTCGTTGACCGCGGTACGCGAGCCACTGGCACCCACCGGGAAGCCCTGGGTGAAGCCGGCCGCCACGTTGGCCGCTCCGAACGCCAGCAGTTCCTGGTTGGCGTCGACGTGCTGGCCACTGCGTCCGGCGAACGAGCGCGCCGTGAGGATGGCGTCGGCGAAGCCCACGGCAAAGATGCCGAATGCCGCGGGGAGCAGGTCGAGGGTCTTCCCCACCCCGACACGGGGCAGGCGGATCGACGGGAGGCCCGACGGGATGTGCCCGACGGTGGCCACTCCGTGGTCGGCGAGCCCGACCGCAGCCGAGACGACGATGCCGCCGACCACCACGATCAGGGCCCCGGGGATCTTCGGCAGCTTCCAGCGGAGCACCAACAGGATGCCGAGGGACACCACGGCGACCAGGGTGGTGAGGCCGTGGACCTGGCCCAGCTCGCCGAAGAACTCCTTCAGCTGGGGGATCGGGTCATTGGCGTCGATGGGCACCCCGAAGAACTTGCCGAGCTGGCCGCAGACCAGGACGATGGCGATGCCGTGGAGGTACCCCACCAGTACCGACCGCGAGAAGTAGTCCGCCACCCATCCGAGCCGGATGATCCGGCCCACGACGGCGATGCCGCCCACCAGCACGGCGAGCATGGCCGCCAGGGCGGCGTAGCTGGCCGGGTCGCCGGCGGCCAGGGGGGCCACCGAGGTGGCCACCAGCAGCGCCAGCGCCCCTTCCGGCCCCACCACCAGCTGACGCGACGACCCGAGGAAGGCGTAGGCCACCGCCGGGAGGAGGAGGGCGTACAGTCCGGCCACCGGGGAGAGCCCGGCCAATTCGGCGTAGGCCATGGCCGACGGCAGGGCCAGGGCGGCCACCGTGACACCGGCGATCAGGTCATAGCGGGCGTTGCGCCTGGGGTATCCCGTCAGCTCGGTCGACACCGGGATGGTCCGGGCCAGCAGAGGCGGTCGTTCCTTGGGCCTGAAGGGTGAGGCCCCCTCGTCGTAGTGCCGCGGGCCGTCGGTCACGACGGGACCGCCACGGTCCCGAGCCGACCGCCGGACCACAGGTCCCGCACCGGCAGGATGGTCGCCGGACGGAGCTGGGGGTGGAGGACGGCCAGCGGGCCGTGGGCGGGGCCGACACCGGGGCCCGCGGCGATCGGTGCGGCCACCTGCCACCCGGCCCGACCGGCCGGCACCGCGGTGGCATTCATCGAGAGGTCCATGGGCGGCACCGCCGGGGAAGCGCGCCTTCGGCCTTCTCCCGGGAGTAGCCCGGATAGTAGTGAGACCGGGGGCCCGTTACCAGCATGTCCCGGACGGTCGGCGGGGCGGTACGGGGGGCGACGCGACCGTCGCTACGAACCGGTGAACACGAACGCCGGTGGTGGCCCGTCCACCACGGCGAGGGTGGCGGCCATGGAGGTGCCTCCGACGTCACCGGTGTTGTTGTCACCCGTGGGATCGAGCGCCGCACCCATCACCAACGTCCCGACGGTGCCGAAGTCGTCCAGGATCCCCTGGCGGTGTCCCCAGCACCCACTGGCGTCGGCACGGGTGCAGTCCAGGTTGCCGCTGTCGTAGCCGTCGTCGTACATCCACCCGTAGACGGCGTCGAGACCGTTGGGTGAGCCTCCGGCCCACTCGGTGTCGTCGATGACGTAGGCCGACCCGGGGTCGGGGGGATCGTTGGCGGTCGCCGCACCCTTGGCCGCATCGGCGTCCAACGACGCGGTGAGTCCGGCGAACGGGGGCAGGTCCCGGTCGACCCGTTCGAGGTTGACCGCCACGAAGATCTGTTCTGGCACGGTGAGCCGATCGAACCCCGGCGGCAGCACCATGGGTCGGACGTGCTCGGCGGCCCGGGCGTGGTTGATGGCCACCAGGTCGGCATCGATGCAACGCGGCGAGCTGTCGATTCCCGTCGAGGCGCACTGGGAATAGTCCGGACCCGGCGAGTCGTTGGTCCGCGGATCGGGGATCCCGGTCAGGGACTCGTCCGTCGGCGGGCTCGACCGGGGTCGCAGCGTGCCACGGGCCATGTCCGCCCGGGCCTGGGCCCAGGTGTAACTGAGCGGGGTGCCCGCCGGTGCGTGGGCCACGATCACGGCCAGCGACGGCCCGCCCTGGTCCCCCGCGGTGGTGTCGGCCGTCGCGGCGTACGCCGCGCCGAGCACCTGGTCCCCCCCGCCTGACAACAGGAGCTTCCGGTCGGACCAGCAGCCGCTGCCCCCCTGGTCGCCACAGTCGGGGACCCCGCTGCCCGGACCATCGTTGTAGAGCCACGAGAAATCGGCGTCGAGCCCGTTGGCCACCGCCCCGATCCACAGGGACGCGGCGTCGCCGAACGGCCGGCCGGGCAGGCCCGGAGCGGCGTCGCTGGCCGCCCCTTCGGCCGCCGGCACGGCGAGTGACGGGGACAGGCCCACGAACGGGGCCAGATGGCGGGCCGTCCGTTCGCCGTCCACGGCGACGAGGAACTGCTCGGGCACGCTGAGGGAGGCGAAGTCGGCCGGGACGGCGAGGGGCTCGAGGCCCTCCGTGGCCCGCGCATGGTCGATGGCCTGCAGGGTCACCTCGAGGCACGGCAGGTTGGAGTCCACTCCGGGGGCGCAGGTCTGGGTGTAGTCGGGCGACGGGGCCTCGCTGGCCGTCGGCGGGTGCGGGCCCGAGCAGGCGGCACAGGTCAGGGCCACGAGGCCCGCGGCCAGTACCTTCCACACCTTCGGGGACATCCCCCCATCATCGCCGCGCCGCGGTCCCCTGAGGTACCGGGGCCCCGACCAGCGACGACGGGGCGGCGGGGCGGGGGGAACGTCTGTTCGCTAACGTCGCACGGGTGGAGCGAACGGAGGTGGACGGACTGCACCTGCAGTGGGAGGACGGTGACTACGGGGCGGTCCTGGAGATCGGCGCCGCACCCCAGACGGCCACCTCGGCCTTCGTCTTCCGGGGGAGCGACGGGCGGCTGGACGTGGGGATGGCCCTGCTGCCGACGTCCCGGGTGGTCGACGTGGCACGCCAACCGGCGGTGTTCGGGCAGGTCCTGCCCGTGGCGGCGGGTGGGTGCCCGGCTGGGACGTGCGGCTCGATCGTCGCCCGGTGGGTGACCCGTGCCGCCGAACGCCGTTCGACGTGGCACCCGGAGGACCCCGACGACCTGGGCCTGGTCGGGACGGTTGGCGGCTGCGCCCTCCCCCTCCTCGGTGCCACCTACGACCGGGGGGCCCGGCCCCTCACCGAGGTGCCGCGTTGGGCCGTTCCGGTGCTGGCCGCCACCACCGCCCGGGCGGGCGCCGTGGCGGTGTTCGGGGCCCGGGCCACCCGCCCGGTGGTCTCGGCCCTGGCCACCGGACTGACCGGCACCGGGCCTACCCGGACGGAGGACGGGGACGGGGACGGGGACGGGGACGACGCCCGGCCCCAGGTCGGGCTCTTCCCGCTGGCCCTCGCCCTGATGGGCGCAGCGGTCCTCGAACCCGACCGGCTGGCTCGGGTCCTCCGTCCCGGTGCGGACGACCCCGGGCCCCGGCGGTGGCCGGACAGCGGGCAGATCGCCGCCTTCCGCCGGCTGGCCCCCGTCCTCGGACCGGCGCGGACCGAGCGGCTGCTGACCGAGGCGGCCGCCCGGCCCGACGGACCGGAACTGCTGGCCGGCGTGACGGCCACCGCTCCCCAGGTGGCCCACCTCCTGCCCCGCCGGATCGCCGGCCGCCTGGAGGACCTTCTCCACCAGTGCCGGGAGCACCTCCCGGTCGACCCCTGCCCCCGGACGGAACGGTGGGGACCCCTCCCGGCCCGGGCCGCCCCGAGGGCGCCGGCTCGTCGCCGACCCCCGGAAGTGGCCCGGCCGCGGATGATCGTCGAGCGTCGCGTCGCCCCGCCCCGTCCGGCTCCCGTCACGCCGGCCCCGCGCCCGACCGACCCCCGGAGACGGGCCCTCAACCCTCCGCCGG
>Ga0302157_10007861_pt1 | contig 10633 bp, 9 predicted proteins | sample I_Bog_N3_3_FD_193502 | JGI IMG/M metagenome (GOLD analysis project Ga0302157, IMG submission 193502) | Peat permafrost microbial communities from Stordalen Mire near Abisko, Sweden - I_Bog_N3_3 | ecosystem: Environmental > Terrestrial > Soil > Wetlands > Peat | place: Sweden: Abisko, Stordalen...
ACGAGGAGATGGACGACGCCGTCGCCGCGGCGGCGAACGGGTGACGCCCGCCATAGGGCGTCATAAAGGCTCCGCCGCCTTGCGTCACCGCGCGGCCGTGGTTGAATACCCCCTGCGATGACAGATGACGTCCAGGCACCGACCGCGCCCGCGTCTGCGCCCCGGCAACTGGCCGGGGACGACGTCGGCATTGTCAGCCCGCGCGACTTCATCCACCGCGGGCCCTTCGCGTTCAAGAGCGGCCAGACCATCCAGGGCTTCACGCTCAGGTACGAGACCTACGGCGCGCTCAACGCGACGCGCGACAACGCGGTCCTCGTCTGCCACGCGCTGAGCGGGGACCATCACTGCGCCGGCTGGCACTCCGAGAGCGACAGCAAGCCGGGATGGTGGAACAACCTGATCGGACCGGGCAAGGCGGTCGACACCCGGCGGTTCTTCGTCGTGTGCGCGAACGTCCTCGGCGGTTGCCAGGGCTCGACGGGGCCGAGCTCCACGGACCCCGCCACCGGGCGCCCCTACGGGACCCGGTTCCCGTTCGTGACGATCCGCGACATGGTCTCGGCCCAGAAGCTCCTGCTCGACCATCTGGGCGTGGCCGAGCTCCACGCCGTGCTGGGCGGGTCGATGGGCGGAATGACCGCGATGCTCTTCGCCATCGACTACCCGCAGTTCACGAGGCGCCAGATCATCATGGCCTCGACGGCGAACGAGAGCGCCCAGGCGATCGCCTTCAACGAGGTCGGCCGCCAGGCGATCATGCAGGATCCCGCCTGGAACAACGGCGACTATCCCCGCGAGGGCGGCCCGCGCGTGGGGCTCGCGATCGCCCGGATGATGGCCCACATCACCTACCTATCCGACGCGGGGATGGACCGGAAGTTCGGCCGGCGCAAGCGCGAGTCGGCCGGGGGCGAATCCTACACGTTCGACGCCCAGTTCGAGGTCGAGAGCTACCTGCGCCACCAGGGGCAGAGCTTCATCAACCGCTTTGACGCGAACTCCTACCTCTACATCACCCGGGCGATCGACCAGTTCGACCCTGCGCGGGCCTACGGCTCGCTCGAGCAGGCGTTCGCGCCGGTCCAGGCCGAGTCACTCGTGATCGGGTTCACGAGCGACTGGCTCTTCCCGCCCGAGCAGAACCGGGAGATCGCGCTCGCCCTCCTGCGGGCCGGCAAGCGCGCGAGCTACGCCGAGCTGTCGACCGACCTCGGCCACGACTCGTTCCTATTGGAGAGCGCCGACCTCTACGCCCTCATCCGGGGCTTCCTCGAGCGGCCGGAGGCCTATGTCTTCGACTTCGCGATCTGAACCGCCCCGCCCCCCGATGCGCACGCGCGTGGAAAAACGAACGGTCGACATGCAGGTGATCGGCGAGTGGGTCGAGCCGCACTCGAGGGTCCTCGACCTCGGCTGCGGCCGGGGCGAGCTGATGGACTACCTGGTCCAGGCGAAGCAGGTGTCGGCCACCGGCGTCGACCTGGACTTCGGGCGCATCTCGGCCTGCGTCGCGCGGGGGCTGAGCGCCTACCAGGGCGACATGACCGAGTTCATGAGGGCCTTCCCGGACCGCCACTTCGACCGGATCATCTGCTCGCGGACCGTCCACGAGCTGAACGACCCGGCCGGCGTGGTCCTCGAGGCGCTGCGCGTCGGGAGCACCGTCACGGTGGGGTTCGTGAACCACGGCTTCTGGAAGAACAGGCTCGGCGCCCTCTTCGGCGGCCGGAAGGTGCGCAACGCGGTCTACACGACCTCGTGGCACGAGAGCCGCCCCGCGAATCCCCTGTCGATCGCGGACTTCGAGGACTTCTGCCGCGAGAAGTCGATCCGGATCGCCCGCCGGGCCCACCTGCTCGGGGACTGGCGCACGCCCTGCCGCGTGCTCCCGAACCTGCTCGCCGGGTACGCCCTCTACGACCTCGCCCGGACGTGACGGCGCGGCAGCCGCGCGGCCTGGATTAGGCAGACGCAGTCGCTGCCGTCCTCGGTGTGGAACCAGTGCGGCTCGAGGCGGCCGAACTCGCGCTCGAACGCATCGCGGCCCCCGCCGACCTCGATCATGAGGATCCCGCTCGGCTTGAGGCGCCGCGCGGCTTCGCGGACGAGCCTGCGGACGAGGACGAGGCCGTCCGGGCCGCCGTCCAGGGCGAGGCGCGGCTCCCTGCGGAACTCCCGCGGGAGCGCATCGACGTGCGCCGAGGGCTCGTAGGGCGGATTGCTGACGATCACGTCGTAGCGCCCCGCGGGCCCGCCCGAGAGCAGGTCGCTCTCGACCAGCCGGACGCGCCCGCCCAGCCGGTGCCTGCGGACGTTGATGGCCGCGACCTCGAGCGCGCCCGGCGACAGGTCGATCGCGTCCACGCGCGCCCCCTTGAAGTGCCGGGCGAGCAGGACCGCGAGGCAGCCCGAGCCCGTGCACACGTCGGCCACTCGGGTGACCGCGTGGGGACCCGCCAGCCACGGGTCGACCTGCGTCGGCAGGATCTCGACAAAATAGCTCCGCGGGATGAGGACCCGCTCGTCGACATGGAACCGCAGCCCCCCGAGCCACGCCTCCCCCGCGATGTAGGCGGCCGGCACGCGGTCAACAAGCCGCCTCTTGAACACCCGCTCGAGGGCCGCGCACTCCCCGGCAGAGAGCCTGCGGGACAGGACGGAGGCGGGGCTGCCGAGCGGCAGCCCGAGCGTCCTTAGGATCAGGTACAGGGCCTCGTCGCGGGCCGTCGCCGCGATCTGGCCGAGCGCGGCGTCGCGCCGGCCGTACATCCGCACCGCCCGCCTGAGCCAGGTTTCGAGGGTCACGAGCGGAAGATGAGCCGGAACGCCATCGGGTTGATCCACGCGCAGAGGAAGGCGTAGGGCCGGCAGCCGAGCTCGACGACGCCGATGATCAGGGCCTGCGTCACGCGCAGGTTGACCACCAGGAGCAGGACGACCCAGCTCCAGCGGGACATGTTGAGGTAGGCCTCCTCGGTCACCCCGAAGAGCCGCCGCAGGATGGACGCGCCGTCGAGCGGCGGAATGGGGATCATGTTGAACACGGCAAGGCCCACGTTCATCACGACCAGCTCGTTGACGAGCTCCCCGAGGCGCGGCTGGCCCACCACGACGAAGGAGCCAACCACGACCGAGACCAGGGCCACAAGCAGGTTGGCCGCCGGCCCCGCCAGGTTGACGATGATGTCGTCGCGCACCCGGTGCGAGAAGTTCGAATCGTTCGTCATGACCGGCTTTCCCCAGCCCATGAACGCGAGCGAGCCGCCGAAGAGGAAGATGTTGATGAGCGGCGCGATGACGGTGCCGATCAGGTCCATGTGGACGAGCGGATTGAGCGTCACGCGGCCCTCGGCGCGCGGCGTGTCGTCGCCCAGCATGTCGGCCGCGAGGGCGTGGCCCCACTCGTGGAAGGCGACACCCGCAAACAGGAGGATGAAGACGATCAGTCCGCTGCGGATGTAGGCGGGATCCAGGTCCATTCGGCGCCTATTTCCCGGCCTCGGGCTCCAGCTTGGCAATCAGTTTCTGCTTCTGCACCGCGAGCGCAGGATCCTTCACGCTGTCGAGCACCTTGAGCGCCCGGTCCCTCTTGCCCATGTTCACGAGGACATTGGCCTGGTGCAGGCGCATCGTCTCGCGCTCGACCTCCGTTTGCGCTCGGGCCTCGAGCCCCTCCCAGATCTTGAGTGCGGCCGGCCAGTCGGGCTCCACCATGTCGTAGAACGACTCGGCGTAGCGGTAGGTGAACTCGACCCGGTCGGGGGCCAGTTCGGAGGCCTTACGAAACGCCTCGTGCATCGAGTGGTCCAGTGCGGCGCGGCTCCATTCGCCGGTCTTAAGGAGGTCGTCCCGGGCCTCGTAGAGCAGCGTCCCGAGCTGGTAATGGTAAAGCGGCTCACTCGGCTCCAGGTCGATCGCGGAGAGGAAATAATTGAGCGCCTCGACGGGCTTGCCCTCCTCGGCCAGGTAGTTGCCGAGCTCGTTCTTGACCAGCGGAATGTTGGGATCCAATTGGTTGGCCTTCAACAGGATCTCAACGGCCCTCTTCCTCACGCCGACCCTCCAGAGCATGTACCCGTACGAGGCGTAGCCGGCCGCGAACTCGGGGTTGTCGCGCAGGAGGGACTCATACTCGCGGGTCAGCTGCTCGACCTGGGATTTGAACTGCGCCTCATCGAGCTCCTTTCCCTGGGCGGCCGCGTCGGCGAAGAGCACCTTCTGGCGCACGACGATGTCCTTGAGCCGGTGCTCGGCCATCGTTTCCTCCGCGGGCTGGGCCGCCGGAGCGGGGGCCGTTCCCGCGCGCGCATCGGTCACGGACAGGGCGGCGAGGAGGGCAAGGACGTGAAGGGGGCGCGGGAACATGGGTTGCGGGAGAACACCGTGGACAGCGGGTCACCCGCAGCGTTCAAAAAATCTGCCCGCGGAGGGACGCCCTTGGCGACATTATTTGCAGTATTCGCTTTCGAACCGCGCCCGCCGCCCCTATAATTCCCCCTTCATGGGTCAGGCCATAAGTCCCTCATCGCAGAACCTTTTTGGGAACTATCTCCCGCCGGACGTGCTCGGTGCTGCGGTTGAAAGGTTCAACGACATCGTGATGGTCACGGAGGCCAGCACCATAGAAGAGCCGGGGCTGAGGGTCCTGTTCGTCAATCCTGCATTCGAGAGGATCACGGGATATCGGGCGGAGGAGGCCCTGGGCCGCTCGCCCCGCTTCTTGCAGGGGCCCGAAACGTCGAGGGACGAGATTCTCCGGATCGAGGCCGCCCTGCTGGCGCGCAAGCCCGTCAGGGCCGAGCTGCTCAACTACAAGAAGGACGGCTCCTCGTTCTGGGTGGAGCTCGAGGCGAACACGACGACGAGCCCGTCCACCGGCGCCGAATTCTTCGTCTTCATCGAGAGGGACATCACGGAGCGAAAGAGGCTGGAGGCGGCCCAGCGCGAGCAGGAGCGCGCAACCTCCACCCTCTTCAGCAACCTGCCCGGGATGGCCTACCGCTGCCTCAACGACGGGAACTGGACGATGCAGTTCGTGAGCGGGGGCTGCCGCGACCTGACCGGCTACGAGCCCGACGCGCTCGTCGGCAACCGGCTCACCAGCTTTGAGGCGATCATCGAGCCCGACGACAGGAAGGCGGTGCGCGAGATCGCGACCCGGGCCGTCGAGCAAGGCGAGGCGTTCGAGATCACCTACCGGATTCGACCGCGGGAGGGGGGAATCAAGTGGGTCTGGGAGCGCGGCAGGGCCGTCCCTGGACCCGACGGCCCGACAAGAACACTCGAGGGGTTCATCACCGACATCACCGAGCGCAAGCTGCTCGAGTCCCAGCTGCTCCAAAACCAGCGCCTTGAGAGCATCGGTACCCTGGCGGGCGGGATCGCGCACGACCTGAACAACGTCTTTGCGCCCATCATGATGGCCGGCGACCTCCTCGTGGACAAGGTCCAGGACAAGGACTCCTCCCAGCTTCTCGACGTCGTCTCGGCCAGCGCCCGGCGGGGCGCCGAGCTGGTCCGGCAGATCCTCCTCTTTGCCCGCGGGATGGAGGGCCCGCGGATCGCGGTGCAAGTGTCGGCCCTGTTCGCCGACATCAAGACCTTCCTCGACAGCACGCTCCCGAAGTCGATCCGCGTCAACTTTGAGATCAGCCAGGGCGTGTCGGCGGTCTCCGGGGACCCTGTCCAGCTGCACCAGATGCTCCTTAACTTCGCGGTCAACGCGCGGGATGCCATGCCCTCGGGCGGCAGGCTGGCGATCTCGGCGACGCCGGCCAGCGTGTCCGCCTCGGCCCCCCGGCCGCATCCGGACGCGGTCCCTGGGGCCTTCGTCCGCATCGACATCTCGGACACGGGCTGCGGCATCCCCGACATCCTCAAGGGCCAGATCTTCGACCCGTTCTTCACGACCAAGGGGGTCGGGCGCGGCAGCGGGCTCGGGCTCTCCACGGCCCGCTCGATCGTCAAGGCCCACTGCGGGTTCATCACGTTCGTCTCGACGGAGGGGATCGGGACGACCTTCTCCATCTTCCTGCCGACCGCCGACTCGGCGCTGCCGCCCGCCGTCGTCGGAAAGACCGGCAAGCCGGTCGTGACCCCGCTTCCCCGCGGGAAGGGCGAGAACATCCTCGTCGTCGACGACGAGGAGTCGGTCAGGCTCATCATGCGCAGCACCCTCGAGAACTTCGGGTTCCGCGCGGTGTGCGCCGCGGACGGCGCCGAGGCCGTCGGGCTCTTCAGGAGCGCGCCGGCGCTCATTGACATGGCTGTCGTCGACATGCAGATGCCCGGCCTCGATGGGGGAAAGACCATCGTCGCGCTCCGCCACATGCGGCCGGACCTCCCGATCGTCGGCACCAGCGGGCTTGCAACCAACCAGAACCGGGAGCAGGCGGCGGCGAACGGCGTCAGACATTTTCTCGACAAGCCCTTCAGCGTCGAGACCCTGATCCGCACGGTCCACGCCGCGCTGTCCAGGGCGGCGTCGTGAACCTGCTCGACCGGCACATCTTCAAGAGCATCCTCTCGACGGCGCTGGTGGCCGTGGCCCTGTTCGCGTTCATTCTCATGGCCGAGAACATCGTCCGCGACCTGCTCGGCCCGCTCCTCGCCGGCCAGCTGCCGCTGCTGACGTCCGGCCGGCTCGTGCTCCTGTCGATTCCCGTCGTCATTTCCTACGCGCTCCCGCTTGGGATGCTGACCGGGGTGCTCCTGACGCTGGGGCGGCTCTCCTCGGACAGCGAGATCACCGCGATGCGCGCCGCCGGGATCAGCGTGCCGAGGATCGCCGGACCCGTGTTCCTGCTCGCCGCCCTCGGCGTCGTGCTCGGCCTGAGGATCAACTTCGAGTCGATGCCATGGGCCAAGCTGCAGTACGAGAGGGAGCTGTCGGCGGCCGTGCGCTCGAACCCCCTGAGCTACATCAAGCAGCGGACGTTCATCCGGGAATTCCCGGACTGCGTGATCTACATAGGGGAGATGGGCGCGGGTTCGAAGGACGGATCGGACCTGCGCGACGTGTGGTGGTGGCAGCTCGACTCCCAGCGGCGCGTGCTACGGTTCATCCGCGCCCAGTCCGGGCACGTGGAGTATGACGAAACGGCGAACGAGTTCATCGTCACGCTTGCGAATGCGCAGGAGCAGGAGCACGACCGGAACGCGCCGGAGGATTTCTCGCAGCCGCTCCGGGCCCCGACCGCCGGCCAGGTCGACCCGATCCGGCTGTCGATGGCCCGGTACTTCGGGGCCAAGACGGTCCACCAGAAGCTTGCGTGGATGACCTACGGTGAGCTCAAGGCCGAAAAGGCGAGGCTCGAGCAGGCCCCCGTCCCCGCGGACGGGTCGAGGCAGCGCGCGCGCGACATCATGAAGGTGAAGCTCACGATCCAGGACAAGATCAACACGGCTCTCGCCATCTTCACGTTCGCCTTCGCAGGCGTGCCCCTCGGAATCAAGGTGTCGCGGCGCGAGACCAGCGCCAACCTCGGGATCGCCGTCATCCTGGCGCTCGCCTACTACCTGTTCGTCGTGGTCATCGGGTGGCTCGACCAGCACCCCGAATACCGGCCCGACCTTCTGCTCTGGGTCCCCAATCTCCTGTTCCTGGCGCTGGGCCTCTGGCTGCTAAGGCGCCTGGACCGGGCCTGAAGGCGTCGTGGCCTAAGAGCGGGAAAAGCTCCGCCATCGCCGGGATGCCCTCCCCTCTTCCGCGGCCTCCAGCCGGCCGGCGTAGCGTCCACCCAAGCGCGTCACGCGTCGCCGAAGGCGGGGGCCTGCGTCGCGACGAGGCCGCTCCTTCCGTCAATCGGGGCCATCAACTGGTCGCAGACCGGCACGGCCGCTCTGTCCGCAAGGATTCTGCGGGCCTCCTCGTCGAGCCGGACGAACTCGATGCCGGCGCTCCGGCATCCGGCGAGCAGCTCGCGGAAAATCCCGCGCCGGCCCATGCCCTCGATCTCGGCGTGGAGGGTGAAGACATTGAGCTGGTCCGCCCGAAGCAGCGAGAGCAGGTGGCCGGCAATCGCCGCGTCGGGAAACTCGGGCCTGCCCATCAGCTCGTCCAGCGTCGGCAGCGTGCTCGGGATCTCGAGCGTCCGAAAGACCCTGCCATCGATCCTCGGGAAGAACGGCCGCCCCCCCCGCGTGTCGCTGGAGTACAGGAGCTGCGCCTCGTCGTAGACCTCGCGGCTGCGCGAGTTGCTCTGCCAGCCCGCGGCGCCGGCCGTGCGGGCCTCCGTACCGAACACCCGAAGGAATTCGGCCCGGGCCGCGACGAACTCCGCCCGGGTGGTGTCCAGGTCCATGCGGTCCAGGTAGTCCTGCCAGCGGTAATGGATGTAGCAGTGGATCCCGACCTCGAATCCCTTGTCCCTGACCGAACGCATGGCCGCCGTGTTCCGCCGCCCGATGTGCGGCGCGGGCAGCAGCGTCCCGTTCAGGAGCGTGCGGACCCCGTAGATCTGGACCACGCTCGTTCGGCTCACCTTGCTGAAGAAGCCGGGCCTCAAGACCCGGGTGATCGCGCGGCCCGTCTGGTCTGGCCCGAGCGAGAACAGGAAGCAGGCGGGGGCCCCGAACTCGGCGCAGTCCGCGACGAGGTTCGGCACCCCGATTCGCGTGCCGCGGTCCGTGTCGGCGTCAACCTTGAGGGCAAGTCGGACCGCCATGGCGCCTCAATCCAACTTGTAGTCCTTGTGGGCCAGGTGGTAGTCGAGCGTGAGCCTTATCGCGGTCCTCAGGTCGACCTTCGGCCTCCACCCGAGCTGCCTCCTAATTGCCGCGACTGACGGCACCCGCCGCTGAATATCCTGGTAGTACTTGCCGAAGTACTTGCCCGAGGAGACGACGACCGTCCTCGCCTTCGCGGCCTGCGCGCGGAATTCGGGGAAGTCCCGGAAGGCCGCGATGATCAGCTTGGCAAGCCGCGCGACGCTCACGTTGTTGCCGGGGTTGCCGATGTTGAAGATCTGCCGGGAGGCCCTGCCGCCCTTGTTCTCGATGATCCGCAGGAGCGCGTCGACCCCGTCGTCGATGTAGGTGAAGGAGCGGCCCTGCCTGCCGCCGTCGACAAGCTGGAGCGGCTTCTCGAAGATCACGTTGGAGATGAACTGCGTGAAGAGCCGCGAGCTTCCCTCCTTCGGCTCCATCACGTTGTCGAGCTTGGGTCCGATCCAGTTGAAGGGCCGGAACAGCGTGTAGTCCACGCTGTCGCGCACACCGTACGCGTAGATCACGCGGTCAAGGAGCTGCTTCGAGCACGCGTAGATCCAGCGCTGGCGCCCGATCGGGCCGTACACGAGCGAGCTCGTCTCCTCGTCAAGCTCCCGGTCCGCGCTCATCCCGTACACCTCGGACGTGGAGGGGAAGATGATCCGTTTGCGGTACTTGGCGCACTTGCGCACGATCTCCAGGTTGGCCTCGAAATCGAGCTCGAAGACCCGCAGGGGGTCCTTCACGTACTGCACCGGGTTGGCGATCGCGACCAGCGGCAGCACCGCGTCGCACTTCTTCACGTGGTACTCGATCCATTCGCGGGAGATCGTGATGTCCCCCTCGACGAACTTGAACCGGGGATGCCCGAGGCAATCGCCCAGCTTGTGGTCGCCGACGTCCATTCCATAGACCTCCCAGTCCTTCTGCTTCAGGATGGCGTGGGTGAGGGAGCTGCCGATGAATCCGTTGGCACCGAGAATCAGGACGCGTAGGGGCATGGGTGTGGAAGACCGATAAACCATGAAATCCCCGAAATGACACGAAAGAACATCGCGCCCGCCGGGCAAAAAAAAGCCCGCGCCCTGGCAGGGGCGCGGGCCACTTGGGCTAACTGGCTTTAGAACAGGATGCCGGTCTCGAGAGCGAAGCGCGTCTGCGAGGTGCTCGACCCGCTCGTGCCGAAGGCCAGGCCCCTCGTCGTCGACGACGCCCCTACGAACGAGACCTCGCCCCGCGCGAAGAGCACGCCCACCTGGTAGGTCGGCGTGAAGGTGAAGGACCACGCCTTGCTGCCCGCGCCGTAGAGGAGGTTCGCGGAGCCGTCGGTCGGGCTGCCCGAGGAGGAGATGTCCTCGACGCGGGCCGAGAGGTTCCAGCTCGTGTTCGGCACGGCGTAGTTGGCGAGGAAGCCAAAGCCCGTCGTGGAGGTGGCCTTGGCGCCGATCGCCGCGGCGTTGCCCGTGTCGGCGTACTGGAAGTAGGCCTGGGCTATCCATGCCCCGGCCGTGTAAGAGTAGATGACGTTGTAGATCTGCTTATCGTTGTTCTGGAGCTCGGGCGTCGCGGATGTGCCGTAGTCCGTCGTGCCCATGTTCCCGCCCGCGATGAGCTCAAGCGAGTTGGCGGAGTTGATCGTCCAGGTCGCGGCGCCGTCCACCCAGTTGAAGCGGTCCGAGTAGAACCCGTCGTTCCACGAGAGGTTGAAGGCGACCGGTCCCGCCGTGTAGTTCGCCTGCACGCCGCGGCTGATGAGCGGCTCCTGGTTCCAGAGGAGGCCCCGCGAGATGTTCATGTTCTCGTACGTGAAGCCGTACTCGGCACCGATCAGCGTCGGGAGTTTCCCGGCCTGGAGCGAGAAGTTGCCGCTCACGAGCTTGATGAAGCCCAGGGGAAGTGCGCCAAAGGTGGCGCTGTTCGT
>Ga0302157_10007865_pt1 | contig 10630 bp, 7 predicted proteins | sample I_Bog_N3_3_FD_193502 | JGI IMG/M metagenome (GOLD analysis project Ga0302157, IMG submission 193502) | Peat permafrost microbial communities from Stordalen Mire near Abisko, Sweden - I_Bog_N3_3 | ecosystem: Environmental > Terrestrial > Soil > Wetlands > Peat | place: Sweden: Abisko, Stordalen...
TGGGCCACCAGCGGTAGACCGTGGCCTTGCCCACGGCGGCGCGGGCGGCTACCTCTTCAATCGTCAGGTCCACGTAGCCGTTTTGGCGGCTCTCGAAGAACTTCAACGTGCTGTTGAGGATAGCGCAGCGGGCGCGTTCACTGCGTGGACGCCCCAGGGTGCGCGGGCAGTCAGCGGACGGCTGCACGGTTGTTCTCTTGCTTCCCATGGAAACGCATCCTAGCACGGACGTGCCGCTGTGCAAGCTTTTCTTTTCAATCCAAGACGCATAGTATCGAATCTAAGTAATCGTGACCGGCCTGGGGGCCGTCCCATTTTGTAACACTTTGGCGCCTTTTGCAGGGCGCCGCTCGCTTCGGGAAGGTAATCTTTCTATATGTGGATTGTTGCCCTCGCGCTCCGTCGGCCCTATACCTTCGTCGTCATGGCCATCGCCATTCTCCTGCTGACGGTGATGACCGTGCCGCGGATGCCGGTGGACATTTTCCCGGACATTGATATCCCCGTGGTTTCGGTCGTTTGGTTCTACTCCGGCATGTCGCCGCAGGAGATTGCCGACCGCATTGTGGTGAACAGCGAGCGCGGCATCACCACCACGGTCAACAACGTCGAACACATTGAGTCGCAATCGGTCAACGGCCTGGGCATTATCAAGATCTTCTTCCGCCCCGGCACCAACCTGCAAACGGCCATCGCGCAGGTCACCGCGATCAGCCAGACCAACGTGCGGCAGATGCCGGCTGGCACCAGTCCGCCGCTGATCATCAGCTACAGCGCCAGCACCACGCCGGTCATCCAGCTCGGCCTCAGCAGCAAGACGCTCAGCGAGCAGGAACTCTTCGACCAGGGCAATAACTTCCTGCGCAGTTCGCTGGCCACGGTGCAGGGAGCGGCCACTCCGTGGCCCTACGGCGGCAAGCAGCGCCAGGTGCAGGTGGATTTGGACACCTCCAAGCTGCAGGCCTACGGGCTGGCGCCGGCCGACATCGTCAACGCCGTGAACGCGCAGAACCTGATTCTGCCCACGGGCACCACCAAGCTTGGATCGCTTGAGTACAACGTGGAGATGAACGGCACGCCGCCGTCCATTGCCGCGCTCAACGATCTGCCGGTCAAGACCGTCAACGGCGCCACGCTCTACATGCGCGACGTGGCCCACATCCGCGATGGCTTCGCGCCGCAGACCAACATCGTGCGCCAGGACGGTACCCGCGGCGCGTTGATGTCCATTTACAAGAACGGCCGCGCCAGCACATTGCAAATCGTGCAGGGCATCAAGGACATTGTCCCGGTGGCGGCCAAAGGCCTTCCGCCGGACCTCAAGATCAGCCTGCTCTTCGATCAATCGCTCTTCGTGCGCGCCTCCATCAACGGCGTACTCAAGGAGGCGATGACCGCCGCGCTGCTGACGGCCGCCATGATCCTTCTCTTCCTCGGCGACTGGCGCCCCACGTTGGTCATCCTGGTCAGCATTCCGCTCTCCATTTTTTGTTCCATCCTGGCCTTGGCTGCGATTGGTGAGACGCTGAACATCATGACCCTGGGTGGGCTGGCGCTCGCCGTAGGAATCCTGGTGGACGACGCCACCGTGGAAATTGAAAACATTGAGCGCAACCTTGCCATGGGCAAGGAGATGCGTCACGCCATCCTGGACGGCGCGCAGCAGATCGCCATTCCGGCCCTGGTCAGCACGCTCTGCATCTGCATTGTGTTTGTGCCCATGTTCTTCCTCAGCGGCGTGGCGCGCTTTTTGTTTGTGCCCCTTGCCGAGGCCGTCAGCTTTGCCATGCTGGCCAGCTACCTGCTCTCGCGCACGCTCATCCCCACCCTTGTGATGTACATCATGCGCGGGCACGAGCATCGCGCCGGCGGGCCGAAGACAATCCTCGGCCGCTTCCAGCGTGGCTTCGAGCGCGGCTTTGAAGGCTTCCGCTCGGGCTACCAGGCGGTGCTGGAAGTTGTGCTGGAGCATCGCCGCGGCTTCGCATCGCTGTTTCTGCTCTTCTGCCTGGCCTCGCTGGGCATCATCACCATCCTTGGGCAGGACTTCTTTCCCCAGGTGGATGCCGGCCTGCTGCGCCTGCACGTGCGCGGACGCCCCGGCCTGAGGGTGGAAGAGACGGCCAAGCTCTGCGACGAGGTGGAAGCCGAGCTGCATCGTCAGATCCCCGGCAAGGAGATCGAGACGATCATGGACAACATCGGCCTGCCCTACTCCGGCATCAACCAGAGTTACAGCACCAGCGGCACGGTGGGCACCAGCGACGCTGAGATCCTGATCTCGCTCGACCCCGAACACCACCAGCCGACGGCAAAACACATCCGCAAGCTGCGCCAGGAGTTGCCGCGCCGCTTCCCCGGCGTGGAGTTCTTCTTCCAGCCCGCCGACATCACCACGCAGATTTTGAACTTCGGACTACCGGCGCCGATTGACGTGCAGGTGGTGGGCGCCGACATGCGCAGCAATTACGACATTGCGCAGAAGATTGCCAACCAGATGCGCCACGTGCCCGGCACCGCCGACGTGCATGTGCAGCAACTGCTCAGCCTGCCCACGTTGCATATGGAGCTGGACCGCACGCGCATCTCGCAGGTGGGCTTGAACGCCAACCAGGTGGCGCAAAGCGTGCTGGTCTCGCTGAGTGGCAGCTATCAACTCAGTCCCAATTTCTGGCTGAACCCGCGCAACGGCGTCACCTACAACATCGCCGTGCAGGAACCGCAGTACCGCATGACCGAGCTGGGAGACCTGATGGCCCTGCCGGTTCAGGGTCCGCAGGGATCGCAACTGCTGGGCAACCTGGCGCAGGTGACGCCCGTCGCGCGCCCAGCCGTGGTCAACCACTACGCGGTGCAGCCGGTGATTGACGTGTACGCCAGCACGCAGGACCGCGATCTGGGCTCAGTGGCGAAGGCCGTGGACGGAATCGTGCATGGCTTTGATGGCAAGCTGCCGCGCGGTACCCGTATCGTGGTGCGCGGACAGGTCAGCACCATGCGCTCGTCGTTCCTGGGACTCGCCGTGGGCCTGCTGGGCGCCATCGTGCTGGTCTACCTGCTGATCGTCGTCAACTTCCAGAGCTGGCTTGATCCCTTCATCATCATCTCGGCCCTGCCTGGCGCTCTGGCCGGCATCTGCTGGTTCCTGCTGCTGACGCGCACGACCTTGAACGTGCCTTCGCTGACCGGCGCCGTGATGTGCATGGGAGTGGCCACGGCCAATTCCATCCTGATGGTGAGCTTTGCCCGTGAGCAGATGGAGACCGGTGCCGATGCATTGTCCGCGGCGATTGCCGCCGGCTACACCCGCGTGCGCCCCGTGCTGATGACCGCGCTGGCCATGATTCTGGGCATGGTTCCCATGGCCCTGGGCATGGGCGAAGGCGGCGAGCAGAACGCGCCGCTGGGCCGTGCCGTCATCGGTGGACTGCTGTTTGCCACCGTGGCCACTCTCTTCTTCGTCCCCAGCGTCTTTGCCATCTTCCATGGGCATCCGTCCGCGGAGCCCGACGCCGACGAGGCGTAAAACTTTTTTGCTACAAACGTGGAGCTTTCGATGAGCGCAGACAATCCGACCCCGAAGCCCAACTCGGCACCAGTCCACCGCAAGACGCAGGTGGAGCGCGACGAGGAAATTGAGGCCATCCAACAGCAGTCCCGCCACCAGCACGCGGAGGTTCAGCGTCCGCCCGAAGTGCCTCCCGCAAGTCCCGGACGCTCTCTTCTGGTGGCCGGCATTGTTTTGATTCTGCTGGTGCTGGCCGGTGGTCTCACGCTGTTTGAGCGCATCGCCCGCGGTCGCGTCCTGGCCCAGGAGACCGAGCAGTCCTCCGTGCCCATCGTGGCCGTCGTGCATCCCACGCTGGAGAAGCCGGACTCTGAACTGGTGCTGCCCGCGACGCTGCAGGCCTACCAGGAGTCGCCCATCTACGCCCGCACCAACGGCTACCTGCTGCGCTGGACGCGCGACATCGGCAGCAAGGTCAAAAAGGGTGAGCTGCTGGCCGTGATTGACACTCCGGAAATTGACCAGGAGTTGAGCCAGGCTCGCGCCGCGCGGCAGCAGGTGCTGGCGCAGCTCGATCTGGCGCGCATCAGCGATGAACGCTGGCAGAACCTGCGCAAGTCAGATTCGGTCAGCGCGCAGGAGGCCGACCAGCAAGCCAGCGGCTACCAGCAGGCCAAGGCCAACCTGGCCGCCGCCGACGCCAACGTCCGCCGCCTGGAAGACCTGGAGAACTTCAAGAAGGTTTATGCGCCATTCAGCGGCGTGCTGACCCGCCGCAACGTGGACGCCGGCGCCCTGATTACCGCCACCGGAACCGGCAAGGAACTCTTCGACATGGCCGAGGTGGCGACCCTTCGCGTCTTCGTCAGCGTGCCGCAGGCCTACGCCAACGGCATGAAGCCCGGCGCCAAGGCCACCATCACCTTGCAGGAGTTCCCCGGCGAAAAGTTCACCGGTGTGATTGCGCGTAACGCGCAGGCCATTGACCCGGCTACGCGCACCCTGTTGACCGAAGTGGATGTGAAGAACCCGGATGGACGCCTGCTGCCCGGCTCCTTTGGCCAGGTGCACTTTGCTGTGGGTGGCGACGTGCCGCGCTTGACCGTCCCGGTCAACGCCATGCTCTTCCGCAGTGAGGGAGCCAAGGTGGCCGTGGTCGGACAAGACGGACGCGCCCATCTGCGGCCGCTCAACATTGGCCGCGATTACGGCACCACTCTGGAGGTGCTGGGTGGCCTCGATGCCAACGAGCAGGTGGTCATCAATCCTCCGGATTCGCTCGAAGACAATCAGCCGGTGCGGGTGGCGGAGCCGGCGGCGAAGGGAAAGAACTCGTGAGGATCCGCCCATCGAACGCCGCGCGCGCGCTGGGTGCACTGGGCCTCTGCCTGGCGCTCGGCTCCTGCACCGTGGGCCCGCGCTACCAGAAGCCCGCGCCCTTGGCGGCCCAGGCTCCCATGCCCGTCCAGTGGCAGGGCGAGAGCTGGCAGTTGGCCGCGCCCGCCGATGACGAGCCGCGCGGAGAGTGGTGGCGGCTCTTCCACGACGACAAGCTGAATGACCTTGAGCATCAACTGCTGGTGGGTAACCAGAGCCTGGTGGCCGCACGCGACCATCTTGAATCTGCGCGCTCACTGGTCCGGGCGAGTACCGCCGGACTCTTTCCCCAGCTCTCGGCCGACCCTTCGGCTTATCGCGAGCGGGGCTCAGGCAACCGCCCGCTGAATGGCGCTGCAACCACCAGCACACCCTATACGCAGAACGCGTTTACGGTTCCCTTCAACATCAGTTACGAGGTGGACCTCTTTGGCCATGTGCGCAAGGGCATCGAGGCGGCCAACGCCACCTTGCAGTCCACGGCGGCCGATACCGCCAACGCGCAACTGGTTCTCTGCGCCGAGCTCGCCGCCGATTACTTCACGCTCCGCCAGTTGGACGCCGAGGTGCACGTGGTCGAGGAAAACGCCGGTTACCAGAGCAAGGCTCTCGACCTGGTGAACCGCCGCCACGACGGCGGCATCGCCAACGGGCTGGACGTGGCCGAGCAGAAGTCATTGCTCGATGCCACGCTGACCCAGCTTTCGCTGGTTCGCCAATCACGCGCGCAGTATGAGCACGCCATTGCCGTGCTGGTGGGACAGGCCGCAACCGGCTTTCATCTGGAGTCCGCGCCGTTGACCAGCGTGCCGCCGGCGGTGCCCGTCGGCGTTCCCTCTGAGATGCTGGAGCGCCGCCCGGACATTGCCAGCGCCGAGCGCCTGGTGGCCGCGGCCAACGCGCAGGTGGGGCTGGCCAAGGCCGCCTTCTATCCGCGCATCAGCCTCGCCGGCACCGGCGGCGGATGGCAGAGCCGCGACATCACGACCCTGGCCAACGCTCCCAGCCTCTTCTGGGCCGTGGGGGGCGATGCCCTGACGCCGATCTTCTCCGGCGGACGCAACAAGGCCAACCTGGCCGCCGCGCGCTCCGGCTACGACGCCAGCGTGGCCACCTACCGCCAGAGCGTGCTCACGGCCATGCAACAGGTCGAGGACGGCCTCAGCAGCCTGGACGCGCTCAGCAAGGCCAGCCAGACACAGGCAGCCGCCGTGGAAGACGCCCGCCGCCAGCTTTCGATCGCCAACAGCCGCTACATCGGCGGTGTGGATACCTACCTGGACGTGGTTACCGCCGAGACCATTCTGCTGAACAACCAGCGGCTGGACGTGCAGCTGCTGGGGCAGCGCATGGTGGCCAGCGTCTACCTGGTGAAAGCTCTGGGTGGTGGATGGGATGCAAAGCAGCTGGAGAAGCAGAAGGTGAAGCCGAAGGCCATCCAGATTGTGCAGCCGTAGGCTCTTCTAGTTGACCGGGTGCATGACCTCGCCAATGGTGTTCAGAAGGTCGCGCAGCTTGATGGGCTTTTGCAGCACCATGGGGCGGGGATTGTCCGGCAGGCGGGTCATCAGGCGCTGGTCGGTGTAGCCGGAGATGAACAGCGTGGCCAGCCCAGGACGCTTGCGCTGCAGCTCGGCCGCCAGCTCGCCGCCTTCCAGCCGCGGCATCACCACATCGGTCAGCAGAAGGTGGATGGGCCCGTCATGCTCGCGGGCAACCTGTATCGCCTCCTCGCCGTCACAGGCCGAAAGCACGGTGTAGCCGTGTTGCCGCAGATAGGCCACGATGGACTCCCGCAGCGAATCCTCATCCTCAGCAACCAGTACGGTCTCTCCCCGGCCCAACTGCGGAGCCTCCTCGACATGCTCGGCGGCCTTCGCCTCCTCAGGCACGGCCGGGAAGTAGATGCGGAAGTTGGTGCCACGGTCGAGTTCACTCTCCAGGCGGATGTGGCCGCCGCTCTGCTGCACGATGCCATAAACCATGCTGAGTCCCAGCCCCGTGCCTTTGCCCAGCGGCTTGGTGGTAAAAAATGGCTCGAAGATGCGTGATTGCACCTCGGCGGCCATGCCCAGGCCGTTGTCGGTCACGCTGAGCACGCTGTAGCTGCCGGGTGCCATGCCGGGCAGGTCCTCGCATTGAACGGAGGTCACAACGGCCGAGCTGGTGCTGATGATGATGCGGCCGCCGCGCGGCATGGCATCACGCGCGTTGACGCACAGGTTCAGCAGGACCTGCGTAATCTGGTCGGGATCGGCGCGCAGGAAGGGGAGCGGCCGGTGCAGGGACAACGTCAGCTGAATGTCCTCGCCGATGAGCCGCTGCACCATCTTGGCCGTCTCCTCCACCACCGTGTTCAGGTCCAGGATGCGGGGCGAGAGAATTTGCTTGCGGCTGAAGGCCAGCAACTGTTGGATGAGCGCCGAAGAGCGCTCCGATGCGCTGAGCACCTGCTGCGTGTACTGCCGCATCGGGTCGCCGGGTGGCAGGTCCTCTTCCATCATCTGGGTGTAGCTGCTGATGATCATCAGAAGGTTGTTGAAGTCGTGTGCGATGCCGCCGGCCAGGTTGCCGATAGCCTCCATCTTCTGCGCCTGGCGGAGCTGCTGCTCGAGTTCGGCGCGGCGGCTGATATCTTCGGCGTAAATTTCCAGATGGGTGCTGCCATCCGGCAGCTTCGAGCGGCGCCCGCGCACCCGCACCGAGATGGGGCGGCCGTCGCGCCGCAGCCAGGTCACGTCGGCCTCGGCGCGCTCATCCATGCGGCACTTCCCGACAAAGGCCTGGCACTCGTCCGCGTTGGCGAAAATGTCGTCGGCGATGTCGGCCGAAATCAGCTCCTCGGCCGAAGCGTAGCCCAGCATCTGCACCAGCGCCGGATTCACGTCGTCAAAGCGTTGCAATTGCGCATCGCACTGGAAGATTCCGTAGGGCGCGTTATCAATCAGCGAACGCATGCGCCCCTCGCTCTGCTCCATCTTCTGCAGAGCAATCTTGCGCTCGGTAATGTCCTCGACCGTGCCCTCAAAGTACAGAATGTTGCCGTCAAGATCGCGAGCCACACGGGCGTTCTCGCGCACAAACAGGATGGATCCGTCGCGCCGCTTCCAGATGGATTCGACGCCGCGCGCTTCGCCGTCGCGCTCAATCTCGGCACGGAAGCCCTCACGCTGCGAGATGGGACCATACCCTCCACCCTCCAGCCCTTGGCCGGTCAGGTCCTCAAACGAGCTGTAGCCCAGCATGCGCACCAGCGCCAGGTTGGCCATCGAGATTAGCCCGTCGGATGTGGTGCGATAGATGCCCACCGGCGCGTTGGCAAACAGATCGTGATAGCGTCGCTCGCTCTCGCGCAGGGCGCGCTCGGCACGCTTGCGCGCCGTGATGTTGCTGAAGAATACGACGCGCCCGTCAGGTGCGCGCTTGGCGTCAAGAATCGGATAGATGACGGCGCTCAGCCACAGTTCGCTGCCGTCGCGGTGCTGCATGCGGATTTCACACTGCTGGCGGGCGGCGGAAAAAGGAGGAAGCTGCTGGCGGCGGCGCCCGGGCAAGGGCAACGGCTGAAAGTCGGCAAACGGAGCACCCTGCATCTGCGCCGGGGTGCAGCCCAGCATGGTGGCCATCTCCGGATTGATCCACAACGTCTTTTCGTTGCGGTCCAGCAGCCACACGCCTTCTTCGGCAAGCTCCACCAGCTTGCGGCAACGGTCGTCGCTGCATTCCAGCAGCACGTCCAAACGGGCGCGTACTTCGGCATCCATCCGGGGATCCAGTTTCCTGCAAAAGGGGCGGCAGGATCGCATTCAAAAGCTACAGCCAGGAAGCCCAGGCCACGCGGATCGGCAGGGGCCGTACCAGGCAATCATCGTAACAGGGATGCCCGGCGGGTGACGAGTGCAGGCCATCGCAATTCACATCCGCGCTGACGCCCTTCTCTCGAATGCATGGAACCACGAACGCTCCCATTACGTAGATTGCAAACATTGGGAAATGTGCTGATACTAACAGGGTAATATTGCCTGGGATGCTTGGCGCCCGAGCCAATAACGGCGCGGATGCGTGAGTCTTGGGCCCTGCGATGATCGCGGCTACTCTCCTTTCAGCGGCACCTGCCGCAGGGAGAAAAAACGATGATCACGCGAATCACGATCCTGGCTCTTCTGGTAGTGACCCTTGCTTCGATTGGCTCCAAGTCCAACAACCCGACGCACAACAACCCGAGCCCGCACCCGATGTGCTGCGACGGCGACCCGGCCGTGCCGATCGGCAAGTAACGGTATCCCTGTATCAGGTCCGCGGCTTCACCGTGTGGCGGTGCCCCGGTGAAGCTGCAATGGACCATCTGGGTTCTGAACGCGGCCCTGCAATGGGTGCTGCTGGCTGTCGTCCTGTGGAATAACCGCTGGAAGAAGCACATCGCCTTTGCAATTTACGTAGCTTTCTGCGCCGCCAAAACCACAATCCTCATCTTCGTGATGCTGTACTGGTCGTCCCTGTATGTCTCCTTCAATTGGGGCATTCGGGTTCTCACTCTCCCATTACTGATTGCGGTATTTCGTGAAGTTTTTGCCGCCGTCTTTCGCCCTTACTCCACACTGCCTCCCGGAACCCTACGGTGGTTTCGAACTTCAGTTGCAATTCTTGTTGTAATTTCTGCCTGTGCAGCAATATTTTTCCCGGGCTCCCACCCCGGCGACTTCTTAAATACCATTTTTCTGTTGAACCGCACGGTCACGTTGATCTTTTGCGGTGCATTTGCGTTTACCGCTTTGGTATCTTCCTACTTTGGAATTCCTTGGCAGACTCGCGTCTACGGTATTGGTGTAGGCTTCATGCTTTTTGGAAGTGTGGATATCTTCATATCGAGCCTGCTTGCAGGTTACGGGCTATCTTGGGATCAGCCAATTCGCGCGATTTCCATGCTCAGCTTCACCCTGGCGTTAATCACCTGGTTAACTTATTTCTCTCTTCCTGATGTTCAATCCAAAAAGCCCACTTTAGAGCAGATGCGTAGGTTACAGAAGGCACTTGACTATACTGGAGCGAAAGTGGATTCTTTCCATGGCATGCAGTAAGGTATTAGCTCATTTGGTTCCCCCGGGAAGGCTGAAAGATGATTGACGCAAGAAAGATGCAAGTGCGTTCGATCGACGAGTTAGTCCAGGCACTGCACCCCATTCAGACGGCTGCCATCCAGTCCGGGCGCGTGGAAGACGCGCTGGCTGAGTTGAGGCTGATCAAGGGCAACATCACGGCGGTTCTTTCGTTCACCTCTTACTCGTTGCAGGATGTTTACGAGGAGCAGAGTGAGTTCCGCTATGTTGTGGATGAGGTGCGTCGGGAATGCCTGCTGATTAACGGAATGATCTCGCGCATTATGTTCCGCAAGCGCTGGCTGTTCTCCTTGAGCAAGATCGAGGAAGCCCGCGACGTGCTGGCACATTACGAAGACCTGACCAGCGCCGCCTGCCGTATGTGTCTGATGGTGGCACCCGAGCAGGGCAATAATCTGTTAAACGCCTTTTAAGACAAGGGCCGACTGGCGACTCCCCCGCGCCAAGCTTCGGCCCAAGAAGTTCCCCTCCAGGTTTTCGACATTCCCTTCAGAAAGCTCTTGGATGAGCTTCCGCCCCGGGCGCGGCCTTGTCGCGCGCAGGGTTGCGGTCTAAGTCGCGCGCAAACGACTGACGGCCGCGCGGAGGCGGCCGTCAATCGGAAAAAATATTTTGGGGCCTCAAGGAG
>Ga0302157_10007870_pt1 | contig 10626 bp, 8 predicted proteins | sample I_Bog_N3_3_FD_193502 | JGI IMG/M metagenome (GOLD analysis project Ga0302157, IMG submission 193502) | Peat permafrost microbial communities from Stordalen Mire near Abisko, Sweden - I_Bog_N3_3 | ecosystem: Environmental > Terrestrial > Soil > Wetlands > Peat | place: Sweden: Abisko, Stordalen...
GCAGCCTGTGCTGCAGCAGCGCCTGAGCCGTGGAGTCGGCCGGCTGCGACAGCGCGCCTTCGGCGCCCAGCTGCAGAAGTTCGGCGTTGCGCGGAAGCGATCGGCGCGTGCCGTCGGGCTCGTAGATCAGCCATTCCACCAGATGTGGCGCTGCAAAGACCGACAGCGCCACGCATTGGACACCGGCGTTGTGCAGCAACGTTTCAGTATCGAACGGATAGTCGATGCCGGTTCGCACCACTAGCCCTATACGGACCGGATCGAGCCACAGGCGCGCACCGGCCAGGGCATAGAGCGCGCTGCCGCCGATCTGCCGCGTCCACGCCGCCGGCGATGCCGGCACGACGTCATCGATGGTCACCTGACCGAGGATGATCAGATCCGGGGAGGGTAGCCGTGGCGCCATCGATCAGCCGAGACCGCCGACCGTGTCGCGCACGATGCCCTGCGCGATCAGCCAGGTGGCGTCGTGACGGCGCATCGGAATGTAGGGAATACCTGCGCGCGCTGCCATGTGCAGCACCAGCAGCTGTGCCGGCAGGTGATAGCTGAGGGGGGATAGCCATTCGTCCAGGTTGTCCTCAAGACCCAGATACAGGAACGCCTCCGGGAAAGCACTCGCTGGTGCCGAACTCACCACGATCGCACGGCCGCCCGCATTCGCGATGCCTTTGACGATCTCCTGGGCACGGTCGAAGCTGTTGCCGGGGGGTGCGACCACCAGCACCACCGCGCGCGCCCCCCATTTCAGGGTCAGGAAGTATTCAAGGTGCGCCCACTCCTCCAGATCCTGGCCGATGCCGTTGATCGGCATCTGCTCGTGGAATTTCGCCGCGCTGTACTGCGCCGTGCCGCGGCTCGGGCCGGCACCGAGCGCCCAAATGGTATCGATATCCCCGAGCTGCTCGCACAGCGTGGCGATGGCGGGTTCGATGCGCGCGGCGAGTGCGCCCTGTGCTTCGATCGCCTGCTCGATACGGGCGATCTGCGCCGCGCGCATGGCCTCGGTGATGTGACCGCGCTGCACGCCCAGTCGCAGTCCCAGCGCCTGCAGTGCATACAGCACGGCCATATATTCGGCGAAGTTCACCAGGCAGCGGCTATAATGAGCCGGTAGATCGATCTGCTCGGTGACCGGTCGGTGCACAATCAGATCGGCCTGCCGCGCCAGGGCACCCGTCCGGCTGCCGGTCACGCCGAGCGTCGGTACGCCGCGATCCTTCGCGAGCAGCACCGTCTCGCGCGCGCGCGAGGAGCTGCCGGAATTGGAAATACTGATGACCAGGTCGCCGGCGCCCAGCAGCATCGACTGGTAGCGGGCAAATTCCATGGCCGTGTGCGCCTCGGTGCGGATGCCGGTCCAGCGCTGCCAGGCCGGCGCGACGGCCAGGGCGGCGAACCAGCTGTCGCCCGAGCCGCCCATGAGCACGCGCCTGGCCTGCAATACCCGCTGATCGCGCACCGCCGCCTCGACATGCTCGCCCACCACGCGGCGCAGGTTCGGTAGATCGACTGAGTGCTGGACGGCCAGCGCGATATCGCCAGCGAAGGTCTGATCCGGTTCGAAGGGGTACATGGGATCTCTCAATCAATGCGGGTGATTCAGTCAATGCGGGTAATGGCAGGCGACGGCGCGACCCGGCAAGATCTCTGCGAGCGCGGGCAGATCGGTGCGACAGCGATCCTGGGCGCGCGGGCAGCGCTCATGAAACGGGCAACCGGGCGGGGGACGCGCGGCACTGGGCGGCTCGCCTGCCAGCGGTTGATAGGGGCGTGTGCGCTCGAGCGCGGGATCGGCAATCGGTACCGCTGCGAGCAGCGCGCGCGTGTAGGGATGGTGCGGATGCTCATACAGCGCGCCGGTCGGGGCGAGTTCGACTATGCGCCCGAGATACATGACCGCCACGCGATCGGCGATGCGCCGCACGACGCTCAGGTCGTGGGAAATGAACAGATACGTCAGCGCGAAGCGGGCCTTGAGATCCTGCAGCAGGGTCAGGATCTGGGCCTGAAGCGACAGGTCGAGGGCCGACAGGGCTTCGTCGGCCACGATGAAGTCCGGCTGGCAGGCAATGGCGCGCGCGATGCAGATACGCTGGCGCTGCCCACCGGAGAACTCATGCGGGTAGCGCGTCGCCGCCGAGGCGTCCAGACCCACCATTTTCAGGCACTCCGCGACGCGCGCCCCGAGCGCGGATCCGCGCGCCAGGCCGTGCACGACCAGCGGCTCGGCGATCGCGGCCGCGACGCTCCAGCGTGGATTGAGCGAGCTGAAAGGATCCTGGAAAACCATCTGCATATGGCGGCGCACGCCGCGCAGCGCGCCACCTGAGAGCGTACTGATGTTGCTGCCATGAAAGGATACGCTGCCTGCCGTCGGCTCGATGGTGCGGATCAGCGCGCGCGCCAGGGTGCTCTTGCCCGAACCACTCTCGCCGACCAGCGCCAGCGTCTCGCCCCGGTAGATGTCGAGATCGATACCGCCCAGCGCCTGCAGCGTGCGACCGCCACGCGAATAGCGGACCGTCAGGCCACGCGCCGCGAGCAGCACCTCTTGGGCGGGCGCCGCGGGGGCAGGTGCCGCGGGGCCGGGCGCTGTGGGTGCGCCTGCCGCGGGTCCGTCCGGTTCGGCGGGCGGGCTGCCTGATAACAGGTTGCCCAGCAGCGTGCGGCTGTACGGGTGCTCGGGCGCGCTGAACAGCCGGTCGATCGGCGCCTGCTCCACGACCTCGCCTCGGTACATGACCAGCACCCGATCCGCAATGCGCGCCAGCAGCGACAGATCATGGGTGATCCAGATCAGGCTCATGTTGCGCTCGCGCTGCACGGACTTGATGAGATTGACGATCTCGGCCTGGACCGTGACATCGAGTGCAGTGGTCGGCTCATCGGCGATCAGCAGCCGCGGCTCCCCGGCGAGCGCCATGGCGATGGTCACGCGCTGTCGCTGGCCGCCCGAGAACTCATGCGGATAGTGATGCAGCCGTGCGGCCGCATCGGCGATACCGACCTTGGACAGCAGCGCGATCGCGCGCCGCTCGGCCTCGGCGCCGCGCACGCCGAAGTGGCGCCGCATGACTTCGGTGATCTGGCGGCCGATCGTCAGTACCGGATTCAAGGCGGCGAGCGGATCCTGGAACACGAAGGCGATGTCGCGACCGCGCAGCGCATCGAGTTGTGGGCGCGAGAGTTGCAGCAACTCGCGCTGCTCGAAGCGTGCGTGCGCGGCACCCACCGCCGCGCCGCGAGGCAACAGCTGCAACAGCGACAGCATCGAGAGCGTCTTGCCTGAACCGGATTCACCGACAATGCCGAGCGATTCGCCGGCGGCGATGTCGAAGCTCAGCCCGGACACCACCACCCGCCAGCCGTCCGGTGCCGGCAGTCGGATCGAGAGATTCTCCACCGCAAGCAACGCCGCGCTCATCGCAAGCCCCTAGGATCGAGCAGCTCCCGCAGGCCATCGCCGAACAGCGTCACACCCAGCACCGTGACACCGATCGCAATGCCGGGCATGGTAGCAATCCACCAGGCCGACACCAGGTAATCGCGGCCGTCATTGAGCATCGTGCCCCAGGAGGGTGTCGATGGATCGAGGCCAACTCCGAGAAAACTCAAGGCCGCCTCGGTCAGGATGGCCTGTGCCATGGAGAAGCTGGCGACCACGCAGATCGGCGCCAGCGTATTGGGCAGTACGTGCAGGAACAGCACGCGTGCGGCGCCGGCGCCGGTCGCTCGTGCGGCCTCGACGTAGCCCTGATTGCGGATCGAGAGCACCTGGGCGCGCACGATGCGGGCGTAGTTGACCCAGGTGCCGAGCGCCAGCACCAGCACCACCGCCAGGGTGCCGCCGCCGAGTGCGCCCAGCAGGAAGATCGCGAGCAGCAGGAACGGAAAAGACAGCTGCACGTCGATCAGCCAGCCACTCGCGCTCTCGAGCCAGCCGCCGAAGTAGCCGCTCACCGCACCGACCAGTGTCCCAAAGAGCGCACTCAACACCACGGCGAGAAAGCCCACCGTCAGCGACAGCCGGCTGCCGTAGATGAGCCGGCTGAGCGTATCGCGCCCCACCGAATCGGTGCCAAGCAGATGCCGCTCGCTGGTCGCACGCTGGGCTGTCGCACCCTGGCTTGTCGCACCCTGGCTTGTCGCACCGGAGGCGGCCGAGAGCTGAGATGTGGCCAGCGGCGGCAGCAGTCGCGCATTTGGATTGACCTGGTACGGATCCTCCGGCGACAACAGCGGTGCGCACAGCGCGATCGCGAGCACCAGGGTCAGGATGATCAGGCCGCCGCGCGTCTGCGGCGAGCGATACAGTGTTGCCAGGAACTTCATGCGCGCGCCCTGACCCGCGGGTCTATGGCCGCGTACAGCAGGTCGACCAGCAGGTTGATGAGTACGAAGCCGATGGCGGTCACCAGCACGCAGCCCTGCACCACCAGGAAGTCGCGCTGCTGTACGGCGTTGACGGTCAGCCGGCCGATGCCGGGCCAGGCAAACACGGACTCGATGATGAAGGCACTGCCAACCATGTCGCCGAGCTCAAGCCCCGCCTGGGTCAGCAGCGGCAACAGGCCGTTCTTCATGGCGTGGCCCAGCAGCACCTGTCGCTCGGGCAAACCCTTGGCGCGAGCGGTGCGGATGAAATCCGAGCTCAACACCTCGAGCATGCCCGCCCGTACCAGTCGCGCCATGCGACCCAGTGGCGGCAGGGCCAGGGTGATGGCCGGCAGCACCAGGTGCGCAAGATCCCCATAGCCTGACACCGGCAGCAACGGCCAGTGCACCGCGAACAGCAGTACCAGCATCAGTCCCAGCCAGAAGCCAGGCACGACCTGGCCGATGACGGCGACGCCGGCGATCGCATGGTCGGCGAGGCGTCCGCGGTTGAGTGCGGCGACGACGCCGAGCGCAAAGCCGAGGCTGATCGCGACGGCAAAGGCGGTACCGGCAAGTTCCAGCGAATTGGGCAGTCGCAGTGCGATCAGGCTGCTGACACTGACGCGCTGGCGATAGGAGTTGCCCAGATCCCCCTGCACCGCGTGCGCGAGGTAGCTGACGTACTGTTCGAGTACCGGCTTGTCCAGCCCGAGCACATGTCGCAGGTCCGCCTTCTGCTGCGCCGTGGCATCACCGCGCACCATCAGCAGCACCGGGTCGCCGCTGGCGTGGCCCACCATGAACGTCAGGAACGATACCCCAAGCAGCACACTCAAGGTGCGAGCGAGCTTGGCCAGTGTAAAACGCAGCATGAGCGGAAGTCGGTGTCGGATGCGTTCTAGGGACGCGGCTTGGCGAGGTAGATCTCGACGTAGTCGTCCGGTCGCAGCGCGTAGTCAATGCGATTGGAAAGCCCTGCGTACAGCGGCGCACGCCAGAGGAATAACCAGAACGCCTGATCCCAGGCGATCTTCTGGGCCGCATCGGTCAGCGCCTTGCGTTTGGCGGGGTCGTACTCGGTGCCGGCAGCGTGCACCAGGGCGTCGTACTTCGGATCGCAGTAGCCGCTGGCGTTGTCCTCCTGCTGGCAGGTGAAGATCACCAGTTCCACGGACGGATTGATCAGCGCGGCCCAACCGGCATAGAACAAGCCGTCGAACGAGGCATCACTGAGTTTGCGTCGAAAGTCGTTCCATTCATCGGCATGCAGGTGCGGACGGATGCCGACCGCCTGCAGGTAGCCGGCGACGGTCTCGGACACGTCCTTGTCCTGGCCCCAGAATGGGGTGAAATCGATATCCAGGTCGAAGCCGTCGGCGTATCCGGCCGCCGCGAGTAGCGCTCGCGCCCTGGCCGGGTCGTAGCGATAGGGCGTCAGCGTCGCATCGGCGTTGGGCGGATTGACTACGCTCGTCAGCGGCGTGGTGTCGCCGTGCATCAGCGTCTTGATCATCGTCGGCACATCGATGGCGTAGTTGAGTGCCTGGCGCACGCGGGCGTCGCGCAGCGCCGCGAGCTTAGAGTGCTGCGCGATGCCAAAGTGCAGCTTGCGCAGTCCCATGACCTCCTCGCCGCGCGAGTGTGGGCCGTTGGCTTGGGCGATGGTGTCGGGCGTGAGTTCCAGCGCCAGGTCGATATCGCCGGTGGCCAGTCCGTTGAGGCGGGCACTCAGGTCGGGCACCACCTTGAAGATGACATCCTTGAGAGCAGGCGCACCGTTGAAGTACTCGGCGTTGGCCGTCAGGCTCACATGATCGCCGGGTACCCATTCCTTGAGCTTGTACGGGCCGGAGCCGAGCGGATGGGTGTTGAGGTACGCCGCATCGTGCGCCAAATAGTACGCCTTGGGGGCGATAAAGGCCTCTTCCAGCCAGTAGAGCATCGTGACGCTGGGCTTCTCGGTCACCAGCTCGACGGTGTAGTCATCGATCACGCGCACCTCGTTCAGCGTCGTCTGTGGCCACAGCTGCTGCAGGGCGCTGAAGGGCGTCTGATTCATGCGATCGAAGCTGAATTTGACGTCGGCCGCCGTGAACGGCGAGCCATCCTGGAATTTGACGCCATGGCGCAGGTGAAAGCGCCAGCTCAGGTCATCGCGTCGCTCCCACGACTCGGCCAGGCGCGGCAGGTCGGCACCATCGGGGCCGCGCCGCACGAGCGAGTCAAACAGCGACCAGATCACGCTGCCGGTCGGATGATTGACGTCCAGCAGGTGGGGATCGAGGCTCGACACGTCGCTGACCGAGGCAATGACGATCGGCCGCTCACCCTTGGCCCCACAGCCGATCTGCAACGCGGCGGCGATCAACACCAGCGATGCACCCAGATATGAGCCCAGGTACCTGATGGCAGCGCGGCTCATGTGTCCTGTCCCCGGGCGATCGCGAGCAGTTCCTGCACCAGCGCCGAGGCGCCGATCCTGAAGTTCGAGGGCAGGGCACTGCCGGCACCCAAGCGAGCCTCGTACAGCTCGAGATACGAGCGCGCCTGCGACAGCGTGCGAATGCCGCCCGATACTTTGAAACCCACGTGCCGTCCGTCACTGGCCGCAGCGTTGATCGCCTCGAGCAGCACCGCTGCGGCTTCGGGCGTCGCCCCGGGCGTCGTCTTGCCGGTGGAGGTCTTGAGGAAATGCGCGCCGCCCTCGATAGCCAGATCGGCCGCCCGGCGGATGTTGTCGGCCGTCTCGAGCTGACCGGTCTCGAGGATCACCTTGAGCAGGGCGCGCTCACCACAGGCGCGGCGGCAGGCACGCACCAGTGTTAGGCCGACCTCCGGTTTACCGCCGAGAAACTCGCGATACGGAAACACCACATCGACCTCGCCGGCGCCATCGGCAATCGCGGCGGCAGTCTCAGCGGCGGCCGTCTCGATGTCCGCGGCGCCGGCCGGAAAATTCGCCACCGCAGCCACCGCAATGCCGCTGCCGCGCAGTGCCCGGCAGGCCGCCGGCACCAGGCGTCGCCAGGTGCACATCGCCGCCACCCGACCGGCATCGGTGCGCGCCAGGGTCGCCAGTTTCACGATGCTGGCGTCATCGTCGGTCTCGTTGAGACTGGTCAGGTCGATCAGCGACAGCAGTCGTCGCGCCAGCGGTGCCAGCGAGGTATCGAGGCTGGGTGGCGCGGTGCTCATCCGGGCTCTGCCTCGCGAAAGTGCCTCGCAATAGCCCCCGGCTGCGTCAGCCACAGCTCCGCGCGCGCCTGCGCAATGTGCTCGAGCGCGCGGCGCAGGGCATGCAATCGAAACGGCTGGCCACTGATGAAACTGTGCAGGATCACGCTCATCACCAACGGCTGATCGCCGCGCGTGTGCCGCATCTCCTCGAACTGGTCGATGATCATCGAGGCGAAATCGCGGGCGTCGACCTGGCGTCCGATGATGGCCGAACTGTCGTTGAGTTCCTGCGAATAGGGCACGGACAGGATGCGACCGCCGCGGGTGCGGATCCACACCGGCTGATCGTCCATGCACCAGTCCAGCAGGTACTCATACCCGGTCTCCTGCAGCAGATCGGGCGTCAGCGGCGTCTCGGCGATCCATGGACTGGCCCAGCCGGCGGGTGCCTGGCCACTGGCGCGCTGCATCTGCTGGGCCACCTGGCGCAGGTAGGCACTCTCCTCAGGCTCGGTCATGCCGCTGAGCGTGTCGGAATTGGAATAGCCGTGGGCAATGAGCTCGCAGTTCGCATGCCCGCAGGCGGCGATGAGCGATGGCGCATGCTCGCACAGGGCGCTGTTGAGCAGTATGGCCAGCGGCAGCTGGTACTGCGCAAAGCAGTCGAGCAGCCTCCAGGCGCCGACGCGATTGCCATAGTCGCGCCAGGAGGTATTGAGCACGTCGGGCGCCGACATTCCGGGGACCAGGTTCTCGGTCATACCGCTGCCGAAGTCGTATTGCTCCAGCCCCAGCGCGAAATAGATCGCCAGCTTCGCACCGTTGGGCCAGACAAACCCGCGCCGCTCACTGATCGGCGCATAGTCATAGCGACCGTGGACGGCGAGGGCGGAGCCTGGCGTGCGCGCGCTCATGACGCCCTCGGATCACCGGCCCAACGCTGCATACCGATTTCGCGCCGTGCCGCCTTGAGATACATCTGCCGATAGAACGGCAGCCATTGCTCGGCCTGTTCCCGGACAGCACGATTATCCTGCTGCATGCGCACCGACTGCTCGCGCGCCTCGGCCCGAAGCGCGGGCTCGTCGATGCCACGGACCTGGCCGTTCTCGTACACGATCTCGCCCGCCACCATGGTCATGCGCACCGAGCTTCCGTTCTCGCAGTAGACCAGCTGCCGGCGCAGGTCGTTGAGCGGCGTGAATGCCAGCGTGTCCAGATCGAGCAGGATCAGGTCGGCCTGATGACCGGGCGCGATCTGTCCGATCGGCTGTGGCGAACGCAGCGCCTGCGCGCCGCCACCGATCAGGCAATGCAATACCTCGGTAGCCCTGGGCCAGTGCTCATAATCATAGCCGGTGATGTTGTGGATCAACCCGGTGAGCTTGGCTACCGACCACATGTTGATCGCGTCGTCCGCAATGGCCTCATCCGTACCCAGGCAGATCGGGATGCCGCGCGAGCGCAGCTGCGCGAAGGGCATGACGCCGCTGCCCAGGCGCAGGTTGCTGATGGGATTGTGCGCGATGACGCTGCCGGCTGCGGCGATCAGGTCCATGTCGGACGCATCGAGCCAGATGCCGTGGATGATGTTGAGCCGATCGCTCAGGTGTCCCTCATCGTAGACGTAGCGGATCAGCGAGCGCTGCTCGAACTTCTCCTCGCCGAGCACGCGCTGCAGCTTGGTCTCGAGCACGTGGATGTAGAACGGCAGCTGGTGCTCGCGGCTGATGCCATCGAGCGCGTCAAAATATTCGCGCGTGACCCGTTGTGGCGCCGAACACGACACCGCGGCACGCAGGCGGCCGCCACACTGCCCATGCCAACTGCGCAGCAGGTGCCGATAGCAGCCGAGCAGGCCGTCGGCATCCATGGCGGCCGGTGCCGCCGCGCGCGTGCGCAGGCCAGGCGGCAGCAGATCGCTCAAGAATGGCAGTTTATCGAGCTCCGGCACATTCGGCTGATCGAGCGCCAGCGCGACGCGCATGCCGCTGTCCTGGTAGGCCTGCATCACCGCATCGATGAGTTCCGGTGTCGGGGCCGGCACGAAGAACGCGTCGTCCAGCACCGTCGTGACGCCGCCCTTGAGCATCTCGAGCGCGCCGAGCATCGTGCGCACGTAGGCGGCCCGGGGATCGATCGCCGTGCCGTCTGGGGGCGATTCATACAGCATGAAGATCTCGAGCGGCAGGCTGTCGAGCGAGCCCTTGAGATGATTGACCGAGGAGTGAAAGTGCGCGTTGATGAGTCCGGGCATGAGCAGGTAACCGCTGGCATCGATATCACGATCCGCTGTGCGGGCCTGCGCATCCGCGCGGATCTGCCCGTCGGCGCCTGCCTGCGCCTCGACCGCCGCGATGCGTCCATCCTCGATCGTGACCGTGGCTCGCTGGTGCTCGCTTCCCGCCTTGTCCATCGTCAGGACGCGGGCGTTTCGAATGACGATTTTCAATGCCCGCTCGTGCCGGGCGTGAGCGCCGCGCCAGAATCCGTGAGCGCCTTGTCAGTCGGATACGCCCAGGCGCCGCGCTTGCTGGTGGAAAGATTGAGCGACACCAGCGCCTCGGCCAGTTTCACGGCCGCCGCCACCCCCTCGATGATCGGCACTCCCAGTGCCGCCTGCAGCCGGCCGATCAGCGGCGCGAGCCCAGCGCAACCCAGGATGATCGCCTCGGCGTGATCCTCGACCATGGCGCGCCGCGCCTCGGCAACGAAGGGTTCGTACACCACTGCCGCCTCGTCCTCGCACTCGAGGACGTCGATATCAATGGTACGCACGCGCGCGCAACGGCGTTCGAGTCCCGCCTGCCACAGCACCCGCTCGGCGAAGATGCGTGTGCGCATCGGCAGCGTCACGATCGAGAACACGGGGGCAATCAGTGCGGCGGTATACAGCGCCGCTTCCGTCATGCCGACTACCGGACCGGCGGCGATCTCGCGCGCCGCCCCGAGCCCTGAGTCACCAAAGCAGGCGATCACGTACGCATCGATGCCTGCGGCTTCGCCCGCACGCACCTGTTCGACCACGCCCAGGGTGGCCACGGCTTCCTCGACATGGCATTCGACTGA
>Ga0302157_10007874_pt1 | contig 10621 bp, 10 predicted proteins | sample I_Bog_N3_3_FD_193502 | JGI IMG/M metagenome (GOLD analysis project Ga0302157, IMG submission 193502) | Peat permafrost microbial communities from Stordalen Mire near Abisko, Sweden - I_Bog_N3_3 | ecosystem: Environmental > Terrestrial > Soil > Wetlands > Peat | place: Sweden: Abisko, Stordalen...
GCGTTCGTCTTCGCCAGGCAGAGGCGTGGCCGCTGCCGTCGGCCGCGTTCACAAATCGTCCGGGTGCCAGGTTGCAGCGTCGTGTCGCCCTGCACGGCGCACGGTTCATCGGCGGCTGGCGGCGACCGGCAAGACGCACCGGTCGCCGTAGTGCAGAAGGCGGCGGCGCTGCCGATCGAGATACTGCGCCGGCTGGTCGCCACCTGCGAACCTCCGTCTGGCAGCTCCCTACGGACACAACTACTGTTAAGCCGCAATAGTAGCAGCGGCCTTCCACCGCTTGTAATCATCGCGCATACAAACGCAGCAAGGGCGGAACCCTGATGCAATCGCTGTTTCAGCGTCTCGGAAGAAAACCCGGTTCTTGACGTAGCCTCCATTGGCAATCGCGCGAAGGGCACTGGGGCAATCTAGTTTCCCGTAGATCTTTTTAGGACGATGCCCGCCGTATGTGCCTTTTTCGGCGCTTTCGTAACTCTTCCCGTCAACCCCTACGAGCGTATAGTGCTTTCCCATCCAGAATCTCCGTGAAGTGGCATCGATGTGAACGTTGGCAAATCCACCCGCGGTGTGTTGCCGATGGGCTACTCTCGCGACCGGCCGCAAACGGGCATGCCAGATGTTGCATTATCCGCTCAGATTCCGGGAGCGTATCGGCGTAAGGCCGGAAGGGGACAAGTCCGCCGGGCTGGGGTCAGGCATGAGCGGGCAAAGGCATCCGGGCGGCCGGATGCTGGGCTGGGGGACTCCGGCCCTGCTCAATAAGCGGCCCCGGGCGGTGGCGCCGATGCCGCCGCCGGAGTCTGCGCCGATTACAAAACCCGCGGCGGACGTGCGGCTGGCCGCAGTGCCTGGCCTGGCAGGCCGATGCGCTGCGTCGGGCCGTGCGGATGAACCGCGAGGGGGACCGCCGGGCTGCCAAGCACTTTCTGGAACGCGAATTGCGCTGGATAGAACCCTACGCGCGGGGTGTGCCTGGCACGGAGGCGCTGGTCGCGGACCTCATCCTGGTGCAGCGCCGGATCAGCGAGCAATGGGAGGAGCGCACCCGGAAAGAGGTTTACGCAGCGTCCTTCAAGCAGTCGCGTTCCGAGTCAGATTTGCGGTCTGCGCCGCCTCCGCCGATCAGCGAGCGGTTCGGGCCGCCGACGCGACAGCGGTGACCATCGGCGGCCTGCCCGGCCGCTCCGTCGTTGGCACGCGCCCCGGCGCTCGCCGCCATGCCGTCCCTTACTTCGGACAAGAACCCGATGACCAAGCAACTCAATTTGCCGGCGCTGCTCCCGGCTGTGATCGCCGCGGCCGAGGCGGCCGGAAGCGTCGTTGCTGCCGAATTCGCCCGACCGGACGGCCCACGCGGCGTGCCGGGCCACGCCGATGTGGACGAGGAGATCGAAGTGGCACTGCGGGAGCAGCTCCTCGCGCTCGTGCCGGGCCGCTGGCGGGGCGAGGAGACCGGCCTGCGCTCCGGACCCGGTGGCCCATTCTGCTGGCTGGTAGATCCCCACGACGGCACCAGCAATTTCCTGGCTGGCGAACGCGGCTCAGCCGTTTCCATTGCGCTGCTGCGTGACGGTGTGCCGGTGCTTGGGGTGGTCCACGCGCCGCTGTCACCTGACCTGGGCGCTGACACCATCGGCTGGGCCGAGGACCTGCACATAGTCTATGGGCCGAACGAAGCCGGCAAGTCGACCGCCTTCGCCGGCTTCCTCGACTTGCTGTTCGGCATCGAAATGCAAAGCCGCTACGGGTTCCTACACCCCTACGGGACGATGCGGGTCGGCGGCTGCCTCGAGCTTTCGGTAGGCCTGCGCGAACTGGTGCGGATCAAGCGGCCGCAGCCGACCCTGCGCGACGCGGGCAACGAACCTGTGGCCGAGGGCCTCATCCTCGGCGATCTAGGCGGTCTGGACCGTAATGCCTACCGCACGATGTTCTCGCTCGATGACGACACGCTCGAGGCGGGCGGCAAAAGCATCCTCGCCAGCAACGGCGAACTCGGCCAACTGCTATTCTCTGCGAGCGCGGGGCTTTCGGACCTGAGCAAGACGCTGCTCGACCTGCGATTGGAGACGGACGGGTTCACCAAGCGGAACGCACGCAGCGGCGAACTCCAGCAGCTCAAGGCGTCGCTGGTCGCACTTAAGCAAGAGCGCGATGCCATCGACACGCTCGCGTCCGAGTTCAATCGTCTCGCCGCTGCCAAGGATGGAGCAGCGGCGCGATACGAGGCGGCTTTGGCCGAGCGCGCCCAGGCGCAGGCGGGTTTGGTGAGGGTGCAGCGGTTGCTGGCCGCGCTCCCGCGTATGGCCGCACTTCGCCATCTGCGGGAGCGGCTTGAGCCGTTGGCCGGTGTGCCCGAAGCGCCGCCGGGATGGCTGGGCGAGCTACCCAGATTACAGCAGGACGAGAACCGGCGCCGTTCGGAGATCGAGCTGGCCGAGGCCGAGGTCAAGCGCCTGTCGGACGAGCTCGGGGTCGTTGTCGTCGACGAGCGCGCGCTCCGGTTCGTCGGCCGCCTAGACCGGCTGGCCGAGCTGCGCGCCCGCCACGTCACAGCCGATCTTGACCTGCCAAGTCGGCGCCGGGAACTCGCGCGCGCCGATGGAGAGGTGGGCGGCCTACTGAATCGGCTCGGGCGCGAGGACGAACAGGCGCCGGCCCGGTTGCTGCTGAACGCCGCGCAGTCGGCCGCCTTGAACAGCCTGATCGTGAGTCGGTCCGGCGTCGAAGCAAAAGTGATGGCTGCCGCTGACGAGCTGTCGCAGGCGCGGCATGAGCTGACCGAGGCTCAGCGCGCACTGCAGGAGGCATTGGGTTCCTCATCTTCCCCGTCGCTGGCTCCAGTAATCTCAGCACTGGCGGCATTGCGCGAGAGCGACCACTCCATCCGCCTACGCAACGCGGACAGGGCCCGAACCCAGCATAGCGAGTTGTTGGCGACGCGACTGGCGGCGCTTGCGCCCTGGAATCGGAGCGTGGCGGAGCTTGCTGAACTGACCGTCCCCGACGTGGCAAGCGCTGAGGCCTGGAACGCGGCGGCGCAGCGGAACGGTACGCTGATGGATCAGCGGCGGGACGAGGTCGAGCGGCTCGAGACCGAGTTGGAAAGGCGCGCCGCCGAGCTCGATGCCATCGGCAAGACCGCGGGCGTCTCCACCGACCAGGAGGCGGCCGCCGTTCGCAGCGCGCGCGAGGCGGCCTGGGCGGAGCACCGCAGCGCGCTCAACCCGGCCACCGCCGATGCGTTCGAGGCGGCCCTGCGCCGGGACGATATCGTATGCAACGCGCGCCTCGGCCGCGAGCGGGACGTGGCCAAGCTTCACGAGACGACGCAGGCCTTGGCTGTCAGGCGGGCCGAGGCCGGGCGCGCCCGCACCTTGCTCAACGAGGCCGCCACGCAGCACCAGCTCCACACCGAACTCGTCGCCCGCGCGACGGCCGACATTTGCCCGGAGCTGTCGGCTGACTTTTCGCCCGCTCGGTTGCTGGGCTGGATGGCGCATCGCGATAAGGCGCTTGAAGCCTGGGGCCTGCTTCGGCAGGCCGAGCGCGAGATACGCGTTGCGGAGGCTGATGCGGCGGCCCTGCGCGACCGCTTGCTGGACGCGCTCGGCCAGGCGGCGGTGCCGTTCGACCCGCTCGCAAGGCAGGAAGCCTTAGCGGCCGCGGCGGAGGCCGCCGTGGAGCGCGAGGCCCGCACCAAGGCGCTTCGGCAAGCCGTTACGGATTGCGAGCGCGAGGTCCGCAAGCGCGAACAGGCCGTGCAGAAGGCAGACCTTGCCGACAGGACGTGGCTGACGGCCTGGCACGCGGCCTGCGCCGCCTGCTGGCTCGGGGAAGAGGCGGCGGCGCTCCCGTTCGAGGCCGTACGCGAGATGTTGGCGGCGGCGGTGGCACTCGGGGCGGCGCTCAAGACGCAATCGGATCTGGGCGACCGCATCCGGGGCATGGAGGACGATCAGGGCGCCTTCGGGCGCGAGCTGGAAAAGCTCACTTCAGAACTGGGCATCGACCCGGGGCAGCGATCCAGGGTCGATCTCGCGCAAGCCATGGTGGACAGTGTCCAGGAAGCCTCCCGCGCCGCAGAAGACAAACGGCGACTGCGGGACGCGTTCGCCGCGGCTCAGGACAAAAAGCGGCAGGTTGAGGGCGATGCGTTGGTCCACGCCCGCCGGGTCGGCGAGATGACGGAATTCATGAAAGCCGGTTCCCTGATCGAGCTGGCCGGCAGGCTGCGGGATGCGGAGCAGAAGGCCGAACTGGAACGGCAGGCGGTTCAGGCCGAACGCGATATCCTGGCGGCATTGCACGTCGAGAACCTTGTCGATGCGCAGGCGTTGCTGGCGGCTCAGGGTGAGTCCGAACTGGAACTCGAACAGGCAGCGCTTTCCGCCCAGATGGAAGATCTCGATACGCGCACGCGTGAGCTATTCGCCGCCACCAAGCAGGCGGCCGACCGGATCGCGGCGGTGGGCGGCGACGATTCGGCGGCCAGGATCGAGGAGCGCCGCCAGACGAAGCTGCTGGAGATCGAGGACAAGGCGCGGCACCATCTGCGGCTGCGCGTCGGGATCGCGGCGGCCGACCGGGCACTGCGGGCATACCGCGACCAGCACCGCAGCTCGATGATGACCCAAGCCTCGGACTCGTTCAGGATTATCAGCCGAGGCGCTTATCGTGGGCTCGGCACCCAGCCGGACAGGGACGGCGACCGCCGATGGCAGCTCCAAGCTGGCTGCTGACTTGTCCAAGGGAACGCGCCAAGCTGCGGCCGCCGGTGCCGTTCATCGCCGACGACATTATGGAAACCTTCGACGACTTCCGCGCCGAAGAGACGTTGCGCGTCTTTGAAGATCCTCGATGACACAGCTTACCCGAAGAGGTTGCCATGACCAATGTCCGTGACGCGATGAAGGCCTACTATGAAAGGTTCGGCGAGGCCTTCGAGGTTTTCCTGATGCCGGTGGACAACGAGGCCGCCGCCGCCGAAAGGCTGGAGCAGGCAGTCCGCGACGGCAAGCCGATTGCCGAGGCAGATTTCAACACCGAGTTTGGAATCGAACCCATCCCTGATGGCGCCGACCTGTAGAGTTGGCATTTTAGTCTGTTTGGGACGGCTACGCGGCTATCAGTCAGCGCCTGCAAAACCGCGTGGGACTTCCTCATCACGTACCCGCCGCGGATCCGCTCAATCGGGCCACGATAACGGCCGGTCGCGACGTTGCGTGGCGTCAATCGTCGGCCGCCCTGCGGATCGGCAGGCATCGTCCTAAAAAGATCTACGGGAAACTGGATTGCCCCGTTGCCCTTCGCGCGATTGCCAATGGAGGCTACGTTAAAAACCGGGTTTTCTTCCGAGATGCTGAAACAGCGATTGCATCCTGGTTCCGCCCTTGCTGCGTTTGTATGCGCGATGAGTACAAGCGGTGGATGGCCGCTGCTACTATCGCGGCTTAACAGTAGTTGTGTCCGTTAGGAGCTGCCAGACGGAGGATCGCAGGTGGCAACCAGCCGGCGCAGTATCTCGATCGGCAGCGCCGCCGCCTTCTGCACTACGGCGACCGGTGCGTCTTGCCGGTCGCCGCCAGGTGCCGATGAACCGTGCGCCGTGCAGGGCGACACGACGCTGCAACCTGGCACCCGGACGATTTGTGAACGCGGCCGACGGCAGCGGCCACGCCTCTGCCTGGCGAAGACGAACGCTTCGGCCAAACGAAGAATGGCGCGCGGGATATCCTGACCGTCCGCCCTGCCCTCCCGGTGCAGGATGGACCAGCGCGCTCAGATATCGAACCAGGCCGCGCCGCGCCGAGGGAACGAACACCGATAGCCGTACGATCCGGAAGCCCTAGCTCCGGGTCATGCGCGCGTCGGTAATGCCGGGTACCTGCCGGGCTGGATCTGTGACACCAAGACGCCGGCAGCGGATGACCCCGCAGTGGTTGTCGCTTAGGCGCCCTGCATCAAAGGGTTGCGGGGTTGTTCTAGACGGGTGACGGAGTTTCCGGCAACGTTCCCCGTTGCTCGGGCGGAGTCGCCGCCTGCGCGCCCGTAACCGTTCTGGAGGCTCCATAGCCCAGACATAGCAAAGCCCGCCGGAAGGGCGGGCCGTGCATACCGGCCGAAGCCGGGGACTCTGGTGTCTCGCTAACCCAGAGCTTCCCCGAATTCAGGCCAACCGTCAAGCGAAAGCGCTGCTTTCGCTGAAGGGTAGCTTTGTGCCGGATTCCGGCCAGCCTCTGAGGCGGGCGGGGGGAACCCTTGCCCAAATTCCACCGAAACTCCGGGTTCGGACCCGGCCCGCGCCGGCCGCTGGACCGCAATGAGCGCGCCCGCTTCAAATTCCTGGTCCGCGCCCATGCCCGGGCCGGCACCCTGTCTGCCAAAGGAGAGTGGGTCGCCCTGGCGCTGCTGAAGCGGCTTGGCGAGGACGGCCAGTGCGACCCGTCCCACCAGACCCTGGCCGATGACGTTGGCTGCTGCGAGCGGACGGCGGAGCGCGCCTGCATCCGGCTGGCCGAGTTGGGCCTGCTTCGCTGGGCGCAGCGCCTGGTGCGTGCCGGCTGGCGGGCGGAGCAGACCAGCAACGCCTATGAGCTGATGCCAACGGCCGAATTGCCTGTGCCAGCCTCCGGCCGACAGAAGGTCGGTGTAACCCTCAAGCAAGTCTTTTCTTCCGTCAGGCGGGTGGCCCGGGCGCTTTCCGGACCTGCGGAAGGCAGCGACGAGTGGGGCAGGATGAACGCCCAGAGGCAGCTCGAGTTGCTCGGAGCGGCCTAGAAGGAAGGTAAAGCGCATCGAGGGGGTGTCGGGAACGCCGGGGGAGCACCAAAGCGCGTTGCGCTGCCGCATGGGGGCGCGGGGACGTCTTGAAGTTGCCCGTCCGCCAGGCCGCATGGGAGGCGTCTTCCCGTCACTCGCCAGATGGCCCTGAGGTCAGCGTCTGACGCGCGTGTTGGAGGAAAACACGCCTCTGACCTATATTTTTGGCCTGAGCCAGGAGCCGAGATGAAGCTAACCTTGCCCGCCGATCGCGCCGGCCGCGCACAGGAAGCGCTGGCATCCCGCTTACCGGCTGGCGTCCTTGCCCCCGCACCGAGCCCGGCACCCGCCCTCCATCCCAAGACACTGACCGCGCTGAAACGACTAAAGCCCGCCACTGCCAAGCCACAGGCTGAGGTCACGCCGGTCCCGCCCGAACCCGAGCTGACTGAGGCGGAACGCGCCAAGCGCCGGCATCAGGCGGCCGAGTTGAACGCCCAATACGAAGCCAGGCAGCGCAGAATTCGCGGCATTGCGGAAGTGGAGGCGGCAGCCCGGACGCTCTGGCCGAACGCCTTCACCGACCCGCCGACGCCGTTGGCGCTGGGCGTTGACCGAGCCTTCATGGCAGAGCGGCGCTGGCCAGTGGTCATCTGCAAGACGTTTCTGCACAGATGGCTAAACCGCCCGGCCTATCTGCGGGCGGTGGCGGACGGTGTCTGCCGCGTGAACCTTGCCGGGGAACCGACCGAGCCGCCCGAACCCAGTCACCGAAAGCATGCCGCCGAGAAGCTGGCGGGACGCGGCCCCCCTACCCCGATCAGCCCCCCGCATTAACAGTCCGGCCGGCCGCTATCCGAACCCGCGCCGGCCCTTCACTGGATCCAGAAAGCCGCCTTCCCCCGGGAGGGGCGCCTGCACGGTTCCCCTCCCCCTGCTCCCAATGCCGTCAAGGCCGGCCCACCCCGCCCGAGTCGCGCTTCGCGAGCCGCATGCGGTGGCCTGTGGATAACCGCGGCAGTCACACCGTGGGCTTCCCGGTAGGCCGGGCCGTGGAGGCGGAAGCCACCTCCAGCGCGTCAGGCCGGCGCCGGAACCGCGATGACCGGGTTGGCAGGGGGCGGCGTCGGCAGGACCGCTACAGGCGAGGTCTTGTCGGCTCGGCCGGGGTCTTGGAGATGGAGCGCCGACGGACGGCGCGCATACAGTCCGTGCAGGAGCAGGACATGACAGCGCCGCCGAGGGCTGTGGCTCCGGCGGCGCTTCAGCCTCCTACACCGCCAAGCGGCCGGGGGCAGTGCCAGCTCGCGGGCTGGCTGACGACAGAATGCGCACGGCGCGGTTAACAAAGGGCTGACGGCGGCAGAAGGGTTTGGCGCGTGACGGCCGGCATGGACGAAAACGAGGTGGCCGATCTGCGCGACGCGGAGATCGCCGGACTGCGCGCCGAGCTGGCCGAGGCCACGGCCGAGATCGAGCGGCTGCGTCGCCTGCTGGGGCCGGTGGCGTGGTGCGCGGAGCCGCCGAAGCGCAGTTCTCAAGGATCCCTTGATAACTGACTGCCCCTCGTGGGTTCGAAAAGTTCGAGGCCGAAACCTGTCAGCCCGAGCCGCCCCTTGCGCGTCGGGGGTACAGCGCGCGCCGTTCCTTTTGACTATGCAAATGTCGCGGCCGGGGGGCAAAATTCCTGACCTGCCTCGATCCTGGGTGGCAGGGGTGTGCAGCAGTCCGGGGCTGAGAAACCTTCCGGCAAGCAAGCGCGGTGCGGTGGCCGGCAAGCCTACCTCCTGCCGATTCACAATTCCCGGCAGGAAGTTCCCCGCCGCCGTCACATTGCCGGACAGCCCAGGCACGCCGCCGCGGCCCGCCGAGCGCCATCCCCCCACTGCCGCAGGAACCCCGCCTATCGCAACCTCTCAATGTTCAGACTTGCGCCGTCCGCCAGGCAAGCAAGCGGCTCAGGAGAGGGAGCCGGTCGGTCGGACAGGGCTATCGCCAGCGGGAACAGCAGGGGGTGTTTGGCAGGCGGGAGCGAAGCCTACCGGTCAGGCTTGGCGCTCTCGTCCCGCGCAGGCCGCCAGCGCACGATCATCCTCGTCGCCTCCAGCCCCGCGTTCTCGGACAGGCCCGGGAACCGACGGCGCAGTTCCACCACCGCGGCGGGCTCGCCGTCCCGGTCGAAGGCGGCCAGGATCGCATCGGTATCGGCCTCGGTGATGGCGAACATCCGGGGAGCATAACCCTGCAGCGGCGGCTTCGCGATCCCGCGGACGGGATGCCCGGGAAGCTGTCAAACTCAGCGCGGTCACCCGACGCTGACGCCCCGGACTTTCCGGCCATCGTATGCATGATAATGATGTTTGTCAGAAGTACATGCGGTGTCGTTCGTCAGAATGCCGGCAGGCTCCTTCCAATGGTTCGCAGATATTTCAGGCAGCGCACCATCGAACCGTATAGCCTCCGGGGCCGACCCGAGATTGGCCGGGAGCGTCGCGGCCTGACGCGACTGTCATCTGCGGCGACATCCGATCCACCCGTGAAGCGATAGCAACAAGAGCGGCCGGCACGCGAGCTGCGACGATGATCACCGCGGCCGCGATGGCGAGGCGCGGGATGAGGTGCCCGGTTGTTGTGATTTGCCAGCCGGTTCGGACCTGCACGGCGAACCTCCCCATGTGCCGCCTATACCGCTGATTGTGCTGGTTTTCTAACTCTCCTAGCTCCACCCCGACGATCAATGGGTTGCGGCGCCGTTCTGGACGGGCAACTTTAGTCCCAGCCCCGCATTGCCGCACGCTTCCCTGTTCCCGCCGACAACCTCGTCGCCCAGCTCATCGGCGCCTCCTACCGCGTGGCTGCGGCGATCTGCAGGCTGATCGCGAGCGATCTGCCGATGCTTCTGTCTTATGATGTGCCGCGTATTATCGGGGGTGAAAGACACTGGGCAGGTGGGGGACCGGCCCGCCACCGACCAGCAGGGGCGCTAACGTGGCATGACCGAATCCCAATCCAGCGCGGCGCAAGGCGCGCAAGGCCAGCCCCAAAGCCAGCCAGGTGCGACCGCGGCCGGTGATCCGTCGATGGAAGACATCCTGGCCTCGATCCGGCGCATCCTGAGCGAGGACGAAGCGCAGGAAACTCCCGAGCCCGAGCTGCCGGCGGGGCCAGGCGCTCCGGCGAGCGGGGAGATCGATGGCGATGACGTGCTGGTGTTGGACGAGTCGATGATGGTCCCGGACGAGGCCGCGCCGTTTCCGGAGGCACCGACTCCGTCCCTCGCGGTGTTACCGCAAGCCGCCCCGTCACCGCTCGCGTCTGCTGCACTGCCAGCGGCGCCGCAGGCGGCCGAGCCCGCCGCCGACCCCTCTGCGCTGCTCGCGCCCGAGGCCGCAGACGCGGCAGCTACTTCGATGGGGAAGCTGATCCGCGCGCTCGCCGATCCGCCAACGCCGCAGCAGGAGGGCAGCGGCGGACCGACGATCGAGGACATCGTACGCGAGGAAATCCGGCCGCTGCTCCAGGCTTGGCTGGACGCCAACCTTCCGCCACTGACGGAGCAGGTAGTCCGCGAGGAAATCCAGCGGCTGGCCGACCGAGCCGCGCACTGAACTCGCCCCTGCGCAAGCCGGGCAGCCGGATGGTAGAGCGGAACCCCGGTCCTTACGACCGCGATGGGCCGTAAGCGGAATGGCTGCTTTCGGGCGATAAGAAGCGAAAGCGGACGTTCAGTGGGCACGGGCCGCACGGCATGGTGCGACCTGCAACGGACTGCGAACCGCAGGCGGTCGTTGGGAAGCCGATGAAGTCGGATTTGAGTAATTTCCGAACCTGGACGCGATGATCGCCCGCCAGCTAT
>Ga0302157_10007875_pt1 | contig 10620 bp, 8 predicted proteins | sample I_Bog_N3_3_FD_193502 | JGI IMG/M metagenome (GOLD analysis project Ga0302157, IMG submission 193502) | Peat permafrost microbial communities from Stordalen Mire near Abisko, Sweden - I_Bog_N3_3 | ecosystem: Environmental > Terrestrial > Soil > Wetlands > Peat | place: Sweden: Abisko, Stordalen...
ATCGAACAGCAGCCATTGCAGATTGACCACCCCGATCGCGCCCGAGGTATCGGCATGCAGCGTGCCGCCGATGCCATACGCCGCCGTATAGGACGATCCATTGGCATAACCGCCCAGCACCGCGGCCGTCAGTTGCGGCAGAAAGGCACTCTTGGCCAACCCTTCGGCGCTGAGCGCCTCGCGCGCCTGATCCCAGGCGATGCGCGTTTCGGGATTGAGCCGCTCGGCCAGATCGATCAGGTCGGCCAGCGCATAGCGCTGCGCCGGGTCGATTGCCGGGCCATCAGGCAAAGGTCCGACCGACGGATCTGCCGCCAGAACCCAGCGATCGGCGGTCGCCGCCGCGCCGGGCACCGGCACCGCCGCCATCAATATGCCCGCCAACCAGCAATGCACGCGCAGATCAACCAAGGCATGCCTCCACCTGTTCGAGCGAATCCCCCGCGGCGCGCGCGTCACGCTGGTCCGCATCGACGATCAGCCTGTGTTCGATCGCGCACAGCCGGTCGAGCACGGCAGAACGCCGGGCCAGCCACCGCGCGCCCGGATGCAACCCCCGCGGTTCATAGGCCATCACCGCAATCTCGGCACGGGTCGCCGCCAGCCGCGCATCGAACGCGGCGGCCAGCGCCAAGCGCGCACGCCCCGGCGTGGCGGCAATCGCGCGCAGATCGTCAAGCAGACCGCGCAGGCTGCGCTCCACCGTGCTGCGCAAACTGACCGGCGCAACGCAGGTGAACACCAGCCAGACGACCGCATTGCCAAACAGGATGCCGATCACCCGGTCGCGCGCCACCACCAGATCGGTGCCCGCCCCGTTGCCCTGGATGGCACAGAGATAAAAGGCAAAGGCGATCTGGAACCCCGCATAGGCGATGCGCGGACTGCCCGCCGCGATCCACGCGGTCGGCACTGTCACCGCAAACACCAGCAGCATGGGCCCGCCCAGCGAATCGAACCCGGGGATCACCCAGATGATCGCCGCCACCCCCATCGCGGCCCCCATCAGGCACCCGGTGATCCGCAAGGTCAGCTTTTCGATCGTTTCGGCGGTCGATCCCAGCGCGACCACGTAACAGGTGATCAGGCAAGTGTGGATACCCGGCCAATCCATCAGCGAATAGGCAAGATAGCACACTGTGGCCGCCAGCGTGACTTTCAGTGCGTGGAACACATGCACCGGGCTGGTAAACGCATCGGCGACGAAAAAGCCTGCCCTGGGCGCAGGTTGCGCAGGCTTGGGCACCGCTCGGTCGGCATCGGCCACCCCAAATTCGGCGAGCGTGGCGGCAATGTCGGCGATCTGGCGCGAATCATCGGGCCCAACGAGCGTGACGCGGCGGGGATATTGGCCGCGCTGGCACACCGCCGCCATCGCCTCGATCCGTTCGGCCAGCGCGCGCCGGCAGGCCGGGGGTACGTCCCGGTCCAACGCCGCCACCTGGTGCATCAGCAACTGGCTCGACAGCGCCGCCGCGCGCAGACCGGCCAGATCGCGCGCCGGGGAGGTGCGCTCGATCGCGGCGAGGCGCAGCCAGGCCAGGATCGGCGCAACCCCTTCGGCAATGTCGCGCTCCAGCGCGGCGGCAGCGCCCGCCCGATCGCGCACCACCGCCGCAACGACGCGCAGGCGCCGCGCCAGCGCACGCTCGACCAGCGCGCGCGGCGCAGGCGCCGCGACCAGATTGACGAGCACCGACACCCCTGCCGGAATGCCCGCGATCAGCCAGGTATAGAGCAGCCCGCGCGTGGCGATTTCGCCAGCAGGCACCGATCCCAGCACCGCCAGCGCATAGACCACGCAAACTCCGATGACCGGCGCGAGCGGGCGCAGCTTGCTCGCCGAGCCCAGAAACATCAGCACGAACGACATCCCCGCCATCGTCGCCAGTTGCAAAACCGGATGATCCAGCACCACTTCGGCCAGCCCCAGCACGATCAGCAGAATGAGTGTGAACACCGCCAGCAGGACCAGATTGAGCACCACGCTGGTGACCCGGTCGGGCTTGTTGAGAAAAAACGCCAGATAGACCGTCAGCGCGGCTTCGGGTGTCCCATAAAGCTCGGTAACAGCCAATGTCAGCGCGGCAATCGCCGCCAGCCGCAGCGCAAACCCCGCGCGCCCGTCGGCGGGCACCACCAGATCGTGCCACAACGACCGCCATTGCCCGGCTATCCGCTTGGTCGCCACAACGCCGGTATCGGGCGCAGTGTCAGCGACAGGCGGCGCCACGGCGAATCTCCACCACCGCGCTCGCACCGATCCGCATCAGGTCGGATGGCGGATGGTCCAGCCGCACCCGCACCGGAAACCGCTGTTCGACCCGCACCCAGTTCAACGCCTTTTCGACATAGGGCACCGATCGCGGCAGATCGATCTTGCCCGCGTCGAGCACCCCGGCGCCGATACCGTCGACCACGCCATGGATCGCACGGGCCCGGTCGGTCAGCGCATAGACCGTCGCGCAATCGCCGACATGGATGCGCGCGAGCGCGGTCTCGCGGAAATTGGCGCTGGCAAACCAGCGCCCGGTGTCGATCAGCGTGAACAGCGCCTGCGACGGGGCAACCACTTCGCCGGGCGTAACCCCCAGCCCGACCACACGGCCATCGTGGGGCGCGCGCACTTCGGTATCGGCCAGCGCCTTGCGCGCCAGCGCCAGCGCGGCTTCGCGCGCGGCAATCGTCGCCTGTGATGCGGCGGGCGTGTCGATCGCCTTGCGGGTGGCGGTGCTCTGTTCGCGCGCCTGCGCCAGCGAGGTCTGCGCATCGTGCAGCGCGACTTGTGCCTGATCGAGTTGTTGCATCGGGACATAGCCCTGTTCGGCCAGCGGGCGCAGCCGATCGACCGTGCGCGCGGCCAGATCGCGGTTGGCCAGCGCGCGACCGATCTGGTCATCAGCGACGGTGGCGGTCGATCGCTGGGTGTTGATCGCACGTTGCTGCGTCGCCAGCGTGGCGCGCGCCAGCGCCAGATCGGCTTCGGCCTGGGCCACGGTCGCGCGATAGGTTTCGGGATCGATCGCCAGCAGCAGGTCGCCCGCCTTGACCGCGCCGTTTTCCTCTACCCCGATGCGCACGACACGCCCGCCCACGGTCGGCGCAACATGCACCACATCAGCATCAATGGTGGCATCATCGGTGGCCGGATCAGCCTGTGCCCGATCGAGCGCGATCACCGCCAGCCAGACCGCCAGCACCACGATCGCCACCGCGACCAGTTTGCCCCACACGGGTTTGCGCGCAACGCCCGCGGTTTCCATCTCAGTGTCCAAAGCCAACCAGCCAGATCAGGCAGGCAACAATCAGCCCGCACGCCGCACACACCGCCAATTGGCCGGGAATGGCGTCGGCCAGCCCGCTGCCAACCATCACGCCCCGCGCCACACAGGCCGCCAGCACCCCGATCACCGCGCATAACAGCCAGACCGGGAACCACGCACCAAACAGCCCGATGGTCGGCGCCGCACCCGCCGAACAGCCACCGAGCGGCGCCACCATCATCATCCCGATCGCTCGGCACGCGATCCGGGCCCCACCAGAAAGTCTGCGCATTGGCTCGATCCTTGTGCTTGGCCGCATCGCCCGATCCGGTGCTGGCGAGTGGGGCACTCGCGCCTGTTGTGGCACGCAGGACCAGACTTGTCCGGTTTTTCGCGCGCCGGTCAAGCGCCGCGCGTACGCCGGACCGGTACGCTGCGCGCGCTATCACCGCCTTTGATCGGGGTTGCGCGGATTGGGGCGGCGGCGCCCGTTTATGAGCATATGTGGCGTTCAAATCTGCGCCGCAAATATTTGCAAAACCGGGTGCGCGCTATGAGTTTAATTCAATTAATTTGGTAGAGTATTCCGCCTATCTCCGCGCAGCAACCTGGCAAGACCGCACCGCACAACGGGCGCTTGCCGCACTCGCATGGGGGTACACTTACGATGAAACGTTCCATCAGCTTGCTGTTTGCAGGCAGCGCGCTGGCGCTGTTTGCGCCGATCGCCGCACATGCGGCCAATGCACCCGCTCCGACCAGCGATGCCCCGGCCACCGAGGCGCCTGCGACCAACACCGACATCATCGTGACCGGCACGCGCACCACCGGCACACGCGCCGCCGACAGCGCAGCGCCGATCCAGATCATCGGCACGTCCGCCTTCGCTTCGGTCGGTCAGCAGGATCTGACCCAGGTGCTGGCGCAGTCGCTGCCCTCGTTCAATTTCCAGGCGTTCGGCGGCGACACCGCCAACCTGACGCTGTCGGCCGCCCTGCGCGGGCTCAGCCCCAACGACACGCTGGTGCTGGTCAACGGCAAGCGCCGCCACTTCACCTCGAACCTCGCGGTCGATTCGGGCAGCCCCTACAGCGGCTCTGCCACCACCGACTTCAGCTTCATCCCGACCGCCGAAATCGCCCGTATCGAAGTCTTGCAGGACGGCGCCTCAGCGCAATACGGATCTGACGCGATCGGCGGCGTGATCAACGTCATCCTCAAGAACGCCGACCATGGCGGTTCGTGGGACGTGACTGGCGGGCAATATTACCAGGGCGACGGCAAAACCGCCGCGACCGCGCTCAACTATGGCTTCAAGCTGGGCGATCGCGGGTTCCTGAACCTGACCGGCGAATACAAGTTTCACGATTTCAGCCAGCGCGGTGGCGCCGACTATCGCGTCTATGGCAGCTTTGCCGCCAATCCGGTGGCGGCGGCGGGCATCCAGGCCAATCCCGACAACCCCGACGTGAACCACATTGTCGGCGATGCGAAATATTCGCTCTACAACGTCGATTTCAACGCCGGGTATGACCTGACCGACGCCATCCATGCCTATGCCTTTGGCGGCTATGGCAACCGCGCCGCCTATTCGTATGAAAACTATCGCGCTGCCAACAAGGTCGAAGGCACCACCAGCACCGGCGCAACGGTCATCCCGTTCCCCACCGGCTTCAATCCGCTGGAAAGCATCCGTGAAGAGGATTTCTCGTTCACGGCCGGTCTGAAAGGCGAAGTTTCCGGCTGGAACTGGGATCTGTCGCAGACCTACGGGCGTGATGCGAATGCGATCTACACGCTCAATTCCGCCAACATCACGGTCTACGACGACATCCAGTCGCAGAATTCCAGCCCGGTCCTGCCGCAGCGCAATTTCTATGTCGGATCGCTGGTCAACAGCGAATGGGCCACCGATCTCGGCGTAACCCGCGATTTCGACGTCGGTTTTGCCAAGCCGGTGACTTTGGCGTTCGGCGGACAGTACCGTTATGACCGCTACGAGATCGATGCCGGCGAAGCCAATTCCTATCTGGGCTCGGGCGCGCAGTCGAATCCTGGGATCGAGCCGAACGATGCCGGGGTCAACGGTCGCAAGGCCTATGCCGCCTATATCGATGTGGCGATCCAGCCGATCAATCCGTTCAAGATCGACCTGGCCGGGCGCTATGAACACTATTCCGAATTCGGCGACGTGTGGACCGGCAAGGCCACCGCGCGCTATGACATCAGCCCTGCCTTTGCGTTGCGCGGCACGGTTTCCAACGGGTTCCGCGCGCCGACGCTGGCCGAGGAATACTACACCTCGGTAAACGTTTCGCCGACGAGCGTGGCCGGCCAGATCCAGGCAGATTCGCCCACCGCGCAGGCGCTCGGCTTCAACAAGCTGCAGCCCGAAAAATCGACCAACTATTCGATCGGCTTTGTCACGCACCCCGTCTCAAAGCTGCAGATCACCGCCGATGCCTATGAGATCCAGTTGCGCAACCGCATCGTTGGCACCTCTGTGCTGGGTATCAACGGCGGCGTGGTCTATTCGCAGAACGTGCTCAACGCGTTGCAAAATCTTGGCGTGACAGCGGGCGGAGCGACCAGCGAAGCGGTCGATCTGTTCACCAACGGCGCCAACACCAGCACCAAGGGTGTCGAAGCCACCGCCAGCTACGCCACCGATTTTGGCAGCGCGGGCAAAATCGACTGGACGCTGGGCTTCAACTACAACACCACCAAGGCAACCGCGCTGCCCAGCCTGCCCACCGCGGTGCAAAATGTCGCGCTCGGCCAGGTCCAGTTGTTGACGCCCAACGCGCTCAGCGCGCTGACCACCGCCACGCCCAAGGTCAAATCGATCCTCAACGCGCTTTACAGCAATGGTCGTTTCTCGCTCAATCTGCGTGAGACGCTCTATGGTAATGCCAGCGAATGGGTCAGCCCGACCGGAACCGGATCGGGCAACGGCGCCACGCTTGAACGCACCGGCACCGCCGCGATCACCGACATCGATGTGGGCTACAAAGTGACGCGGTCGATCCGCGTCGACTTTGGTGCCAACAACCTGTTCGACAAGAAGGCGCCGACCCGTCCCAACTACAACGGATCGCCCGCCGATGGCAGCGCGGTGCTCAACGCCCCGATCGGCTTTACGCCCTGGGGGATCGACGGCGGCTACTACTACGCCAAGGCCACGTTCACGTTCTGACGCGCGTTCGATGGGTGATTTCTCGCCTGTCGTATCGACGCGACACACCCCTGTGTGCCGCGCCCGCCCCACCCGGCCAATGTCCGTCAGGTCCTTTGCGGACAGCGAGCCGGGTGGGGGCCGCGCATTTTTTACCTCTCGTGGCGGAAAAAATGCGCAAGAATGGTGGTATCATCCTGCATTTTCCACTGCACGTCGCAAACCCGTGCTTTCCCGGCTTGGATTTTCGCGCGAATTGCCGCTAGCTGTGCCTCTTCAACAATTCAGGGATGTTTCCAGCAATGAACAACAGTGATCTTGCCGATACGATTGCGGCCGCGCACGGGCTGACCAAGGCCGATGCCCGCAAGCTGGTTGATGGCGTGTTCGCCGAGATTACGGCTGCGGCGGCCAAGGGCGACGAAATTGCGTTGAACGGCTTCGGCAAGTTCAAGGTGAAGGAAACCCCGGCCCGCGAAGGCCGCAACCCCTCGACCGGGGCGACGATCCAGATCGCAGCCGCGAAAAAGCTGACTTTTGCGCCTGCCAAGGCGGTGAAGGACAAGCTGAACGGATAATCTGCCAGGGCGCCCTGCCAGTCTTGGCAGGGCGCTTTGTCATCCCCAGATGGCATCAGAGCGTTATGCGCTGCGATGCGATTCCGGGGAGACAAGCGATGAAATACCGCAAACTGGGCCAGGGGCTCGAGGTTTCCGCGATCGGCATTGGCTGCATGCCGATGATTCGCGATGGCAACATCAATTACGGCCACGCCGATGACGACGTGTCGATTCGCACGATCCACGAAGCGATCGATCTCGGCATCACCTTTTTCGACACTGCCGAACTCTATGGGCCGTTCCGCAACGAGGAACTCGTCGGCGCCGCCATCAAGGGCCGCCGCGACGGGCTGGTGATCGCCACCAAGTTTGCCATGCGCTGGGATGGCGACACCCCGGTGGGGGTAGACGGCAGCCCCGCCAACGCGCGCCGCGCCTGCGAGGGATCGCTGCGCCGGCTTGGCATCGATACGATCGATCTGTTCTACCAACACCGCGTCGATCCCGATGTGCCGATCGAGGAAACCATCGGCGGCATGGCCGATCTGGTCCGCGAGGGCAAAGTGCGCCACATCGGCCTTTCCGAAGCGGCCGCCGACACCGTGCGCCGCGCTGCGCGCGTGCACCCGATCGCCGCGCTGCAAAGCGAATATTCGATCTGGGAGCGCGATGTCGAGGGCGATATCCTGACCGCGTGCCGCGAAAACGGCATCGGGTTTGTGCCCTACAGCCCGCTCGGGCGCGGCTTTCTGGCCGGTGGCATCCGCAGCCTGGCTGATTTGCCCGCCGATGACTGGCGCCGCAACGATCCGCGCTATTCGGCCGAAAACATGCCTGGCAATCTGGCCATCGTCGATGCCATCGCCGCCGTCGCGGCGCGCCATGGCGTCTCCAACGCGCAGATCGCGCTGGCCTGGCTGCTGGCGCAGGGCGATGACATCGTGCCGATCCCCGGCGTGAAGCGCAGCGCCACCATGCACGACAGCGCAGGCGCGCCCGACGTTGTGCTGTGCGACGATGATCTGGCCACGATTGCCGCAGCGGCCCCTGCCGGGCAAACCGCCGGGCCGCGCTACAACAAGGCCGGGATGGCGCGCGTCAAGCTATAGCCGCGCCGCGCGATCCGGCGTAGCATGTGCGCGCAATCAAGGGGGAGGCGGGTCGATGCTGGTGGTAACAACCGAAAACGTGGCAGGCTATCGCGTGACCGCAATCCAGGGCCAGTGCTTTGGCGTGGTCGTGCGCAGTCGGGGGCTGGCGGGGAACATCGCCGCCGGGTTGCGGTCGCTGTTCGGCGGCGAGATCAAGGAATATACCTCTCTGCTGGAACAGGCGCGCCGCCATGCGGTCGATCGCATGGTGCAGAACGCGCAAGCGATGGGCGCCAACGCGATCGTGATGATGCGATTTGATTCATCGGAGATTGGCCAGACGATGAGCGAAATCGTCGCCTATGGCACCGCCGCCACAATTGTTCCGGTCGAATAGGCGAATGTTGCGGATCCTCCTGATCGCGCTGGCGGGCACCGGGCTGGTCGCGCTGATCGTGGGCGACTGGCTGATGGGGCGCACTTATCTGCCCCCGACCGTCGTTGTCGCGATCCTGTTGACGGGGCTGGTGTTCGAAAACCGCCGTTACAAACGGGTGCTGGACACCGCACCGGGCACCGGCTGGCAGGCGACCGGCGAACGCTTTGTCGATCCCGACAGCGGCAAGCTGGTCGCGGTGTTCTTCAATCCGGCCACCGGCGAACGCCGCTACGTCGACGCCGACGCCTGATCAGTCCCGCTGATCCCGGCGCGGCGGGCCGAGCAGCGCGGGTTCGAAGATCAGCGCGCAGATCAGCGTCCACACCAGCGACATCATCAGGATCTTGCCCATGCTGGCCGTGCCCGGATGGTGCGACAGCCACAGGCTGCCAAACGCGCTGCCGGTCGCCAGCGCGCTGAACAGCACCGCGCGCGCCAGGCTCGATTGCAGCAGGCCGGTCGCCCCGCCGCGCCAGGCCATCACGAAATAGATGTGAAACGCCGTGCCCACGCCCAGCAACAGCGGAAAGGCGATGATGTTGGCAAAGTTGATCGGCTGCCCGATCAGCACGCACGTGCCCAGCGTCAGGAAAATCGACAACACCACCGGGGCCAGCGTGAACAGCACTTCGCGTGCATCGCGCAACATCGCCAGCAACAGCGCACCGACCAGCACAAAGGCCAGGATGCCCGCCTCGACAAAGGCAAAGGCAACCGTGTTGGCCGCCGCCTGGGTGGCCACCGGCAGGCCGGAAATGGCCGGGGTGACCGCAGCAACTGCATCGCGGAACCGGCGAATCACGCGATTGTCACCGGCATCCCCGGCAGGAAACACCTCCAGCCGCGCCCGGCCATCGCTGGTGACCCAGTCGTGCACCAGTTCGGGCGGCAGATCGGCGCGTGTGACCGGTCCAGCCTGCAAGGCGGCGCGCAACTGGCCCAGCAACGCATCGAGCGGGGTCGCCAGCAGCATGTTCAACTGCGCGCGCTGCGCGGGCGAACCTTGGGCCGCGCGCTCGAACGCGCCGGCCAGTTGCTCTGCCGCGCGCGCGCCTGCGCCCTGGCTGTGCGTCGCCGCCGTGCGCAATTTGGCCGCGCTTTGGCGCAGCGCCTCGACCATGGCGGCATCCGACGGCGGCGGCGCCACATCGAGCGGGTTGAGCGTCACGTCCAGCAGCAGCGAGGCGTCGGTGATCAGCGCCAGCTTGGGCGCCTGGTCAGCGGGCACAAAGCTGTCGAGATCGACCACCTGGGCGACTTGTGGCAGCGCCGAAAGTCTGGTCGCCAGCGTGCGCGCCTGCGCCGGATTGGCGGCGAGCACGTCGATGGTGTTGGGCGTGCGGTCGGGATCGCGCGTCAGATCGAGCAGCGCGCGCATCGCGGGCCCATGCGGATCGCGCAAGTGCAGCGGGTTGAAATCAAAGCTGACCAGCGGCAGCAACGCGATGCTGGCCACCAGCGCGATCACGAACGACCACAGCACGCCGCGACGATGCCGGACCAGCCAACCATCGAGCGGAGCAAGCCCGGCCAGCCCGGTTTCGTGGCGCGCCTTGCCCGCGCCAAGCACCAGCACGATCGCCGGAAGCACCGTCAGGCTGAGCGCCAGCGTGACGATCATGCCGATCCCCGCGATCACCCCCAGTTCGGCAATCCCGACATAGGCGGTGGGCAGGAACGCCGCAAAGCCCAGGAAAATCGCGCCCGCAGCCATCACCAGCGGCCGTTCGAGTGCGTGCACCGCCTGCCCCAGCGCCGCCGCCGTGGCACTGCCCTGCCCGCGCTCGGCGTTAAACCGCACGCAGATCTGGATGCAGAAATCGACCCCCAGCCCGACAAACAGCGGGATGAAGGCCACCGAAATGAGATTGAAGCGCCCCACCGCCATCAGCCCCAGCGCCATCGTCACCACCAGTCCCAGCACAATCGTCAGCAGGATCGCCACGACCAGCCGCACCGAGCGCGTGGCGAACCAAAGGGTCAGCACCATCGCCGCCAGCATCACCGCCGCGACAAAGCCGATGTTGTCCTGGATGGTGGCGAATTCCTCGTCCGACAGCGGGACTTCACCGGTCAGTTGCACGTTGACGCC
>Ga0302157_10007876_pt1 | contig 10619 bp, 8 predicted proteins | sample I_Bog_N3_3_FD_193502 | JGI IMG/M metagenome (GOLD analysis project Ga0302157, IMG submission 193502) | Peat permafrost microbial communities from Stordalen Mire near Abisko, Sweden - I_Bog_N3_3 | ecosystem: Environmental > Terrestrial > Soil > Wetlands > Peat | place: Sweden: Abisko, Stordalen...
GGCAGCGTTGACCGGGCGACGCGAGCATGTTTACCACGCGGCGATGCTGGACCCCCATACCGCGGCGGAGCTTGATCTGGACCAGATCTGGGCGCTGGTGGATGCGTTGCTGGTCGCGCATGGCGGGTGGTTGCCAGAGGGGATCCGGCGGTAGCTGGATCGACTCGTCAAGGAGCGTCCGCCCCGGTCCTACTCCGCAGTGAACAGCGCCTGTGCATCGTCACGGAAGGCGATGCGCGAGGCGTCCCGGGTGTAGAACATGTGCCCGCCGGCGTAGGTCACCAGACGGATGCGCTCACCCACTCCCGCCGAGGGAATTTGGTCCAGCAGCAACTGCGTGGCGAAATACGGTGTCACCAGATCGAACAAGCCGTGCGCGATCAGCACGTGCAAATGCGGATCGAGCGCCAACGCCGAACGCATGAAGCCGACCGCCTGAGGATCAGGCATCATGCCGTGCCCCCAATCCCACTGCCGGAATGCGGTCGGGCTTTCCAGTCGGTACGCGTGGTCCGGACGCCAGTTCAACTGCGTCGTGTAAATCGCCACCATCGCGCTGCTGACCGGGGCCTTGAAACCCTCCAGCACAGGGTCGGGATAGGGCGTGACTGTCGCCAGCGGCCAGGGATCCACACTCGTGATCGTCGCATCGTATGCGCTGCTGACACGCCCGGCGTCTCGGTCAAGCGCCCGCAGAAAGATGTCGTTGTTGATCCAGCCGTGGTAGCGGGCCACCAGGGCCGGATCGAGGCCAATGAAGTCCGCCACCGCCTTCCCGCGCCGTTCGATCGCTGCGGCGTCACGCTCGCCTTTCGTCGCATCCAGCAGGAAGTCGGTTGTCGCGTAATGCTCGACATCCGCGAGTTGCGCCCGCGTGACGGGACCGCGCGCCGCGCGCGCCGCCGCGGTCATCGAGGGCAGGCGGACGGCATAATAGAACGGATCGAAGACAAAGCTGCGTCCGCCGAAATCCAGCGCGGGTGAGACCAATAACAATCCCGACACGCCGACGCCCTGAACGGACGCCAGTTCGCGCGCCAGCCGCGGCCCGCGGAACCCGCCATAGCTCTCACCCAGCAGGTATTTCGGCGAAACGCCGCGGTTGGACCGATCCAGCCAGAGGCGAATGACCTCCGCCAGATAGGCGATATCGCCATCGACCGAGAACAGCCGCTTGCGCGCGTCGTCGTTGGTGGTGAGCACCTGGGAGAAGCCGGTGTCGGCCGGATCGATGAACACCAGGTCGGTGAAATCCAGCCAGGTCTCGGCGTTGGGCAGCGGGGCAGGGGAGGCCGATGGGCCGCCCTCCATCGGAATGCGCCACGGACCGACCGCACCAACCTGCAGCCAGCCCGACGCAAAGCCTGGCCCGCCATTCAGTACGAAGGTCACCTTGCGGTCCCGCGCCTCGACGCCGTCCAACTGGTAGGCGATGAACGCGATATCCGCCCTGGGGGCGTTCTTGTCGTCGCTGAGGCGGATCGCACCGGCTGTGGCGCTGAAATGCAATGTCCGGCCCGGAAGATCCAAGGTGTGGTGGGTGGTGGTGTCCGGCGGCAGGCGCGGCATTGCCGGCTGGGCGGGATGCGCCGGCGGCGCTGCGGGTTCTGCCGGTGTCTGAGCGTTGGCGGCGGCACCGGTCAGGATGACCGCGGCCAGAAGCCAGTTTCGCAAGCCCGTGGCGCGCATGAGATTGGTTCCAAAGAGGCGCGGGAAGGTGGGACAGCGTAGCGCGGACGCGGGCGGGTCGGAAAGTCACTGCGTTCGGCGGTTTGCCACCGGCCGGTCGAAAGGCCGCCTTCCGTCATGGCGCCTTCAACTCGATCGCTGGCCCAACGTAGGTCGACACCGGTCGGATCATCCGCCCGGTCGCCTGTTGCTCCAGCGCATGGGCCAGCCATCCCGCACAGCGGCCCACCGCGAACACCGGCGTAAACGCCTCCCGCGGGATGCCGACCGCGTCCAGCAGCAGCGCCGCCATGATTTCGACGTTCGGCGGCAGGGTCCGCCCGGGCTTCACGCGGCCAATCGCCGTGGCAACCGCTTGTTCCAGCCGCGTAGCCAGGGCCAGTCGGCCCGCAAGCGGACCCATTCGCTGCAGCGCCAGGCGCATCGCTGCGGCCCTTGGGTCATTGCCGCTGAACACCCGATGCCCGAACCCCATCAGCCGCTCTCCAGAGCGCAGACGAGCCTCCAGCCAGCCCTCCAGGTCCGCCTGGTCTGCGGCTGCATCCAACAGATCCAGTGTCAGACCTGGCGCCCCGCCGTGAATGGGCCCGGTGAAGGCGCACCATGCGCCCAGGACCGCGCATGTCATGGAGGCTCGTGTTGACGCCACCACGCGTGCGGTGAAGGCCGATCCGCTCAGCCCGCTTTCCGCCATGACCGTGAAGTAAACATCCAGCGCGGCGACAGACGCGGGATCGCACGCCTGGCCGTGCAGCATGCGCAGAAGATCCGCCGCGGTACTCAAAGCCGGATCGGGCGGCACCGGCGCGCGTCCATTCGCTGCCCGCAGCAGGGCCGGCACGGCGACCGTCAAGGCGCCCACCAGTTCGGCGGGAGTCGCGGTATCCGCCATCCCGGCCAGCCCGAGTCTCACACCCTCGAACAAGGGACGCCCGGCCGCGCGTGGCAGCCATTGGTCCAGCCCCGCGAAGGCCTGTGCCCGCGCCGCGCCGAACGACGACCGGATGCCCGCGGCGGACAAGCCGGAGCCGGCAAAACCGTCCCACAGCATGGCAACGGTGCCCTCGAATCCAAACCGCGCTACCAGGGTCGGCAGGTCATGCCCGCGCACCCAGACCATGCCGTTCTTCTGATCCGTGTGGCTCAGAACCGTCTCGGCGGCGACGACGCCTTCCAGTCCGCTGGTCATGCCTGTTGATCTCCTGTGCGATACGCCACCATGGCGGGTCATGCGCCGCCTGTCAGCCCGCTTGCCCCACGCCGCCCGGGCTGCGAAAACAGCCCCATGCAGCGGGGGACAGCCGTGAAGACCAGCAAGACACTCACCGAAGGCCAGCGTGCCTACGAAGCCAGGCGCGCGGCAAAAGCCGGCCTGAGCCTCGACAAGTGGCTCGCCGCCAAGGAACGCGACCGGTTGGCGGAGCAAAAGGCCAAAATGAAAGCCGCCGAACCGCCGAAGCCGCCCAAACCGCCGGGCCTTTTCAAGCGTCTGCTGGAGCGAGCGCAACGGCCGCTGGGGTCCTGACGGCCGCTCTGGCGGCCCACGCGGACTGGAGCGTCGATCCCCGCAAGCGCTGGGTCGCGATGGCGCACCGCGTTGGCGAGGGTTGGCGGCTGACGGTGCCCGAACCAGTGGGCGAGCCGCGTGGGTTTCTCGGCAAACTGCAAACGGTCGCGCGTGGCGGGGCGGTCGCCTTGGGACTGGACCTGCCGTTCGGCGTTCCGCGTGCCTATGCCGCCGAACGCGAGGCGGCGGGGTTCCTGGACTTCCTGCGCCAGACGCGGAACTGGCCTGACTTCTTCCGGGTCTGTGCCTCCCTGCAGGAGATCAGCCCCGAACGGCCGTTCTATCCCGCGCGGGGGATCGCGGGGATGACCCGCGCCGCCCACGCTGCCGCATTGGGGCTCGGCGGGCCGGCGGCCTTATCGCGCGCCTGCGACTGCGCGACGGCGGAGCGGCCGGCAGGGGCACCGCTATTTTGGACGTTGGGCGCGAACCAGACCGGCAAGGCAGCAATCGCGGCCTGGACCGAGATGCTGCTGCCGGCTGTGACTGCGGGCGAGGACATTCGTCTGTGGCCGTTTGCCGGTCCGTTCTGCAGCTTGCTGGCACCCGGTGCTGTGGCGATGGCGGAAACCTACCCAGCCGAGGCGCTGCGCCATCTCGGCATTCGCCTGCGTGGCAGCAAGCGGCGGCAGTCCGACCGGATCGCGGTGGCTGAAACGCTGCGGGCGGCAATGCAGCGGCTGCAGGCCCGGCCAGACGAGGCGATGCAGGCCGCGGTATCAGCCGGATTCGGTGCCGATGCGCCGGGTGAGGACCGCTTCGACTGCGTGGTGGGCCTGCTATGCGTGCTGAACGTTCTGGCGGGTCACCGGCCGGACACGGCGCCCGATGATCCCTGGATCCAGCGGTGGGAGGGGTGGGTGTTGGGCCAGACAGCACTGCCCGCGGCAGATTGGTTGCAAAAGTAACTACTCGCCGTAAAGCTCCTTCGCCCGCGCCTTCACCTTGATCAACCCAACCATCAGGTCCAACGTCGGCGTCGGCACATTCACCATGCGAGCCATCTCCAGCGGCACGGAATAAAGCGCATCCACTTCCATCCGCCGCCCCGCCTCCAAATCCTGCAAAATGCTCGGTCGGTGTGCCAGCTTCATGTTTGTGGCAACGATCTGGATCATATCAAGGTCGAGCGAGATGCCCATGGCCCGCGCCACCGCCTCTGCCTCGGCCACCATGCGGCGGGAGCAGGCGATCAGGGCGGTTTCCTCATGCGTGTTGAGCACCGGGGTTTCGGTCAGCACGCACATCGGGCCGGCACTGAGGTTGAAGGCCAGTTTCTGCCAGATCAGCGTGCGGATGTTCGGCGCGGTGGCGACGGGCAGACCGGCGACGCGGAATGCATCGGCCAGGGCTACGATCCGGGGGGTCGTGCGGCCGTCCGGCTCGCCGAAAACGGTGCCGCGGCCGGCGCCGGTCAGCAGCCGTACCACGCCCGGAGCGGGCACCGAACAGGCGGGCCAGAAGATGCCGCCAATCGCACGTTGCGGGCCAACGATGCGGTGCAATGCACCATTCGGATCCAGCAGCGGCAGTTGCCGGCCGTCGAAGTTGCCGCCGTGGGCGTGGAAATACCACCAGGGGATGCCGTTCATCACGAACGCGACCGGCGTATCAGGCCCCAGCAACGGCGCGATGCTGGCGGCGACTGACGGCAGGGATGGCGCCTTCACGGTTACAATGACGGCATCCTGCGGCCCAAGTTCCTCAGGGTTGTCGCTGGCAGCGACTTTGGAAACCATTGTCTGATCCGGCGTCTCGACGGTGAGGCCGTTGGCGCGGATGGCCTCCAGATGAGCGCCGCGGGCGACGACCGAGACTTCAGCATCGCTTCGCGCCAGGAACCCTGCCAGATATCCGCCGACGGAGCCGGCACCGTAGACGCAGATACGCATGACGAATCCTTCGACTCGGGAGGCAGCAGGTGGTGCTGTTTTATCGTAATCAGTCGCCGATGGTCCACAAGCTGCCGCATCGTTCCCTAAACCCGCCGAACCCCCCAGAACAACGGAAACCCATCCGGAATCCCATCCACCGTGTTTTGCCAGGCCATCGGCTGATACCACACCCCCAAAGGCAAATGCGGCACGTCGATCCAGCATTGCAACTGGATCTCCGCGGCAATCTTCTTCTCGGCGGCCACGTCCGGGGCATCCACCCAGGCCGCGCGCAGTTCTTCAATCCGCGGGCTCTTGGTCCAGCCGAACCAGGCCTTCTCCCCCGTTGTGCGCAAGAAATGGAGTAGCGGCGTTTCCATGTCGAGCCCGTTGGCGGTGGTGCACAACGCGCTCCAGCCGCCTTTGTCCACGGGCTGCTTGTTTTCCCGCCGCTCGATCGCGGTGCCCCAGTCCATCGACTGATCCTCGACATTCAGGCCAACCGAACGGAACATCGCGTCCGTCACATCGCCCATCGCCTTGCGGTAATGCGGCTCGCTGGGCAGCAGCACCACGGTCTTTTCGCCATTGTACCCAGCCTCCTTGATCGCGACGGCGACCTTTTCCAGATCGCGCGGGCCGTTCAGCACCGCCATGCCGGCGTCGGATGCCATTGGTGTGCCGGGGGTAAAGATGCCCACACTGTCGCGCCACATCGTCGGGTCGTCACCCGCGATCGCGGTCATGAAATCCTTCTGCGACACCGCACCCAGCAGTGCGCGCCGGATGGCGGGATTGTTGAACGGCGGCTGCAGGTTGTTCATCTTGCACAGACCCAAGGTACCGTTGTGGTCCTTGATCTCGACCTTGATTCGCCCGGTCTGCTTCAACAGCGGCAGCAGATCGACCGTCGGCAACTCCCACCAATCCATTTCCCCGGTCTGCATGGCGCTGGCCGAGGTGCCGTCATCGGGGCTGGTCACCCATTCGACCCGGTCGAAATGCACCACTTTGCCGCCGGCGGTCCAGCCGGTGCTGACCTCGGGCCGCGGGTTGTACTGTTCGAACTTTGTATAGACGGCGCGCGCGCCTGACACCCATTCGTCGGCTTTGAACCGGAACGGTCCGCTGCCGACCATTTCCGGCACCGCCTTGAACGGGTCGGTCAGCGCCAGCCGTTCCGGCATCATGGCGCACATCGGCGTGCAGATCTTGCCCAGTGCGTAGGGCAGGAGATGAAATGGCTTCTTCAACCGGAACTGAATGGTCCGGTCATCGAGGGCCGACAGCTCATCAACACGCGCCATCAGCAGGCTGCCGATACCGTCGCGCGGTGCCCACCGGCGGATGGAGGCGACGCAGTCGCGGGCCCGCACTTTCTCGCCATCGTGCCACAGCAAGCCGTCGCGCAGGGTGAGCTTCCAGCGTTTGCCGTCATCCTCGATCGAGACACTGTCCACCATCTGCGGCTGGATCCTGTAGTCGCGGTCGAGCCCGAACAGCGTATCGAAAACCATGTAGCCGTGGTTGCGTGCGGTATAAACCGTGGTGACGATCGGATCGAGAATCGTCAGATCGGACTGCGGAATAAATTTCAGGGGCGCGACAGCGGCCCCGCGAGCGATCGACGGCGCCGCCAACCCCGCGGCAGCCGCCGCCATGAACATACGACGACGGATCAAAATACGTTCTCCCGATTGCGGGCGTAGTCCCGCTTTGCATTTCATCAAACTGCGATTTTCTTCGCAAATGCCATCCTGAGCAGTCCCGCCGCGCCTGTAAAGGTACGCCGACGGTCGTTGAACCCTCTTCGTCCTGGGCGGTCAACCGGCTAAGCTGGTCCTTGCGCGCGTTGCCATCGACCGCTCGGCGGGGATCCGCATCGCAATGGCATAGGAGACACCGATGACGGACGACCCAGTCATCATCGAGCACGGTCTGGTACTCGCCGCTGGTGTCGTCGCCCCGGCGGACCTGGTCCTGATCGGTGATACAATCGCGGCCATGACACTGCCCGGCGCGGCGACTTTGGAATCCGCGCAGCGGATCGACGCGACCAACCGGCTGATCATGCCCGGCTTGATCAACGCACACACCCATAGCCACGGCGGCCTGGCGAAAGGGGCCGGCGATCTGTGGTCGCTGGAATTGCTGTTGAACGCCGGTCCATGGCTGAACGGTGGACGCTCCGACGACGACCGCTATCTGTCCACGGTGCTGACCGCGGTCGAGATGCTGCGCAAGGGCTGTACCGCCTGTTACGATCTGGCAGCGATTCTGCCCGTGCCGACGCTGGAAGGACTTGCGGTCATCGCCCAAGCCTATGCGGATGTCGGCATCCGCGCCGTGATCGCGCCGATGATCGCCGATCGCAGCTTCTATCAGGCAATTCCGGGCCTGCTGGACGCCTTTCCACCGGACCAGCGGAACCTGGCCGAGGCGCTGCGAACCGAGCCCGGCGACACGACCCTGGCCGCGGTCCGCGCCGCGGCGCAGGGCTGGGCCCACCCGAACGACCGTATCCGCCTGGGCATCGCGCCCACCATCCCGCTGCATTGTTCCGATGACTTCCTGCGCGGTTGTGCCGATCTCGCGCGCGACTTCGGTTTGCCGATGCAGAGCCACCTGGCGGAATCCCCCGTCCAGCGTTCGGCTGGTCTGCGCCGTTACGGCACCACCCTGACGCGCCATCTGGACAGTGTCGGACTACTTGGTCCCGGGTTCAGTGCCGCGCATGCGATCTGGCTCGACTCCGAGGAGATCGAGCTTCTCGGGGACCGCGGCTGCGCCATTGCCCATAATCCAGGCTCCAACCTGCGCCTGGGCAACGGCATCGCCGATATTCGGCCGGCGCTGGCGCGCGGTGTCACCGTCGGGGTCGGCACCGACGGGTCTTCCTCGGCCGACAACCAGAACATGTTCGAGGCCATGCGCCTGGCGGCGTTCGTCTCCCGTGTATTCGACCGGCCACCCGAAGCCTGGATGAGTGCGTCCGAGGCGTTACGCCTGGCGACCGAGGGGAGCGCCGCGGTGTTAGGCATGGATCGGATCGGCCGGATCGCGCCCGGGTTCAAGGCGGATCTGGTGTTCCTGGACCTGGACCACGTGAACCTGGTGCCGCTCAACAATCCGGTGAACCAGTTGGTGAACACGGAAGATGGCCACGCGGTGCGCGACGTCATGGTGGGCGGTCGTTTCGTGTTGCGCGACGGCCTGTTGCCCGGCCTGGATTGGCCGCGCATCGTCCAGAGGTCTCGGGACGCCGCGAGCCGGCTGGCGACGGCCAATGCTGGCGCGCGTGCCGTATCGGAAAGCCTGGCGCCGGTCGTCAGCCATTTTTGCGTCGGTCTGGGTCGTTGCGCACACGATCTGCCGCGCCGGCTGCGGGTCGATGACGTACCGAAAAATTGACAAGACCGTCTCGGGATCAGGCCGGCGCGAACAGACGTTCCTGTTCGGTCGCCACCGACGGATCGAATGTTTCAACGACCCCTTGAAACCCGGCGTCGTTTTGCAAGACCGGCAGCACCTTGTCGGCGAACAGGCGCATGTTCAGTTCCGCCAGATGGTGCGGCATGCTGCCGAATGAGAACTCCGTCACCAGATGGTCCATCCCGGTCAAGCGCCGCAGTTCGGCAACCTGCTGAATGCAATCATCCGGCGTGCCGGCGACCTGGATGCTGACATAGAAATCGGTGGCCTTGGACCGGAACGTCGGTTCCTTCATCTTGGTGTAGGTCTTCGCCAGCTTGCCGTACGATTCGTAGCCCTTTACGCCGCTCAGGTGCCCATCCGAAAAATGATAGTGATTGTCGATCGAATCCCACTTCTCGCCCAGATACTGGAACGCTCGGTCTTTCGCCTCGTCCCGGCTTTCGCTGCAGGACACATTGGTCAGGATGATCGGCGGACGCGGCGTATGACCGACACTGCGCGCGATGGCTCTGTACTTATGCACGTCCTCCGCGGCCTTCGGCCATTCGTTCTGCATCACGATCAGCAACCCGAAGCCAAGCTTCGCCATCACCTCAGCCGATTCAGGGCTGACCGATGAGGCATAGAACCGCCGTTCGGGGTGCGAGATGGGGCGCGGCCGGATCGATGTTCGCGGAATCTGATAGTATTCGCCCTGCCAGTCGAACGCGTCGTGCGTCAGCGCCTTGATGATCAACTGGGCGGATTCGACGAAACGCGGACGCGCCTCCTCCATCGGGATGCGAAATCCGGCATACTCCACGCTGGCAGCGCCCCGGCCGAAGCCTAGCAACGTGCGTCCGCCGCTGATGATATCCAGCAATGCAATCTGTTCCGCGACCCGGATCGGATCGTGCCAGGGCAGTACGATCACACAGGTGCCCAGCGTGATCTTGCTGGTGCGACCGGCATAATAGGTCAACAGTTGCAAAGGAGACGGCGACATCGAATAGCCGGTGAAATGGTGTTCGAGTGCGAACAGCGAATCAAACCCCAATGGTTCGGCAAGGTCGCCCAGCACCATGTGTTCGTGATAAAGTTCGGAGTCGGGACGATCCGGTTGCGCCAGGATGCTGAGTGCCGTGCCGACTTTCATTTCACGCCTCCCATTCTAGCGAAAGCTCGCGAACCCAAGCCCCGTTCCGGTCAGGGCCGGCGTTCGGTAGCCCGGGACGTAGTTGGCCCATACCAGGTCCAAATCGGACATTGCCCCCGCCAGGCAGATCCAGTTGCGGATTTCCGAACTGCCGAACAGCAACTTATGCGCCGGCGCATGACGGAAGAAATCGAGGTCCTTCCGCCGGAGTGCGTCGAGCACCGCGTGATCGAAAGCCTCATCGACCAGAAAGTGACTCAGGCCTCCGGATGCCAGGATACCGACGCGCAGGTCCAGCGGGCAAGCCGCGACGGCCCGCGCCAGCGCCTGTCCCAGCGCCAGGCAGCGTGCCGGAGAGGGCTGGTTGGGAGCGTAATAGGCATTCAGGAACAGCGGTACGATCGGCACCGGATCGGCGCCCATGCAGAAGCGATGCACGTAGGAAAAAGCGTGGCCTTCCGACTTTCCGCCGGCGGTGCCGCGCATCGCCGAAAGATCGAAACCATCATCCTGCAAGGCCGAAATCAGGTGACGCGCGAGGCCGGCATGGCAGGGATAGTCGCGATCGGCCTCCGGCTCCTGGTATCGTTGGCGGGCCCGTCCCAGTGGATCGGACTCCGTTGTGGCTTTGGCATTTCGGATGACGTCGCCATACCAGATGCCGATCGCCGGCATGTTGCCGTGATCGAACAGTTCCTCCTGATCGTCGCCGACGACGATCAAGGCGTCAAGCCGAGCCGAGGCAATTTCGCTACGCATCTGAGCAATCGAGGATTGCGCGTCGGCGTGGCGGTGCTTCAGCGACTCGGGGCGCATCAGCGCCGCGGCCTCTGCCGGCGCGTTCGCCAGCAGGTCCTCGTAGCGCGCCGGCCGGCCGGCAAGATCGACAAAGGCTCGAGCTTTGTCGCGGCTGATAAAG
>Ga0302157_10007879_pt1 | contig 10618 bp, 10 predicted proteins | sample I_Bog_N3_3_FD_193502 | JGI IMG/M metagenome (GOLD analysis project Ga0302157, IMG submission 193502) | Peat permafrost microbial communities from Stordalen Mire near Abisko, Sweden - I_Bog_N3_3 | ecosystem: Environmental > Terrestrial > Soil > Wetlands > Peat | place: Sweden: Abisko, Stordalen...
TGGGGGCCTCCTACATCTCTGTGCCGTACAAAGACGCTTTTGCATTCGCCATGTTGCTGCTGTTCCTGATGGTGCGGCCGCAGGGGATGTTCGGCGAGAAGATCTCGGAGAAAGCATGATGTACGATGCAAGAGCATGCCGACTGGGGTCGGCATGAGCGTTAATTTGGCATCCGCGCGAATCTGGCGCGGCACGACGCAGATGCTGATCGCCTGCGTCGTGGTGATCGGCCTGGCCACCGTGGCGCCGGCCGAGGGGTATTTTCTCAATATCCTGATGCAGGCGGTGACCTACGCCATCGCCGTCAGCGGATTGGTGATCGTGCTCGGCTATTGCGGGCAGATCTCGATCGCCCAGGCGGCGTTCTTTGGCATCGGCGCCTATGGCGTGGCGCTAGGTACGGTGGATTTCGGGCTTGGCTTCTTCCCGGCGATGCTGTTGGGCGTGGCAGCGGCGGGCGTGCTGGGGGTGATTCTCGGCTTCGGCAGCTTCCGCCTCGGTGGCCACTACCTTGCGATGGTGACGATCAGCTTCCAGCAGATCCTGACGCTGTTTGCCAACAACTGGCTCAGCTTTACCCACGGGCCCGACGGCGTGCGCAACATTCCCCGTCCGTCGCTGTTCGGCATCAGCTTCCAGAACGGCCATGCTTTCCTCGGCCTGTGCCTGGTGGCGCTGGTGCTGACGACATGGATGGTCTGGCGGCTGAAAACCGGCAGGCTCGGCCGCGCCATGCAGGCAGTGCGCGACAACGAGCTCGCCGCCGGCACCTGCGGCATCAACGTGTTCTCCACCAAGGTCATCGCCTTCGGCCTGTCGGCTGTGGTCGGCGGCGTCGGCGGCGGCCTGTTCGCCGGCGGCTTCCAGTATATCTCACCGGACCAGTTCACCTTTGCCGAGTCGATCGTGCTGCTGACCATGGCGCTGCTCGGTGGCGTGCAGTCGCCGTTTGGCTCGCTGGTCGGCACCATGGTGCTGGTGATTCTCCCGGAATGGCTGCGCTTCCTGAAGCAGGTCTATCTCGCGGTGTATGGTGCTGCGGTGATCCTGATCATGGTGTTCCTGCCGGATGGTCTGTGGGGCCTGATGCTGGCGCGCGTGCTGCGCCTGGCCAAGCCGATCGAGGGCAGCGTGGCGCCGTTGCCGCTGCTGTCCGAACGCGGGCAGGACAGCCAGGAGATCGTGCTCAAGGTCGAAAGACTCGCCAAACATTTCGGTGGCGTGAAAGCGCTTGACGGTATCGATCTCGCGGTGCGGCGTGGCTCCGTGCACGCGCTGATCGGGCCGAACGGCTCCGGCAAAAGCACGTTCATCAACGTCGTCACCGGTCTCTACCGGCCGACGTCGGGCAAGGTGACGTTTGCCGGGCAGGACATCACCTATGCCGCCCCGCATCTGCGCAATCGCGCCGGGCTGGCGCGCACCTATCAGAATATCCGGGTGTTCCGCGGCATGACGGTGTTGGAGAATGTCATGGTCGGCGCCGAGCGGCCGGGCAACGACATCGCCGAGAACCCCGCGGCTGTTGTCGAACGGGCATTGGCGGCGCTGGATTTCGTGGGGCTGCGCGGCGATGCGCACAAGCCGGTGGGCTCGTTGTCGTATGGCCACCAACGCTATGTCGAGATCGCCCGCGGCCTCGCCGCCAGCCCGCAGACGCTGCTGCTGGACGAACCGGCCGCCGGTCTCAACCTCACCGAGAAATTCGAGCTCGGCGAGTTGCTGCGCCGGCTGAAGGGTCATGGCCTGACCATCCTGATCATCGACCATGACATGAACCTCGTCGAACAGGTCGCCGACCATATCACCGTGCTCAACTTCGGGCGGCGCATCGCCGACGGCCTCCCGGCCGACGTGCTCGCCCACCCCGACGTGATCGCGGCCTACCTCGGGGAGCCCCGCCGTGAAGCTGCTTGAGATCAAGGGCCTCGTCGCCCGCTACGGCGCCGGCGACGTGTTGAAGGGGATCGATATCTCCGTGGGCGAGGGCGAGATCGTGGCGTTGCTGGGCGCCAACGGCGCCGGCAAAAGCACCACCTTGCGCTCGATCTCGGGGCTGGTGCCCAACGTCACCGGCAGCATCACCCTGGGCGGTGTGTCGTTGCTGGGCATGAAGACCGAGGCGATCGCCCGCATGGGGGTGGCGCATGTGCCCGAGGGTCGGCACGTGTTCCCCGGCCTCACCGTGCGCGAGAACATTGTGCTGGGGGCGTCGAACCGCAAATCGATGCCGCGCCGCCAGATGGACCAGGAGGTTGCTGAAAAGTTCGAGCTGTTCCCGGATCTCGAGCGCTTGCAGAACGCGCTCGGCTGGACGCTGTCGGGCGGGCAGTTGCAGATGGTGGCGGTGGCGCGTGGGCTGATGGCGAAGCCTCGGGTGCTGCTGCTGGATGAGCCGTCGCTCGGTCTGGCGCCGCTGATCGTGCAGCAGGTGTTCCGCATCATCGCCGAAATCCGCAAAAGGGGCGTGACGGTGCTGCTGGTTGAGCAGAACGCCCATGTGGCGCTGTCGGTGGCCGATCGCGGATATGTGTTGGAGACCGGGCGGCTGCTGGTGCAAGGCTCGCCGGAGGAGTTGTGGAACGATCCCCAGGTGCGTGCCGCCTATCTCGGCGGGCTTGCGGCGGCGGCGCACTGACCAACCTGATGCGGTGCACGGGCGGTCTGCAAAGATAGGGCTCGCCTTCCGGTAGACCGGCGCGCTCGATGCGACTATTCCCCTCCGAATCCCGTCGCCAGTCCCGGATCCCCAGCACACATGTCTTTGTCCTCCCTGCTCGCCGCCATCGTCGCGCGTTCCTGCAAGCGCGCCGGGCTGACGGTTCTGGTGGGAATTGTGCTGGGCGCATTGTGCCTATGGGCGGCGTCGGCCTGGCTCGGGGTGTCGACCGACACGGATGCGTTGTTCTCCAGTTCGCTGCCGTGGCGCCAGCAGGCGGCGGCCTTTACCAAGGCGTTTCCGCAGACCAAGGACGTTCTGGTGGCGGTGGTCGACGGCAGTACGCCGGAGATCGCCGAGCAGACCGCGGCGGAACTCGACACGGCGCTGGCGTTGGACCATGTGCATTTCAACAGCGTGCGGCAGCCGGATACCTCGCCGTATCTTGAGGCAAACGGGCTCATGTTCCTTGATGTCAAGCAGCTTGGCGCCCTGCTCGACAGCACGATCGATGCGCAGCCGTTCCTGGGCCAGCTCTCGGCCGACCCGTCGGCGCGCGGGCTGTTCGCGGCATTGGGGCTGTTGGGCATGGGGCTCGAGCGGGGGCAGGCCGATCTGACCAGTTTTGCGCCGGCGCTGAACGCCTTTCATGCCTCGCTGGCGGGGGCATTGGCGGGCCATCCGGAGCCGTTGTCGTGGGAGACGCTGCTGGCGGGGTCGGTGGCCGCCCAGGCCGGACCGTACCACTTCGTGCTGGTGCAGCCGAAGCTGGATTATGACGCGCTGGAACCTGGCGGTGCGGCAAGCGCTGCCATCCGTCAGGCGGCTGCCAAGCTGGAGTTTGTGCGGGACGGCAGCGCGCATGTTCGGCTGACCGGAGATGTCGCCCTGGCGGACGAGGAATTTGCCACGGTGGCGCAGGGTGCCGCGATCGGCACAGTCGGCAGCATTCTGCTGGTTCTGGTGTGGCTGACGCTGGCGGTACGGTCATGGCGGCTGATCGTGCCGATCGTGTTCACGCTGATCCTGGGACTGTTGCTGACCACGGGGTTTGCCGCGATCGCCGTCGGCCGGCTCAACCTGATCTCGGTGGCGTTCGCCATCTTGTTTGTCGGCATTGCCGTCGATTTCGCCATTCAGTTCAGCGTGCGGATGCGTGAGATGCGCGCATTGCTGGGCACCCAGGCGGCGGCGTTGGACGGCACCGCGCGGCGGGTTGGCCCGCAGATCCTGGTGGCGTCGCTGGCGACGGCGGCTGGGTTTCTGGCCTTTGTGCCGACCGATTTTAGCGGTGTTGCTGAGCTTGGCCTGATTGCCGGCGTCGGCATGATCTTCGCGTTCATCTGCACGGTGGTGTTCCTGCCGGCCGCCATCACGCTGTGCCGCCCGCGTGGCGAGGCCGCCGAGGTGGGGTTTGCCTGGGCGGGGCGGTTGGAGGTCGTGCTGGTGCGCTACCGCTGGCTGGTCCTCGGTCTGGCAGCCGTGTTCGGCATCACCGGCGCCATATTGCTGCCGCGGCTGACCTTCGACAGCGACCCGCTGCACACCAAGAACCCCAACACCGAGGCGATGCGCACGCTGGCGGATCTGATGCAGAACCCGCTGACCAATCCGTATTCGATCGATGTGCTGACGCCCGATTTGGCGTCCGCCGACGCGCTCGCGGCGAAGTTGCGCAAGCTGCCGCTGGTGAGCGCTGCGCTGACGCTGTCGAGCTTCGTGCCGGAGGACCAGCCAGCCAAGCTGGCGCTGCTTGCCGATGCCGCGAACATCCTCGATCCGACCCTGGCGCCTGGTTCGCCGGCCGCGCCGGTCAGGCCGGACGATATCCGCCTGGCCGCCAAGAATGCGCTGGCACAACTCGAGCGAGCCGGGACCGGCCCGGCAACCCAGCCAATCCAGCCGATCGAGGGTGATCTGCGGGCGCTGGTCGCGGCCCCGGATGGGGTGCTGATGGCGGTGAACGCCTCATTGACGCGATTCCTGCCGTTGCAGCTCAAGCGGCTGCGCGTGGCGCTCGATGCGCATCCGGTGACGGTGAAGGACATTCCGGCCGACCTCGCGGCGGATTGGCGGCTGCCGGATGGACGCGAGCGGGTGCAGGCGCTGAGCACGCCGGAGGCGCGCGACAGCGCCGGACTGCATGCGTTCGTGGCGCAGGTACGCACGGTGGCGCCGGATGCGGCGGGATCGGCCGTGACCATCGTCGAGACGTCGGCGACCATAACCCATGCGTTCAGCACGGCGGCGATTGGGGCGTTGATTGCGATTGCGGTGTTGCTCGGCCTGGTGTTGCGCCGGCCACTCGATGTGGCGCTGGTGATGGCGCCTTTGCTGCTGTCGGCGTTGCTGACGGTGGTGGTGGCGGTGCTGCTGCCGATGCCGCTGAACTTTGCCAACATCATCGCCTTGCCGCTGTTGCTGGGCGTCGGCGTCAGCTTCAACATTTATTTCGTGATGAACTGGCGCGCCGGCGCCACCAGCTTCCTCGGCACTGGCACGGCGCGGGCGATCATGTTCTCGGCGTTGACCACAGCGACTGCGTTCGGCTCGCTGGCGTTAAGCGCGCATCCAGGGACTGCGAGCATGGGGGCGTTGCTGTTGCTCAGCCTGGGATTGACGTTGTGCGTGACGCTGCTGGTGATGCCGCCGCTGCTGCGCAGCCTTCGGCCATAACGGCTAGTTCAGCCCAACCGCCTGGTAGGCGCGCTCGCTGGGGGGCCAGATCAGCATGATGTCGTTGCGCCAATGAACAGCGCCCCACCCGATCGAGCATAGCACGACGAGGCTGACCGTCCAGGCGGTGATGGCGGCGGTGGCGCGGCGAGCGGGCGCGGGTGAGCCGAAATGCTCATCGTCCTCGGGTACGTTATCGGGAGCTGCGATGGCGGCCGGAACCGGCTGCTGTGGCGCGACCACCGGCATGACCGCCTGCCATTCGAACGCACAGCGAGCACAGCGCAGCCGCCGGCCGGTGCCCGCCAGCATATGGTCGGGAACCTGATAGCCTGCCTGGCAATTTGGACAAATCATCAACATCTTATTCGTAATGGTGTGCCACGGGGGGCGTGGGTGCAAGACAGTGGTTTCGCGGAGTGCCGGAATTTCGATGGAGTGTGTCTGGATCTTCCGGCGCAGGTCTGATTGGTGGCACAAGACCCGCGGTGATATGGAACGCTGAATGATCCGCCTCGAACGTGTCGGGCTGCAGTATGGTTCGGGCCCCCGCCAGGGGCCGGAGGTGCTGCGCGACATCAGCTTCACCATTGAAGAAGGCGGCTTTCGCTGGCTGCAGGGGCCGTCGGGTGCGGGAAAGTCCAGTCTGATGCGGCTGATGCACCTGGCGATCCGGCCGCGTTCGGGGAAGCTGTGCGTGCTGGGCACCGATATCGGGCGGGCCCCGCGCGACGCCTTGCCGCCGCTGCGTCGGCGGATTGGGATGGTGTTCCAGGATTTCCGGCTGTTGCCGCATTTGACCGCGTTCGACAACGCGGCACTGCCGTTGCGCATCGCCGGACGGCCGGAAGGACAGATTCGCGCCGATGTGACCGAGATGCTGCGCTGGGTGGGGCTGCAGGCCAAGGCGGATTCGCGGCCCGCCGAGATGTCCGGCGGCGAGCAGCAGCGCGTGGCGATCGCGCGCGCCGTGGTTGGTCGGCCAAGGCTGCTGTTGGCCGATGAGCCAACCGGCAATCTCGACGACGCCCAGGCGCTGCGGTTGATGGTGCTGCTCGGCGAGTTGAACCGGCTTGGCACCACCGTGGTGGTGGCAACCCACAACGATACCCTGGTGGCGCGCCATCCCGGGCCGTCGCTGCGCCTGGAAGCTGGGCGGCTGGTTGGCGATGGCTGACGGTATTCCAACCACCCCGCCGGCGTCGCTGCGGTTGTCGCCGCGACCGGAGAGCCGGCGCGCGCGGTCGCCGGGGTTCGACGATCTCGGCCTGCGCCGAGCGCTTGGCGATCGCATGCTGCCGCTGCTGGTGGCCGCGATGGCGTTTTTGGCGGCGCTGGCGCTGGCGGGTGCGATCGCCGCCGCCGGGCTTGCCGTGCACTGGCAACAGGGTGCGGCCGCTGCCGTGACCGTGCAGGTGCCGCGCCCGGATGGGCTGGTGGGTCGCGCCACCGAAGGGCCGGAGCAGAGCCGGCTGGACGCGGTGTTGCGGGTGCTGCGGGCGAGCCCTGACGTGACCGACGCGCGGGCACTGACACCCGCTGAGCTGTCGACCTTGCTGCGTCCGTGGCTTGGGGTTGCCGCCGACAATGCGGCCTTGCCGCTGCCGGCGGTGGTTGCGGTGCATCTTGCCGTGGGCGCGCAGACCGACCGGTTGGCGGCGGATCTTTCGGCGGTGGCGCCCGGCACGCTCACCGAAAGCCATGGCGTCTGGGTGCGCCGGCTGGCGGTGCTGGCGCGCAGCCTGCAGGCCTGCGCCTGGGTAGCGCTGCTGGTGGTTGTGCTCGTGGCAGGCTCCGTGGTGATGGTGGCGACGCGGGCGGGGCTGGCCGCGCGGCGCGAGGCGATTGAGATCGTGCACGGCCTGGGCGCCACCGACGGTTATATCGCCGGGCGGTTTGCCGGGCGCATCACCCGGCTTGCCGCCATTGGCGGGCTGATTGGGGCAGTCGCGGCGTTGCCGGTGCTGCTCGGGCTGGTGGCGCTGGCGGCGCCGTTCCTGGCGGGGCAATCGACCGACCCGATGGACGTCCTCACCGTGGGGCTGCCGATCTGGCTGGCATTGCCGGCGTTGCCGCTGTCGGCGGCGGCACTGGGATTTCTGACCGCACAGGCGACGGTGCGGAATTGGCTGCGCAAGCTGCCATGAAGCGTGTCGCTGTTTCGCTGTTGGTGCTGGTCCTCGCTTTGGTGGCCGGCTTCGGCTGGTTCACCCTGGTGGCGCTGCGCCCGCAACAGGCGCCGCCGCATGCCGATGGCATCGTTGTGCTGACCGGCGGGGCCGATCGGGTACGGGTGGGGTTGCATCTGCTGCAGGACAATGCCGCCGACATGCTGCTGGTCTCGGGCGTTGGCCACAGCGCCGAATTCCCGGAGTTGGCGCATCTGGCAGGTGTCGACCAGGCGCTTGCACCCAAGGTAACGTTGGGTCGAACGGCGTACTCCACCTACGGCAATGCCGCCGAGACCGCCGATTGGGCGGCTTTGCATCATATCCACGCGCTGATCGTGGTGACCGCCGGCTATCACATGCCGCGCGCATTGGTTGAGCTGCGCGACCGGATGCCGGGCGTGGTGTTCTACCCGGTCACCGTGCAACCACCGGGCATGCGCAGTATCAGTGACGTCGGCACATGGCGTTTGCTGGTAGAAGAATACAGCAAATTTCTGGCCGCTGAACTTGGCATGACAGATCTCGCGGGCCGGGCCGGCCTGGGTGCAACGGCGGAGCATGGCGGATGATGCGAGTGAGGTCGGTGCTGTTCACCATCTGGTTCTTTGGTGTCAGTGCCTCGATGGCGGTGGTCGGCAACCTTATCGCCATGGTCTCACCGGGCTCGCTGCGAGCCTTCGCGCGCGGGTGGGGTGCCGCGGTGATCGCCGGCATGCCACTGGTAGGGGTGAAGTTCGAGGTGATCGGGCTGGAGAACCTGCCGAAGGAAGGCCCGATGCTGATCGCCTCCATGCACCAGTCGGCGTTCGACACGCTGGTGTGGTTCAGGCTGGTGCCGTATTGCCGCTACATCGTGAAGATCGAGCTGACCCGGCTGCCGCTGTTTGGCCGATTGGTGCGGCTGTCCGGCCAGATCGGTGTCGACCGCAACGCCGGCGCCGCCACCATGCGGCAGTTGCTGCGCGATGGTGGCGCAGCCCTTGCGGCTGGCAACCAGGTGGTGATTTTCCCCGAGGGCACGCGGGTGCGGTTCGGTGAGGTCGGGGTGTTGCAGCCGGGTGTTGCAGCCTTGGCACGCCACAGCAAGGTTCCGGTGATCCCGGTTGCCACAGACTCCGGCTGGTGCTGGGGCCGTGGAGTGTTCGGCAAGCGTGCCGGCACGATCCACGTGCTGATCCGGCCGCCGATCGAAACCGGACTGTCGCGGGAGGCCTTGATGGAGCGTTTGCAGGTGGAATACGCGGCAGGTGCGGCCGAGCTGCGATTGCTGCAACAGCCTGTGGACAACTCTGTGCACTGAGCCAAATTCAGGTTTCTAGATTGCCGGAGCTTCATCCTGTAATGCATTATAATATATAAGAATTTTGTGTGTCATTATGATTTTGAACTGAATTTTCAGACGCTGGGGATGGATCTGGTCAAGCAGATTTTCGAGCTGTGCGGTTTGCGGGAAGGAAATGCCCATGCGTCGTCGTTGGCCGATCATCGTTGTTACGGTCTTGCTTGTTGTTTTGGCGGGGCATTTTCTGCTGTGGCGCTGGGCCTGCGCGCGCATCGCCGGGGATACCGAGGCCTGGGCGAGCCAGCAGCGCGCGCTTGGCAACACCGTGACCCTTGGTGCGCCGCAGGATGAGGGCTGGCCGCTCGCCGCACGCGTGCGGTTTGCCGGGGCAACGCTCGGCACCGCTTTGGCCGGCTTGCCGGGTGGAGCGATCTACCAGGCCGACAGTGCGGCGGTTGGCATCGATCTTCGCGATATCTGGCATCTGGCGATCGGCTTCGATGGGCCACAGCATGTGCGGCTTGGCCCGTCCGCCCCGGTCGATTTCACGACCGCGCACTGCACCTTGCTGCTGCCACTCGGCGTCGATCCTCCCGTGCGACAGGCTGATCTGTCGGTCGACGACCTGCTTGTCAGCAGTCCTGCGGGCAACGGGCTACGGGTCGCGCAATTGCTCCTGCACGTGGTCCTGCCGGCGACGGCCAACCAGCCACTGGCCTTCGACCTGAAGGCGGGCCCGATCGCGCTTCCGGCTGGTGCGGTGCCCGACGCCCTCGGGACCAGCGTTTCCAATCTTGGTTTGGTTGCCGCTGTCACCGCGCCAACGCAATCGAATGCCACGTCCTGGCGCGATGCCGGTGGCACCATCACCGTGCCGGAGATGGCACTGGACTGGGGCAAGCTGTCGCTGTCCGGCCATGCCACGATGCGCCTGGATGCCAGGCTGCAGCCTGCCGGGACTGGCGACCTGCGGCTGGTCGGGACCGGACCGGCGCTGGATGCGCTGGTTGGCGCGCATTTGATCGACCCACGCGGCGCGACCGCGGCGATGGCCGTGCTGGCGCTGTTGCAGCGGCCGCAGGTGGATGGGCCGCCCGCCGTGGAGCTGCCGCTGACGCTGCAGGACCAAACCCTGCAACTCGGCCATTTCCGTCTGCTCAAGCTGCCGGAGATGATCTGGTAGACGACAACCACGCGATCGTTTAGGCTTTTGACATGTTCTTCGCACAGATCATTGCACGAATTATGAGCCCGGTTGCCTAAGCAGCCGGGGCTGATCGTGTCGTATCTGCTGATCTGTTGCCTGAAGAGAAATCAAAATGTCATCAAAGCCTTGGACCCTTGTGGGTCAATTTGCGTCCGTCCGCTTCACCGTTTCGGCTGAGGCCGGCCCGGGCCTGCTGCCGCGCCTGATGGTGCCGTTCGCCCGGCGCGACCTGACGCCCGACAGCTTCGACTGCGTTCGCTCCGGCGAGACGTTGCGCGTGGAAATCAGCATGGCTGCGATGCCGGCGGAGATGGTCCACCTCGTCGAGGGCAACCTGCGGCAGACCTTTGGAGTGCTGGCGGTGTCCTTGCGCCGAGAGATCACCGGCAGCGTTCGGCGCTGTGCGGCCTGAACCAATCTGCGCTGGGACAATTTGCCCAGGCTTTTAATCTCGATCGTTCCACGTATGTGAAACCTATCCGGCGCCGCAGGTGTTAGCGTTGGGTGTTCGATGATGTTCGGCCGCATGCGTTGAAGGATGGGGTTATAATGGGTGGTATCGACGCAATTGTTCTGGCGCGCGCGCAGTTCGCCTTTACGATCGGCTTTCACATCATCTTCCC
>Ga0302157_10007883_pt1 | contig 10616 bp, 7 predicted proteins | sample I_Bog_N3_3_FD_193502 | JGI IMG/M metagenome (GOLD analysis project Ga0302157, IMG submission 193502) | Peat permafrost microbial communities from Stordalen Mire near Abisko, Sweden - I_Bog_N3_3 | ecosystem: Environmental > Terrestrial > Soil > Wetlands > Peat | place: Sweden: Abisko, Stordalen...
GGCGACGCCATGGCCGGCCAGGAGATCGGCACCCTCGGCGTGCACCTGGCCGACCGTGGCTGGTAGTCCGGTCCGCCCCCGCCACCCCGGGGGCCCGGGCCGGTGACCCGCGCCGGGGTCCGGTGACGACGGGTCCTTCGGCCCGTCCGCGGCGTCGCCCCGTGGACCTTCACATTTCCCATCGCTCCCGTTAAGGTGATTCCTGTCCGGCGGGGACCGTGGTGCGATCGCCTCTTCCCCCGACGGTGCGTGAGGGGCAGCGACCAGTTGACGGGCTTGCATCCATCGAGGAGAAGAGCTGCCGATGCGCACCCCAGTGAGGATCGGGAACATGTTCCACCGGTCAGCGGATCGGGAGGCGTCGCGCCTGGAGGCGATCCGGGCGATCGTCGGACTGGCCGACGATCCGGAGTACCACGACGTCGCCGCGGCGTCGTTGCGCGTACTGGGCGCCTCCGACGAGGAGCTCATGATCGCCATGCTCGACGATCCGGTGGAGGGTCACTGACCGGGGCGACCCGGAGCGGCCGGACCACCGGCTGACGACCGATCGGCAGCACCCGTGCACCTTCCGACCGGGGGCGGTGGGCAGTTCGAACAACGGCGCCCCGGATGTCCGTGCGACTCGCACGTTGACGGGCATTCCACTGTCCGCCATTGTGTTTCAGAGGGGGTCGGTGAAGGCTCGGCACCGGCCGGCCGGCCAGTCAGTCAGGGCGGCACACGGTCTCCGCCATCTCCGAGGGTTGCATGAAGCTCACGTTCGATCCGGAAACAGACGAAGCCTTCCTCCGCACCGGTGGTGACACCGCAATCGGAGGGGCACCCCGCTCGGAGGCGTGCGACCTGGGCATCGACGGCGTGTCGTTCATCCTCCTCTACACCGAGGACGGCAGACTCGCCGGGATCGAGGTGCTCGGCGCATCGCGGTTCTTCTCCGAGGGCCTGCTGCACGAGGCGAAGCGGGTCTGATGAGCCGTCGACCAGCGAGGGGCGTGCCGCCCGTCGGGGTCGACCGGGCCGGCCGGCCGAGCGCCGGTCAGCCTTCTTCGAGCGCCTGCAGGACCAGCCACGCCCGGCAGGCGAACTCCAGCTGGAACCGCTGATCGGGGTCCGCCAGGTCGCGGCCGGTGATCAGGGCGATCTTGGACAGGCGGTAGCGGAGCGTGTTCCGGTGCACATGGAGCAGTGCCGTCGCGTCAGTGGTGCACAGCTCCTTCAGGTAGGTGGTGAGCGTCTTGACGAGCTCGCTGTTGTGCAGTCGGTCGTGTTCGATCAGCGCGCCGATCCACTCGTGCACGAGCTGACGCAGCTTGGTGGTCTCGTTCGTGTCGACGAGGATCCTCCAGACGCCGAGCGACGAGAACCTGGTCACGGGGGTGTCGCCCGTCAGCCGGGTGCCGACCTTGAGGGCGAAGACCGCCTCGTCCAGCGACCGGGCGATCATGCTGAGCTGGCACGGTCCGCCCACACCGAGGTGGAGTGGCGCACCGAGGGACGTGCCGAGTACCGACATGAACTGGTCCCACTGGGGTTCCTCGGGCACGAGCAGGACACTCCAGCCGTCCCGCGTCGTGACCAGGGGCCGCCGCACGCCCACGCTGCGCGCCGCTTGGCTCACCAGGTCGATCGTGTTCTCCCGGTCGGCCGGTGTGTCCATGACGACCGCCTGGTGGAGGGCCTCGGGGTCATAGCCGAGTGAACCCGCCTCGGGGCTCCCCGACTCCGGGGCTCGGCCGTCGAGCAGCATCTGGGTGAACTCGCTGAGGCTCGTCGTCCCGTGGCCGACCAGAGCCGCATGGCGGAGCAGCTCGGCGGCCAGGATCGACGTGGCGTTCTCGAGCGCGCACAGCTCCGGTTCCGGCAGGGCGCCGTCGGGATCGAAGATGCTGATCGTCCCGAGGAGCTGGCGGTCCGGGCGTACCGACGCGGTCCAACTCTGGTTCTGACGCTCCCGGACTCCGTGGGTGGCGCGTGCCGGACTGCCGACCAGGTGGTCCTCGGGACTCCAGTCCGTGTCGTCGTAGCCGGCATCGGCGAGCACCTGGCCCAACGGGTCGAGGATGAGCACCGGCCGTCCGGTCCGCCGATGGAGCGCCCGGGCGATGCCGGCCACCCCGTTGCCCTGTCCGATCTCGACGAGCAACTCGCGTTGACCGGAGATCACCTCCTGGATGGCGGCCCTCGCGTCGGGCACGGCGGTGACGACCTCGGGGACGGCCCGCATGACCGCCAGCGTGAGCGCGGACAGGCTCTCGGTGATCGGGATGAGGCTGAGGTCGATCGGCAACGTCCGGCCGTCGCCGGTCACGCAGCTGACCGAAACACTCACGTGAGAGTCGAGGGTTTCCCAACCACCCGGCTCCATGAGGTCGGCGAGGAGTTCGGCCGTGTGGAGGTCCGCCGCCACGAAGGCCGAGAGGGGCCGCCCGACCAGATCGATCGGCAGGGTGCCGAGGAGCTCGCCCGCGGCGGCGTTCGCCGCCGCCACCGTGCGGTCGGGACCGATCACGCACATGGCGTCGTGGCTCAGACTGAAGTAGGCCTCGAGCGTGGGACCGGAGAGGGAGATCGCTCCCGCGCCGGTTCCCGGAGGCCCATCCCCGAGCGAGATGGATGTCGTGAACACGTCAGAACTTCGAGTCGCCATGTGCTACCGCCTAGCTCAGTGGAACGGGATCGAGTGCGTCCGACAACGCTCCGGCAGGATCGATCCCGTTCGACTGCCCCCGAACTATGTAGCCCAACATTTGCGGCCTGTCCAGTGGCAATCGCGACAAGACGTGTGGACCGATGTCCAGCAAAAGGCGGGCTGACTCGCCGCTCAATCATGGAGATGCGACCGGTTCTGCCACTCTGAATGCTGCGTGTGGCACCCTTCGCGGTCGCAGGGGCCGCCGGGCCACGCGCGTCCGGAATGCCTGGTGTTGCTGCACGAAGCGGTCACCTGCGGGTCCGATCTCCGAGTGGGCAACTTGTACAACGTCGCCCCCGATCTTCGTTCGGTTCTGACGATGACGTGCCGAGCGTCTTCGGACAATGTGAGTTGTTGGTGCCACCAGGCGCTGCAAACAACGAATCAGGAGAGACGATATGTCACGAAATCCGCGGCCCTCGGCCGCAACGAAGAGAGGCCGGCTCTCTGCCCTGGCGGGGATCGTAGCGGTGGCGCTGTTGGGTGGCGTGACCGTTGGGGTCGCCGGAGTGCAGAGCGCCGGTGCGGCAACCATCACCGGTCCGAAGATCGAGATCTGCAAGAGCGGTCCGGTCACGGGGAGCTTCCTGTTCTCGGTGAACGAGTCGGAGACGCCGATTTCGGTCAAGGTCGGGACGTGTGTCGGGGTGGCGGTCACCGCCGGGCCCAACACCGTCAGCGAGCTGGTGGACCCGACCGGCGCGACGACGCTCAACTCGATCCAGGTCACGCCTTCCACGGCCCTGGTGTCGAAGTCGATCGCCAATCGGACCGCCACGGTCAATGTCCCGGCAGTCACCGGCAACGTCGCCGTCACCTTCGGGAACGTTCCCAACACGGGGGGGTTGAAGATCTGCAAGCTCGCAGCCACCAACTCGCCCAGCCTCATCGGGGAATCGTTCGCGTTCACGGAGACCGCCGGCGGCAGTGTCGTTGACGCCAGCGCCATCGCCAACGGCGCCTGCAGCCAGTTGACCTCGTACCAGGTCGGTACCCAGGTCGCCATCCAGGAGAACGCCACCCCCGGTACCGCGGTGCAGAGCATCAGCGTGTCGGGTGGGACGGGCTCCAACCAGAACCTGGCCGCCGGCACCATCACGGCGACGGTGGGCTCCGGGGTGACCGAGGTGGACTACACCAACTACATCCCCGTGGTCCAGAACCCCGGCTACCTCGAGGTGTGCAAGAACGCCGGCGACGCGTACGTTCCGTACGGGCCGTGGTCGTTCGGCATCACCAACGAGGCGGGCGCCAGCGTCGGTAGCGTGAGTGTCCCCGCCGGTCAGTGCAGCGGCGACGTCGCACTCCCTCCGGGCGACTACACCGTCACCGAGTCGTTCTCGTCCCCGTACTACGTCAGCTCCATCACCGCGGTGCCTGCGGACACCCTGGTGGCGAGCAACGTGGCCAACGGAACGGGCACGTTCGCGGTGTCGGCCGGCAACACCACGACCGGCTTCTACACCAATGACACCCAGATGGGCTACGTGAAGGTCTGCAAGACCCTCACTCCTCAGAGCGGTGCGCTGGCCGGTACGAACTTCAACTTCAACGTGACCGATGCCGCAGGCACGCAGGTCGTCACGGTGACCGCACCTCCGGTGGGCCAGACCTACTGCTCGCCGGACTACTCGGCCCTTCCGCTCGGATCGGTGGCTACCGTCACCGAGCAGTCCGTGCCGAATGTGGCTGTCGTGGCTACCAGTGTGACTCCGCCGACCGCCGATGCCGGTAGCACCGTGGGGACCGCCAAGGTCACCGTGGGCAACGGCATCAACTCGGCCCTGTTCACCAACGAGGCCCTCGGTTGGGTTGAAGTCTGCAAGCAGGGTGATGCCTCGGTCGGCACCACCTCGTTCAACTTCAGCGTCAACGGTGGTGCGCAGTTCCCGGTGCAGACCGGTCAGTGCTCCCAGGCCTTCCAGGTGCCGGCTGGTACCGCGACGGTCCAGGAGTTCAACTCCAACCCGGCGTTCTACCTTGCGAACGTCTCGACGGTTGGTGTGACGGACCCGACGGGTTCCCGTCTGCTGTCCGGTTCCACTGCGAACCCGGCCACGGTGACGGTGCCGTTCGGTGGCGTGAACAACGAGACTGTTGTCACCTTCACCAACGACACCAACCAGTCCCAGTTCAAGGTGTGCACCGCGCAGACCTCACCGGATGCGAATCTGGTGGGTGACGCCTTCCCGTACACCTGGTCCTACACCGTCAACGGTGTGACCACGACCGGATCGGCCAACCTGGTCGTGCCGCTCACGGGTTCGACGTGCTCGGCTCTGAGCGCGCTGATCCCGCTGGTGAACACGGGTGGCACACCGGTCGTCGTCTCGGTGACGGCCGGGGTCCCCAGTGGGATCACCGGAGTGGACCTGGCCAACTTCAACCTTGCCGGCATCGGCTCGGTCCTGAGTGGGCCGGCCACGCCGACCGGGTTCCCTGCGACCTACACCTTCTCGGTGGGCGCGGGGATCAACGTTGCCACGTTCACCAACGGGGCATCTCACTGAGGTAACCAGCGGTAACCACGGGACGCCATCCGGCGTCCTGGCCCGGCCCCGGGAACGGGGGAGGGGAGGAGCTCCCAGGAGCTCCTCCCCTCCGGGCCAAAGACAGAGGGACCCCCGTTCCGGGGGTCCCTCTGTCGCGTGGGCGGTCAGGATCCCGGAGACGACGCCGCGGACGTCGCCCGGCGGGTGACGCCGGCGGCCCGGTCGGGGACGAGCGGCGTGGGCGACCCGTACAACGTGCCAAGGCTTTTCGTTCAGTTCGGACAATGACATTTCGGCGGATCGCGTCCACTCTGGTCGGAGGGGGATGCCCGGTGGCGCCGGGACCTTGTGAGTGAGGAGACCCATCGAATGTTGGCACGGAGGACGTCTCGCGCAAGCAGCAGGACCCGATGGCTCTCGGTGACGTTGGGCACCCTCCTCATGGTCGCCCTCACCGTGGCCATGACCCTCGGTGGCAGCTCCGGCGTCGACGTCGCGGGGTCGGCCCCGCTCGGGCTGGGTGCCTCGACGCTCGTCATCTGCAAGAACGGCAATGTGACGGGAACCTTCCTCTTCAGCATCAACAATGCGGCGCCGGTCTCCGTCGTCGCCGGCACCTGCGTCCCGGAGACGGTCGAGAACGGACTCAACACGGTCACCGAGCTCCCTGATCCGACGGGCGCGACCGTGCTGACCGCGATCGCCGTGACGCCGACCGTGGACGGTTCGGGTTCGGTGGCGACGCGGACGGCGACGGTCAACATCCCCGCCAACGGCACGGCGACGACGACCTTCACCAACACCCCCGTCAGCCACCTGGTGGTGTGCAAGCACGCCTCGGACAACGCGGTCCCGGCCGGTCCCTGGCAGTTCGCCATCACCAATGCCACCACCGGGGCCACCGCGGCGTCGGCCTCGGTGACGGTCGGTGGATGCAGCAACCCCATCCAGCTGCCACCGGCCAACTACAAGATCACCGAGACGTTCGCCGCGCCGGACTACGTCGACTCCGTCACCGTGTCGCCGACGACGGCCCTGGTCGGGTCCCCGTCCCTCGGCACCGGTTCGGTGACCGTGACGGTCGGCTCCGGGTCCACCACCACCGTGACCTTCACCAACGACACCGACGGCAGCCTGTCCGTGTGCAAGGCCGCCTCGGACAAGGCGGTCCCGGCCGGCCCCTGGCAGTTCGCCATCACCAACGCCACCACCGGGGCCACCGTGGGGTCGGCGTCCGTCCTGGTCGGGAACTGCAGCACGCCACTCCCGGTCCCGGCCGGCAATTACAAGATCACCGAGACGTTCACCTCCCCGGACTACGTCGACTCGATCACGGTCGCCCCGACCACGGCGCTGGTCGGGTCCCCGTCCCTCACCTCCGGCTCGGTGACGGTCACCGTGTCGGCGGGGTCCACCACCACGGCCACCTTCACCAACGACACCCTGGGCAGCCTGGTGGTGTGCAAGGCCGCCTCGGACAACGCCGTGCCCCCCGGACCCTGGCAGTTCACGATCACCGACGCCACCACCGGATCCACGGTCACCTCGGCCTCGGTCCTGGTGGGCAAGTGCAGCAGCCCCCTCCCGGTGCCAGCCGGCAACTACAAGATCACGGAGACGTTCGCCTTGCCCGACGCGGTGGACTCCATCACCGTCTCACCCCCCACCGCCCTGGTCGGGTCACCTTCCCTCAGCACCGGCTCGGTGACGGTCACCGTGACGGCGGGGTCCACCACCACGGCCACCTTCACCAACGACACCGACGGCAACCTGGTCATCTGCAAGGCCGCGTCGGACGGCTCGGTGCCGCCGGGCCCGTGGCAGTACACGATCACCAACACGGCGACCGGGGCCACCGTGGCGACGGCCTCGGTCCTGGTGGGCAAGTGCAGCAGCGCCATCGACCTGCCGAACACGAATTACACGGTGACCGAGACCTTCTCGGCGCCGGATTACGTGGACTCGATCACGGTCGTCCCGACCACGGCCGTGGTCGGGTCCCCGTCCCTCAGCACCGGCTCGGTGACCGTCACCGTGTCGGCCGGGGCGACCACCACGGCCACGTTCACCAACGACACCCAGACCAACGGGTGGCTCGAGGTGTGCAAGAAGGCCGGCGATGCGTCGGTGGGGACGACCTCGTTCCAGTTCAGCATCAACGGGGGGGCACAGTTCACCGTGCAGGCCGGACAGTGCTCCCAGCCGTTCCAGGTGCCGGTCGGCACCGCCACCATCCAGGAATTCCAGACCGATCCGAACTTCACCCTGGCCAACGTCTCGACGGTGAGCGTCACGGATCCGGGTGGTAGCCGGCTGCTCGGATGGAACGCCCAGACGGGCGTGGCCACGGTGACGATCGTTCCGGGCACCGTCGTCAACGAGACGATCGCCACCTTCACCAATGCCACCCGCCTCGGCGCGTTCAAGATCTGCACGGGCCAGACCTCGCCGGGCGCCGCGCTCGCCGGTGTCGTCTTCCCCTACCTGTGGTCCTACACCTCGAACGGGGTGACGAGCAGCGGGACGGTCCACCTCGCCGTGCAGACCCTGGGCCTGACCTGCTCGGCGATCAGTGCCTCCATCCCCGTGATCAACGCCGACGGCACGCCCGTCGACGTCTCGGTGACCGCCCAGGCCCCGTCGGTGTCCTCGGTGGATCTGGCCACCTTCCTCTACCAGGGAGCCGGAGTGATGCTCACCACGCCGAAGACGCCGGGGACCTTCCCGCAGACGGCGACGTTCTCACTCGGGGCGGGCATCAACATCACGACCTTCACCAACGGCGCCACGCACTGACCGACCTCCGGTGACCCGGCCACCCCGCACTCCGGAGCCGGACACCCGCTCGAAAGAGGACGCATGTCTCCATCCAGGATCAGAAGCACCGCAGTGGCCTGCATCGCGGCGCTGGTGGTGTCCGGGGCCGGTGGGATGGTCGCCGCTCCCGCCGGTGCCAACCCACTCCTGCCTCCTCCGACCACGCTGAACGTCCGGTGCTGGCCGAGCGGGTTCTCGACCATCGGCGCGGCGGTGGCGTCGGCGCGGGCCGGGGACGTCGTCCGGGTGTGCGGTGGTACCTACCGCGAGGACGTGGTGCTCCCGCCGTCCAAGCCGCTGACCCTGCAGGGCGTGGGCAACCCGGTGATCGATGCGGCGGGCCTCGACAACGGCGTCACGGTCCTGGCGTCGAACAGCGTGGTCGAGGGTTTCACGGTCGAACAGGCGATCGGCGAGGGGATCCTGGTCCAGGGAGCGCCGGGTCTTCCGGTCCGGGGCGTGACCATCTCGGGCAATTCGGTCCAGTTCAACGATCAGGGCAATCTCACGGGGGCGCCACTGACGGACTCGAGCTACCCCGAGTGTGACGGATCGCCCCAGGCACCAGGTGACTGCGGCGAGGGGATCCACCTGATGGTGGCGGACGATTCCTCGGTGGTCGGCAACGTGGTGACCGGCAACAGCGGGGGTGTCCTCCTCACCGACGAATTCGGCCCCACCTCCGGTGACACGATCGCCTCCAATGACGTCTTCGCCAACACGCTCGACTGCGGGATCACCCTGGCCGGCCACAATCCGACGGCCTTCGTCGACGGTCGCCCCCAGCCCACGGCGGGAGGTGTGTTCTCCAACCGGGTCCTGTTGAACTCGGTGTCGGACAACGGTGTCGCCGGCCAGGGGGCCGGGGTGCTGATGGCCACGCCGTTCCCCGGTGGCGCCGTCTACAACAATCTGGTCCAGGCCAACACCATCTGGGGCAACGGCCTGGCCGGTGTCACCGTGCACAGTCATGCGCCCGGTCAGGACGTCAATGGCAACTTCGTCGAGGGGAACCGGATCGGGACGAACAACCTCGATGGCGACCCCGACTTCTACCCGTCGGTCGACCCTGCGACCACCGGGGTGATCGTGGCGTCGGTGGCGCCGCTGACGATCGGCATCCAGAACAACATCATCACCAGCAACGTCTTCGGCATCTGGACGATGCCGGCCGTGACGCTCAACGGCGCCGGTTCCAACCAGTTCATCCAGGTCACGACGCCGCTGTTCGTGGGCTGACCGTTGACGGACCGCAGGGGGCCCCATCGGTCCGGCGCGGTCGGTCGGCGTCGGAGCCCACGCCGGCGACCGCCGGGGCGACGTGACCCTACGATGTCGACATGACGAAGAGGATGGCGGTCCTGGGGATGCTGGCCGGTGTGATGGTCGGGGGCGCGGCGGTCTCCGGCTGCGGGTCGTCGCCCTCGGTGTCGGCACCTCCGACGACACAGGCGAAGCCGCTCGAGGTCCACGTGACCTCGGTGACGGCGGGCGCCCTCCCCGCCACCGCGGAGGCGGGGGCCCTTCCCGCCGAGCAGGTCGACTTCACCGTCTACGGCGCATCCGGAACGTTCTCGTGCACGGTCCGGGTGCAGCACTCTGGCGCCGTGGTGGGCAGCTCCACCGCGGAGATGGGCGCCCCGCAGGGCGCGGTCGCCGCGATACCGGAGTCAGTTCAGGTCGGTGGCGTCCGCGGGGGAGCGTTCGCCGGCACGCCGTCGGATGCCCGCGTCGTCTGCCGCCGCCACTAGTCGGAGCCGGCTCCGGCACCGGTCCGTCCGGGGTGTGTCGATCGCCGGACCTACGTTCCGTGGCGGGTTCCGTGCGCGGAGTGACGATCATCCGACGGATCGGTGTGGGGTGATCCGGCGTCGGATCCGACACGCCGGAGGAGTGGTCGACCGCGTGGCGCCCACGCGTGGCCCCCGTGCGGGACGCGCGTGCACCACGACCACCGCGGACGCGGGTCACCCGACCTGCGTCGGGAGAATTCCTGGTCAGAGGCAGCAGGAGGAGCGGCACGGGCGATCCCGTCGTGCGGATGGCCACTCGCCGCCACACCCCTGGACAGGCGTTCCGACGCGACGCGGCGGATCGTCCGTCCACGCGGGAAGGCCGGTGCATCACCGGGGTCCGGGGACCGCGTCCGGGTGCGATCTCGTCGACGGAACAGAAATCGGGCGTTGCTTCCGAAAGGGGCCAGGCTTACCATCACACCATGTCTCGGGTCGGCGGGATGGGAACATGGGTAGGGCGGCGTCCGGTAACGGGGCGCCGGGCCACCGGTGGGCGTCGTCGCCCATGGTCAGTCGCCGCGGCGACACTGATCGCGATCGTCACGGTCGCGGCACTGCAGACGGGTTCCGTCGGCCGTGTCGGTGCCGAGGTGCCCGCCGCCCCCGACGGCTGGAAGGTGAGCGCCTCGTATCCCGCGCTCCCGCACGGCGCCGGTGTCGCCTGTACCTCGGCCACGACCTGTCTCGTGGTCGGGTCGAACACGTCCGGCGGTGCCGCCATCATGGCCACCACCGACGGAGGGACGACGTGGACCGACCAGACGCCACCAACCGGCCTGAACGGCATCCTCGGTGTGGCGTGCGCGACGACCAGCG
>Ga0302157_10007885_pt1 | contig 10612 bp, 9 predicted proteins | sample I_Bog_N3_3_FD_193502 | JGI IMG/M metagenome (GOLD analysis project Ga0302157, IMG submission 193502) | Peat permafrost microbial communities from Stordalen Mire near Abisko, Sweden - I_Bog_N3_3 | ecosystem: Environmental > Terrestrial > Soil > Wetlands > Peat | place: Sweden: Abisko, Stordalen...
CAGTACCTCGGCCGGCCAGCGTGAGCGATTGACCAGGACGAAGCCCAACGCCCGGCCAAGGATGCTGTCGTGATGCGCGAGCACCGTCTCGAGCTCACCGAAGCGACCGCTTTTCCATAGTGGCACAATCTCGTCAACGAGGCCGGGTGGCACGACTGCGGACGTTCGGAAGCGGTGCAGGCGCTCGCCCGCCACGGCGACCAGGAGGATCGACAAGCTGCCGATCACCCAGATGCCGGCACCGCCGGCCGCGAGTTGTTGGAATAAGTCGAGTTGCAAGGTCAGGCTTTCAAAGATGACATGAGAAGCGCGCGACGCGCACCGGGGCAGAGTTCCAGAAGCTCCTCGTTCATGGCGCCAGCACCACGGAGAAGAAGGTGCGATCGCGGTCGTTGTAGAGCTTGACCAGCAGCCGGTGCACACCGCGCGCGAGATGCACCCGGCGTTGCCCTTCCTCCAGCGCGAAGCTCGCCGCGCGCTCGTCTTGCAGGTAGAACGGCGGGTGGTACCAGGGCTTGTCGCCCGGAGCGCTGATCCAGACAAGGCGGCCGTCCAGCCACAGCATGGTGTCGTCGTCGCCGGCGATCGAAAGCCACACATCGCGGTCTTCGTCGATTCGCAGCTCCGTGTACGCGTAGTACACGGCGTTCTCGGCGCGATCCGGAGGAACGAACGGATAGAAGCCGCGGCTGGCGTAGTTCCAGGTCAGGACTCGCTCCCCCAGCCCGCGGTAGGTGCCGTCCAGGTCGACGTCCTGCTCGGGTGGATAGACCGCTTCCATCGAGCGTTCGCCCTGGCCAGCGAAGGGGCCGATCACGTACCAGCTGTTGATGTACGCGTGCGACGCGTAGATCCCGCCGGGGCCGAAGGTGCGACCAGCCGCTCGATGTGCAGCGGCCGGGTCGATTGCGACGGGCTCGACATAGCTGACAAGGTCGTGGCTGCCTTCCACGGGCGCGCGTGTCAGGTCGATCGCGGCCCCGCGTGCCGTGACGGGAGCGGCCAAGTCCTCCGGGCCGGTGTCCGCTGCGCGGACATCCTGCCCACCCACGACGCCCTGCACACCCTCGCGGTTCACCGACAGCCCGCTCGCGGTTCCCACGACGCCTACCCGGCCCTGTGCCGATCCGAGGCGGGTCATGGACGCCAACTGCTCTACGCGCGAACGCAGGTAGCCGTCCGCCACGAACCGCTGCCCGGTCGACCCCGATGCCCGCGAGGCCGGTGCCCGCGCGATGACCTCGTCTGCGGCGCGGATCTGGGCACGGGTCGGCAGCGTCACCGGTGTTCCGCTGCGCAGGATCTCAGCCCGTGCATGCTCGGCGCGCAAGGCCTCGCGTGCCTGGCGTTCGAGACGCGCGATGACCTGCGCCGGCGTCGCGGCCGCCGCCGACGCCGGCCGGGCGATGCCCTCTGCATCGATCTTGCGGCGCGCCTCGGCCAACGGCATGCCTGTCAAGGACGCGAGTCTGGCCGCGCGCGATTTGCGCTCGGCCGCATCAATTTCGTCAGCCACCTCTTGGGCGCGCCTGGCCAGCGCTGCGGGAGACGAGACCGCTGCACGTCCTGGCGACGACGCCGGTGGCGTACCCAGATCCGCGCTCATCGCGCGTTGAATGTCCTCCATGCGCGCAACCTGACGCTGGAGCTCACGAATTTGAGTGTTCGCCACCTGCTGCACGGCACGCGCGACATCGCTGGCGTGTGCCTGCTTCTGCTCTGCCTCGCCCATGCCTGGCAGGTTGAGCAGCAGAGTCACGAGCAGGCTATGCAGCGCGACCGAACCCACGATATACGGGTGTGACGCGGCGACGCGCCGGACGCGGCCGATGAGCCGGTCACTGGCAGTGAACATGCGTGCGCGATACGCCCCAGGCGAGGCAACATCGGCAAGGGGATCGGAGCTCGATGCAGAAACGTCTGACATGAGCGGCGTCAGCAAAGGCCTGCCTCGGGGGTCACGAATCCTCACCCCAGCGCTTCAACGGGCTGCAGCGCCAGCGCCTGACGCACGTGACGCAGGGAAGCGAACGCCGTGACGAGCGTCGTCGAGACGATGGCCGAGAGGAGCGGCACGCCGAGCCCGAGGGGCAGCGCGGCGTGCTCGTGATAGCCGGACAGATACCGCCAGCCGATCATCGCAGCCACTGGCAATGCGATCACCGTGGCCCCGAGCAAGGGGATGCCGAACTCGCGGGTCACTTGGCGCGCGATGGCCATGTCGCCCGCGCCGTGCAACCGGTGCAGCACCAGCTCGGTTCGCCGACGGCGCAGCGTGTCTGCCACCATCGCATAGGCGCCAAGCATTGCGACCGCCACCGCGAGCAGCGAGACCGTGGAGACGACGGTCGTGAGCTGGGCTTCCTGGCGATAGACGGCGGCGCGCTGGTCGTCGGCCCATTCGAATCCGTACGGCACCTTGAGTCCGTGGGCATTCCAGGCTGCCTCCAGTGCCTGCCGTAGCGCAAGCGGGTCCGGACCGGTGACCGTGATGTTCCACATCGGGCGATCCGTGATCAGGAACGCCTGCGGCCGCGGCTCTTCGTGCCCCGACTCCATCGTCACGTCCTTGACCACGGCCGCCACGCGTTGCGCGCCGCCGCCCAGTTGATCGAAGCCGCCCGCGCCTGAGCAGTTCGCTTCGTGACAGGCGCCTCCGCGCAGCAACGCGCCGACTGCAGCCTGCGGCGTGGGAAAGCCCAGCAGCCGAGCGGCCTTGGCATCGATCACTACGCTGTCCTCTGCTGCGGAAAATTGCGGGTGCCCCGCGAGAACGGTCATGCCGTAGGTATCGAAGAAGCCCGGTGAGACGAGGCTGGCGCGCAACATCTGCCGATGTCCGCCGACGCCTTCGGTCAACTGGCGACTGCCCCAGACTTCAGCCGCAGGAGCATCCATGCTGAAAGCCCAATGGCGGATGGCGGGACTGCGGTCCAGCGCCGCAGTCAACTCGGCGAGGCTGGGGATCTTGTACGGATCCGACTCCATGCGCAGCACGAGTCTGTCGTGGGTATCGAATCCGCGATCGACTTGCAGCAAATGCCGCTGCTGCACGCTCAGCACGCCTGCAAGCGCGAGCAGCAGCAGCGCGCCACCCAGTTGGATGCCGAGCAGGCCTTGGCGTACGCGACGTCCCCACGGACCTTCGCTGGCGGTGCGGCCCTGCAACGCGGATGCGGGCGCGCGGCGGAGCGCGTTCCAGGCGGGAATGCCCAGCGCCACAGGCAGCATCACGATGACGGTCGCCAGCAATCCGGCGATCGCGGCGAGCGGCACCGGATCCGCAACAGGCAATTCCGGCGGCAGTTGCAGCCAGTTGGCGACCGCGGGAGCCGCCCACCACGTGATCAGCAACGCCGCGCCGGCACTGAGCAGCAAGGACAGCGACGCCTCCGCTGCCCACAGGCTCAGCAGGTGCGCGTCGCTGGCACCGAGGGCGCGTCGCAGGGCGGTCTCGCGTTGGCGGCGAAGCAGGTTGGCCGCCTGCAAATTCATGATGTTGAAGACCGCGAGCAGCAGCAGCAGCGCGCACGCAGCGCCCACCGCGCCAATGAGTTGCCAGCGCAAGGTGTTGCGCGGACCGTTGAACGGCAACTGCTTCAGCGTGAGGCCGCGAAAGTAGGCCGGCGGCTCGGCGCGATTGCGCCAGCTCGCCGGCAATTCCGGGTAACGCGGGCTCGAGAGGAAGGCGTCGTTCACCCAACCGCCGACCTGTTCGACGGATGTGCCGGGGCGCAATCGCGCGAACACCTGTCCCGTCATCAGGAAAATGGCGGTCTTGCTGTCCTCGGACATTTCCGCGGCGGGGGAATCGAAGTTGGTCATCGCCATCGCGTGTCCCACCAGCGGCGACGCGTCCCAGACCGGGCTGCGCGGATCCGCGTCCGGGATGACGGCGCCGACGTCGTACCAAAGGCCGTGCGACTCCAGGCGGCGCCCGATCACCTGTGCCGGAGCGACATCGCCCCATAGCTTGTGCATCAACTCGCTGCTGATCGCAACGGCGTTCCTACGCTCCAGCGTCGCGCGCAGGTCGCCGGCCAGCGTGGTGAGGTTAAGCACGTCGACAAGATCCGGATCCACAGCCAGCAGGTAGGCCGGGTTCGTGCGGCCGTCGATCTTGAACTCCATGCCGCCCACGACCACGCGGCTGATCAGGTCCAGCGGCGCATGGCGCGCCTTCAGCAGCGGCCCGAACGACACCGGCGAGGCGGCGAACCAGACGCTGGGCTCGTTGGGCGGATTGCCCTTGAAGTCCAGCATCACGACGCGATCGGGATCGCGCACGTGGGGATCGGGCGCGGCCAGCGCGAGTGCGAGCAGGCCCACCAGCAGGCAGGCGGCCAGCGCTACCGTCAGGCCGCCGATGCTCACCAGCGTGGCGCGTGCCTGGGCGCGCACGTTGCCCCACGCGTCCGCCAGCAAGGCGATCATGCGAGGTGCTCCGCCTGCGCGTCGACGAGCACGCGGCCATCGAGCAGCCGCACCGTGCGCGACGCCAGCGCCGCATGCTCGGCGCTGTGCGTCACCATCACCAGCGTCGTGCCTTCATCGTTGAGCTCGCGCAGCAGGCGCATCACATCCTGGCCGTGCGCGCTGTCGAGATTGCCGGTGGGCTCGTCGGCCAGGAGCAGCGCCGGCCGTGCCACGATCGCGCGCGCAATTGCTACGCGCTGCTGCTGGCCGCCGCTCAGTTGGCTCGGATGATGCAGCGCGCGATGCGCGAGGCCCAGCCTTTCAAGCACTTCGACCACGCGCGCGCGCTGCGCCTTCTCGGTCTGTCCGCCGTAGCGCAGCGCGAGCTGCACGTTGTCTTTCACCGTCATCTCGTCGACGAGGTTGAAGCTCTGGAACACGAAGCCAATGCGGCCCCGTCGGATCGCGGCCAGCTCGCGCCCGCTCTTGCCCGCCACTTCTTCGCCCTGCAGCAGGTAACGGCCGGACGTGGGCTTGTCGAGTAGACCGAGCAGACCAAGCAGCGTGGACTTTCCGCAGCCCGACGGCCCCGTGATGGCCACGTACTCGCCAGCCTCGATCTGCAGGTCGATGGCGTCGAGCGCGGTGGTCTCGATCTCGCCGGTGCGATGGCGCTTGGTGAGATGCTGGAGTTCTATCATGGCAGGGCGAGCTGAGTGTCGTTGGATGGCGGTTGGGAAATCAGTACCTCGTCGCCGGCCCTCAGGCCGGACAGGATCTCGACGAGTCCGGATGCGTGGCGACCCAGCCGCACGGCGCGGCGCTGCAGGGTACGGCCCTGGCGCACGTAGAGCTGCGCCTGCACGCCCGGGCCTTCGGGCAGGATCAGTGCGGTGGTAGGCGCACTCAGCTGCAGCCGCACGTCTACCGCTTGGCCGGGTCGCAGCGACGCGGGCGCCCGGCCCTCGGGCCAGCGCAGCAGCACGTGCGCCCGGCCGCCCCGGACCTGCGGCAGCGTCTGCGCCAGCGCGAGGTTGCCGGCGTCGCTCGTGACGGCCTGCCCGACCTGCAGCCGCGGCAGCCAGAACTCGTCCACGTCTGCCACCAGTTGCACGCCGCCGGCCGGATCGTCGATGCGTCCGAGCTTGTCGCCCGGCCGCACGCTGGCGCCGACCTGGAGCTCGAAGCCGCTCAGCTGGCCGGCCAGCGGTGCCCGCTTCAGCAGTCGGTCGCGCGCCCGCTCAAGCAACTGCAGACCGCGCTGCAGCCCTTGCACGGCGCGCGCCATCTCGGCGATCGACTGGGCGCGGATCGCAGTCTCCTGGCGCTGGTCGGCTGCGGCCTGCTTCAGCAGGCGATCGGCCAGTGCGAGCTGGCGCCGGCTCGTCTCCACCGCTGCGGGCGCGACGAAGCCGGCCGCGGCGAGCTGCGCCTGGCGTTGGTAGTCGGACTCGGCCTGCTGCTGCGCGGCCTGCAACTGTGCCAGGTCGTGCCGGTTCTGCGCCAGGCTGGCCGCCTGCGCGCTGCGTTGCACCGACACGTTGGCCATCTGCTGCGCCACCTCGGAGCTGCGCTGCATCAGCAGTTGTTCCTGCTCGTCGCTCTGCAGGCGGTACAGCGGCGCGCCGGCGGCGACCTGGTCGCCGTCGTGCACCAGAACCTCCTCCACGCGGCCGGCCTCCGCCGCATCCAGCTGCACCGAGCGCAGGGGTTCGACGCGGGCCCGCAACGCGACCTCGTCTCGGAACTCGCCGGCGCTCACGGCCGCAAGCTGCGGCGAGTCGACGGTTTGCAAGCGCGGCGCGCGCTGCCAAGCCAGCAGCGCGGCGCCACCAACCACCGCGGCCACGAAGGCGGGGGCGGCCCAGTGGCGACGGCGCTTGGGCAGCGCGCGATCCATCGCGGCGCCGCTGGGTGCGGCAGGAGGAGACGTTGTCATCACGGGATGCACTGTGGCCGCACACCATGCGCCGGCCAAGGGGGCTGTCCGCATCCGGACACCCCCCTGCCAGGCGCAGTCCGGAGGCTGCGACACTGGCGTCCGTGCCGGACGCCTCCATTCTTCTCCTCGACGACGACCCCGATGTCGGACTCGCCGCCCAGCTCCTGCTGCAACGCCGGGTGGCTCCTGTCGCATGCCTGCGCCGTCCGGCCGAGCTTGCGGCGGCTCTGGACGCGCTGAGGCCCGCACTGCTTCTCCTCGACCTGAACTTCGGCCCCGGCCGCACCGACGGCGCACAGGGCCTGCGGGTGCTGAACGACGTGTTGGCGCGCGTGCAGCCGCCGGTCGTGGTGGCGATGACCGCATATGCGGACATTGACCTGGCCGTGCAGGCGCTCAAGCACGGCGCGTTCGACTTCATCACCAAGCCATGGGACAACGTCCGACTCATCGCCACTTGCCGCGAGGCGATGCAGCGCGCGCAGCCTACCGGAGCCAGTGCTCCTGTGCCGGCACCCGTCGCCGAGCCGGTGCGTTCCCTGGCAGCGCAGGAGCGCGCCGCGGTGCTGGCCGCGATGGCGCAGGCCGAGGGTAACCTCAGCGCCGCGGCCCGGCTCCTGGGGCTGTCGCGCGCCGCGCTGTACCGGCGTCTGGACAAGCATGGGCTCTGAGCGCCTTCGCCTGCTCGCGGCGGCGCTGGCGCTGGCGGGCGCTGGAGCGTTGGCGCATGCGGCGGGTGGGTCCGCGCGTGCGTGGAGCGGCGCCGCGGTGCTGCTCTTGCTCGGCCTCGCCCTGACGTGGCCGCTGGCGCGTCGCCGCGCGCCACAGGTGCCGGTCGTCGAGGCGTCGCCCGTGCCGGACGCGCGGCAGCTCGCGATCATGCAAGCGCAGTTGGAGGCGTTGCCGGTCGCGGCATGGCGGCTTGAGGAGGGCGCTCTGCGGGCGCTGACGAGCCGCGCGCGCCGCCTCGGGGCGCCCGGCGGCGCGCGCGATGTCGAGGCCATGCACCGCTTGCTGCGCGAGGCCACGGGCAGCGGCGCGGTGGTATTGGAGACCGAGCGCGGCAGCGAGCGCTGGCAGCTGCGTCGCCAGACGCTGGCGCTGGACGGTCACGCCCAGGCGCTGCTGGTGCTGGTACCGCTCGAGAACGAGCTGGAGACCGAGTCGCTGCTGGCGTGGCAGCAACTGGTTCAGGTGCTGACCCACGAGATCATGAACTCGCTCACTCCGATCCGCAGCCTGAGCCAGTCGGCGCTGTCCTTGGCCGAAGAGCCCGGCGCCGAGGACGACTTGCGCCAGGCCCTCGCGGCCATCACGCGCCGCGCCGACAGCCTTGCCACGTTCGTCGGAACCTATCGGCGGGTCAGCCAGTGGCCCGCACCGACGATGGCACCCGTCGACCTCCAGTCGCTCTTCGCGCACTTGCAGCAGGCCATCGCGCCATCCTGGATCGCGCGCGGCGGACAGGTCGCATTCGACGTTGCGTCGCCCAGCCTCCGATTGCAGGCCGACGACGGGCAACTGGAACAGGCGCTGCTCGCGCTCATCAACAATGCGGCACATGCCACCTCGGAGGAGGCCACGCCGCGATTGTGGGTGCAGGCGCGACAGGGCCGCGGCGGGCGATTGCAGATCAGCGTGCGCGACAACGGTCCCGGCGTGCCGCTCGGCCTCGAGCGCCAGATCTTCCTGCCGTTCTTCAGCGCGCGCGAAGGCGGCCAGGGCATCGGCCTCACGGTGGTGCGGCAGCTCGTGAACGGCATGGGCGGCCGCGTGCGCCATGTGCGACCGCTCGAGGGCGGCGCCGCGTTCGTCCTGAGCTTCTAGGGCGTCAAAGCGAACTTATTCGTTCTTGACCAGGCGCTGCCTTGCTGCGCCGAACTGCCCGTGAGCAGCCGTTGGCGAACGCCAGCAACTGGCCGGGTGCCGAAGGTCGAGGCTAGCACGCCTGCGACGAAGGTACAGCCGAGAGGCTCCCCAGTGCGCGGGAATCCCCATTGCCAGGAACAGGCATGTTCGCGCAACAGAGGAAGGCCAAGCCACTCGTCGCGTTTCAGACCACCCGAGACATGCATGGTCGCGGCGAGAGCCACCGCCAATGTTAACGTCGGCGCCCGCCTGGCGGGCCCACACCTTGAGGAGAGACCATGAGCCAATTCGCAGCCATTGCCGGAAAAGTCGCCTACACACCGGGCGACGGCATGCCAATGGAGATCCCGCGAGGACGTGTCGAAGTCAACCTGGCACCTGACAGCGCGACGCTCAGTTGGGAAGCGGACAGAGGCGTGACAGGCGTCGCGGCGATCCCGCGTACAACCTTCGACGAGTATGTCCGCGCCGGGAAGATCATCCTGGAAGCCTGATCTGTCCGGCGCCACTCGCAGGCACGAAGTTGCCCGATGCAGGATTTCATTTGTCTTGCGCAGCTGGCGAGGCTGATCCGCTTCTCAGTTTGCGCCCGATAGCTGTTTCTACCGACCACGCCAGTTCGAGCAAGATACTGAGCCCGTTGGACTAGCCGTTTTGGCCGCGGCGGCTGACACAATGGTCTGCTGCTCTCCATCTGCGGCTGCTCTCAATGTCTTCTCGTTCACCTGCCGCTTCGATCGCCCTAGCAGTCGTCCTGCTGCTCATAAGCATGGCTTCCTACCAATGCGGCGCTTCGCTGGCCAAGCACTTGTTTCCACAGATTGGCGCACAGGGTGCCACGGCTTACCGCGTGGGTGTGAGCGCCTTGTTCTTGCTCCTGTGGCGACGACCGTGGAGACGTCATCACAGCGGACGGGACTGGCGCGCGCTTTGTGGCTACGGTTTGTCGATGGGCGCGATGAACCTGGCGTTCTACATGTCGCTGCGAACGATTCCGCTGGGGATCGCGGTCGCGCTTGAATTCACCGGGCCGCTCGCATTGGCGGTCATCGGCTCGCGCCGTCTTTTGGACTTCGTATGGATTGCCTTGGTGGTGGTCGGGCTGGCGATGTTGCTGCCGTTGGGCGGCCAGGTGCAATCGCTTGACCCGCTCGGCGCGGTCTACGCCTTCGCGGCAGGCCTCGGCTGGGCGGTGTACATCGTCATGGGCAAGAAGGTTGGCGTCGCATACGGTTCCGACGCTGTGGCACTCGGCACCTCAATGGGCGCGTTGCTGGCAATTCCCTTTGGCATTGCGCACGCTGGCAGCGCGATGCTGCTTCCGCCAGCGTTGATTCCATACGCAGTGGGTGTCGCGGTGCTCAGCTCGGCCCTGCCGTACTCGCTGGAGATGGTTGCTCTGACGCGTCTGCCCACCCGCACGTTCAGCACCTTGCTGAGCCTCGAGCCGGCAATCGCAGCTGTAGCAGGAGTCGTGTTTCTCAGCGAACAGCTGACCGCACTGCAGTGGCTGGCGATCGCGGCGATTGTTGTTGCGGCGGCAGGTGCCTCACTGACTGCGCGAATCTCGCCAATAAACGAACCGTTGCCAAACTGAACGGTGCTCTTGGTTGGCCCTGTGGCAACCGTCGGTTGCTGCACCCGGCACAGACGATGCCCGGAAGCCGCCGGTCGTGTCTGACGCATGCTGAGCCGCAACCGAAGAGCACGAGACGGCAGCGGACTCCTCCTAAGCCGACCACCGTAACCGGCAGGTCCTGGCCGTCAGAGGAAGTCCTGGGTACTCCGCCAGCGAAGCCAGCGAATCATCTTCCCGACACCGATAGCGGCTAGATTGACCGTCCACCACACCCGCCTCTCAAAAGTCGAGTCAGGCATTTGATGAAGCAGCCACAGCAAGGTCAGGCTCGGGCCAAAAAATAGAGTCAATCCGACTACCGCCTTCTCAACAACGGTCGCAGCCAGCCCCAGGGCTCCGTCAATGACGAAGAGACGAGGCTCGGGCGATCCCAGCTTCGTCTCCGCAGCGGATCTCAGCAGAAGCCCAACCGGCACGCCGCAGGCAACGGTGACCAGCACGATCAACAAGAGCGAATGATCCATCGCGCAACTCTACCGCCTTCGGGCGTAAGCCCGGGAATTTGCCGCACCCGGAAGCTGCCGCTGGTGGCCGACCGGTTCCGGCCGTGAACAGGTACGCTTGCGCAGACGCCTCACCCAAGATCAAGCATGCCATACGAGCTGAGTTTTACGAGAAAGGTGGAAGTGACCGACCGCACGCGCTACATCAACGAGTGCTGCATCGGCGGCGATGTAGTTTCGGCGGCACTGCTGCCGGCGCTTCAGGCTCGTTACGGAAAGGCCGACATCGGCGAAGAGGACTGG
>Ga0302157_10007886_pt1 | contig 10611 bp, 11 predicted proteins | sample I_Bog_N3_3_FD_193502 | JGI IMG/M metagenome (GOLD analysis project Ga0302157, IMG submission 193502) | Peat permafrost microbial communities from Stordalen Mire near Abisko, Sweden - I_Bog_N3_3 | ecosystem: Environmental > Terrestrial > Soil > Wetlands > Peat | place: Sweden: Abisko, Stordalen...
CCTTGCTGGCCTGGTTTTATTGCGCAGCGCTTGCCGGGGTGGCCTCGGCTGATGGCGAGGCGCCACCGACAGGCGGCAGGTCGATCGCTTGCACAGCATCGCTGTCGGTTTCGTGAACGGGGCTGTGACGGGCCTTGTGATGCACCGGCCCGGTCGTCGGGGCGCCATTGAACGGTGTCACCGATGGTGACGACGATGACGTCAGGGGGGGCGTCGCCGCCGCAGGCTGTGCCCGCGCCAGCAGCGCCTGCGCCGTCACCGGCACGTCGCGCACGATGCCGCGATGATCAGACAACGGCGCCGCGGGTTGTCCGCCAATGGTTATCGTCAGCGCGTCGGGACGCCCGGTCCACAGTTTTGGCTCGAAGGCGTCGGCAGGCACGGTATAGCTTTCGCCCAGCGCAAGCTGCTTTTGCATCAGTTGCTGGCCATGGCCGTCATAGAACTTGACCCAGATGCGGTCCTCGCGCGCGGTAAACACCACCGGCCCTGCCGCTGCGGGCGGCGGCGTCGGCCTGGCCGCAGCGGGTGCAGCCGCCGGCGAAGGCGTGGGGTCAGGCTGGATCAGCGAGGGCAGATCGGTCGACGGCGCATAATAGCTGCGCCAGAACACCCCGCCTGCCACCAGTACGGCGACGAACAGGCCCAGCGCCAGCCAGGTCAACAGGCGCGATGGCGTCTTGGCCGGATCATCGACATCGAACTGGTGCACCATGCGCGGAGCCGGCCGGGGCGCCGCACTGTCGAGTTCGCTGCGCACCAGCGCGGCCAGATCGGCTTCGTCGAGACCCAGCGCACGCGCATAGTTGCGCACAAAACCCAACACATAAGGTCGCCCTGGCAAAGCGGCGAGATCGCCCCGGTCGAGCGCTTCGACATGGCGCAGCGTGATCCGCGTGCGCGCGGCAATGTCGGCGGTGGTCAGCCCTTGCATTTCGCGCGCGGCACGCAGGCGCGCGCTGGCGGTCGCCGGCTTGATCGTGGCCAGCGGCGCGTCATGCCTGTCGTCGTGATCGCCGTTCTGAGCCACGGCGTCGCGCGCGTTTTCCATTATGTTTGTGCAACCCTTGATCCTGTGGGAATCCCTTAGCAAGGGTTGGTTGCAATTGTGAGAAAGTCAACGGGATTCGCGTCACAAATGCGACCGCGCGGCGTCGCCGCCGGGTCAGTCGCAATCGATTCCATGGTTTGCCGCCCACTCGGTCAGCACCGCACGCATGTTGGCCGGCGGATCGATCAGCCAGCCACTCATCGCCAGGCGAATCGCACCGAGATCGACTTTGCTGACCAGTTCCTTGATCGGGCCGACCGCCGCCGGGGTAATCGACAGCCGCGTGATGCCCAGCCCGAGCAACGCCAGCGCCTCCAGCCGACGCCCACCCATTTCGCCACAGACCGTGATATCGGTGCCAAACGGCGCCACGGTTGTCACCACACGGTTGAGAAACCGCAGGATTGCGGGCGACACCCAGTCATACCGTTCGGCCAGCTTGGGATGGCCGCGATCAGCGGCAAACAGGAACTGGGTCAGATCGTTGGTGCCGATCGACAGGAACGACAGGCGCGGCGCCAGCACATCGAGCCATTCGGCAATCGCGGGCACTTCGACCATCGCGCCATAACGAACCGCCTCGGGCAGGGTCTTTTTCTGCCGCTTGAGAAACGCCAACTGGCTTTCGAACACCGCCTTGGCGGCGTCGAACTCCCACGGTTCGGTGACCATCGGGAACATCACGTTGAGCGTGCGACCCGCCGCCGCCTCGATCAACGCGCGCGCCTGGACTTTCAGCAGGCCATCGCGTTCGAGCGCAACGCGCAGCGCGCGCCACCCCATCGCCGGATTTTCCTCCAGCGTGGCGTTGTCCTGGCGCAGATAGGGCAGCACTTTGTCACCGCCGATATCGACCGTGCGAAACACCACCGGACGATCGCCCGCCACATCGAGCACATCGCGATAGAGCCGGGTCTGACGTTCGCGCGCGGGCAGCGTGGCCGACACCAGAAACTGGAATTCGGTGCGAAACAGCCCGATCCCGTCGGCCCCGGTCAGATTGAGCAGCGGCATGTCGTCACGCAGCCCGGCGTTGATCATCACCGTCACGCGCGTGCCGTCGAGCGACACCGGCTCGACATCGCGCAGCGCGGCATAATGCGCCTGGCGCTCGCGGCTTTTGGCAAAGCGCGCCTCGAACGCCTCGGTCATGCTGGGCGTCGGGCGGACATCGACCACGCCGCGGTCGCCATCGATCAGCAACTGGTCGCCATCGCGCAATTTGCCGCGCAGGCCGCGCAGCCGCCCGATCACCGGAATGCCCATCGCCCGCGCCACGATCACCACATGCGCAGTCAGCGATCCTTCTTCGAGAATCACGCCTTTCAGGCGCCGCCGGTCGTATTCGAGCAATTCGGCCGGGCCCAGGTTGCGCGCAACCAGGATCGCATCGCCCTTCAACCCCGCGCTCGCCGCCGTGCCCAACTGGCCCGATACAATGCGCAACAGCCGGTTCGACAGATCCTCCAGATCGTGCATGCGATCGGCCAGCAGCGGATCGTCGATCTGGCGCATGCGCATGCGGGTGCGTTGCTGCACCCGCTCGATCGCCGCCTCTGCGGTCAGGCCCGAATCGATCGCTTCGTTGATGCGCCGGCCCCAACCTTCGTCGTAGGCGAACATCTTGTAGGTCTGGAGCACTTCCTCATGCTCTCCACCCACGCCGAATTCGGCCTGGCTGGCCATGCGGTCGATCTGTTCGCGCATCTTGTCAAAGGCCAGATAGACGCGCTGGCGTTCCGCCTCGATATCATCGGCGACGACTTGTTCGATCGTCACGCGCGGCTGGTGGAACACCGCCGTGCCCGATGCGATGCCCTTGACCAGCGCCATGCCCTGCAGGCGCTCCGGCCCGGTCAACAGCGCGCCCGATCCAAGGAAATCATCTTCGTCGATCAACCCGGCGTTGGCGATCAGTTCCGACAGCACCATCGCCACGGTCTGCAACGCCTCGATCTCGACTTCTTCATAACGGCGCGGTTCGACATGCTGCACCGCGACGACGCCGACCGCGCGTTCGCGGCGCACGATCGGCACCCCGGCGAACGAATGAAACCGCTCTTCACCGGTTTCCGGGCGAAAGGCGAAATCGGGATGCGCGGTGGCCTCGGCCAGGTTGAGCGTTTCGATATTCGACGCGATCGTGCCGACCAACCCCTCACCCACCGCCATGCGGGTCACGTGCACGGCCTGCTGGTTCAGCCCGCGCGTCGCGAACAGTTCCAGCATGCCTTCGCGCAGCAGGTAGATCGAACAGACTTCGCTGTTGAGATTTTCGCCGATGACATCGACGACCTGGTTCAGTTTGGCCTGCGCACCAGTGCGCGCGGCCATGATCTCGTGCAACGAGTTGAGGATTGCCCTGGCGGCGGCGGTGGCGGTCTGCAAAGCCATGACCTTGGCCTAGAGCATCGCGCGAAAAAGTGGAAACCGGTTTTTGCGGCCGGTGTCGTTGCAGGCCGCTACCCGGCCCAGCAAAAAGGCGGCAGGACATCGTCCTGCCGCCATGATGGCGCGATTTCGCACCAAACCGGATCGGAATCTTGCCTAGTGGGGCTGTGTCAGCTCTTCCTTGATCTTCAGCTTGCGTCGCTTCAATTCCATGAGCAGGACTTCATTGGGCATCGGGCGCGATCGCTCTTCCGCGATGCGGCGTTCAAGTCCGGCGTGTTTGCTTTGCAAAGCGTTGAAGTGCGTGGATTCCATCCAAAGCCTCCTTCATGGAGTTGCTGCCTGTCGTCCCGGCGGCATGGCCGACCGGGCGTTGACCGCGCCCGCTGTCGCGACTCGGGTTGGATATGCCAACCGGGCAGAGGGCGCGTTGTCATGCTCCCACATTCGCCGTATCTTGCAAGCGGTGTCGCGTCGGTACGCAATGTTTGTGGGTCGGGTCGAAAGGCTTTGGCAAGCATGCGAGGTGCGTTACGAGGGTCCGTATATCCAAGGGTCCTTACAAGGGTTCCATTGCCGGTCGGCCCCGGGGCAATGGATGACACAGCACACGTTCGCCGGGACTGATCGACAAGACCGACCGATAAGGAGTTGTTCCGGGGTGACCGAAGACGAAATGCGCAAGCGGTTGACCGCGCTGCGACTGGAACATCGTGATCTGGATGCCGCAATCGACGCGCTGAGCACGGCGGGGTCCGGCGACCAGTTGCAGATCGCCCGGCTGAAAAAACGGAAATTGCGGCTCAAGGATCAGATCAGCATGATCGAAGACCACCTGATCCCCGATATCATCGCGTAACCGCTGGATTTTTTTGCCTGCCCGGCCTGCGACGGGCAAATTGCACCGTGCCAATCCGATACACCGGGCCAGGCGCCGGTTGAGCATTGCCGGGGTGGCCCGCTATGCCATCGGGATGACCGGGGTAGCCTCCATCAATTCCCATATCGTCGAAGCGCTCTATGTCGAGGCGCTGGTGTTGTCAGATGCCGCGCGGGGCGGCTTCGATGCCCTGCGCGACACGCCGCCGAGCCGAGTCCACGCGGTCCATGCCGTGGCGAGCGAGGCGATGCCCGATCGCCCGGTCTGTCCCGAAGATGTCGAGGTGACCTGCGAGGCCTTGCGTACGGCGACCCGCGTGATGCATTGCCTGGCCTGGCTGCTGAACCACCGCGCGTGGTTCGCAGGCGACATCAGCGCGGCGCAATTGCGCCGCCATGGCCGCCTGATCAGCCATTTCCCGGCCAGCGACCCGGTCGTGGTCAGCCGGTTGCCCGACGATCTGGCCGACCTCGTGCAACAGAGCGAGCGGCTCTATGCGCGTATCCAGCGGCTCGAGACGGCCTGGCGCAGCGATCGCCCCGCCCTGCCCGGCGCGCTAGACCGGCTGCGAGACAGGCTGGCGCACGGCTGAATAGCGCCACATCCACGTTGCGCCACGCCGAGAGATGCCCCATCTTGGTCGTATGACCGAGGTGATCCCCATCGAGAACCCGCACGATCCGGCCACCTGGCCGACCGGGCGAGCGTTGCAGCTCGAACCACTGGTGCGGCGCGTGCTGGCACCCAATGCCTCTCCCTATACGTTTACCGGCACGCAGACGTATCTGGTCGGCGCGGGCGACGACGTGGCAGTGATCGATCCGGGCCCGGCCGATACCGGCGCCGCCGGTCATGCCGACACGCGCGGCGAAGGCCATGTCGAGGCAATCCTGGCCGCCATCGGCACGGCACGCGTGGCGGCGATCGTGTGCACGCACACCCACCGCGATCACAGCCCGGCGTCGCGCGCGCTGCAGGCGGCAACCGGTGCACCGATCATCGGCTGCGCGCCGCTGACGCTCGACGATGACGGGCCGCGTGCCGATGCCGCGTTCGACCCCGATTACCGGCCCGACCGCGTCCTGGCCGACGGCGAACGGTTGCACGGCCAGGGCTGGACCATCGAGGCAGTGGCCACCCCCGGCCACACCAGCAACCACTTGTGCTATGCCCTGATCGAAAGCGGCGCCTTGTTCACCGGCGATCATGTGATGGGCTGGTCGACCAGCGTGGTGTCGCCCCCCGATGGCGACATGGCGGCCTATATGGCCAGCCTTGCCGTGCTGCACGACCGCGAGGACCGCGTCTATTATCCCGCGCACGGGCCCCAGATCGACAACCCGCGCCAGTTTGTGCGCGTCATGATCGGCCACCGCCGCCAGCGCGAACGCCAGATCGCCACGCACCTCGAATCCGGGCCGCGCACCATCCCCGATCTTGTCGCCGCGATGTACAAGGGTCTCGATCCGCGTCTGCACGGGGCCGCCGGGCGATCGGTGCTGGCGCACCTGATCGACCTGCAGCGGCAGGGCCGGGCTGTCCCCGATGGCGAACGCTGGCTTGCCCTCGACCGGCCCCCGGCCTAAATCGCCGCAAACTCTTTCACAGGACCCCTTCCATGACGGCCCAGACTGCCTCGCTCGCCGGCCTTGATCTCCGCACCGAAATCAACCGGCTGCGCAAGGAGCGCAACGCGGTCATCCTGGCGCATTATTATCAGCGCCCGGAAATCCAGGACCTGGCCGACTATATCGGCGATTCGCTCGAACTGTCGCGCAAGGCGGCTGCTACCGACGCCGAAGTGATCGCGTTTTGCGGCGTGCGGTTCATGGCCGAGACCGCCAAAATCCTCAGCCCCGACAAAACTGTCATCCTGCCCGACATGGACGCGGGCTGCAGCCTGGAGGATTCGTGCCCGCCCGACAAATTCAGGGCGTTCCGTGAGGCGCATCCCGATCACATCGCGCTGACCTACATCAACTGTTCGACCGAAGTGAAGGCGCTGTCCGACGTCATCGTCACCAGTTCCAGCGCCGAAACGATCCTCGCCAAGATCCCGCCCGAACAGAAGATCATCTTTGGCCCCGACCGGCACCTGGGCGGCTATCTCAACCGCAAGTTCGGGCGGGACATGCTGTTGTGGCCGGGCGTGTGCATCGTGCACGAGGCGTTCAGCGAAACCGAGCTGTTGAAACTGAAGGCGCAATATCCCGCCGCACCGGTCGCAGCGCACCCCGAATGCCCGCCGCATATCCTCGATCATGCCGATTATGTCGGGTCGACCACCGGCATTCTCAACTATGCCAAGGCGACCCCGGCGCAGACGCTGATCGTCGCCACCGAACCGCACATCATCCACCAGATGCAACTGGCGATGCCCGACAAGCTGTTCATCGGCGCGCCCGGCGCCGACGGCAACTGCAACTGCAACATCTGCCCCTACATGGCACTCAACACGCTGGAAAAGCTGTATATCGCGCTGCGCGATCTGACGCCTGCGGTGCACATCGAGGAAAACCTGCGACTGGCGGCAAAGAAAAGCCTCGATGCGATGCTCGACATGGCGGCGGGCACCGTCGGCCAGGGCGATCTGGGCCTGCGCCCGGTGACCGCCTGACAAAGCTGCGGTTTGCAGCGCCAAGGATTTTTGTGCCGAGCGGGTAGTTGCCATGGCCGGAGTGACTGCCTAGCTTGGGTTGCAAATGGAAACGGTTATCGCCCCGCGCGATACCATTTCCTCTCCACCCAGCAAAAGGCACGCCCATGGTCGAAAATCTGCTTAAACCGATTTCTCTTGGGGCCATCGAGGCACCCAACCGCATTGTGATGGCCCCGCTGACGCGTGGCCGCGCCACCCCCGGCAGCGTGCCGACGCCATCGATGATCACGTATTACCGCCAGCGCGCGAGCGCCGGGCTGATCATCAGCGAAGCGACCGGGATCAGCCGCGAAGGCCTTGGCTGGCCCAGTGCGCCCGGCCTGTGGACCGATGAACAGACCGAGGCGTGGAAACCGGTGACCGAGGCGGTGCATGCCGCAGGCGGGCGTATCGTCGCCCAGCTTTGGCATATGGGCCGGATCGTGCACCCCTATTTCCTGGGCGGCGAACCGCCGGTTTCGGCCTCTGCGACGCGCGCACCGGGCCATGCCCACACCCCCGAAGGGACCAAGGACTATGCCACGGCACGGCCCTTGCGGCTCGACGAGATCCCTCGTCTGCTCGACGATTACGCCCTCGCCGCGCAAAACGCCAAGAAGGCCGGGTTTGACGGGGTGCAGTTGCACGCCGCCAACGGCTATCTGATCGACCAGTTCCTGCGCAACGGCACCAACTTGCGCGATGACAGCTATGGCGGTTCGGTCGAAAACCGTGCGCGTCTGCTGGGCGAAGTGACCGAACGGCTGATCTCGGTTTGGGGCGCCGGTCGGGTGTCGGTGCGCCTGTCGCCCAACGGCGATTCGCAAGGCACCGACGACAGCGATCCCGCCGCGATCTTCGGCGAAGCGGCACGCGTGTTGCAGGCGTTGAACATCGGCTTTCTCGAACTGCGCCAGCCGGGCCCCGATGGCACGTTCGGCAAAACCGATGTGCCGCAGCAGGACGCACTGATCCGGTCGATCTACAAGGGCCCGCTGGTGCTCAACAGCGACTATACCGCCGAACAGGCGGAGGCCGATCTGGCATCGGGTCGCGCCGATGCCATCAGCTTTGGCCGTCCGTTCATTTCCAACCCGGATCTGGTCGAACGCATTCGCGTCGGCGCGCCGTTTGCGCCCAACGTGGGCGTACCGCAGACGTGGTATTTCCCCGGCGATGCCGGCTATATCGACTATCCGACGCTGGCCGAGGTCGCTACGGACGCCTGACCGGGGCTGCCGCCGCCCGGATCGGGCGGCGGCTCCTCTCTTTCGGGTGAGTGACGCATGACATCGATACCGCGTTCCTGGCTGTTCATTCCCGGCGACAGCGATCGCAAGCTGGCCAAGGCGCAAGCCACCGGTGCCGATGCGCTGATCATCGATCTGGAAGATGCGGTATCCGACGAGCGCAAGCCGATTGGCCGCGCAACCACGGCCGCATGGCTGGGCGATACCGCCAACCGGGGCGGCGACAGCCAGGTCTGGGTGCGCATCAACGCGCTCGACACCCGGCTTTGGCGCGACGATCTGGCCGCGATCATCGGCGGCGCGCCCACCGGGATCATGGTGCCCAAGGCCGCCGGGCCCGATCAGATCGCGCAGATCAGTGCCGAACTCGACACACTGGAACACACCCACGGCTTGACGCCGGGGCAGACCCGCATCCTGCCGCTGGTAAGTGAAACCGCGCGCGCGGCGGTGACCATTCCCGCCTATGTCGAGGCCACGTTGCCCCGCTTGGCCGGGCTGACCTGGGGCGCGGAAGACCTGGGCGCGGCACTGGGCGTGACGCGCAAGCGCGATCCGCGCGGGCACTGGACCGACACATTCCGCTGGGTGCGCACACAGACCCTGCTGGTCGCGCACGTGCTCGAAATCTGGGCGATCGACACGCTGCACGCCGATTTCCGCAATGAGGCAGGGCTGACGGTCGTCGCGGCCCACGCGGCGGCGGATGGTTTTGCGGGCATGCTGGCGATCCATCCCGCGCAAGTGCCGATCATCAATCGCGCATTTGCCCCCGACGCAGTCGCACTGGCCGAAGCGCGCGCGATTGTCGCGGCGTTTGCCGCCAACCCCGGTGTCGGCGCCTTGCAGATTGATGGCAGGATGATCGACCAGCCGCATCTACGGCAGGCGCGCGCGCTGCTCGGCCTCGATTAGTTGGTCGGCGCAGGTGCAGGCGGCGGCGCCGCGCTATCGGCGGCAGCGGCTTCGCTTGGCGCATCACTGGCCGTGTCGGTGGTGGCGGTCGGGTTGCGCGGCACCGGTTGCAGCAAGGGCCGTGCGCGCGACTGGTCCAGATCGAGCATGCTGTCGCTGATCGTTCCGGGCAGCACATCGGCCCCGGCGGCCTTGCCCGGTGCCGGCTGCGCCGGTTTGTCACACCCGGCGAGCATCAGCGCGCAAGTCAAGGCAGGCAGGACACACACGGATCGGATGGACATGGGTAGGGTTCCGCCTGTCAGGGACACGGTTGGTCGAGGTTTGCCAGAAAGCCGTCGAGACGCGCCAGCAACGCTCTATCCCACGCCTCGCCCGTAACCTCCAGCCCCAGGTCAGCCAGGCTGGTGACACCATGGTCGGCAATGCCGCAGGGCACGATTCCGCCGAAATGCGACAGGTCGGGCGACAGATTGACGGCAAACCCGTGCATCGTCACCCAGCGGCGGATGCGGATGCCGATTGCGCCGATCTTGGCCTCCTGACCGTCGCGGCCGCGCGTCCAGATGCCGATCCGTCCCGGCGCGCGCCAGGCTTCGACGCCGAAATCGCCCAGCGTGTCGATCACCCAGCCTTCGACCGCGTGGACAAACCCGCGCACGTCGCGCGCGCGGGTGCGCAAATCGAGCATCAGATAGCCGATGCGTTGCCCCGGGCCATGATACGTATAGCGCCCGCCGCGCCCGGCCTCGACCACGTCAAACCGCGGATCGAGCAATTCGGACCGCACTGCGCTGGTTCCGGCGGTATAGACCGGCGGATGTTCGAGCAGCCAGATCAATTCGCACGCACGGTGTTCGGCGATCGCGGCATTACGCTCGGTCATCGCATCGAGCGCCGTGCGGTAGTCGACGCGCGCGGATTCGCGTCGAATCTCGATCGCGTCGTGGGTCGGGTCGGCGTCCATGTGGCGTCTCTTGGCGTTGCTCTGCGGGCCATGCAAGCGGGATATCGCGAAAACCGGTTCCCTCCGGTCGTCCCGATGCTCTAGAGACAGGCTTGAACAGCGAGGTTTTGAATAGTGGTGACTCTGGACAGCAGCAGCGCATGGCAAAGCGCAAGACGCATGGTTTCGGCCAATCGCGACATGCTGACCGCGATTGGCGGGGTGTTTTTTCTGCTGCCCGGGCTGATCGGGGCCGTCGTCGTGCCGACCCCTGCGCTGACCGGCACGATGAACCAGGCCGCGATGACCGATGCCATCATGGAATTCTACACCAAGGCCGGGCCCATCCTGGTGGTGCTGTCGTTGCCGATGCTGGTCGGGTATCTGACTTTGCTGGTGATGCTGCTCGATCGAGACCGGCCGACCGTGGGCAAGGCAATCGGTGTGGGCATCCGGCTGTTGCCAAGCTATCTCGCCGCGCAGATCCTGACATCGCTGGCGCTGTCGGTCATGTGGGTGGTCGTGGTCAGCGCGCTGTCG
>Ga0302157_10007890_pt1 | contig 10610 bp, 8 predicted proteins | sample I_Bog_N3_3_FD_193502 | JGI IMG/M metagenome (GOLD analysis project Ga0302157, IMG submission 193502) | Peat permafrost microbial communities from Stordalen Mire near Abisko, Sweden - I_Bog_N3_3 | ecosystem: Environmental > Terrestrial > Soil > Wetlands > Peat | place: Sweden: Abisko, Stordalen...
CCCGGATCAGCTCGCGGCGCGGAGGTTGACCCGGCTTTCGGCCAGGGCGGTCAACTTCTTGTCGGTGGCACGCTCCTCGTCGAGCGTCTTCTGCAGCACGCCGGCACAATCGTTGCGGCCGAGCTGTTTCGCCCACGCGATCAGGCTGCCGTAGCGGGTGATCTCATAATGTTCGGCGGCCTGGGCGGCGTTGATCAACGCTGCGTCCAGCACCGATTTGTCCGCAACCTCGCCGGTGACTTCGTCGGCTTCCTCGATGATGCCGTCGATCGCAGGGCAGTCGACCGCCTTCACCGCAAGGCCGTGCATCTGGAACACCTGCTCGAGCCGCTGCACGTGGGTCCTGGTTTCATCGAGATGAGTGAGAAAACCCTGCTTGAGCTGCTGGTCCGTGGCCTTTTCGGCCATTTTCGGCAACGCCTTCACGAGCTGTTTCTCGGCATAATAGATGTCCTGCAGCTGGTGCACGAACAGGTCATTCATGGTTTTGATGTCTTTGGTGAACAGTCCCATCACTCGCATCCTTCCTGGTTTTGGGAACAAAGGGGGGGGCGGACTGTCGCCCGCCGCCATGCCGATATGTTCGATGGCTGGTACGATCGCTAACGAGGGGCACGCGAGGTTGTTCCTGCCGTCGCGCGAAAACCGGGAGATGGAACGCCGGAACGTCGCCGGCGATCCAGCCATTGACGCGGATCAATGCCGGGACTCACATCCCAGGCGTTAAGACATATGTAGGGCATGTGACATCCGCGCCGGTGCAGTGCTGAAGCCGCACTTGTCAAGGACTGCACAACGCCGGGTTTTTGCCCTATGGGTCATGGCGCGCAGAGCGATTGGGCGCCGGTTCCCCGATCGCTTCGATGGGCCTTTGGTTGTTGCCGCCCTGCCGGGAGGATGAATGCACGGACTGCTGACCGCGCTGGGGCGTGGCTTCAAGAGATGGATCGGCTGGAAACGCCTCGGAATCGCGGCGAGCGTGCTCATTATCGCCTTTGCGATTACGACCCTGGTCCGCACCTTGCGGGGGGTCGACACCGGCGTGATCCTGACCGCGCTCACGGAATTGCCGCCTCACCACATCGCGCTGGCCGCGCTGTGCGTGATCGGCGCATTCTGTACCCTGACGTTTTATGACTTCTTCGCGCTGCGGACGATCGGCAAGAAACAGGTGCCCTACCGCATCGCGGCGCTGTCGAGCTTCACCAGCTACACGATCGGCCACAACATCGGCGCCACCGTGTTCACCGGCGGTGCGATCCGGTTCCGGATCTATTCGGACTACGGCCTCAGCGCGATCGACGTCGCCAAGATCTGCTTTCTGTCCGGGCTCACCTTCTGGCTCGGCAATCTGGTCGTGCTCGGTTTCGGCATGGCCTATCACCCCTGGGCGGCCTCAGCGATGGACCTGCTGCCGCCAGCCATGAACCGGCTGATCGCGCTCGGCTGCCTCGCCGGCATCGCCGCCTACTTCGTCTGGCTCGTGATGGGCAAGCAACGCCGCGAACTCGGCCAGAACGGCTGGAAGGTGGTGTTGCCCTCGGCACGGCTGACCCTGCTGCAGGTCCTGATCGGAATGGTCGATCTCGGATTCTGCGCGATGGCGATGTATCTCCTGATGCCGGCCGAGCCCGGCATCGATTTCATTTCGCTGGCGGTGGTGTTCATCCTGGCTACGCTGCTAGGCTTCGCCAGTCACGCACCCGGCAGCCTCGGCGTGTTCGATGCCGCGATGCTGGTCGCGCTGCCCGAGTTCGGCAGGGAACAATTGCTGGCCACGCTGTTGGTGTTCCGGATCCTGTATTTCCTGATCCCGTTCGGGATATCGATCAGCATCATGGGAATCCGCGAATTTTGGCTCAATGTGATGCGGCCCTGGCAGGAGCGCCGCCGGCTGAACGAGGCCTGTTCGGCCTCCGGCGCGGTGCCGCTGAACAGCCGGCAAACGTTGCAGCCGGTGGCGAGCCGGCCACCGGCGCCGGTGAAGAGCCGCCAGTCGCAAGGCTAGCGCATGATCCGCCAAACCGTGAACGGTTTGGCGGCCGGATCATGCGCCACGACGGCGAAGGCGGCGCGTATCCGGACCATTCCGGTTTTGGGGCCCGCTCTCTTATTTCCGCCCCCAACAATGACGTCAAACGCGCCATGATCCGAATTCACCTTCCTTCGATAATCGTTCGCGCGCTGCTCGCGGCAATGCTGGCAGCGCTGCCGGCGGCTTGGACGGCGGCGCAACCAGTCTCCGCGCCGGCGGCGACCGCGGTCGCGCCGGCGACCACCGAGGTCGCGCCGGACGGCCCGATGCAGATCTCGTGGGCGGTCCGCAACCGGTTCCGGCTGTTCCGCGAGGAACGCGACTTCCTGCTCCATACCGATAGCGCGCGCAGCCGCAGCATTCTTGCCTCCGAACAGGCGCTGGAGTTGCAGAGCGACGGCCGCGGCTGGGCGCGCAACACGGTGAACCGGCTATGCATCGATCTGTTCGGCCGGATCAGCGAACCCTGCATCCGCGACTCCGTCAAGGAAAGCTACCTGACGCCATCGGATCATCCGATCACGGTCCGGCTGGCGGGACCGATTCCGGTCGGCGCCACCTGTGCCTGGTCGTTCGACGATGGTGACGGCCCGCAAGTCTCGACCTTCGATTGCACCGAACCCGTCAATCTGCGGGTGCGCTATGGCCGCACTACGGTCGCCACCGTGGACGTCTCCTCGGGCCCCGAGGCGCCGCAGCGCATTTCGACCGAGATCGCGGTGCGGGATATATTCATCGCCGGCCTCGGCGACAGCATCGCATCCGGCGAGGGCAATCCGGACCGGGCCGTCGCGCTTGCCGACGACGGCTTTTGCTTCCGCAATTATCTGAGTGCAGCAACCACGCAGTATTACCGTCCGAGCCGCGCCGGCTATAAAGGCGGACGGGCCTGCGAGGCGCCGGATACGCTGCAGAACTGGCAGCACCAGAGCGCGCTGTGGTTCAATTCCGCCTGCCATCGTTCGCTGTACAGCTATCAGACCCGCACCGCGCTGGCGCTCGCGGTACGCTACCAGCACATCGCGGTGACCTATCTGCCGCTGGCCTGCACCGGCGCCACCATCCCCGACGGACTGTTCGGGCCGCAACGGGCGCGCGAATGTCCGCCGACGAAGTCGGCCGCCCCCTGCCAGGGTACGGTCAACGCGCAACTGGGCGAATTGCGCGGCGCTCTTGCCGCGGCGAAAAAGCGCCAGCCCGACCGCAAGCTCGATCTGATCCTGCTGTCGATCGGCGCCAACGACATCAATTTTTCCGGACTGGTCGCCGACGTGATCGTGGATACCGCGACCGAGCGCGCGCTGTTCAGGCGCACCGGCGTGATGGGGGCGGTCGACGATTCGCGCGCGGCGCTGGCACGCGACCTGCCGCAGAGCTTCAGCAGGATGAGAGATGCGCTCAAGCCCCTGGTCGGCGGCGACCTGTCGCATGTGGTGTACGTTTCGTATGCCAATCCGACGCTGGTCGGCGGCGCCCCCTGCCCCGGCGGCCGCGCCGGTTTCGATATCCATCCGTCGTTCAACGCCGAGCCGCAGCGGCTCGCCAGCGTGTCGAACTATGTGCAGAACGAATTCCTTCCGCAGTTGAAGGCGCTCGCGCTCTGCCGCTCGGGCGTGCTGTGCCGCGATCCCGCCGGCGACCGCATGACCTTCGTCGATTCCCATCAGGCGGCGTTCGCCGACCACGGATTCTGCGCGCGCGCGGAAAACGATCCGGAATTCGACCGGGAGTGTTTCTCAGCCAAGGGCGAGAGCTTCGATCCGGACATCGTCACCGCGGCGAGCCAGCCGATGCTGTGCGGCCGCGGCGCTTCGGAATATCGCGCTTTTCTTCCGCGCGCGCGCTGGATCCGCGACGCCAATGACAGCTACTTCGCGGCGATGACCTATCCGCAGGGACTGCCGTCATCCAGCCAGCCGGCCGACATCCATGACGCCACCTGGGGTATTCTCTCTGCGGTGTATGGCGGCGCCGTGCACCCTTCCGCCGAAGGCTACGCCGCGATGGCGGATGCGACGCTGCCCGCCGTGACCTCGGTGCTGCAGCTCGATGGCGTCGTGCCCGAAGTAACGTCCGAACCGGCGACGCCGATTGTGCCGGACGCCCGCTGAGCAGCGGATCGGGTAACCGATCACTTCGGCGGTTGCGGGGGCACGCTCTTTTTCGCGGCAACGGCCGGCTTGACCGTCGCGACCGGCGGTTTGCTGGCCTGCGCCGGCAGGTATTTGGCGACGATGGCGGGATCGATCTGGGCCATCGCCGTATCCGGTAGCCGCGACCAGATCTCATCCTTGCCGAACAAGGAGATCCCCAGATAGCCGCGCATGGTGAGCGACTGGCCGTCCGGACTGAGCGTCATCTTGGCCTTGTAGATTTTGCCATCGCGGGGATCGAGAACGTTGCCGTTCTCGTATTTCAGGCCTTCACGTTTCATGTCCCGGATGAAGGAAATCCCCAGCACCGCCGCGTTCTTGCGATCGTCGGTGCACTTCTCGCAAATGTTGTTGGCATCGGGATCTTCGCCGGGAAGCGGGAACGTCTTGGCGATCACGCCTTCGAAAATGCCGTCATGATCGAGCACGAGAAACCACGCCACCGGCTTGCCGTCCTCGACCTTCTGCCACAGCCCCGCGGCGCTCGGCTCGGCGGCCCGCACCGCGGCCCCAACGACAAACAGCAGCAAAAGACCTGCCACCAGCGGGAACGCCAATCGAAGCCTCGATATCGCAGTCCGCATCGTCACCACCTGACCAATCATTTAAAAATCAATGGCGCCAGACTAAGGCCATTTCGCGGATGGTTCCAGTGCCGCCGCCGGATATCGGCGCGCGGAGGCACGGCTAGCTGCCACAAAAGTGACACCGCAAAGGCTTGGCGAACAATCAACGACGGCCGACGACAACCCCGCCGCGACACCCTGGGCGCGGTTTGACGGCCGCGCCTTCCGAATGCGCCGGTCAGTTGACCCCGAGCTTCTTTTGCAGGCTCGACGACGACGTCGTGTACTGGAACACCAGCCGCTTGTCCGGATAGACATAGCGGTGCGCCTTCTGGGCCATCAGCGCGCCTTCATGGAACCCGCACAGGATAAGCTTCAGCTTGCCGGGGTAGGTGTTGATGTCGCCGATCGCAAAGATCCCCGGCACGCTGGTCTCGAAGGCCGAGGTCTCGACCGGCACCAGATTGTGCTCGAGTGCGATCCCCCAGTTCGCGACCGGACCGAGCTTCATGGTCAGGCCGAAGAACGGCAGCATGGCATTGCAGGCGACGTTCGAAACGCTGTTGTCGTTGCCCTTGACGGTGGCCCCGGCGAGCATGCCGCCCCCGCCTTCGAGCGCGGTGACCTGACCGATCCTCAAATCCAGTTTGCCGGCAGCCACCAGCGCGCGCATCTGCTCGACGCTGTGGGGTGCTGCGCGGAAATCGTCGCGCCGGTGCAGCAGCGTCACGCGCCTGGCGATCGGGTGCAGGTTGAGGGTCCAGTCCAACGCGGAGTCGCCGCCGCCGACGATCAAGAGATCCTTGTCGCGGAACTGCTCCATCTTGCGCACGGAGTAGAATACCGAGCTGCCTTCATAGGCCTCGATCCCCGGCACCGGCGGGCGCTTGGGCTGGAACGAGCCGCCGCCGGCGGAAATCACCACCACCTTGCACTCGAAAACCTTGCCGGCGTCGGTGGTGACGCGAAAACCGGGATCGCCGATCTTCTCGATCGTCTCCACCATCTCGTTGAGATGGAAGGTCGGGCTGAACGGCTTGATCTGCTCCAGCAGCGCTTCCGTCAGGCCCTGGCCGGTGACCAGCGGGACGCCCGGAATGTCGTAGATCGGCTTTTCCGGATAGAGCTCGGCGCACTGGCCGCCGATCTTGTCGAGGATATCGACCAGATGCACCTTCATATCGAGCAGACCCAGTTCGAAAACGGCAAACAGCCCGCACGGGCCCGCGCCGATAATCAGCACATCGGTTTTGATTGCTTCGCTCATGTCGCTTCTTTTCGGTTGAACCTTGCCGGCAGGTGGCTTCCGGCTTGCGCCTGTCTAGCCAACACGGAAGGACGAGGAAAGCCATAATATGACGGTGGGCAAGCCGGCAACCCCTTGCCGTCATTCGACAACTGCGCTGTAAGGGCATGAAATACCGGAGGTCGCCGCCCGTGAACGCCCCTGCCCGCCTCGATTCGACGCCACGCCTGGAGGATTTTCCCTACCGGCTCGCCGACAATGTGCGCTTTGCCGACCTCGACCCCAATCAGCATGTCAACAATGCGGTGTATGCGACGTATTTTGAAACCGGGCGCGTCACCCTGATGAAGGACCGCAGCTACGGGCTGATGCCGGCGGGCGTCACCTGGATCATGGTGCGGCTGGACATGCATTTCCGCGCCGAACTGCGCTGGCCGGGCACGATCGAGATGGGACTCGGCGTCTCGAAGTTCGGCCGGACCTCCGTGACGTTCGACCAGGTGGTGTTTTCCGAAGGCCAATGCGTCGCATCTGCGCGGTCGGTCTCGGTACTGATCGACGAGACGACCCGCAAGCCGACGCCGCTGACACCGGAGATCGTCGGGAATTTCCAGCCATGGCTGCTGCGCGGCGTGGAAGTCGCGCCGCCGAAATTCTAGAGCGTTTTCAGGCGAAGCGGAAAGCGGTTCGCTTGAGAAAAACGCGTCAAATCACGAATCCAGGGCTTTTTCGGGCGAGACGTTTCTAGGCCTGCCGCTCCTCTAGGCCTGCCGCTCCGGCGTCGAGACCACGAGGCCGTCGAGTTCGTCGCTGACCTTGATCTGGCACGACAGCCGCGAATTCGGCCGCACGTCGAACCCGAAATCCAGCATGTCCTCTTCCATCGGCGTCGGCGGTCCGACCTTCTCGCGCCAGGCCTCGTCGACATAGACATGGCAGGTGGCGCAGGCGCAGGCCCCGCCGCATTCGGCCTCGATGCCGGGAATAGCATTGCGGATCGCCGCTTCCATCACGGTCGCGCCGTTCTCGACATCGATGATGCGGGTTTCGCCGGTATGGTCGACAAAGTGAATCTTGGCCATGTTTGCTCGTGCTGCCGGATAAGGTGGGTCCGGGCAGTCCTATAACGGGTCGATCCGCCCAGCGCTAGCGGTTGGGGCGAAAACCCCGGGGCGCGCTTTGCCGCTGTTGACCGGGACGGCTCAGGACCGGCGCAGGATCGCGTCGACGGCCGAGCGGGCCTGCGCGAGGGCATCGTTGAGTTCGGCCATCGCCGGCGCCGGATCTCCGCCTTTGGCCAGCGCCGCTTCCAGACCCGCGGCGGCCTCGGCGACGCCGAACGCGCCGATCGCGCGCGCCGAGCCCTTCAGCGTATGCGCCAGCGCCGCGGCGTCCACGGGCAGCGCCGCGAGCGCGGCGGCCAGACGGACCGCCTGCGCCGAAAACATCGCCAGCACCTCGCGCTCGAGGCCGGCATCACCGAGCGTCATGCGCTGGAGATGCTGCAGGTCGATCGGACCGTCATCGGGTGCGAGCGGCGGCGATGGCATCCAGTCAATCCGTTCCACATGAAGCGACATGGCGATAATCCACCCCTCCGCCGCGCAACCGGCGCGGCGGCGATGCTGTCGTCAGCCAATCACGGAATTGGTTAACGGAATGTTTTGCTCAATGGCCGCAAGTTCGCCTTGTTTTTGGCGAAGAGTTGCCTCAATTTCCCGGCGACCAAGAGAATTTTGTGGACTTGTAAGGCCTTACCGCCGCGTCCTGTTAACGATGATTAAGATTGTATTAATCGCAGCCATTTCTTTCGCACCGCCTTGCCAATAGGATGTTTGCGGATGGTAGCGGACAAGCCGGCCGGTGGCCGCGCGTAAGCAACCAGCGCACGGCATGGACACCGGTCAGGACTTCGCGAGGGGACATTCGCGCAGGACCCTGCCGGGATGCGTAAAAAGCAGAACGAGGGCTCAGACTGAACATGGCGAACAATCCCAAGAAGGTCAAAGACCCCACCGAAGTCGCGCTTTCTGCCATTCAGGAAGCCTTGAACATCGGCGACGGCATGACGCCCGACAGAGGCGCGATGCGCGGTGATGCGACGCCGATGAATTCGCCGTCGGCTTACGACGACGACAGCGCGTTCGACGTCCGCCCGAACAGCGACCGGCCGATCTTCGAGCCGATCGAGGAGCCGCGCGCGACCCGCCGCGCCGCCAATGACGACCGCGAAACCATCGGACAGATTCTGCAGGCGATTCAGAAGGGCCGTCCCGCCCGCAACGTCTATACGCTCGCCACGCTGTTCGGCGCGGTCTGGCTGATCGGCTGCGCCCTCCTCACCGTCAGCTTCCTGCCCTCGCTGCAGGCCGCGGTCGGCCAGGGCGCCGGCGGCACGCTGGTGCTCGGAGGTCTGGCGGCCCTGTTCTTCGCGCCCGTCCTGCTGTTCTATTTCCTGGCGAGCCTTTCCTGGCGCGGCCAGGAATTGCGCATGATCGCGCAGTCGATGGCGCAGGTTGCGATCCGCTTTTCGGAACCCGAAGGCGCCGCCTCCGATTCGATGGTGACCGTCGGCCAGGCGATCCGCCGCGAGGTCGCGGCCATGGGCGATGGCGTCGAACGTGCGATCGCGCGCGCCGGCGAACTCGAAACCCTGGTCGCCAACGAAGTTTCCGCGCTGGAGCGCGCCTACAGCGACAACGAGGTGCGCATCCGCGCCTTGCTGCAGGATATCGCCCATCAGCGCGACAACCTGGTCGGCCAGGCCGAGCAGGTCCGCAGCGCCATCTCGGGCGTGCAGATCGACCTGCGCCACGACATCGCGCTGATCTCGGACGCGATCGCCTCCCGCGTCGACGAGGTGGCGAAAAGCATCACCGGCGCGCTGGAAGAACGCGGCGCCCACATCACGAGCGCGCTCAGCAACGCCGGCGACAACATGATCCTCGCGCTCGGCGAGCGCGGCGGCGACCTGCTCGACCGCCTCGAGGAAGCCAGCGCGGAGACCACGCGCGCGGTGCTCGACGCCAGCGAGCGCCTTACCACCAGCCTCAATTTCAAGACCGGGCACGTCCACGACGAGTTCGTCGATCTGGCCGACCGCGTCCACGAGATGCTGAACGAGCGCATCGATCGCATCACATCCGAATTCGAGCAGCGCTCCTCGACCATCGTCGACGGCATTTCCGACCGCACCGAGCAGGTTCACGACTCGCTGAAGAATTCCAGCGACTCGCTGTTGCTCGAGCTCGAGCTGCGCAGCGGCGACCTCGTCAGCAAGATCGACGACGCCGGCAACCGGCTCGCGACCCAGATCCTCTCCTCCGGCGACAAGGCCAGCGAAGCGCTCGACGTCACCGTGAACTCGCTGGTGGCGAAGGTCGTCAGCCAGACCGAAACCGCGCACGACACGCTGTCGCTGCAGATGAGCGCGTTCGACGAACTGGTGAAGAACCAGGGCGGCGAACTGGCGGAGAAATTCGCGCGCGACAGCGGCACGCTGGGGGCATTGATCACCCGCCACATCTCGGAATTCGACCGCACCGTCAAAACCTTCGGCGGCGAGATCGTCGATCGCATGGGTCAGCGCACCCAGGATATCTCCGACACCCTGAAGAACTATGTCGACAGCTTCGACACCCGTCTGACCTCGAACGGCGGCGAGATCACCGCTTCGATGGACCACCGCCTCGTGCAGTTCGAGACCACGCTGGAGACCCGCGTCGCCAATCTCGACAGCTCGCTCGACAGCAAGATCAAGTCGTTCGACGAGTCGATCGACGGCCGCCTGCGGTCGCTCGAGCAGAGCTTCGATACGCGGGCGAAGTCGGTGACCGAGACCATCGACAGCCGGCTGGGCTCGCTGGGGTCGTCACTGACCGATGGCGCCGCCCAGGCCCTGCACTCGATCGATTCGCGCCTGACCCACCTCACCTCTTCGCTGACCGACGGCACCGCCCAGGCGATCCAGTCGATCGACTCGCGTCTCACCAATCTCACCACGACGCTGACCATCGGCGCCGCCCAGGCGGTCGATGCCGTCGACCAGCGCATCGTCAGCGTGACCCAGACCATCGATGGCCGCAGCGCCCAGCTGACCGACACCATCACGGCGCGGTTCCAGGAAATCCACCAGGGCATCGAAACCCGGGTCGGCGCGGTCGCCACCGACATCGATCTGCGGGTCGCGCAGTTCGAGGACCTGTTGGGTTCGCGCATCGAAGCCGTGGCGGGCCGCATCGAGAGCAGCGGACGCCAGGCCAGCGACGGCCTGATGGCCCGCGCCGAGGAACTGTCGCTCGGGATCAAGTCCCACGTCGAGGACGCGGAGCGCTCGCTCACCAATCTCGTGGTCAACACCAGCGAGACCATCCAGACCGGCGCCCGCGCCGCGCAGCAGTCGCTGCTGACGGTTTCCTCCGACGTCGGCGCCCAGCTGAAGCTGACCTCCGCGGAAGTCGAACGCGCCCTCACCGCGGTGGGCACCGGTGCCGCGAACTCGATCCTGAGCAGCGCCCGCGACGCCCAGGCCACCCTGGTCACCGCCTCCTCGGATGCCGCCAGCCAGATCAAGTCGCTGTCATCCGACGTCGAGCGCACGCTCCAGGCAG
>Ga0302157_10007894_pt1 | contig 10605 bp, 7 predicted proteins | sample I_Bog_N3_3_FD_193502 | JGI IMG/M metagenome (GOLD analysis project Ga0302157, IMG submission 193502) | Peat permafrost microbial communities from Stordalen Mire near Abisko, Sweden - I_Bog_N3_3 | ecosystem: Environmental > Terrestrial > Soil > Wetlands > Peat | place: Sweden: Abisko, Stordalen...
ACTCCTGCAATTGCGGCAAGACGTGTTTGATGCGGTCCACCGTATCGATGACATTGGCGTCGGCTTGCTTCTGGATGATCACCAGCACCGCCTTGTCGCGGTTCTGCCAGCCGGCCTGGCGGTCGTTTTCCTGACCCTGCAGCACCTGGGCGACGTCGGACAGGCGGACGATGGTGCCATTGGCGGTTTTGACGATGATGGGAGCGTATTCTTCGGCGCTGGTCAGTTGGTCGTTGGCGCCGACGAACAGGGTCTGTTCCGGGCCATCCAGGCTGCCTTTGGGCTTGTCGATACCGGCGGCGATGATGGCGGTGCGCAGGTCTTCCAGCCCCAGTCCCATGGCCGCCAGGGCCGAGGGATCGGCTTTGATGCGCACGGCGGGCTTCATGGCGCCGCCGACGGTAACCTGGGAGACGCCGTCCAACTGCGAGATGCTTTGAGCCAGAATGCTGTCGGCCACGTCGTAAAGCTTGCCCATGGTCAGGCTGTCGGAGGTAACCCCCAGCACCATGATGGGCGAATCCGCCGGATTGGTCTTGCGGTAGGTGGGCGGGTTGGGAAGATCGGCTGGCAAATCGCCGCCGGAAGCGTTCAAGGCCGCCTGAACATCCTTGGCGGCGCTGTCGACGGTGCGCGACAGGTCGAACTGGATGATGATGCGCGAGGTGCCTTGGCCGCTCGACGATGTCATCTCGGAAACGCCGGCGATCTCGCCCAGGCGGCGCTCCAGGGGCGCTGTGACGGTGGCGGCCATGGTCTCAGGCGCAGCGCCCGGCAGAGTGGCCGAGACCATGATGGTGGGGATATCCACCCGGGGCAAAGGTGCCACCGGCAACAGGCCGAAAGCCACCGCTCCGGCCAGAAACAGTCCCAGCGCCAGCAAAAGCACGCCGATGGGTCGCCGGATGAAGATCTCGGTCAGGCTCATGGCCTATTCTCCCGCCTCTTCGGGCAGGTGTTCGGTGCCGGTGCGGCGGCGCATCCAGATCTTCAGCCGCTCCATATAGAGATAAACCACCGGCGTGGTGTAAAGGGTCAAAAGCTGGCTTAACAGCAGGCCGCCGACGATGGCGATGCCTAAGGGACGGCGCAGTTCCGAGCCGGGGCCGTGGCCCAGGGCCAGGGGGATAGCTCCCAACAGGGCAGCCATGGTGGTCATCATGATCGGGCGGAAGCGCAGCAGGCAAGCCTGGAAGATGGCTTCATGGGCCGGCTTGTTCTGGTCGCGCTCGGCGGTCAGGGCGAAGTCGATCATCATGATGGCGTTCTTCTTGACGATGCCCATCAAGAGCACGATGCCGATCAGCCCCACCAGGGACAGATCATTGCCGGTCAGGATCAGCGCCAGCAAGGCCCCCACACCCGCCGAGGGCAGGGTGGAGATGATGGTTACCGGATGGATGGTGCTTTCATAAAGCACGCCCAGAACGATGTAGATCACCACCATGGCCGCCAGGATCAGCCAGGGCTCGTCGGCCAGCGACGAGCGGAACTCGGCGGTATCGCCCGAGAAATCTCCCAGCACGCTGCCCGGAACGCCCAGATTGGCCTTGGCCTTGTCGATGGAATCGATGGCTGTGCCCAGAGACGCTCCACCGGCCAGATTGAAGGACAGGGTGATGGAGGGGAACTGGGCCTGATGGGTCACCGACAGGGACACCGGCATGCGCCGCACGGTGGCGAAGGCCGACAACGGGACCAGGGCATTGCTGGTGGAGCGCACATAAAGGGTCTTCAGGGCTTCTGGCCCCAACTGAAAGCTGGGATCGGTCTCCAGCACCACATGGTACTGGTTGACCTGGCTATAGATGGTGGAAATCTGCCGCTGGCCGAAGGCGTCGTACAGAATGTCGTCGATGGCCGAGGCCGTGACGCCAAGACGCGAGGCCTTGTCGCGGTCGATGCGCACATCGGCCTGCAGGCCGTTGTTGGTCTGGTCGGTGGCGACATCGGTCAGGGCGGGCAGGGCCTGCATGGCCGCCTGCAGCTTGGGCGCCCATTGGTTCAGCTCGTCGCCGTCCACATCCATGACCGTGTACTGGTACTGGGTGCGGCTGGTCCGGGCGCTGATCTGGATGTCCTGGCTGGACTGCATGTGGGTTTCAATGCCGGGAAGCTGCTCCAGCTTGGCCGACAGCCGGGCGATGATATCGTCGGCCGAGGCATGGCGGTCGTTCTTGGGCTTCAGGGCGATGGTCAAATGGCCGGAATTGCCGGTGGGATTGACCGTGCCGGCTCCGATGAAGGAGGCCACTGCGGAAACGTCGGGGTCCTGGCCGACGATCTCGGCCACTTGGGATTGCAGCTTGCTCATGGCCGGGAACGAGATGTCCTGACGGGCATCGGTGGTGGCGATGATCATGCTGGTGTCTTCCAGGGGCAGGAAGCCCTTGGGGATCATGATATAGAGCAGCAGAGTGCCGACCAGGGTGGCGACGGCGACCATCAGGGTCTTGAACTGATGGCGCATCACCACGGTCAGGGTGCTCTCGTAATGATGCAGCAGCCATTTGAAGACGCGGCCCGACTGGGCTTCCTCGTGGCCGGCTTTCAGCATATGGCCGCACATCATCGGCGTCAGGGTCAGGGAGACCACGGCGGACGCCACCACGGCGATGGTCAGGGTCAGGGCGAATTCGCGGAACAACCGGCCGACGATGCCGCTCATGAACAGCAGCGGAATGAAGACGGCGACCAGCGAGACGGTCAGCGACACCACGGTGAAGCCGATTTCCTTGGCGCCCTTGAAGGCGGCCTGGAGCGGGGATTCGCCTTTTTCGATGTAACGGACGATGTTCTCGATCATGACGATGGCGTCATCGACCACGAAACCCGCTGAAATGGTCAGGGCCATCAGGGACAGATTGTCCAGCGAGAAGCCCCAGGCGGCCATGACGCCGAAGGTGGCCACCAGGGACAGCGGCAGGGCGACACCGGGAATGATGGTGGCGCGGGCCGAGCGCAGGAACAGATACATCACCAGAATGACCAGCACGATGGTCAGGATCAGGGTCCATTCCACATCTTCGACCGAGGCGCGGATGGTCTCGGTGCGGTCGGCCAGGATCGAGATATTGATGCCCGGCGGGATGGCCTGATCCAACTGGGGCAGCAGGGCCTTGACCCGGTCCACGGTGGCGACGATGTTCTCGCCCGGCTGGCGCTGGATATCGACGATGACGGCGGGCTTGCCGTCGTACCAGCCGGCGGTCTTGGTGTTCTCGACGCTTTCCACCACCCGACCGATGTCTTTGACCCGGACCGGCGCGCCGTTGTTGTAAAGGATGATCGAGGACTCATAGTCTTTGGCGTCGGTGATCTGGTCGTTGGCTCCCACCGCCAGGGCCTGCTGCGGGCCGTCGAAGCTGCCTTTGGACAAATCAACGTTGGCCTTGCCCAGCATGGTGCGGACATCGTCCAGGGTCAGACCATAGGCGGCGACCCGGTTGGGGTCGATCTGGATGCGGAAGGCCGGACGCTGGCCGCCTTCGATCAGCACGCGACCGACGCCGGTGACCTGGGACAGCTTCTGGGCCAGCAGGGTGTCGGCGACGTCGTTGATCTTGGTGATGGGCAGGCTGTCCGAGGTCAGGGCCAGGGTGATGATCGGTGGATCGGCCGGATTGACCTTCGAATAGGTGGGCGGATAGGGCAGGTTGGTGGGCAGCACGCCCTTGGCGGCGTCGATGGCGGCCTGGACGTCTTCCGAGGCGACGTCCAGGTTCTTGGTCAGATCGAACTGCAGGGTGATGGCGCTGGTGCCATAGGAACTGGTCGAGGTCATGATCTTCAGACCGGCGATCAGGCCGAACTGGCGCTCCAGCGGCGTGGTGATCAGCGACGTCATGGTGTCGGCGCTGGCGCCCGGCAGCTGGGTATTGACCTGGATGGTGGGGAAATCCACCTGCGGCAAGGCCGAGACCGGCAGCAGGCGGTATCCCAGAATACCCATCAGGATCAGCCCGAAGGCCAGCAGCCAGGTGGCGACGGGCCGCGCGATGAAGGGCGCGGAAATGCCGCTCATTATGGTTTGTCCTGGGGCTGTTTGTCCTGGCCGTCTTTGTGTTTGTGGTGCGGCTTGTCGCCGGCATCGGCTGGCTTGTCGGTGGACGCCGTATCAGCTTTGCCGCCATCGGCGGCGGGGGCGGCTTTCTCGCGGAACGATACTTTGCTGCCGCCCTGAAGGCGGGTCGAACCGTCGACCACCACCGTTTCTCCGGCTTCGACGCCCTTGTCCAGCAAGGTCTCGCCGTTCTCGGTCAGGGCGACGGCGACTGACCGCATCTCGGCGGTCTGGTCCTGGTTGACCACATAGACGAAGGTGCCCTGGGGGCCGCGCTGGATGGCGGTGGCGGGAACCATCAGACCGTTGTGACGGGTATCCAGCAGCAGGCGCACATTGACGAAGCCGCCCGGCCACAGGTTCAACTGGTCGTTGGGCATGGTGGCCTTCAGCTTGATGGTGCCGGTGGTCTGGTCGATCTGATTGTCGATCAAGGACACCGTGCCCTGATCGATCAGGGTCTTGCCGTCGGCCTCGGTGGCCAGCACCGGCAGTGCGCCTTGTTTGGCCATCTGCTGGTTGATGCTGCGCAGGTTTTGCTGCGGCAGGGTGAATGTCACGGAAATCGGCTTCAGCTGGGCAATGCTCACCAAGCCGGTAGTGTCGGCGGCATGGATGATGTTGCCCTTGTCCACCAGCCGCAGGCCGGTGCGCCCGTCGATGGGCGAGACGATGGCGGTATAGCTTAACTGGGTCTTGGCGCTGTCGATGGCGGCCACATCGGACTTCACCGCCGCTTCCAGCTGCTTGACGGTGGCCCGCTGGGCATCGACGCTTTGTTGGGTGACGCGGTTGCCCAGGACGATATAGCGTTGCAGGTCCAGTTTGCCTTCTTCCAGCTGGGCGACATCCTTGTCGCGCTGGGCCTGGGCCTGCTCCAGGGCGGCCTGATAGGTGCGGGGATCGATCTGGGCCAGCAGGTCGCCGGTCTTGACGTCCTGGCCCTCTTTGAAGCCGACGGTGATCAGCTCGCCATCGATGCGGGAATGGATGGTGACGGCGTTGAAGGCCTGGACCGTGCCCAGACCATCCAGATAGATGGGGATATCCTTGCGCACCACTTGGGCGACCTGCACTGGGATCGGGCGCTTGCCACCGGGACCGCCGGGGCCTCCGGGCGGGGTGCCGGCGGGGCTGAGAAGCCTCCAGGCGATAAGGCCGGCCAAACTTAAGCCAGCGATGCACAGGCCCACCAGACCGGGCCGTTGCCGCAAGAGGGAGACACTCACCATGTTAAAAGCCTATAATTCTATGGATTGGTAGTTTTTTCGAACCGTACTGTAGTCTAGCACAAAGGGGTAGCATCCTGATTACGCTTTGACTGTCAAAAAGTTACGAAAAATTTCAGTCCCAGCCCCAGTGGCTGTCGATCTGCAAGGCCCTGATTGAGAGGGCAAGATGAGGCAGGAGAAGCCTGGAGGTTATCACAACGGCCAAGACGTACGAAGGCGGCGCGGCACCTGTAGAGATACCGCGCCGCCTTCGTTGAGCAAATCGTTACTTGGCCTTGTTGAGGATGTTGGCGGCTTCCATGGCGTCGGCCTTGGCGACGGTTATGTCGGTGGCGGCCAGCCCTTCTTTGGCCTTGGCGGCGGCGGCGTTCAGGGCCATGGCCTTGTCGGGAGCATCCTTCAAAGCTCCGTCACCGGCATCTTTGCAGGGGTTGCCCGCCGCGGCGTCGAAATCCATGCCGCCGGGGCCATTGATACAGTTCAGCACATGATGGAGATGCATCTGCACCATATGGGCGTCGCCAGCGGCGCCGGCCATTTCCGCATGGGTGGCGGCGGTGGAGATTTCCTTGGCGGCGTCTCCGGCCAAAGCGGGACCGGACATTACCGCCAGGGTCAGAACCAGAAAGGATAGCTTTCTCATTTGTGAACCTCCCATCGTGACGATCACGATAAAAGGGAAGGTGGGAATGCTGCCTGGGATTTAAAGGTGGGCTATTCCGGCTAGCAATGTGGCGGCGATGATCAGCACCGAACCGCTGATGCGGTTGATCCAGATGGTGCGGCCAGACCGGCGCAGCCAGGGCACCAGACGCCCGGCCAGCGAGGCCGAGGTCATGATCATGCTGAATTCCAGCACCGTGATGGTGGCGATCTCGTCGCCGACCTGGGGCAGCAAAGGCCGGGCCTGATCGACGAACTGAGGCAGCACGGCGGTGAAGACGACGATGGCCTTGGGGTTGGAGAGCGACACTGCCAGACCTTGGAACAGGCGCTGGCTGATGCTGCTGCCCTGGGGTTCACCGTCTTCGCTGCCTTCAAGCTCCATGGCCGGAGCCCTTAGGGCCCGGTAGCCCAGCCAGGCCATATAGGCCGAACCGGCCCAGCGCACGGCCTCGAAAGCCTGGGGCGAGGCGGCCAGAACGGCTCCCACTCCGGCGGCGGAAACGCCGATCCAGACCCACAGCCCGGCGATCAAGCCGATGGCCGTGGCCATGGTCCGCTTCGGCCCGAACAGCATGCCATGAGACGCCGCCAGCAGCATGTTAGGGCCGGGGGTATAGGACAGGACCAGGAACAAAAGGGCGAAGGCCGCCCAGGTCTGAAAGCTCATGATGAAATTTACAGTAAGCAGTGGGATTTGGCTTCGGTGGGCGGCGGCAGCTCGGTCTCGCCCAAAGCCGCCCGCAGGTCGCGTTCGATGGTGCGGCAGATGGAGGTCAGGGGCAGATCGTTGGGGGCGATGCCGAAGGGTTCCTCGATCTCGTCGCCCAGGGCATCCAGGCCGAAGAAGGTATAGGAAACAATGGCCACCACAAAGGGGGTCATGAAGCCGATGCTGTCCACCAGCCCAAAGGGCAGGGCGAAGCAATAGAGATAGGCCGTGCGATGCAGCAGCAGGGCGTAGGAAAAGGGCAGCGGGGTGTATTTGATGCGCTCGCAGCCGGCCTGGATGCCGGCCAGGGCCAGCACCCGGCGCTCCGTCTCGGTCAGCATCATGGGGTCGGCTTTGCCCATCTGGCGGGCCAGCTCGGCCGAGGCTTGGCGCAGCAAGGCGTCGGGGCGGTTATGGGAGGCTTTGGCCGCGGCGGCATCCTCTTCCCCCAGCAGCGGCGCGATCTCCTCCATGGGGTCGGTGTCGCGCAGATGGTGGCGCAGGGCGTGGGTGAAGGCCACCAGCCGCAGCACGGCCCGGCGCTTGTCCGCCTCGTCCATGGGCAGATAGCAGACCATCTGGCGGGCCAGGGAGCGGGTGTCGATCACCAACTCGCCCCACAGCTTGCGGCCTTCCCAGAAGCGGTCATAGCTGGCGCTGTTGCGAAAGCCCAGAAAGATGGCCAGGGCCAGTCCGATCAGGCTGAAGGGAATGGGCGTCAGGGTGACCTTCTGGGAGAATAGCACCCCATGGGCCCAGGTCACGGCCACGGCGATGCCGATGGTGGCGGCCATGGGACGCAGAATCCGGGGCACGATGGAGCCGGTCAGGGTGAAGAACAGAAAAAGGCCGTGGGGACGGCTGCGGATGATCATGATGATGCTGTCAGCTTGCAAATGACGGGGGCTTGTTTATCAGCCCCGGTCAGAGGGTTCGGCCATGACGATGCGCAAGGCTCTTTGCAGCCCGTCGGGTGTGACGGGTTTGTGCAACATCAGCAGGCCGCTTTGCAAGGCCTCCGTCATGCGCTCGGGCGCGGTGTCGCCGGTCAGCAGGATGGCCGGGACGACGTGGCCCAGGCGAAGGGTGATCATGTCCAGGGCCTGGATGCCGGTCATGTTCTGGCGCAGGCGATAGTCGGATATGGCCAGATTGGGCCGATCCTCGGGACGCAGGCTTTCGATGATTTCCTCGGGTCCAGTGCCCGAGATGACCCGCCAGCCCCAATGTTCCAGCAGCATGACCAGACCATCCAGCACCGCCTGATCGTCCTCGATGATCAGGACCAGACCGCTTTGGCCGGGAATGGTGTTCTCCGCCGGGATACTGCTCTTGGGCCTTGCTCCCAGGGGAATCCACAAGGTGAAACTGGTGCCCTTGCCGGGGGTGCTGTTCATCTCAAGGCGCAGGGACAAAAGCTCGGTCAGGCGGCGCACGATGGCGAGCCCTAAGCCCAGGCCCTTGTTGCGGTCGCGTTCGGGGTTGTTCAACTGGTGGAATTCGTCGAAGACCTGTTCGTGCTGATCCTGAGGAATGCCGATGCCGGTGTCGCGCAGCTCGATGCGGGCCGTGCCGTCCTGCTGGCGGCAGTCGATGGCGATGCCGCCCTGGTCGGTATATTTGATGGCATTGTCCAGAAGGTTGCGCAAAATGCGCTCCAGCAGCGCCGGGTCGGTCTTCAGCCACAGCTCGGGCGAGGCCACTCCCAGGCTCAAGCCCTTGCGGGCCGTGGTCAGGCTGTATTCCTCGGACAGGGAGGTCAGCAGCGGGCGCAGCTCGAAGCTGACCGGTTGGGGCTCGATCACTCCGGCATCCAGGCGCGAGATGTCCAAAAGACCGTCCAGCAGGCCCTTCAGCGCCTGCACCGCATTGCCCAGATTGCGCACCACCGTGCGCGGGCGGTCTTCCAGGCTGAAGGTTTCCAGCAAGGCGGTGAACAGCATCAGGGACTGCACCGGCTGGCGTAGGTCGTGGCTGGCCGAGGCCAGGAAGCGGCTCTTGGCGACATTGGCCTGATTGGCCCGGGTGATGGCCTGTTGCAGCAGTTCCTGACCCTGGCGGATCTCGGACAGATCGGCATAGGCCCGGCTGGGACTGTAGAGCCCGGAAAAGCTGCCGTTGGTCAGGAAGGCCTGGGCCAGACCGCAGCCCAGCAGCACGAAGCCGGCCAAGGAGATCATGTGGGAGAACCACCACATATGATTCCAGGGCAAGGCCAGGATGAAGCCGAAGGAAGATTGCGCCATCCAGGCCAGGGCGATGGCGTGATACCACAGCATGGGGCCTTGGACCTTGCGCAGGGGCAGGGCCAGCAGCACGCCGAGCGACAGAATACCGGCCGCGCCCTCGCCGGTTATACGGACGGTGGAGACGGGCAGGGGCTGGGTGACGGCGAGCCACAGGGTGATCAGCAGAAACAGCACTTCGATCACGATGGTCGGCAGCCATTGCCCCGGCAGCTTGCGGATTTCTTCCGGCTCGGGCGGGTGGCCATAGCCTAAAACCCCCAGAAAAATGCAGACGGTCATGATCAGCCGCGCCGTCGGGCCGGGCAGCAGGAACAGGGCCGGCAGGCTTTCCGCCAGTGGGGTGAACAGGCCGTGCAGACTGTAGGCCATGGAAAAGCCCAAAAACCCCAGGGCCAGATAGCGGGTCAGCCGCTCGCCGCCCTCCAGATAGCAGCGATAGGCGATATAGGACAGGGTCGAGCTGACCAGAACCACCGCGCCGATGCCCCAGATGTGATAGCCGTGATCCAGGTATTTGGGGGCGTCGGGTTGGAAAATGCGCAGATAGGCGATGCCGGCCAAAGGCAGCAGGGCCAGCAACAGGCTGGTGCCGTAAAGATAGATCGATGCGACTTTGCGCAAAGCCGGCGCAGGCATGCCCAGGAGCTTTCATCAGCGGACGTTGCTGCAATCTTCGGGCAAGTGGGGCCAATGCGCAACTCCCCCTTAGAATCCGCGCAATGAAATTATCTTGCCAAAGATCAAGGGGAGGCCCATATACGGGACACCGAAATTTTATTTTGGGTCCGCCCGCCATCCATCTCCATCGGTGCCGGTTTTGCTTTCCTTTACATGCTGGCCTTGCCAGCGGTGGCAAACCGGGAGAAAGGATGTTAAGACCGCACCGAGACCATTGATCGCGTCTCCCCCATGCGACGGTCCATCCCCAGTGCCCCAGGAAAACCCTAGGCCTGTTGGGGAATGCGGCGTTTGTCTCGTGGTTTACGAATTGGGGACATGGGGCGCGACGAATGCCGTGGCGGTCAAACATCTAGGGGTCCCGCGCTTCGTCTGGCGCCGCCCCGCATGGAGAGCAAGAAGACATTGGCTAAAGAAGATCTGATCGAATTCGACGGCGTGGTGAGCGAAGTGCTGCCCGACGCCCGTTTCCGCGTCACCCTGGAAGGCGGCCATGAAGTGCTGGCCTACACCTCGGGGCGTATGAAGAAAAACCGCATCCGCGTGCTGGCTGGCGACCGCGTCACTGTTGAAATGACGCCCTACGACCTGACCAAGGCCCGCATCAACTTCCGTCACAAAGACGAACGGTCGGCTCCGCCCGCCGGTGGCAATCGTCCGCCGCCGCGCCGTCCCCGCTGATCTGACTTTTTAGAAAGACCGTATGACAAATTTCTCCGAACTCGGTTTGGCCGAGCCGATCTGCAAAGCCGTGGCGACTGAGGGTTATACCCAGCCCACGCCGATCCAGGCTCAAGCCATTCCGCTGATCTTGTCCGGACGTGACCTGCTGGGCATCGCCCAGACCGGCACCGGCAAGACCGCGGCCTTCGCTCTGCCTGTGCTGCAGCGTCTGGCCGCCAACAATATCCGTCCCCAGGCCCGGAGCGTCCGCGCCCTGGTGCTGACTCCCACTCGCGAATTGGCCGTGCAGGTCAGCGATTGCTTCGCCACCTATGGCCGCAATCT
>Ga0302157_10007895_pt1 | contig 10601 bp, 6 predicted proteins | sample I_Bog_N3_3_FD_193502 | JGI IMG/M metagenome (GOLD analysis project Ga0302157, IMG submission 193502) | Peat permafrost microbial communities from Stordalen Mire near Abisko, Sweden - I_Bog_N3_3 | ecosystem: Environmental > Terrestrial > Soil > Wetlands > Peat | place: Sweden: Abisko, Stordalen...
GAAACGATCCTGGCGCGCGGCCGACTGGCGGCGCCACCAGCGGCCGAACAGGCGTTGCGTCCATGACGGTGACGGGGTCGAGCCGGACTCGTGGGCGGGTTGCATCCGGGCATTATCGAGTTGGCGGCGGCGTCTTTTGGCTCGGCAGCGTGAGATAACCGAGTCCGCTGGTTACCCAATAATTCATAATGTGAAATGGCCTGCCGCCATTTGAAATCACCGAGGAGTTGTGCGAAACTCCGCCCGTTTGCGATTGAGACCACACGCTCTACAAGATCAGGAGACAAGGCATGTCCGCGATTCCCCAATCCTTTCCGGGCGCCGCCGCCAATGACGGCGATGCGCAGGAAACCCGCGAATGGACCGACGCGCTGTCGGCTGTCATCGCCGTCGAGGGCCGCGAGCGCGGCCACTTCCTGATCGAGCAACTGCTGGATCATGCGCGCCAGCAGGGCATCGACCTGCCGTTCTCGGCCAACACGGCCTACGTCAACACCATCGCCCCGGCCGACGAGGCGCAGTTCCCCGGCAACATCGACATCGAGGAGCGCCTGCGCGCCTACATGCGCTGGAACGCGATGGCGATGGTGGTCAAGGCCAACCGCCTGCATCCGGCCGACGGCGGCGACCTGGGCGGCCACCTGTCCTCGTTCGCCTCGCTGGCAACGATGCTGGGCTGCGGCTTCAACCACTTCTGGCACGGCGCCGACGGCGAGCATGGCGGCGACCTGCTCTACATCCAGGGCCACTCGTCGCCCGGCATCTACGCCCGCGCCTTCCTCGAAGGCCGCATCACCGAGGAGCAACTGCTGAACTTCCGCCAGGAAGTGGACGGCAAGGGCCTGTCCAGCTACCCGCATCCGAAGCTGATGCCCAACTTCTGGCAGTTCCCCACGGTGTCGATGGGCCTGGGCCCGTTGATGGCCATCTACCAGGCGCGCTTCCTGAAGTACCTGCACGCGCGCGGGATCGCCGACACCAGCAAGCGCAAGGTGTGGGTGTTCTGCGGCGACGGCGAGATGGACGAGCCGGAATCGCTGGGCGCCATCGGCCTGGCCGCGCGCGAGAAGCTCGACAACCTGATCTTCGTCGTCAACTGCAACCTGCAGCGCCTGGACGGCCCGGTGCGCGGCAACGGCAAGATCGTGCAGGAGCTCGAAAGCGAGTTCCGCGGCGCCGGCTGGAACGTGATCAAGTTGCTGTGGGGCAGCTACTGGGATCCGCTGCTCGCCCGCGACAAGGACGGCGCGCTCAAGAAGATCATGATGGACACCGTCGACGGCGACTACCAGGCCTTCAAGTCCAACGACGGCGCGTTCGTGCGCAAGAACTTCTTCGGGCGCGATCCGGCCACGCTGGAGATGGTCGCCAAGATGAGCGACGACGACATCTGGCGCCTGCAACGCGGCGGCCACGACCCGCAGAAGGTGTACGCCGCCTACGACAAGGCCGTGAAGACCGTCGGCCAGCCCACCGTGCTGCTGATCAAGACCGTCAAGGGCTACGGCATGGGCAAGAGCGGCGAGGCGAAGAACACCGCGCACCAGACCAAGAAGCTGACCGACGAGGACATCAAGACGTTCCGCGACCGCTTCGACATCCCGATCCCGGACGACAAGCTCGCCGACATCCCGTTCTTCAAGCCCGAGGAACACACGCCGGAGATGAAGTACCTGCACGCGCGCCGCAAGGCGCTCGACGGCTACCTGCCGCAGCGTCGCGTCAAGGCCGAGGAGCATCTCCCGGTGCCCGACCTGTCCGCGTTCCAGGCCGTGCTCGATCCGACGGTCGAAGGCCGCGAGATCTCCACCACGCAGGCCTACGTCCGTTTCCTGACGACGTTGCTGCGCGACAAGGTTCTGGGCCCGCGCGTGGTGCCCATCCTCGTCGACGAGGCGCGCACCTTCGGCATGGAAGGCCTGTTCCGCCAGATCGGCATCTACAACCCCGCAGGCCAGAACTACACCCCGGTCGACAAGGACCAGGTGATGTACTACCGCGAGGCCAAGGACGGCCAGATCCTGCAGGAAGGCATCAACGAGCCGGGCGGGATGTCCAGCTGGATCGCCGCGGCGACGTCGTACTCGACGAACAACCGCGTGATGATCCCGTTCTACGTCTACTACTCGATGTTCGGTTTCCAGCGCATCGGCGACCTGGCCTGGGCGGCGGGCGACATGCAGGCGCGCGGCTTCCTGCTGGGCGGCACGTCGGGGCGCACCACGCTCAACGGCGAAGGCCTGCAGCACGAGGACGGCCATAGCCACGTGCTCGCCGGCACGATCCCGAACTGCGTCAGCTACGACCCCACGTTCGCGCACGAAGTGGCGGTGATCATGCAGCACGGCCTCAAGCGCATGGTGGAGCGCCAGGAGAACGTGTACTTCTACATCACGCTGCTCAACGAGAACTACCCGATGCCGGGCCTGAGCGCCGGCACCGAAGAGCAGATCATCAAGGGCATGTACCTCCTGCAGCCGGCCGCGGCCGCTTCGAAGCAGAGCGTGAACCTGCTCGGCTCCGGCACGATCCTGCGCGAGTCCATGGCAGCCAGGGAGCTGCTGGAAGCGGAGTGGGGCGTCGGCGCCAACGTGTGGAGCTGCCCGAGCTTCAACGAGCTGGCGCGCGACGGCCAGGCCGCGGAGCGCTGGAACCTGCTGCATCCCACGGATGCGCCGAAGGTGTCGTTCGTCGAGCAGCAACTGGGTGCACACGATGGCCCGGTGGTGGCGTCGACCGACTACATCAAGAGCTACGCCGAGCAGATCCGCGCCTTCATCCCGCGCGGCCGCGCCTACAAGGTGCTGGGCACCGACGGCTACGGCCGCAGCGACTTCCGCAGCAAGCTGCGCGAGCACTTCGAGATCAACCGCCACTACATCGTCGTCGCGGCGCTGAAGGCGCTGGCCGACGAAGGCAAGCTGCCGCTGTCCAAGGTGGCCGAAGCCATCAAGAAGTACGGCATCGACGCTGACAAGACCAACCCCCTGAACGCATAAGAACACCTCACGGAGACGACACATGGCTTTGGTTGAAGTGAAGGTGCCGGACATCGGCGACTTCAAGGACGTCCAGATCATCGAACTGCTGGTCAAGCCCGGCGACGCCGTACGCGCCGAGCAGAGCCTGGTGACGGTCGAGAGCGACAAGGCGTCCATGGAGATCCCGTCCTCGCATGCGGGCGTGGTCAAGGAGCTGAAGGTGGCTCTTGGCGACAAGATCAACGAGGGCACGCTGCTGCTGATGCTGGAGACCGGCGCCGCCGCGGCGCCCGCTCCTGCACCGGCTGCCGCCGCCACGCCTGCCGTCGCGCCCGCGGCCCCCGCCGCCGCGACGGCGCAAGGTGCCACGCCGCCCGCGCCCGACAAGGCCGCCGCTGCAGCCGCCGGTTCGCCGGTGCCCGCAGCGGGTGGCGCGGTCGACATCGCGGTCCCCGACATCGGCGACTTCGCCGACGTCGGTGTCATCGAGCTGCTGGTCAAGGTGGGCGACACCGTCGCCGCCGAGCAGAGCCTGATCACCGTCGAGAGCGACAAGGCGTCGATGGAGATCCCGTCGTCGCATGCCGGCGTGATCAAGGCGTTGAAGGTCGCCATTGGCGATCGCGTCTCGAAGGGCTCGATCATCGCCTCGATCGAGGCGGCCGGTGGCGCCGCTGCGCCTGCTTCGACCGCCGCGGCACCGGCCCCTGCGCCGGCCGCGGCGTCCGTACCGGCGGCTGCACCTGCGCCGTCGGAGAAGGCCGTGCCGACGGCCGCGCTGCCGCCGCACGAGCCCAACGCGGCGCCGCTGAACCTGCCGCACGCCTCGCCGACGATCCGTCGCACGGCGCGCGAGCTGGGCGTGCCGCTGGAGGAACTGAAGGGCAGCGGCCCGCACGGCCGCATCACGCAGGCGGATCTCGAAGGCTTCGTCAAGGCGGTGATGGCGGGCAGCACGCAGACCAAGGCGCAGGCCGCGAAGGCCCCCGCCGCCGCCGCAACCGGTGGTTCGCTGCCGGGCCTGCTGCCGTGGCCGGTGGTGGACTTCGCCAAGTTCGGCGCCGTCGAACGCCGCGACCTGTCGCGCATCAAGAAGATCTCCGGCGCGAACCTGCATCGCAACTGGGTCATGATCCCGCACGTCACGAACCACGATGACGCCGACATCACGGAGCTCGAGGCGTTTCGCGTGACGCTGAACAAGGAATACGAGAAGGCCGGCGTCAAGGTCACCATGCTCGCGTTCCTGATCAAGGCCTGCGTCTCCGCGCTGAAGAAGTTCCCCGACTTCAACGCCTCGCTGGACGGCGACGCGCTGGTGCTGAAGAAGTACTTCCACATCGGCTTCGCGGCCGATACGCCCAACGGGCTGATGGTGCCGGTGATCCGCGACGCCGACCAGAAGGGCATCGTCCAGATCGCCAAGGAAATGAACGAGCTCGCGGCCAAGGCGCGCGATGGCAAGCTGGGCCCGGCCGACATGACCGGCGGCTGCTTCTCGATCAGCTCGCTTGGCGGCATCGGCGGCACGTACTTCACGCCCATCATCAATGCGCCGGAAGTCGCCATCCTGGGCGTCTGCAAGAGCGCGACGAAGCCCGTGTGGGACGGCAAGGCCTTCGTGCCGCGCCTGATCCTGCCGCTGTCGCTGTCGTGGGATCACCGCGTGATCGACGGCGCGTCCGCCGCGCGCTTCAACACGTACCTCGGTCAAGTGCTGGCGGACTTCCGTCGCGTGATGCTTTGATCGCAGCGCAGAACCAAAAGGACTGAAGAGACATGGCCGTGATCGAAGTCAAGGTTCCCGACATCGGGGACTTCAAGGATGTGGGCGTCATCGAGCTGCTGGTCAAGCCGGGCGACACCGTCGTCGCGGAGCAGAGCCTGCTGACCGTCGAGAGCGACAAGGCGTCGATGGAGATTCCGTCGCCCGGGCCGGGCGTGGTCAAGGAACTGCGCGTCAAGGTGGGCGACGTCGTCAACATGGGCTCGGTGATCATGACGATGGAGGCGGCCGATGGCGTCGCCGCCACGCCTGCGCCGGCACCCGTGCCGACCGCTGCGCCCACGTCCGCGAGCGCGTCCCCCGCACCGGCGCCCGCGCACGCGGGCCCGGCCCCCGTCGCATCCACGTATTCCGGCGGCGCCGACCTCGAATGCGACCTGCTCGTGCTCGGCGGCGGCCCCGGCGGGTACTCGGCCGCGTTCCGCGCCGCCGATCTGGGCATGAAGGTGGTGCTGGTCGAGCGCTACACCACGCTCGGCGGCGTCTGCCTGAACGTGGGTTGCATCCCGTCGAAGGCGCTGCTGCACGTGGCCATGGTGATGGACGAGGTGAAGCACTTCGCCGACCTGGGCGTGTCGTACGGCGAACCGCAACTGGATATTTCCAAGCTGCGCACGCACAAGGGCAAGGTGGTGGGCAAGCTCACCGGCGGCCTGGGCGCGATGGCCAAGATGCGCAAGGTCACCGTCGTGCGCGGCTACGGCAACTTCGTCGACCCGTTCCACGTCAAGGTGGACGAGACCGCCGGCGAAGGCCAGCAGACCACGGGCAACTCGAAGACGATCAAGTTCAAGCAGGCCGTCATCGCCGCCGGATCGCAGGCCGTGCACCTGCCGTTCTTCCCGAACGACCCGCGCATCGTCGACTCCACCGGCGCGCTGGAACTGCGCAGCAGCCCCGGGCGGATGCTGATCGTCGGCGGCGGCATCATCGGCCTCGAGATGGGCACCGTGTACTCCACGCTCGGTGCGCGCCTGGATGTCGTCGAGATGCTGGACGGCCTGATGCAGGGCGCCGACCGCGACCTGGTCAAGGTCTGGCAGAAGATGAACGCCAAGCGCTTCGACAACATCATGCTGAAGACGAAGACGGTGGGCGCCGTCGCTACCGCCGACGGCATCCTGGTGAAGTTCGAGGGCGAGGCCGGTGCCAGCGAGCAGATGTACGACCTGGTGCTGCAGGCCGTGGGCCGCACGCCCAACGGCAAGAAGATCGGCGCCGACAAGGCGGGCGTGATCGTCGGCGACCGCGGCTTCATCCCGGTCGACGTGCAGATGCGCACCAACGTGGCGCACATCTTCGCGATCGGCGACATCGTCGGCCAGCCCATGCTGGCCCACAAGGCGGTGCACGAGGGCCACGTGGCGGCCGAAGTGGCGTCAGGCGACGTGCATGCGCGTTTCGACGCGCGCGTGATCCCGAGCGTGGCCTACACCGACCCGGAAGTGGCATGGGTCGGCCTCACGGAGGACCAGGCCAAGGCGCAGGGCATCGCCGTGAAGAAGGGCCTGTTCCCATGGACGGCCTCCGGCCGCGCCATCGCCAACGGCCGCGACGAAGGCCAGACCAAGCTGTTGTTCGACGAGAAGACGCACCAGATCGTGGGCGGCGGCATCGTCGGCATGAACGCCGGCGACATGATCGGCGAGATCGCGCTGGCCATCGAGATGGGCGCCGACGCGGTGGACATCGGCCGCACGATCCACCCGCACCCGACGCTGGGCGAGTCGATCGGCTTGGCGGCCGAGGTGGCGCATGGCAGCTGCACGGACCTGCCACCGCCGCGCAAGTAGCGAGGTTCAAGCAAACGTTACCGCACAAAATGAAAAAAAGGCGCCGATCTCGGCGCCTTTGCTTTTGGGGCGGCGGTGCCTCAGTTGCTCGGCCTGGGCGGCAGCGTGGCCGGGCCCGCGGCCGTCGCCGGCATCGTTTCGGGCTGGACGCCCGGGATCACGGTGACCGTTTCCTTCAGGTCGCCACCAGCGGCCACGCTGCCGGAGGTGGTGGTGTCCATGCCGGCTGCCCGCGCCAGGCAGGCCTTCTTGTCGACGCCCGACAGCGGCACGCAGCGCTGACGCTCGTCGGCGGCGAGTTGCGCGGAGTTGACCGTCTTCAGCTCATGCTCCCGCGACGCCTGCAGCGCGGCGCCGGCTTCCTTCAGGCAGGTCTTCTGGCTCTCGGCGGTCTTGCCAGCCATGCAGTCGGCCCGGTCCTGCTGGTAGCGCGTCTCGGCGGCAGTCGGCGCCGCGGCATTGGCGGAAATGGCCCCGACGGAGAACGTCGACAGCACCGCAGCCACCGTGATCGCGATGGCCAGCAGCTCGGGGGTCTTGTTGAAGTTCATGTCGGGTTCCTCGTTGGATACCCCTGGAAGGCATTCGGTGTGCCCGGCGTCGATTCATGCTCGACGAACGGCGCCTTATCGCACCGTGCCCTCGGCCACGATCTTCCATTTCGCCGCGTCGCGCTCCCAGTACTGGCGCAGCATCGTCTCGCGCTTCGTGCGCGTGCCCCGCTCCTGGAAGGTGACGACCATGGTCTCCTTCTCGTCGGACCACGTCATCACGCTGAGGTTGTCGAACGAGATCGGGTCCCGCAGCGGGGCGGCCGGGGGCAGCAGCTTGCGCTTGCCGTGCACCATCACCACGGTGGGTTGCGGCGGTGGCACCGGCGGGGCGGCCGGCGTCTCGGGCGCGACGCCGGGCAGGTAGAACGCCTGCAACGCGTCGCGGTCGTCGCCGGCGCGCACGCTCTGCCAGTGGTTGACGGCATCGAGGATCTCGGCGCGGTGCAACTGGGTCGCGCTGTCGCTGACCCAATGGATCTTCTTCGTGATGATCACCGGCGTGTCGTGCACCGGCACCGTGTTCATCAGCATCACCAGCTCGTCGTTGGCCAGCGTCACGCAGCCGTCGCTGTCCTTGGGCGGGCGCGAGTAGGTGTTGAACGGCACGCCGTGCACGTAGATGCCGGAGCCGGTGCGGCCGTGCAGCTTGTCGAACAGGTTCGGGTAGTTCAGCTGCATCGCGCCGGCGCCGAAGGCCTCGCCCAGCGAGCCCTGGCCGACGCGGTCGGAGACGAAGTAGACGCCCAGCGGCGTGCGCTGGTCGCCTTCGACGGACTTGTCGACACCTTGCTTTCCCACCGACACGTAATGGTCGCTGACGAGCCGCACGCCCTGCGGGCCGTTCTCGAACAGGTACAGGCGCGAGCGCGAGGTGTCGACGGCGATCGCGTGGTGGATCGCCTTCGGCAGCACGATGAACTCGGCGGGCACCTGGTTGGCGGGCGGACGCTCCTGCAGCGCGTGCAGGCGTTGCACGGCCTCGTCGCGCAGGTCGCCCAGCTCGGCGCTGACCGCGGGGCTGGTTCCGGCCGGAGTGTCGAAGCGCGTGGAGTTGCCCATGCGCGCGGACAGCAGGTCGGCGTATACCAATTGCGCCAACCGGAAGCCGGGCACGTCGTGCGTGAGCGAGGCGGCGGCGTCGATCGCGATGTCGGTCTGCTGCTGTCCGATCGCGCGATAGATGTTGATCAGCCGGCTCTCGGGCGAGCCCTTGAACGCGCCGGCGAACGGCGAGCCGGGCGGCAGCGTGCTGGCGCTGGCGGGAAACGTCGGCAGTGCGTGGCCGCTGGGCGGATCGTCGGCGAGCGCAATGGTGGCGCCGACCGCGGCGCGCGCGGCCTGCGGCGTGGCATGCATGGACGGGATGCCGTGCAGCTCGGTGCTGGCGAGCAGACCCGCGCCGGCGACCACGAGAGAACCCATCGCCACCGCGGTGCGCGGCCATCTCGGCCGCCGCGGGGCCTTCCTTGACGCGAGGAGGGCGTCGTCGTCCATCGTCATCCGCCGACGGACTCCTGCTTGATCAGCCACTTGCCGGAAGGCGAACGCTCCAGGCCGAGGGTCTTGTGTCCCGAGGTGGTCAGCGTGTCGGATTCGTAGGTCTGCTTGAAATGCGCCTCGGCCTTGTCGCCGTTGACGCTCACGCGCAGGTCGGAGATCTCGACGGCGATGTGCTTGCGCGGCAGGATGCGCGCCTTGCGGTCTTCTTCCCAGGCCTTGTGCGACTTGCCTGCCGTGGCGTACTCGGGCGTGTAGGCGCCCAGGTAGCCGGGGAGGTCGCGACGGCTCCAGGCCGAGGCCCAGGCGTGCACGGCGGCGTCGACTTCGGTGATGCCGTTGCCGGAGGCGACGGTGGTCGCAGGGGCGGGCGCGGGTGCCGGCGCCGGCTTGGCGACGGCCACCAGGGTCGGCGCAGCGACCCGGGCCGGGGGCGTCAGCGGCGTGGGCTTGGGCGCAGCCACCGGCGCGGGCGCCGGGGTCGGCTTGGCAGCGGCGACCAGGGTCGGACGCGGTGCCGGTGCGGGCGCGGCGGCGGCCACGGCGGTCGGTGCGGCCGCAGGCTGGCCCGGGGTGGCGATCAGCTCGCGCAGCAACACCAGCTTGGGCGGCACGGTGGTGTCGGACTTGTCGAGCTGAAGCGCCTTCGAATACGCCTGGCTCGCCAACTGGGCGTAGACATCGCCCAGGTTCTGGTACGCGGTGGCGTACGCCGGGTTCGTGCGGATCGCCTTCTCGAGCGCGGCGCGCGCCTTGTCGTAGTCTCCTTGCGAACCGTAGAGCACCGCCAGGTTGTTGTACGGCGAAGGCATCTCCGGATGATCCTCGACCAGCTTCTGGAACACCTGCAGTGCCTCGGCCTTGCGGTCGAGCATCGACAGCGTCACGCCGCGGCGGAAGCGCATTGCCGGATCCTTCGGATTCTTCGCCAGCGAATCGTCGATCAGCTTCAAGGCTTGCGTGCTCTGGCCGCTCTTGATCAGGCGCTGGATCTCGAGCGCCTCGGGCGACGGCGCCGCAGCCTGCATGGGAGCGGACGCGGGCTGCGCCAGCGCGACAGCGGACAGGCCGCCGAGACCGGACGCCAACGTGAGCGCGGCGACGGCGCGGGTGAGCGGGTGCAGCGACGTCATCGGGGAGCGGGGAACGCGCATGGTGGCAGTTGTTGGTGTTTTGCTGAAGTTGAGTCGGACGCACGAACGACTGCGCGAGAGTCTAACGAATATAGGGGCGGCCTTTGCCCGGAATTGCATAAAAAAGGGGCGCATTCGCGCCCCTCGATACAGGTGGAAACCCCGCGGGCCGTCAGCGCTTGCTTTCCCCGACGATCTTCCACTCGCTGCCCACGCGATCCCAGACCAGCGTCTTGTGCATCGTGTCCTTGAAGTTGGACGACACATAGGCCTGGTCGAAGCTCGTCTCGACGCGTGTGTCGGTCAGTGCCTGCGTCCGGATGTTGCTCAGCGTGACGGTGATCGTGCCCGGCTTGCCGACGAGGCGGTGACGCTCGGCGATCCAGTTGGCCTTGCTGCCCTTCAGCGGCTGGAAGTCCGGGCCGTAGAAGCTCAGGTACCGGTCGACGTCGTGGCTCATCCACGCGGCGGCCCAATCCTGCAGGCGTTGCACGGCGACGGTGGCCGATTGCGTGGGCGCGACCGGTGTCGGCACGGCGACCGGCGCCACGGCGCTCGGCGTCGGCGCGGAGGCCGCGACAGCCGGGCCCGCGAAGGGACGCAGGCCGGCCGGTGCGCGGGCGGCGGCCAACTGGTCGGCGCGCACGTCGAGCTGGGCAAAGGTGGCGCCGCCGACTTCGATGGCTTCCAGCGGGCAGCGCGAGGACGCGTCGCCATCGATGCCCCAGTTCTGCGCCTCGGGTGCGAGATCCTGCGCTTGCGGGCGTTTCAGGCCCAGGCTGGCCACGAGCGTTCCCATGCCCGCGTAGGTGCGCACGATCGCGGTGGCGAGGTCTTCCTCGGCCAGCACGTAGGAG
>Ga0302157_10007897_pt1 | contig 10599 bp, 8 predicted proteins | sample I_Bog_N3_3_FD_193502 | JGI IMG/M metagenome (GOLD analysis project Ga0302157, IMG submission 193502) | Peat permafrost microbial communities from Stordalen Mire near Abisko, Sweden - I_Bog_N3_3 | ecosystem: Environmental > Terrestrial > Soil > Wetlands > Peat | place: Sweden: Abisko, Stordalen...
GGTCAACGACGAGCAGCTGATGCAGCTGGTGGATCGGATCCGGCTCTCCCTGCCCGAGGAGGTGGTCCGGGCCCAGCAGCTCCTCGACGAGCGCGAGCGCCTGTTTCGCGACAGCCAGGAGCATGCCGAGGGGGTGGTGGAGCGAGCGGAGACCGCGGCACGGGAGCTGAGCGAGCGCGTCGAAGCGCACGTCAGCGAGCTGGCCAGGCGGGCTCAGGAGGACGCGGCCCATCTCGGCGAGCGGGCCGACGCCGAGGCGCGGCGGAAGGTGGAGGAGGCCCGGGCTCTGGCCGAGCAGCTCGTCTCCGACCACGCCGTCCTGCGCGCCGCCCAGGAGCGGGCGACCTCGTTGCTCCAGGAGGCGGGCGACAACGCCGCCAAGATGACCGCCGATGCGGAGGGCTATGCCCGCGAGGCGGACGAGTACGTCCGGTCGGTGATGGCCGATCTCGAGGAGCGGCTGACCACCGCCGCCGACACCGTTCGCAAGGGGCTGACCACGTTGGCCACCCCCGTGGCCCCGCGCAAGAAGCGCCGGGGCGATCCCAGGACCTGACCGCACCGCCCGGGGCGCGCCGCCCGCGCCTCCCAGCGGCCCTGGCCCGGTCGTGTGCCAGCCCGGCGAGAGCAGCAGGTATACTCGCCGCTCAGGTCCTGCGCGGCTGTGGGCTGCGCGCCCTCATTTCCTGTCCGGAGACGTCATGCCCCTCCCCAAACAACATACCTCGCAGCGCCGCCGCGACATGCGGCGGTCGCATCACGCGATCAGCCTTCCGACCCTCAACCCGTGCCCCCAGTGCAAGCAGCCGCGGCTGCCCCACCGGGTCTGCCCCAACTGCGGCCATTACGATCGCCGCGAGGTGATCGCGACCGAGTAGGGGCAGTCGCATGCACCTGCTCCCTCTCGGCGTGGAGCGGTACGGCCTGGCGTCGGCGCTCGTCCCGCACGGTGTGGTCCCTCTGATCGCGATGAGGGCCTTGTGAGCGCGACTTCGCCCCGCGTCGCCCTCTGCTTCCCGGGGCAGGGCAGCCAGGCGGCATCCATGGCCGCCGGCCTCGAGGAGACCGACCTCGGCGGGCGCCTGCTCGCGGCGGCGGCCACCCTGGGGGTCGACCTCGGCCCCGCCTTTGGTGGGGATGAGCAGCTGATCCGTCCCACCGAGGTGGCCCAGCCCGCCCTCGTCTTCACCGAGGTGGTGCTGGCCGCCGCCCTGCCCAGAGACCTCTCCGTGGTCGCCGTCGCCGGGCATTCCATCGGGGAGCTCGCCGCCTACGCCGTCGCGGGCGCCCTCCTGCCGGAGGCGGCGCTCCGCCTCGCCGTCCTGCGCGGCCGCCTGATGGCGGCGATGCGCGACGGGACCATGGCGGCCGTGCTCGGGCTGGACGCCGCCACCGTGACCCGGCTGTGCGCGGAGGCCGAGGGGATGGTGGTGGTCGCCAATCTCAACGGGCCCGGCCAGGTGGTGGTGAGCGGCGAGGTCGACGCCGTCTCCGCGTTCTCCGCCACGGCCCGTGCGGCCGGCGCGCGCAGGGTGCTGCCGCTCAAGGTGAGCGGGGCGTTCCACTCACCGCTCATGGCCGGTGCGGCATCGGAGTTCGTTCGCGTGCTCGACGCTGTCGATCTGCGGGCGCCCTCGGTGCCGGTCGTCACCAACGTCGACGCCGCCGCGGTGTCGGATGCCGCCGGGTTGCGCGAGCGGCTGGGGCGGCAGATGGTCTCGGCGGTGCACTGGGCCGAATCCGTGGAGCGGCTGGTGGCGCTCGGTGCCGAGGTGCTGGTGGAGGTGGGCCCTGGAGAGGTGCTCACCGGCCTCGCACGGCGGATCGCCCCCGGCGCCCGGGCCCTGAGCGTGGCCAGCTTGAGCGCGGCCGCCGGGCTCTCGGAGCGCTTGGCGGCGGACCCTCCCCGATGAGCCGATCGTCGAGTACCCTACCGTTCATGTTCGAGATGCCCTCCATTCCCGCCCCCGGGCGCCTGGCCGCGAGCCGTGTTTGAGGCCGCCCTCAAGGGCCAGGTCGCCCTCGTCACCGGGGGCTCGCGAGGCATCGGGCGCGCCACCGTCCTGGCCCTCGCCCAGGCCGGCGCCGACGTGGTCCTCAGCTACTCGAGCCAGGCCGACGCCCGCGCCGGCCATCCCGGCATCGCGGATGCCACCGCGGACGAGGCACGCGCGCTCGGGGTGAGAGCTCTCACCCTCGAGGCCGACGTCGCCGACCCGGCCTCGGCGCAGGTGATGATCGACTCCACCGTGGAGGGCCTGGGGCGACTTGACGTCGTGGTCAACAACGCCGGGATCGCCCGCGACAATCTCGCCATCCGGATGACCAACGCCGAGTGGGATCTGGTGATCGCCATCGACCTCTCGGCGGCCTTCCACGTCTGCCGCGCCGCGCTCAAGCCGATGCTCCGGCAGCGTTCCGGCCGCCTGATCAACGTCAGCAGCATCGCGGGCATCATGGGCAACCCGGGCCAGGCCAACTACTCGGCTGCCAAGGCCGGGCTCATCGGGCTGACCAAGACCCTCGCCCGCGAGGTGGGCTCCCGGGGGATCACGGTCAACGCGGTGGCCCCGGGCTTCATCGAGACCGACATGACCGCGGCCCTCGGCGACAAGGTGCTCAACTCGGCGCTCGGTGCCATCCCGCTCGGAAGGGCGGGGAAGGCCGAAGATGTGGCTGCGGCGATCCGTTTTCTCGCCCTACCCGAGGCCGGCTATATCACCGGCTGCGTCCTGCAGATCGACGGTGGCATGGGGGCATGACGGTCAGGGGACGCCGTTCCCCGGCTCGAATCAGAGGAGATCGTGCCCGATAACCCAGCGGATCACGCCGGAACTTCCGAATCGCCAGCACCGCGCCGCCGGCGGCGTTCGGCCGGCCCCGCCAAACCTCCGGAAACGACTGCCGTGGCTCCGGGACCAGCGCCGCTACCCGACCCCGTCGGTGTGCCCATGGGACCGTCCCTGCCCGCACCGCACGCAGCTCCCACCGGATTCGTCGATGGGGCGTCGGGACGTTACGCGTTCCGCCCGCCCGAATCTCCGAGGGATGCCGCGAGCGGCGCCGAGGATTCCACCGCCGAGGATTCCACCTCATCGTTTCATGCGATGGAGCCCCCGCCACGCGGTATTGTTTCCCCCCTAACCGAAACCGCCCACGCTGACAACAATGAAGGACTGACGACTGATGCCAGACGTGACGTTCGACCGGTTCAAGACGATAGTCGCCGAGCAACTCGGCGTGGAGCCGGACCAGGTGACGCCGGAGGCGTCCTTCGTCGAGGATCTCAACGCGGACTCGCTGGACCTCGTGGAGCTGATCATGGCCTTCGAGGAGGAGTACCAGTTGGAGATCAGCGACGAGGACGCGGAGAGGATCGGGACGGTGGGTCAGGCCTGGGACTACATCAAGGAGAAGAGCGGGGCGGAGAGCTAGAGGCTCCCGTTCCCGAGCTCTCCTCGGGCACCGGCGGCGGGGCTGACCCGAGGCCGGTGGAGGTTGGCGCCCCCGCCCCCGGCACCCCTGTGGATGCCGGCGGGGCGGGGGCGGCAGCCCAGTCGCCCTCCGCCACCGAGCCCGGGCTCCAGCGGCGGCACCGCTCCCGCTCCCGCAGGCCGTCGGGTACCGCGAAGGCGGCGGCCACCACGCCGCTGGATGTCGCCACGGGGCCGGCGGGGCCGCCCGCCGACATTCCGGCGCTGATCGAGGCGGCCGCCACCCACGAGCTCCCGCCGGTGCCTCCCGCGCCGCCGCTTCGTCCGGCGTACGCGGACGCCTCGCCTGCCACCTCTGCCCAGCCCGTCGAGCCACCCGCTCGCCCCGCGGAGCTGCCGCTCTCCGCGCCCCAGCTCGCGCAGCCCTCCGGTCCGCTGCCGGAGCTCACCTCCCGCGTGGCGCTGTCCGCCGAGGAGCAAAAGGGTCTCGACGACCTGGCGGCTCGCCTGCAGATCAACTTCCGGCGGGCGTCCCTGCTCCGTGAGGCGATGACCCACGCCTCCTGGAACAACGAGCGCGGCGAGCCGAGCGGTCCCGGCTACGACAACGAGCGGCTCGAGTATCTGGGCGACGCGGTCCTCGAGCTGGTCGTCGGCGAGTATCTCTTCCGACGGTTCCCCGGGTACGACGAGGGCCAGCTGACCCAGCTCCGGGCGGCCCTGGTCAACACCATTTCGCTCGCCAAGCTGGCCGAACGGCTGGGACTCGGCGATGCCCTGCTGCTCGGCAAGGGGGCGGCCAAGACGGGCGCGCGTCTTCTCCCCTCGCTGCAGGCCAACTGCTTCGAGGCGATGATCGGGGCGATCTTCCTCGACCAGGGGTACCGGGTCGCGACCCGCGTCTTTCTCCAGTGCATCGGCGACCTCTCCGAATGGAGTGACGAGAACCACAAGGGCCGGCTCCAGGAGGCGGCTCAGCTGCGCCTCGGCGCCACCCCCTCGTACCGGGTCACCGCCATCGGCGGGCCCGGCCACCACCGTGAATACCGCGCCGAAGCGGTGGTGGCGGGCAAGGTGCTCGCCGAGGGGCGGGGCAGCACCAAGCAGGCGGCCGAGCAGGCGGCCGCCCGTGTCGCGGTGGAGGGGCTGACGGCCCCCGCGGCCGTGCGCTCCGCCGCGCCCGCTCGCGTCCGGCGCCCGGCGCCGCTCGCCGAACCGGCCAGGGTTCGTCGCCGGGTCGCCGAGGTCGCCGCCGACCGCCGTGCCGCCTCCCGGCCGCCGGCTGCCCCGGTGGCCGTGGCCCCCACGGAGCCGCCGCGAGCGCGCGGCCTGCTGGGCGCGCTCCGGGCCGCGGCCCAGGGGCTGGTCAAGCGTCACCCCGAGCCCGTCGCGCCGCCGCCCGCCGCCCCGCCGGAGCCGTCCGCCACCGCGGCCCAGCGGCGCAACCATCGCGGCCATCGCGGAGGCCGGGGACGGCACCGGCCGTCGTCGGTGCCCGGATCGCAGCCATCGGGGTCGGCACCGGCGGGGATCGCACCGTCGGGGTCGTCGACGGCCCAGCTCGGGCCCCCGCCCGCGGCATCCTCGCCATCGGGGTCAGGAGCTTCCGGCTCGTCGCCCTCGCCGTCGCCTCGCTCGGCATCTCGGTCATCGCGCCGGAGACCCTCGCACTCGGGTTCGCCCGCCTCAGGACCTCCGCCCGCGGCGCCACCGCCTCAGTGAGGCCCGGCGCCGAGCCGCAGATCGCCCCGATATCTTGGGGGGGTCGCTCTCAGGAGGCCCCAGATGTTGACGCGGGGGCGGCCAGACACGGAGAATCCGGCTGGTGAGGCTGCAGCGTCTCGTCCTCAGCGGGTTCAAGACCTTCGCCCACCGCACCGAGATCCGATTCGAGCCGGGCATCACCGGCGTGGTCGGTCCCAACGGCAGTGGCAAGAGCAACCTGGTCGACGCCGTCCGCTGGGCGCTGGGTGAGACCAACGCCCGGGAGCTCCGGGGCAGCCGACTCGACGAGATGATCTTCGCCGGCGGTCAGGGGCGCGACCGGATGGGCGTGGCCGAGGTCGAGCTGATCCTCGACAACGAGGACGGACAGCTGCCGGTCGACGACGCCGAGGTGGCGATCAGCCGCCGCGTCGTGCGCGGAGGCGACGTCGAGTACCGGGTCAATGGCGAACGTGCCCGGCTTCGCGACGTCGAGCGGCTTCTGGGCGGCACCGGGCTGACCCAGCACGGCTATGCGGTGGTCGCCCAGCACGACATCGAGGCGATCATCGAGGCGACCCCCCGCCAGCGGCGCTCCCTGGTCGAGCAGGCCGCCGGCGTCCGGCCCCTCCGGGTCGCCTGCGACGACGCGCTCCGGCGCCTCGAGCAGGTGGGCGCCGCGGTGCAGCGCCTGACCGACCGCCTCGGCGAGTCCGAGCCGCGCCTCGAGCAGCTGGCCGGCGAGCGGGAGGCTGCGCTGGAGCAGCGGGGCCTGGCCGAGCGTCTGGCCGAGCTCCGCGGCAGCCTGGCGCGTGAAGAGTGGCGCGCTGCCCGGGCCGAGGCCAGGCTGGCGCGCCGGCGGCTGGAGATGGCGGAGCGGCGCCTCGAGGCTGCCAACGAGGCGGAGATGGGGTACACGGAGCGTGTGGATGCGGCTCGAGCCGGCCTGGACGCCGCCCGTGCCGGTCAGCGGGCCGCCGGTGATCGTCTGGAGGCGGCCCGTGTCGCCGCCGAGCGGTGCCGCGGCGAGGCGCGGCGTTTCGCAGATCGGGCCTGGACCGCGGTGTTGCATCGGGCCGACGCGCGCCGCCAGTCGCGGGCGGCGGCTGTCGAGATCGGGGCCGCCGGGCGCGTGCTCGAGGAGCTGGCCGGGGCGGGCCGGGAGGCCGGGGAGCGCCGCGCGGAGCTGGAGGCTGCCGCCGCCCATCTGGGAGCGCGGAGTGCCGAGGCGGCCGCGGAGGCGGAGGCGGCGCAGCGCGCCTCGGACGCGGCGGAGCGCGAGCTGGCCCGGGTCGTGGCGGCCGCCGCGGCGGCCCGTGCCGGGGCGCGTGATCGCGCTGAGAACCGCGACCTCCTTGAGCAGTCGGCGCAGGCCGCCACCGCGGAGCTGGTCTCGGCCCGCGCCCGGGCGGGGGAGCTGGAGGCGGCGGCGCGCGCCGCGCAGGCGCGGCTCACCGAGCTGGAGACCGCCGCCGGGGCGGCGGAGGCGGACGCCGCGCGGTGCACCGCAGACCTGGAGGAGGCGCGGCAGCGGCTGCGCGAGGCGGACGAACGCAGGGTCGAGGAGCGTGAGCGGACGACCCAGGCGCTGGCCCGGGCCGCCAGCCTCCGTGGCCAGGTGGACGGTCTCCTGGGCGGCAGCGGGGCGATCGGCGCCCAGGCGGCCGAGCTCGGTGCGGTCCGTCTGGTCGATGCCCTCCGGGTCGTGGACCCTGCGGACGCCGCGGCGGTGGAGGCGGCTCTCGAGCCGCATCTCGGCGCCTGGGTGGTCGCTGACGTCGCCCAGGCCCTCGGGCTGCTGCGCGGGGCCGAGGTCCGGGAGGAGGTTCTGGGGACGGGAGAAGACGCCGGGAGGGCCCACGTCGACGTGTGGGATCCGTCCGCGCCGGTGAAGGCGGAGCCGGCGGTCGCAGGGGCTCGCCGTGCCATCGATGCCGTCGAGATCGAGCCGCGGGCCCGGGCGGCGGCGGTCCACTGCCTGGGCGCGACGTGGCTGGTCTCGGATCTCGCCGTGGCGCGGCAGGTCGCCGCCCAGGCCGGCATGCGAGCTGTGCTCCCGGACGGGGTCGTGATCACCGCCGCCGGGGCGCGAGCCGGGGGCGGGAGCGCGCCCACCCTCTCCTTGGTGGCCTCGGCGCGCGAGGCCCAGGTCGCCGCTGATGGGGCGACCGCCCTGGAGGCGGAGGCGGAGGCGGAGGTGCGGCGCCGCTCCGGCGTCGTGGCGGCCGCGGACTCCGCCCTGGCTCATGCCGGCGCCGAGCTGGCCGCGCGCCGGCGGGAGGCGGCCGAGGCCACTGCGCAGTCGGCGGCCGCCGGCATCGCGGCGGCGATGGAGAAGCGGCGGCTCCCTTCGCTGGAGGCGGAGATGGCCCGTCGCGTTCAGGCCCGCTCAGCGGCGGCCGCGGCGGCCGAGAACGCCGCTCTGGAGGCCGACCGCGCCGAGCAGGGTCAGGAGGGCCTCCGGATGGCGGCGGAGCAGTCCCGGCTTCGCCACACCGAGCTGCGCAATCGCAGTGATGAGGTTGCCGCCGAGCGGTCGCGTGCCGACGCCGAGCTGGCCGAGCTGCGGCTCGCCGCCGACGCGGCCGATCGCCGCCGCCTGGAGAGCGAGAGGCGGCGCATCGAGGCCGCCGACCGGCTCGCGGAGGCGGACGCCCGGGTGGTGGGCGCGGAGACGGACGTGCTCGCGGCGCTGGCCCACGGGGGGGCCGCCGCCGCAGCCGCCCGGACCGCCGAGCAGGCGGTGGAGGTGGCCGCGGCCAGCCTCGCGCAGACCACGGGGCCGCTCGCCGAGGAGGAGAGGGCGCTCAGTGTCCTGGAGGCGGAGCGTGGCGAGGTGCGGGTGGTGGTCGCGCGGGCCGAGGACGAGGTCAACGCGGCCCGGAGCGAGGTCGGCGTGGCGGAGATGCGGCTCGCCGAGCAGGCGGAGTCGGTGCGCGATGAGGTCGACGACGACACCGCGGAGCTGGACCCGGCCGCTGCCGAGCGTGCCGAGCGCGAGATCTCCCGGCTGGAGCGCAAGATCGCCGCCATGGGGCCGGTCAACGCCCTGGCGCCGGAGCAGCATGCCGCTCTCGAGGAGCGGGTGGGTCGGCTCCAGACCGACCGCGACGACCTGGCGATCGCCTCCGCAGAGGTCGGCAACCTGGTCCGCCGTTTCGAGGGCGAGGCGGGGCGGCGTTTCGGAGCCGTCTTCGCAGCGGTCAGCGCCCAGTTCGCCGAGGTGTTCGCGGAGCTCTTCCCGGGCGGCCGGGCCACCCTTCGCATGGAGAGTCCCCCGGAGCCCGCACCGAACGCCGGGGAGGAGGCGGCGCCGGCGGCCAGGGGGAGGACGGACGACGACCTCCTGGGAGTGGGGATCCTCGCCCAGCCGGCGGGAAAGCGGCTCCAACCCCTCAGTCTGCTGAGTGGCGGTGAGCGGGCGCTGACCGCCCTGGCCGTCGTCCTGGCCCTGCAACACGTCAATCCCTCGCCCTTCTATATCTTCGACGAGGTCGACGCCCCCCTCGACGACACCAGCGTGCTGCGCTTCACCAAGCTGCTGACCCGGCTCGCCGCCATCCAGCAGTTCATCGTGGTCACGCACAATCACGTCACCATGGCCGCCGCTGACGCCCTCTACGGGGTGACGATCGATCGCGCCGGGGTCAGCTCGCTGCTGTCGGTCCGCTTCGCCGCCGATGCCGGGACCGCCGACGTGACCGGGACGATCGTTTCGCCGCTTCGCCGTGTCGCCTCGTAGCGGACCGGTCGGGCCACCGGCCGCTGGCGGGCAGGTCGCGGAGGGACGGGGATGAGCCCCACCGAGCAGTTCAACCAGCCGCGGCGGGATGCCTGGTGGCGGCGGATGTCGCGGCGGATGGATCGCGCCTCGCTCAGCTTCAGCGAGCAGGTGCGCGACGTCGTTCTGCTCCGCCGAGACCTCGACGAGTCCTTCTGGGACGACCTTCTCGAGGTGCTGGTGGGCGCCGACTGCGGCCTTCCGGTGGCGGAGCGGCTGGTGGAGCAGCTGCGCACCCGCGTCCGTGAGGAGCGGATGACCTCCGCCGAGGAGGCCCTCCGGGCGCTCAAGGCGGAGATGCTCGCGGTGCTGGAGGCGCGTGACCGCCGCCTCCGGATCGAGGCCGTCCCGGCGGTGGTGATCATGGTCGGGGTCAACGGCAGCGGCAAGACGACGACCATCGGCAAGCTCACCCACCGCCTCCAGAGCGAGGGGCGGACGGTCTTGATCGCCGCCGCCGACACCTTCCGCGCCGCGGCCATCGATCAGATGCGCCTCTGGGCCGATCGCAGCGGCGCCCAGTTCATCGCCCACCAGCCGGGCGGCGATCCCGGGGCGGTGGTCTACGACGCCCTACAGGCGGCCGTCGCCCGGGGCACCGACGTTGTCCTGGTGGACACCGCCGGGCGTCTGCACACCAAGGTGAACCTGATGGCGGAGCTGATCAAGGTGCGCAATGTCGCCCGGCGGGTCATCCCCGAGGCGCCCCAGGAGACGCTCCTCGTCATCGAGGCGCCGACCGGGATGAACGCGATCGCCCAGGCTCGGGTCTTCCACGAGGCGCTCGGGCTCACCGGGATCGTGCTGACCAAGCTCGACGGCACCTCACGGGGCGGGACCGTGCTCGCCATCGAGGAGGATCTGGGGGTACCGGTCAAGCTGGTCGGCATGGGGGAGGGGATCGACGACCTCAACGTCTTCGACCCCAAGGCGTACCTCGATGCCCTCTTCGCCGGGGTCTTGGAGGCGCCGGGAGCAGCCCCGCCGGGGGCGACGAAACCCGGAGCACCGAAGCCGGTACCGCCAAAGCCGGGCGCACCGAATCCGGGAGCGCGGAAACCGGGAGCGGCCAAGAACTAGGTTCTGCGCGCTCCCGCGGGGCGTCGCGGCACCTAGGGGTGCACCAGGATCTTCACCGCCGTGTCGTTGTGCTCGATGAGAGTCGTCAGGCCCTGAGAGACCAAGTCCTCCAATGCGATACGCGCGGTGATGAACGGCTTCAGGTCGATCCGGCCGGCTTGCACCAGCTTGATCACCGCCTCGTGGTCACGCACGTACGCGATGGTGCCGCGCAGGTCGATCTCCCTGAGCACCAGTTTCTGCATGTCCACCGTGGCGGGGTGCCCCCAAATCGACACGTTGACGACGACGCCGCCAGGCCGCACCGAGCCGAGCAGCGCATCGAGCACGGCATCGACCCCGGCACACTCGAATCCGATGTCGGCGCCGGTGCCGTCGGTGAGCTCGAGCACCCGCTCCTTGACATCATCCGAGGAGGGGTCGAGGACATGGTCCGCGACTCCGCTTGACTGCGCCTTCTCTTTGCGAGCCTGACTGAGCTCGGTGATGATCGTCGTGACGCCCAAACTCTTGAGCATCGCGGCGACGAGCAGACCGATCGGGCCAGCCCCGCCGATGAGCGCCACGTCGCCTGCTTTCGCGCCGGCGCGGGTCACGGCA
>Ga0302157_10007899_pt1 | contig 10597 bp, 10 predicted proteins | sample I_Bog_N3_3_FD_193502 | JGI IMG/M metagenome (GOLD analysis project Ga0302157, IMG submission 193502) | Peat permafrost microbial communities from Stordalen Mire near Abisko, Sweden - I_Bog_N3_3 | ecosystem: Environmental > Terrestrial > Soil > Wetlands > Peat | place: Sweden: Abisko, Stordalen...
CTGTGGGGCATCGCCATCTTCTTCCTGTTCTCGCTCTATAACCCGGCCAACCTGTCGGAAGACAAGATGTTCTGGTGGTATGTCGTCCATCTGTGGGTGGAAGGCGTATGGGAACTGGTGATGGCTTCCGTCCTCGCCTTCCTGATGCTGAAAATGACCGGCGTCGACCGCGAAGTGATCGAAAAATGGCTCTATGTCATTGTCGCCACCGCGCTGTTCTCGGGCATTCTCGGCACCGGCCATCACTATTACTGGATCGGCGCGCCGGGCTACTGGCAGTGGATCGGCTCGGTCTTCTCCTCGCTCGAAGTCGTGCCCTTCTTCGGCATGGTGCTGTTCACCTTCAACATGGTGTGGAAAGGCCGTCGCGATCATCCGAATAAAGCTGCGCTGCTGTGGTCGCTCGGCTGCTCGGTGCTCGCCTTCTTCGGCGCCGGCGTGTGGGGCTTCCTGCACACCCTGCACGGCGTGAATTTCTACACCCATGGCACGCAGGTGACGGCGGCGCACGGCCATCTCGCCTTCTACGGGGCCTATGTCTGCCTCAATCTGGCGATCATGACCTATGCCTTCCCGCAGTTGTTCAATCGCGCGCCCTATAACCAGGTCCTCAACATGCTGAGCTTCTGGCTCATGTCGAGCGGCGTGGTGTTCATGACCGTGTCGCTGACCTTCGCCGGCGTGCTCCAGGCCCATCTCGAACGGGTCATGGGCATGAGCTACATGGACGTGCAGGAGCAACTCGGCCTGTTCTACATGATGCGGTTGGGGGCAGGCGCGGTGACGGTGATCGGCGCCTTCCTGTTCATCTACTCGCTGCTCGTTCCGCGCACAGCGGAAGTGGTCGAGCCCAATATCGTCGGCGCCAGCGCCGCAGCAGAATAGGGAGATCGATCATGAACCTTGCGGTTGCTTCTTCGGGAATTGAAATGAAAGTTGCGCTTCCCTTTTATCAGCCGCAAGGCGACGAATGCGAACTCTTCGAGGCGGCGTTCCGACGCCGCCTCCCCATCCTGCTCAAGGGTCCGACCGGCTGCGGCAAGACCCGTTTCGTCGCCCATATGGCGGCGAGGCTCGGGCTCAACCTCGACACCATCGCCTGCCACGACGATCTGACCGCCGCCGACCTGACCGGCCGCTATCTGATCAAAAACAACGAGACCATCTGGACCGACGGCCCGCTGACCCGTGCGGTGCGGCGCGGCGGCATCTGCTATCTCGACGAAGTGGTCGAGGCGCGCAAGGACGTGACGGTGGTGCTGCATCCGCTGACCGACGACCGCCGCATCCTGCCGCTCGACCGCACCGGCGAATTGCTCCACGCGCCCGACGATTTCATGCTCGTGATCTCTTATAATCCCGGCTACCAGTCGGTGCTCAAGGCGCTCAAGCCTTCGACGCGCCAGCGCTTTGTCGCCCTGGCCTTCGATTATCCCAGGCCCGAGGTCGAAGCCGGCATCGTGTTCCGCGAGACAGGGCTGGACCTCGACCAATGCAAGACACTGGTGCGCCTTGCTGGCCGATTGCGGGCGCTAAAAGGGCAGGATCTGGAGGAGGGCGCCTCGACGCGTCTTCTCGTCGCCTGCGCCAACCTGATGGCCGACGGCATGAAGCGCGACCGCGCTATCGAGGCCGCGCTGATCGAGCCGCTCACCGACGATCCCGACGTCAAGACCGGATTGCTCGATCTCGTCAAAGTCACGCTGGGCTGAAAGCCATGTCGCTGATCGGCAAGATCCTGCACACCAGATTCTGGGAGCCGGAAGAGGCTGTTGGGACTTTTTGGGATTCGCTTGGCGAGCGGCTGGTTTTGCCCGGCTTCCCCGAAGCGGCGATGGAGCTGGTCTCGGTCAAAGTAGCGCTGGCCGTATTGTTTCGCAGCCTCGGCGGCGACCGGGGCGTTGAGATCAAGGCCGCCGGCGGCGATATTTCCCATCATCGCCGGTCATGGCGTCGCCGCGTCTTTGCGGCGGAGGCGCGGATCGAGACGGCGCGCTTCGACGGCGTGACGCTTTTCCTGCCGGAAAAAATAGACGCCTTCCCCTCCGCCGATCTCAACCGCAGCCTTTATCTGTGGCTCGCCGCCCTCGCGGTGGCGGCAAGTCCCTGCGAAGACTTCTCCGCCGATCCGTTGCGCCGCGATGTCTTGCGCCTGCGCCGGATTCTTGGCGATTGCGACCACGCGGTCGCGCTGTTTCCCGGTCTCGCGCCGATCCGCGCCGCGCTGGCCGCGCAAACGCTGAGCCTCCGGACGCGGATTCCGGCGCCGGAGGTCGAGGCGGAGTTGGAGGCATGGATCCGCGCGCGACTGGCGGGTGAGACGCCGAAAAGCGAGACGCCGCTTGAGCGCGCCCTGGCGGGCGAGACGGCGGCGCTGGCGGAGTTGAAAGCGCCCGCTTCCTACAAAACTTATCTGCCTGTGCTGATGTGGGGCGAGCGTGTGGCGCCCCCGGCCGCAGGCGCAAAACGCCGCGACGAAGACGCGTCCGAACCGGGCGGCGAGGCTGCTGACGGCGCCGAAAAAACCTTAAAAGCCGAAAGACGCAAGAGCGATCAAGCGGACCGTCGCGACAGCCTGATTTTGCATCGGTTTGAGTCTATTTTGTCTTTCGCCGATTTCCTCAACGTCAACCGCGATGTCGATGACGACGACGAGAATTCGGCGCGCAAGGCGGCTGCGGACGCGGAAAAAATCGGCGTCGCCCAGCATCACAAAAAGCCGAAGACGCGGCTCAAATTCGATCTCGATCTGTCGCCGGAGGATGGCGACCGTGAAAAGCTCGCCGGGCGTTTTGTCTATCCCGAATGGGACTGGAAAAGGAGCGCGCTGATCGCCAGTCAGGCGCGGGTGCTGGAAAACATCGCCGCCGAGGCGCCACTCGGCCTACAATTAGACGCCAACGCGCGCAAAAGGGTTCAGGCGGTGCGGCGACAGTTCGAGGCTTTGCGTCCGAGACGCAAGATGCTGTCGCGACAGAGCGAAGGCAGCGAGATCGACCTCGATGAACTGGTCCGCGCCACCGCCGACCGTCTCGCCTGCGGGCAGGGCAGCGAACGCCTGTTCCGCGACGCGCGCAACGAGGAGCGCGACCTCGCCGTGGCGGTGCTGTTCGATTCCTCGCGTTCCACCGAGAGCGCCGTCAACGGCCAGGCGGTCATCGCCGTGGCGCGCGAGGCGCTGGTCGCGCTGGCGCATGGTTTGGAGGCCTGCGGCGATAGCGTCGCGCTCTACGCCTTTTCCTCGCTGCGCAAGGAGCGGGTTTTCGTCGATGTCTGCAAGAATTTCGACGAACCCTTCGGCGCCAAGGTCGACGCGCGCATCGCGGCGCTCAAGCCGGGTTTTTATACGCGCCTCGGCGCCGCCATGCGCCATGCCTCGTTCCGACTCGGCGAGCGGCCCAATGCGCGCAAGCTGCTGCTGGTGATCACCGACGGCAAGCCCAACGATCTCGATCATTATGAAGGGCGTTTCGGCGTCGAGGACACGCGCCATGCGGCGCAGGAGGCGCGTCGGCGCGGCCAGGCGGTTTTCTGCGTCGCCATCGACGCGCAGGCGCGAGCCTATCTGCCGCATCTGTTCGGCCCGGCGGGGTTTTCGATTGTGTCAAAGCCGGAAAAGCTGAGCGCCGCGCTGCCGGCGATTTATCGGCATCTGGTGGGATAAATCCGGCCACTCCTCACCCCTTCTCACCCCCCTCATCACCCCCTCATGGTGACGAGCGCAGCGTCTCGAACCATGGGCAAATCCACCAATTCCGACGGGCCGCTGCAACGATGGGGCCAACGACTCCCGCGCCCTTCGAGATGTCGCCATAGCCCGTCGAAAGACGGGCGTTTCTTCGAACGCCCTTTCGCTCCTCCTCAGGGTGAGGGGATTGTTGTTGCTGGCGAGGGCTCACTTCTTCGGCTGGTGCAGCGCCTCGATCTTGCCGACGAATTCGCCGGTATCGAGCGTGGCGTCCAGTTTCTGGAAGACGATTTCGCCCTTGTCGTTGAGCAGCGAAATCACGCTCGCATGATCGAAACCGCCCTGATCGTCGCGGCGATAGCGCACGCCGAGGACCGCCGCCAGATCGCGCACCGCCTTTGCGTCGCCGTTGAACAGCGTCCAGTCCTGCGGATCGAGACCGCGCTCCTCGGCGTAGGCCTTGAGCCGCGCCGGGGTGTCGACCGCTGAATCGAGCGAGAAGAAGATATAGCGAACGGCGTGCAGGTTTTTGGCTTGCGCCGCTTTTTCTATGGCGACCATGTTGGCGACAATGAGCGGGCAAATGTCCTTGCAACTGGTATAGGCCATGGCGGCGACCAGCGGCCTGCCGCTCAGGGATTTCAGATCGACCGTCTTGCCGTCCTGATCGGTCCAGCGCGAGGCGAGATTGTAAATCGAGGCGCCGGACACGGGTTGCGCCGCCTCCATGTTCATCATGTGCGCATGGTCATGCGCGCCTGCGGGCGACAAAGGCGCGGCCAGCAGGCCGAGGGTGAGAGAAAGAGATTTGAGCCGCATCATTCGTCTCCTGCGCAGCGAAAGCCGAGATTGTCTTGCGTATAGGGCGACTTCAGGCTGGCGCGCAGCGCGTAGCGCATGAAGCCGGGGTAATCGGCGGGGTCACGCACGCCGGTCGCGCCGCCGCCGCAAAATTGCGCGTCATCCTTGCTGGCGGTGTTGCGCTGTTCGGTCCCCGACCCCGTGCTGGAAAAATCCTGCGTCCATTCCCAGACCAGCCCCACCATGTCGCGGAGGCCGTAACCATTTTCCGCGCCGCGCCCGACGGCGGCGAGATGCGGCGGATTTGGCCGGGAGAACCAGTCCAGCGAGGCTTGCGCTAGTTTCTGCTTGTCGCGCCCCGCGTCTGCCAGCGCATATTCCCACTCGTCCGACGTCGGCAGGCGCAGGCGGCGCGCCTCGCAAAAGGCCTGCGCCGCAAACCATGACACATTGGTCACGGGCGCCTGCGCCTCGCCCGGTGGCGGCGCGAGGTCGCCGCGCCATTTGGCGAGATAGGAGCGATCGACAAACACGGTTTTCGCCTGCGAGCGTCGCCATTGCGGATTTTTCCGCACGAATTGCAGGAATTGCGCGTTGGTGACGGGGGTCTTGTCGAGCCGGAAGGCGCGGACCTGGATGGGGCGGATTTCGGGCCCGGTCTTGCCCTTGCCGGGGCTGAACTTGAAAAAGGGCAGAAATTCTCCGGCAGGCAAACGGACCAGGGCGGACGTGTCTTCCGCCCTGAGCGCGCCTGTCGCGGCGATGATCGCCACGACCGCAACCAAAGCCCAGCGCATGTTAATCTGCTTTGACCCGGTGAGCCTTGACGTCGGCGGGCGTGACATCCTCACCCGAATTGCCCCATGAGTTGTAAGCGTAGGTCAGGACGTTGGCGATATCCTCGTCGGGCAGGTCCCATGCCGGCATCACCCCGTCAAACGTCTTGCCATTCACCACCAGCTTGCCGTTTCGGCCGCCGCTGACGGTCTCGATGGCGCGGATCTTGCCGCCAACGAGAAAACTGGAATGAGCGAGCGGCGGGAAAGCGTCCGGCACGCCTTCGCCGTTCGGTTGGTGGCAGGCCGCGCAGTTGTTGGCAAACACGGCTTCGCCAGCCTTGATCCGTGCAGCCTTGTCCTTGGCCACGGGCGCGACCGCCGTGGGCTGATCGGCGACGCGGGCGCCTGCGCCTTCCGGGAGGTAAACCAGATCGCCGGTCTTGCCGGAATAAATGTCCTTCTGTTCGGGGCCGGCGACTTTCATCATCGCCAGGGCGCCTCGGTTGAAGGCGCGGGTCAGCGCATGATCGACGATGATAAAGGTGCCGGGCACGGTGAGCTTTATCTCGGCGATGGCGGAACCGCCCGGAGGAATCACCGTCGTCTGCACGTTATGGGTCTGCGCGCTCATGTTGCCTTCGGGATAGACCGTATCAAAAATCTGGCCGATGACATGGAAGGACGAGGTCATGTTCGGACCGCCGTCGCCGACGAAAAGCCGCACCGTCTCGCCGACATTGCCGGTGATGGCGTTGGCGCCGGTGGTCGAGCCGACGGCGCCGTTGAACACGACGTAATCGGGCCGCTCGTCGATGGCCTTGACCATGCTGAAGGGTTGCAGGCCCTGCTCGCCATTGGCGCCCTTAGTGTAGAAGTCGCTCTGCATCACGTAATATTCGTGATCGACCTTGGGAAAGCCCTCCTTCGGCTCGACCAGGATCATGCCATACATGCCATTGGCGACATGCATGGCGACAGGGGCGGTGGCGCAATGATAGACGAAAAGGCCCGGGTTGGTCGCCTTGAAGGAAAACACCGAGCTGTGGCCGGGGGCGGTCAGCGAGGCGGCCGCGCCGCCGCCGGGACCGTTGACGGCGTGAAGATCGATATTATGCGGCATCTTGTTGGCGGGATGATTGTCGAGATGCATTTCGACCAGATCGCCCTCGCGCACCCGGATGAATTTGCCCGGAACCTTGCCGCCAAAAGTCCAGAAGGTGTAGCTGACGCCATCGGCCAGGCGGCCTTCGACTTCCTTGACTTCGAGATGGACGATCACCTTGGTCGCGTTTTTCCGTGTGATGGCGGGCGGAACATTGGGTGCGTCGGTCAGGACGGCGGCTTCCTCGCCGACGATTTTTTCCGCGGCGTTGTCCTCGCGGCTCGCGGCCCAGACCGGCGAGGTGAGAAAGGTGGAGGCCAGCAAGAGGATGGCGCCTTTGCGGATGTTCATGGTGTCGTCCCTGGTTTTTTCTTGAGAGAGCCGTCTTTTGCAGAACAAACTAGAACGCGGCGACAGGTTTACTTTGCTTAAGCGCAAACAGAATCGGGTCAGCTGACGGAAAAATCGCGCTCGATGGCGAAATCGCCGGCATAGTCACGCCATGCCGCCAGATTGCGTCGCGGCACGCCGATGACGACCGGAATTCCGAGCGACAGCGCGTCGGAAATCACGCAGCGGAAGCCGCCGCCCTCGGTTTCGGTCTTGCCGAATTTGTTCAGGAGGATGAGATCGCATTGCGGCAGGCTGGCGAGGACAAGGGCGCAGGTCCGCGCCAATCCGTCGAGATCGAGCCGGCAGCCGCGCGCCAGGGCGCCGCGTTCTTCATAAATCTTGATGGTCTCGCCGCCGGCGAGGTCGATCAGACTCATGTCGCAGCGATGATGATTGGGCGTCTCCGGCGGCGATGGCTTTTCCAGCACGCCGCCGAGGCGCAAGCCGGCTTTTTGCGCGTTGGCGGCGATGGTCCGGAAAATTTCGCCGATGGCGAAGCCCTCATCATAGATCAAGCCGGTGAGCGGATGGCGCATCACCTCGGCGGCCAGGTCGGGCGCGAAAAACCGGTCGGCGCGTTCAATGGCGTTCATTGGTGTTTCCCCCGTTGTCGCGCGCCAAGGACCAGTCGATCATTCGCCGCAGGCAATTCGCGCCCGGATCGGCGGCGCGATTGAGCGACGACATCAGCGTAACCCAGTCCTCGGCGCTGGCGGCCGCGGTAAAACGCTCGACGGCGGCGCTGGCATAGCCTCCCAGCGTTGCGCCACGCGCCGTTGCCGTGGCGGCGGCGCGCGTTTGCCATTCGGCGTCGCCGAGTTCGGGGGCCAGACGCGCGACGATGGTCTCGTCGTCGAATTGTTGCAAAAGCTCACCAAGCGTCATGACGCGCTCCCTGTCGGCGCCATCGCGACGCCTTCGATTTTCGCCTGTTGCGCAAGGTGGGCGATATAGCCGGCGATGGCGTGGCGGCCGCGTGTCTCGCCGAGATATTCGGCGATGCGCGGCCTCACAAAGTCGAAGGGCAGCGTTGCGCCCTCGATCTTCCGGTCGAGCCGCAGCACATGCAGTCCGCGAACCGTCTGGGCCGGCTCGGCGGAAATCTCGCCCGGCGCCAATTTGTCCAGCGCCTCTTCGAATTCCGGCGCGCATTGGCCGCGTGCGAATTGACCCAAGGCGCCGCCCTGGTCGCGCGACGTGCAGGCGGAATAAACCCGCGCCGCATGCGCGAAGCCCGAAGGGTCGCTCTGCAACAGGTCGATCAGTCTTGCCGCCGCTTCCTGCGCCGCCGCCACGGCTTTGGCGTCTGTCGGCGCCGCCGCAATCAGGATATGCGCGGCCTCGAAGAGATCGGCGGAGCGGAAGCGCGCGAGATTTTTGTCGTAAAAGCGGCGGCAGCTTTCCTCGTCGGGCTCATCCTGCGGCGTCTGGCTTTCGATCAGGGCGCGGATCAGCGCTTCCTCTTCGGTTTCGCGGCGGCCCTCGTCGTCGCTGGCCGGTTCGGGCGCCAAGTCGAGGCGCCGCGCCTCCTGCAACAGCAATTCGCGGATCGCCAGCGCCCGCGCGGCTTGCGCGAAGGCTCCGGCGGGGCTTTCCGCGCGATGGTTTTGGGCCTCTTGCGCGATCTGCGCATGGGCAATGGCGACGCCATTGACGCTGACTTTTTTTCGCACAGGGAGTTCGGGGGCGTGGACGGCGCAGGCGCTCATGCGTCTTGCTCCGTCGCCAGCGCCTTGCGGCTGCGCACGATCTGATAGCCCTGCCGCCCGAAATACCACACGGGCGCCGACCAGACATGCACGAGGCGCGTGAAGGGGAAGAGCAGGAAGATGGTCATGCCGAGCACGAGATGCAGCTTGAAGATCGGGTTCACGTCCGCGACGTAGAGCCAGGCGTCGGTTTGCAGCGTCAGCACGCCCTGCGCCCAATTCATGAACTTGACCATTTCATGTCCGTCCAGATGGCCGAGCGAAACGACGATAGTGCAGAGCCCGAGCAGCAGTTGCGCGAACAGGATGAGCAGGATCGCCGTGTCGCTGAAGGACGACGTGGCGCGGATGCGCGGATCGGTCAGCCGGCGATGGGCGAGCAGGGTGATCCCGACGAGGCACATCAGTCCGGCGCCGCCGCCGACGACAATGGCTAGTTGCTGCTTGAAGGAATGGGGAATGCCGAGCGCGTCAAAGACCGCGATGGGCGTCAGCAGGCCGGCGCAATGGCCGAGGAAAATGATCAGGATTCCGATGTGGAACAGGTTGGAGCCCCACATCAATTGCTTGCGGCGCAACAGCTGCGACGAGCCGCTGCGCCAGCTATATTGCTCGCGGTCGAAGCGCAGCCAGCTGCCGAGCAGGAACACTGTAAGGCACAGGTAGGGATACCAGCCGAACAGCAGGTGATTGATATAATCAGCCATGACGACCGGCTCCTATGAGTGCGATGAGGGAGAATGCGTGAATTCGGTGCGGAAGGTCGGCGGCGCCATATCGGGCGCCGGACGCCGCGCCTGCCGCAATTTGGCGGCGAGCGTATCCTTGCCGCAGGCGTCGTCCGCCGGGGCGCCAAAGTCGACCGCGTCTTCTTCATAGGCCGCGTCGAGCGCCCCAAAATCGTCCGGCTGCGGATCGGGCTCCTGCCGCAACACGGCCAGCAGGGCGGCGTCGGGCTGCGCCGCCGCCATATCGACCAGAGCGCGAAAAACGCTTTCGTAAAGCGATCCGCGTTTGTGCAGCCGTTCCGCCAGAGCGGCGAAGACGTGGACCGGCTCGTCGAGCAAAGCCAGCGCCTCGGCCGGCTCCAGCGTCGAAAGAAATTCGAGGAATAGCGGGGTGAAATCCGGCAATTCCGCGGAGGGGGCGGTCAGGCCCTTGGCCTCGTAAAGCGCGAGTAGATCGACCATGGCCTGGCCGCGATCGCGGCTTTCGCCATGCACATGCTCGAACAGATGCAGCGACAGCGAGCGCATGCGGTCAAACAACAGCCCGTAGCTCTCCTGCAAGTCATAGAGGTCGCGGCCGCGCATGTTGTCCACCAGGGCGCGCAAGGCGGCGCGCCGGTCGGCGTCGAGCAGGCGTTCGCTATCAAGCGCCGCGCCGATCTCGTCGAGCGCCTCCACAAATTCGGGCGTCGGATAGGTGAGGAGCGCAGAGAGAATTCTGAAAATCTTCATCACTCGATCTCCATCGGCGTCTTGATCGCGGGCTTTTTGGGTCCGCCGAACAGGTTCGGCGTCTCGCCGGGGGAGCAGCCATTGCCGAAGGAGAAGCCGCAGGAGCCGCGCAACTCCAGCGCGTCCTCGGTCCATTCACGATGGGCGGTGGGGATGACGAAACGATCCTCGTAATTGGCGATGGCCATATATTTGTACATTTCCTCGATCTGGGCCGCCGTTAAGCCAACCCGAGCGGCGACCTTCTCGTCGATCACCCCGTCAATGGTCTTGCCGCGCATAAAAGCGCGCATGGCGAGCATGCGCTCGAGACCGAGCGCCACCGGGGCCTCGTCCCCTGCCGTCAGCAGGTTGGCGAGATAGCGCAGCGGAATGCGCAGCGACTTCACATCGGGCATGCCGCCGTCCATGCCCATCTTGCCGGCCTCGGCGGCGGCCTGGATTGGGGACAGCGGCGGCACATACCAGACCATCGGCAGGGTGCGGTATTCGGGATGCAGCGGGAAGGCGATCTTCCATTCCATCGCCATTTTCCACACCGGCGACTTGCGCGCCGCTTCGAGCCAGGAGTCGGGCACGCCGTCGGCGCGCGCCTGCGCGATCACTTTTGGGTCGTTGGGATCGAGGAAGACGTCGAGTTGCGCCTGATAGAGCTTCTTCTCGTC
>Ga0302157_10007905_pt1 | contig 10590 bp, 7 predicted proteins | sample I_Bog_N3_3_FD_193502 | JGI IMG/M metagenome (GOLD analysis project Ga0302157, IMG submission 193502) | Peat permafrost microbial communities from Stordalen Mire near Abisko, Sweden - I_Bog_N3_3 | ecosystem: Environmental > Terrestrial > Soil > Wetlands > Peat | place: Sweden: Abisko, Stordalen...
ACACCGTTCTCGAGATTCGTGCCGAAGTTACCCACCGCGGCGCCGAGTCGAAACTCGCTGCGCGTGGGCACGGCGGTGATGAAGTTGACGGCCCCGCCCATGGCATCCGAACCGTAAAGCGTGGAGCCCGCGCCTTTGAGCACCTCAATGCGCTCGACTGCGGCGAAGGGAAATGGCAGGTCGAGATTGTTGTGGCCGGTCTGTACGTCGTTCAGGCGAAGTCCGTTGACGAGGATGAGCGATTCGCCAAAGGTGGCGCCGCGGATGGAGAGATCGGCCGAGGTGCCGGGGGCGCGCTGCTGCACGTCGAGTGAGGGCTCCTGCTCGAGGGCGTCTGCCCAGTTGCGAAAGACGACGGGCGACTGCTCGACGGGGATGGTGCTGACCGAGCGATCGGTTTCCTCCATAGGAACGGCCGCGTAGCTTCCGGTGACGACCAGTTGCTCGTCGTGGCGTGGCAGTGCGGGCTGCTTCGTGTTGGATGATGGGGCAGCGGTGGGCGCCTGGGGCGCGGAAGCTTGTGTGCTGTCCGGCTGTGCCGCGGGCGACGCAGGTTGCGGGGTTTGCCCGAGCGCAGCCGTTGCACAGAGTACGGCGGCGAAGAGAGCGAGCTTTCTGAGCATGAACGATTGCCTTATCGAGTGCGGTATGGAAGTGGATTCCGCGGGACGGAATACTTTCATTGTGGGGCCGGTAGGCGGGGCTGGCAAGGATGGTTTGATATTGTCCTTGATAATTTAGTAGCTCAATTATATAAGGCTATCCATGCGCATTGATGCTTTCCTCGAGCAGAGTCCGATGTTTGCCGTCAGCCGTGCGGCGCGGCGTTTTGACGCCCTGGCGGCGCGCGCAATGCAGGCCGACGGGCTGAATTTTCTGGAGGGACTGACGCTGGCTGCGCTCTTTTTCGACGAGCCCACGCCGGTGAAACCCTCCAAGCTGGCGGAGACCTTTTCGACCACGCGCGGCAACGTCAGCCATTGCGTCAGCGCATTGGAGGCCAAGGGGTTTCTGCATCGGGTGATTGATTCGGCGGATGCGCGCAGCTACCTGCTGGGGCTGACCGCCGCGGGAAGACGCACGGCGATGCGAGTGATTAAAGCCCTGGACAAGCTGCAGGCGGAGTTCGAGCATGAGGCCGGTAAAGACAAACTGCACGAGGCGCTCAACACACTGCGCCGGTTGGAAGCGGTGGCAGAGAAGAAGTAACTACTCCTTGACGGCAATGCCGAGGGTCTTCATCTTGCGGTAGAGATGGCTGCGCTCCAGGCCCAGGACCTCTGCCGTGCGGCTGACGTTGCCATTGTTCTCATCCAACTTTTTCAGGATGTAATCGCGCTCGTAGGCGGCGCGCGCCTGGTGCAGGGTGCTGAACTCGCCGAGCGAACGGCGGCTGCCCTCGCGGTAGAGCACCGAGGGCATGTGCTTGCGTTCGAGGCGCGGCACCGTCGGGTTCATGATGACGATGCGCTCGATGACGTTGCGCAGCTCGCGCACGTTGCCAGGCCAACTGTAACGGGTGAGCACGTCGAGCGCCTCGTCGGCGATCTCTCGGGTGCGGCGTCCGTACTGCGCGCTGAACTCACGCAAGAAGTGGCGGGCAAGCACCGGAATGTCTTCCTTGCGCTCGCGCAAAGGAGGCACAACGAATGGCACCACGTTGAGGCGGTAGAAGAGGTCTTCGCGGAAGTTGCCGCGCGCGATCTCCTCCTCCAGGTCCTTGTTGGTGGCGGCGATGACGCGCACATCCACCGTTACAGGCTCCTCGCGGCCAATGGGGGTAAAGCGGCCCTCGTCGAACATGCGCAGAATCTTGCTCTGCGTCTTCAGGCTCATGTCGCCCACTTCATCCAGGAAGAGCGTGCCGCCGTCGGCCTTGCGCAGGCGGCCTTCTTTTTCTGTATCGGCGCCGGGGAAGGCTCCCTTGCTGTAACCAAAGAGCTCGCTTTCGATCAGGTCTTCGGGGATGGCTGCGCAGTTGACGTCAACGAAGAGCTCGTCCTTGCGAAGGCTCTGTGCGTGGATGGCCCTGGCGACCAGCTCCTTGCCGGTGCCGCTTTCGCCATAGATAAGCACGCGGCCGTTGGTGGGCGCCATCAGGCCGATCTGCTGACGCAGGGCCTTCATGGGGATACTGTCGCCGGCGATCTCCGCCGGTGGGGCCTGGCGCTTGAGCTCCTGGTTCTCCGCGCGCAGGCGGCGGGCAGCCGCCGCGTTCTTCACGACAATCAGAGTCTTCTCGAGCGAGAGAGGTTTTTCCAGGAAGTCGTAGGCGCCCAGCTTGGTGGCCCGCACGGCGGTCTCCACCGTGCCGTGACCGCTGATCATGACGACCTCGGGACGATCCTCCAGCTCTTTCATGCGCGCCAGCACTTCCAGGCCATCCATGCCGGGCAGCCACACGTCGAGCAACACCACGTCATAGTGGTTGGCCCTCAGCAGGCCAAGGCCGGATTCGCCGTCGGGAGTGCTGGTGACGTGGTAGCCCTCGTCTTCAAGGATGTCACCGAGGGTCTGCCGGATGCCCGGCTCGTCGTCCACAACAAGAATCTGATTCATCTCACATGCTCCCAAACTTTATGCCTGCGCGGGCGGAGCCGCCTCACCGGAGGTGTGCGCGCCGTGTCCTGCCACGGGCAGCTCCACCAGGAAGCGCGTGCCCACTGGATGGTTCTCTTCGACGCGGACCGAGCCACCATGGTCTTCAAGGATGCGGGCGACGATGGCGAGGCCGAGTCCGGTGCCGCGCGCTTTGGTGGAGAAGTACGGCAGGAAGAGCTTCTCCTTGGTTTCCGCGTTGACGCCCTGGCCGGTGTCGGAGACTTCGATCTCGACGGCGTCGCGCGTCTCCGGGGCGGAGGTGGAGATACGCAGTTCGCGCAGCACGCTGTCCTTCATGCTCTCGGCGGCGTTATCCACCAGGTTGGCCACCACGCGCTTGATGGCCTCGGGGTCGGCGAGCACGGGTGGCAGTCCGTCGGCCAGATTCAGGCGTAGTTGGATGCCGCCGAGGCGTCCGTCGAAGAGGGTCACCGCGCTCTCGACGATCTGATTGAGGTCACACGGGCGAGGCTGCGACTGGGGAAAACGCGCCAGAAGGCTGAACTCATCCACCAGGCGGCGCACGGTCTCCACGGCGCCACCGATGGTGTCGGCGCAGGTGGCGACGATGTCGCGGCTGGCCTGATCCCCCTTCTGAACCTGGCGCTTGATGCGCTCGGCGGAGAGGGCGATGGGTGTAAGCGGATTCTTGATCTCATGGGCGACGCGGCGCGCCACCTCACGCCAGGCCGCTTGTTTCTCCGCCTTCAGCAGGTCGCTGAGGTCTTCAAAGACGATGACGTATCCGAGGCGCTGCGCTTCGGGGCCGGTCATGCTGGCCACGGTGACGCCGACTTCCAGCATGGCGCCGTTGCCGGGAATCTCCATCTGCGCGCCGGTTGTGCCCATGCGGTCTGCCTTGCGGATCAGCCGCTCGATCTCCTCGGTCACCTCGGGTGCCGTGGCGGAGGGGAAGATGTCGGCCAGCCGCAGGCCGCTCTGCGGACCGGGCTGCGCGACCGAGCGCGGCGTGAACATGCGCAGCAGCGCAGGGTTGACGCGCGTCACCTGGCCGGAGGGGTCGAGCGAGAGCACGCCCGAGGGAATGCTCTCCAGGATGGTCTCCATGTGCAGGCGACGCTCTTCGAGGGTGCGGTTGGCGGCGTGCAACTGGTGGCGGTTGCTTTCCAGCTCGGCGGCCATGCTGTTGAAGGAGCCGACCAGATTGCCGAGCTCGTCGCCGGCTGCCACTTCGACGCGGTAGTCGAAGCGCCCGGCGGAGATGGCCTCGGTGCCTTCCACCAGGGCCGTGACCGGGCGCGTCACCAGCTTGCTGAGCGAAAGGGCCGACCAGGTGGTGCCGAAGAGCACAAGAAGGGTAATCAACAGCAACACCTGAAAGTAGGTGCGGCGGATGAGCTTGTTGTTGCGGCGCATCTCCTGGTAACGGCGGTCGCTCTGCTCCAGCTGGTTGAGCGCAGCACTGTAGTTGGGGGGCAATGGCAGGGCCACGGCCAGGTGGCCCAGGCCTTCGATGGGCGCAGTACCAAGTACATAGCCGCGGCCGTTGACGGTGAACTGGCGCGGGCGGGTCTGCTCATCGGCCAGGAAGGGAACGGTCTGGCGCAGGTCGCTCCAGGGCAGCGGCGCGCCCAAGCTGACTTCGAGCTGGCCCTTGTAGAAGGCCAGGACAAAGCCTCCCTGAAGGCTGGGCTCATACTCGCGCAGTTCCTCAAGCAGTATGTTGAAGTGCCCGGTGCGGTAGGCCTTGCGCGCTTCCTCACTGCTGACCATGGATTGCGCAGCGGCGAAGGCATTTTGTCCCGCATACCGGCTGAGCATCTCGGTGACGGCCGTGCTGCGCAGTTGCACCTCCTCGATGGGCTCGCTGAACCACTTGTCAATCGAGCGGTTCATCAGTCCGTAGGCGAAGAAGAACATGGCGATGACCGGGCCAAAGCTCAAGAGCAGCGCGCCCAGCACCATCTTGCTGCGGAAGCGCGAACCGGCCACGCCAGCTTGGCGCTCCAGGTAAAGCTTGAGAAGCGTGCGCAGCAGCACGAAGAGCAATGCCACCAGAGCCAGAAAAGTGAGCAGCGAGAAGCTGAAGAAGACCAGCGTCTGGAAAATCGACTCCGGACGCAGGAAGTTAAGGTTGAACCAGGTCTGCGAAAGGCTGAGAAAGACCAGCAGGGCCACGCCGATGCCCAGGTAGAGGAGTCGGCGGCGTCGGTTACGGGTTGGCGGCGGCGTGATCAGCGGACAGACCCCTGTTTGCAAGGAATGCTGGCAGCGATTTTAGTCCATGCGGAGGCCACAATTGAAGAGAATGGTGCGTGAAAGCCACAAAATATGCAGATTTTGCCAATAAGGAATCAGGAATTCAAAACGGCTACTGCTTGCTTCGACGTATCTTGCTCTTATAATGAGACTTAGCATTCGTAGGCGGTTGTGGTGTGGTAGGCAAAAGTGGCTCCAACGGGCAACCGTGGCAGAGCGGTGCCGCTTTGTGGCAAAAGTGCTTGGCGGTCTGCACCAGAAGGGCGTGAAACTCGCTGAAATCCCGTGCGAGCGGGCTGCGCGGAAGCTGTGAGGCGGGCGAGGGCTGGTGAATGGGCAGCGCGATCCGGCCGATAGGAGACTTGGCGGCTTCTGAACGTTCGGCGGAGGGGCGGTGCGTGGCCGAGAGCGATGCCAGCGCGGCCTCGACAGGCAGACGAATCTCATCGTAGGCGGGTGCGCTGCGGGTGGTAGGCCTGTTCTTGTGGCCGGGGTGCTCCGTGGGCAGGCCGTGACGCGAAAAGATGCGGCGGGTATAGCTGTCCACGACGAAAACCTCGTGGCGGGCGGCGTAAAGGAGGATCGAGTCGGCGGTCTCCGGGCCAATACCCTTGAGCGTGAGCAACTCGCGGCGCAAGGTGTGGGTGGGTTGGGCGAAGAGGCTTTCGAGGCTTCCGCCGTGCTGGGTGTCCAGATGCTGGACGAAGAGCTTGAGGCGCTCGGCCTTCTGGCGGAAGTAGCCGGCGGGACGAACCAGGGCCTCGAGCTCCGCCAGAGGGGTGCGGCGGATGCCAGGCAGGTTGAGGCGGCCGGCGCGGCGCAGGTTGGCCAGCGCCTGCTCCACGTTGGTCCACGCGGTGTTCTGGGTGAGGAAGGCCCCAACGACGACCTCAAAAGGAGAGTCGGCCGGCCACCAGTGCTGCGGCCCCATGGCGGCCGAGAGGCGGAGGAAGATGCGCCGGATCGATTCACCGTTTTTGGCTTGCGACTCCATGGCAGGAGTGTACCGGAATCGGGTTGGAAACGGCCCCAAAAGGAGTTGCTGGAATAGCTTCCAGGCTGGCCTCCGGCCTGGCTCAAGATGAGGTGTTTACGGTCATGGTCCCTTGGGTATAACCAGGTGACTTCGGTTAGATTGACAATTATTGTCAAGCTGCTACTCTGCCACTGTGGTCCTCCCTATTGAACTGGGAGCAGGAACCGCCGTAGCCAGAGCGGAAGAGCTGGCTGGGTCTCGCTGGCGCGTGCCGAGGGATTTTTCTGCGTGGGGCGGAAGATAGCCCGGATGCGTAGGGCGCGGCGATGAAGTTGATTCTCTTTCAGACGAGGTTCGATCTTGTCCACTCCTCCAAGGGGTACACAATACGCTGCGTTTGACCCGGCGAATTATGCCATCGATCCGAAGGTGGTGAAGATGGTCCCGGCCGATGTGGCACGCAAGTACAAGGTGCTGGCGCTGGGCAAGGTGGGAACCTCCTTGCAGGTGGCGATGGTGGATCCTACGAACTACCGGGCCATTGACGACCTGAAGTTCATCACCGGCTGCGCCTCGATTGATCCGCTTCGGGGCAACGAGGCCGCCATCCTGGAGGCGATCGAGTACGCCTACAACACTCCGGAGGGCGGACCGCAGGGAACCGGCAGCGAGGATCTGGACCAGGCCCTGAGCGCCTTTGGCGAGGATCTGGCCGACGAAGGCGATGCCGAAGGCGACGACTACGGCGAAGACGACATGTCGGTGGAGGACATGGAATCGGCCGCCGAAGAGGCTCCGATCATCCGCCTGGTGAACGTCATTCTGAGCGAGGCCGTGAAGGCCCGCGCCAGTGACGTACACCTTGAGCCCTACGAAAAGGAATACCGGGTGCGCCTGCGCGTGGATGGCGTGCTCGAAGAGCTGATGAAGCCTCCGCAAAAGCTGCGCGACGCCATCATCAGCCGCATCAAGATTCTGGCCCGGCTGGACATCAGCGAAAAGCGTCTGCCGCAGGATGGACGCATCATGATGAAGATGCGCATCAACGGCCGGCGCCGCGCCATGGACTGGCGCGTGAGCACTCTGCCGACATTGTGGGGCGAAAAAATCGTGCTCCGCCTGCTGGACAAGGACAACCTGCGTCTGGACATGACGCAACTGGGTTTTGAGGCGGAGTCGCTCGAGAAGTTCCAGAAGGCGATTTTGAAGCCCTACGGCATGGTGCTGGTGACGGGCCCGACGGGTTCGGGCAAAACCAACACATTGTATTCAGCCATCAGCCTGCTGAACAAGCCGGACACCAACATCATGACGGCCGAGGACCCGGTCGAGTTCCAGTTGCAGGGCGTGAACCAGGTGCAGATGAAGGAGCAGATTGGCCTGAACTTTGCGGCCGCCCTGCGCAGCTTCCTGCGCCAGGATCCGAACATCATCCTGGTGGGCGAAATCCGTGACTTCGAGACGGCGGAAATCGCCATCAAGGCCGCGCTGACCGGCCACCTGGTGCTGAGCACACTGCACACCAACGGCGCGCCGGAGACGGTCAGCCGCCTGATGAACATGGGCATCGAGCCCTTCCTGGTGGCTACTTCCATTCACATGATCGTGGCGCAGCGCCTCATCCGCCGCATCTGCACCAGTTGCATTCATCAGGTGGAGGTGCCGCACGCGGTGCTGATCAAGGCCGGCTTTACCGCGGAAGAAGCGCGCACGGTGAAGGTGATGAAGGGCAGAGGGTGCGACAAGTGCAACAGCACGGGCTACAAGGGCCGCACCGCGCTCTACGAGGTCATGGAAGTGGATGACGCACTCCGCGAGTTGATCCTGATTGGCGCCAGTTCGCTGGAGTTGAAAAAGAAGGCGGTCGAAAACGGCATGATCACACTGCGCCGCAGCGGGTTGCGCAAAATCGCGGCCGGACAATGCACGATGGAAGAAGTGCTGCGTGAGACCGTTAACTAGACTCCCGGCGCAGACCGCGCCAGAGGTTCACACTGAAGGCAAGGAGTAGGAATGGCGGTTACCCTAAGCGACCTGCTGAAGAAGCTGCTGGAATTGAGCGGCAGCGATCTTCACATCACCACCAATTCGCCTCCGCAGGTGCGCGTACACGGCCACCTGCAGCCCCTGGACATGCCTCCGCTGGGACCGGCCGACACCAAGCAACTGGCCTACTCGGTGATGACCGACGCGCAGAAGCACCGCTTTGAGGAAGATCTGGAACTGGATTTCAGCTTCGGACTGAAGGGGCTGGCGCGCTTCCGCGCCAACATCTTCAACCAGCGCGGCGCGGTGGCGGCGGTCTTCCGCGTGATTCCCTTTGAGATCAAGAGCTTCTCCCAACTCAACCTGCCGCCGGTGGTCAGCAAGCTCTGCGACAAGCCGCGCGGACTGATCCTGGTGACCGGCCCGACGGGCAGCGGCAAAAGCACCACGCTGGCCGCCATGCTGGACAAGATCAACAGCGAACGGCACGAGCACATCATCACCATCGAAGATCCGATCGAGTTCGTGCATCCGCACAAGAACTGTCTGGTGAACCAGCGCGAGATACACCAGGACACGAAGAGCTTCAGCGGCGCGCTGCGGGCCGCGCTGCGCGAAGATCCGGACGTGGTGCTGATCGGCGAAATGCGCGACCTGGAGACGATTGAATCGGCGCTGCGCATTGCCGAGACCGGCCACTTGACCTTCGGCACGCTGCACACCAATTCGGCTTCCTCCACCATCAACCGCGTGATTGACGTCTTCCCGGCGCACCAGCAGCCGCAGATTCGCGCGCAGCTTTCGCTGGTGCTGGAGGGCGTGCTGTGTCAGGCGCTGCTGCCCAAAGCGGGCGGCGCGGGCCGGGCCATGGCCATGGAAATTCTGGTGCCGAACCCGGCCATCCGCAACCTGATCCGCGAAGACAAGATTCACCAGATCTACTCCTCCATGCAATCCGGGCAGGACAAGTACGGCATGCAGACCTTCAACCAGTCGCTGATGGCGCTGTATCTGCAGAAGGTGATTACGATTGAAACGGCGATGCTGCGCTCCTCCAATCCGGATGAGTTGCAGGAGATGATCAACCGTGCGCTGGCCGCCAGCAAGACGCAGTCAGCCGCACGCAAGTAAGTCGAGTCAAGGTCGAAGCGAGAGGGAAGAATGGCGGTTTATACATACCAGGGAGTCAACGCGGCGGGCGAGAAAGTGCAAGGCGAGCGCGCCGCGGAAAACAAGCAGGTGCTGCGCGCCGCGCTGGCTCGTGAGCGCATCCAGGCCAACGTGATCAAGGAAAAGGCCGCGGGGCGCAGCCTGAATTTCCAGTTTGGCAGCGGCAGCGTGAAGCCGAAGGAATCCGCCATCTTCTTCCGCCAGTTCTCGGTGATGATTGATGCCGGACTTCCCCTGGTGCAGTGCCTGGAGATTCTGGCCAACAACCAGGAGAACCTGACCTTCAAGAAGACGCTGCTGGGGGTGCGGGCCTCGGTGGAAGGCGGTTCGACTTTGGCGAACGCCCTGCGCGCCTATCCCAAGGTTTTTGACGACCTGACGACCAACATGATCGAGGCCGGCGAGACGGGCGGCATCCTGGACACGATTCTGCAGCGCATCTCGCAGTACGTCGAAAAGGCCGTCAAGCTGCGCTCGGCCATCAAGAGCGCGCTGGTCTACCCCATCTCGGTCATCGTGATTGCCCTGCTGGTGGTAGGCGCCCTTCTGAAGTTTGTGGTGCCGATCTTCGCCAATCTTTTTGTGGGCCTTGGCGTGGAACTTCCGGCGGCGACGCGCTTCGTCATTGATCTCTCCAACTTCGTCAGCAAATTCTGGTGGCTGATCTTTGCCACGATCGCCCTGATTGTGGTGGCGGTTAAATACATTCGCAAGTCCGATAACGGACGCTATGCCACCGACAAGATCATGCTTGGGCTGCCCGTCTTTGGCCCGGTACTGCGCAAGATTGCCGTGGCGCGGTTTACCCGCACGCTGGGCACCTTGATCAGCTCGGGCGTGCCGATTCTGGATGGCCTTTCGATCACCGCGCGCACCGCCGGCAATGCCGTGCTGGAGCGCGCCCTGATGGGCGTGCGCAAGAGCATCGAAGAGGGACGCACGATCGTGGATCCGCTGCGCGAATGCGGCGTCTTCCCGAACATGGTGACGCAGATGATCGGCGTCGGCGAGGCGACCGGCGCGATGGACAGCATGTTGCAGAAGATCGCCGACTTCTACGAGGACGAGGTGGACGCCGCCACCAAGGACATGCTGGCGCTGATGGAGCCGATGCTGATCAGCTTCCTGGGCGTGGCCGTTGGCGGCATTGTGATCTCGCTGTACATGCCGCTGTTCTCCATGATCTCCAAGTTGTCGGGCTAAACGGGGCGCGGCGGGAGCAAGCGATGCCAAGCGGAATCAACGTGCGTCCATGGCTGGAGTGGCTGGTCAAGGTACGCATCATCATCATCACAATCCTGCTCGCCATTGAGCTGGCCATCATCACGCTGACCACCACAGGCGTGGACCACGGGCTTTTCGTTGGCCTGATGGTCGCGTGGTACGGGGTTGCCGGCTTCCATTTGTTTGTGGTCACCTACCGGCGCAGCAGCGAGGTGGCTCAGGCGCGTCTGCAGGTGATCACCGACCTGTGTTTTGCCACTGCGGTCATCTACCTGACCGGCGGCATTGACACGTACTTCAATTTTCTCTACCCGCTGATCATCATCGTCGCCAGCATCCTGATTGGGGAAAAGTGGGCGTACGTTACGGCCGGCTTGTCCTTTGTGCTGCTGGGCGGGGTGCTGGAGCTTTCG
>Ga0302157_10007908_pt1 | contig 10588 bp, 9 predicted proteins | sample I_Bog_N3_3_FD_193502 | JGI IMG/M metagenome (GOLD analysis project Ga0302157, IMG submission 193502) | Peat permafrost microbial communities from Stordalen Mire near Abisko, Sweden - I_Bog_N3_3 | ecosystem: Environmental > Terrestrial > Soil > Wetlands > Peat | place: Sweden: Abisko, Stordalen...
GGTGCCGCACCACTCGTCGGCCCGGCCCTGACCGGCGTCGGGGGGGCCAGTGGAGAAGCTCATCTACCTGCTGTGGGGTGACGGGTCGCCGTCGGCGGGGGACACCCTCCGACGGCGCCTGCTGGACGAGGTGGCACCGCAGCTGACCGCGGCCGGTGCCCGGGGCATCGGCGTGAACGTCCACGACTCCGACGCCGCCCCGGCCCCCTCGCCGGCGCCGGCACCCGACGGCGAAGACCCCCATGTGGCCCAGGTGTCGCTCTGGCTCGATTCCTACGAGGCCCGGGGTCCGGTCGAGGCGGCCCTGGCCGCCCTGGGACTCCGGTCGGCCGGCTACCTGGTGGTGGAGTCCCTCTACGACGACTACGGCACCACGCCCCACGCCGGGCCCCGTACCTGGCCCGACGGCGAACGGTCGCCCGGCGTGCTCACGGTGGCGCTCATCCACCGCCCGGCCGACCTCGACTACCGCGAGTGGATCACCCGCTGGCACGGCACCCAGTCGCCGGTGTCGGGCGAGCTCCAGCCGCGTACCCGCTACGTCCGCAACGAGGTGGTGCGGTCGTTGACCGAGGGGGCGCCCGACATCGACGGCATCGTCGAGGAGGGGTGGCCCTCGACCGGGCACGTGGCCGATCCCCTGCTGTTCTTCAACGCATCCTCCCCGGCCGAGCTCGAGGCCAAGGTGTCCCGCATGATCACCAGCGTCGACGCCTGCTTGGACCTGGCCCGGCTCCGCAGCTCGACCATGAGCGAGTACCTGGTGTCGCCACTGGCCTGAGCCCGTCCGGGGCTGAGCGTGGCTCAGGCCGGGCCCTCGCCCAGCCGGCGCTCGAAGCCCGGCGGCACCACCAGGTCGCCACGGCCCAGCTCGTGGACCGACGAGTGGCCCAGGCCCAGCACGGCGGAGTCGATCCCACCTCGGAGGATGTCGAGGACGTTCTCCACCCCGGCCTGACCGTTGGCGGCCAGGCCCCACAGGTAGGCGCGCCCGATCATGACGGCCCGGGCCCCGAGGGCCAGCGCCTTCACCACGTCGCCACCCCGACGGACGCCGCCGTCCAGGATGACCTCGACCTGGTCGCCCACCGCCTCGACGATGGCCGGGAGGGCCCGGATGGTCGCCGGCGTCCCGTCCAGGTTGTTGCCACCGTGGTTGGACACCGAGATGGTGGTCACGCCGATGTCGACGGCCCGGCGGGCGTCATCGACCCGGGTGATCCCCTTGGCCATGAAGGGGCCGTCCCACTGCTCCCGCAGCCAGGCGATGTCGTCCCACGACGGCAGCGGTGTCTGCATCCACTCGCCGTAGGCCTGGAAGAAGGTCGGCGGGGTGGCATCGGCGGCATCGAGGTTGGGCACGGTGAGGTCGGGGATGGTGCCGGAGCGGGCGAAGTGGGAGAACCAGCGCGGGCGCAGCACGGCCTGGGGGGCGTAGCGGAGCATGGTCTTCAGGTCCATGCGCTCGGGGATGACCGGGCTGCCCCAGTCCCGCCCATTGGAGAAGGACCAGTCCAGGGTGACGATGGCGCCGACCGCCCCGGCCCGTGCTGCCCGCTCGAACCGGCGGGCCATGGCGTCACGCCCGCCGACCCAGTAGCTCTGGAAGAAGGTGTGCGGGTTGGCCGCCACCACCTCCTCGATGGGCTTGCTGGCGAACGAGCTCAGCCCCATGGCGATGCCGCGGGCCGCCGCGGCCCGGGCCACCGCCACCTCACCGTCGGGATGCACGGCCTGGACGCCGGTGGGCGAGATGAGCACGGGCATGGACAGCTCCTGGCCCATCACCGTGGTGGCCAGGTCCCGCTTGGCCGACAGGCCGGCCACATGGGGGGCGAACCCCAACTCGGAGAAGGCGGCGATGTTGTCCTCGACGGTCAGGCCCTTCTCGGAGCCGGCCACCAGGGCACCGTAGACCGAGGCCGGGAGCCGCCTTTTGGCCCGACGCTGGGCCTCCGCCACTGATTCGAACCATGGGTTGGGCATGGGTGTCCTCCTCGTTCGCGCTCTGCTGGTCAGTACTGGGTGTTGCCGGCGTCGACGGTCATGGCCAGGGCGGTGACGTACCGGGACTCGTCCGACGCCAGGAACAGGACGGCGTTGGCCTGGTCCTCTGGCTCGGTGGACTCGATGTCCAGCATGTTGGTGAACATCCCGCCGATCCTCGGGTTGCCCTCGATGGCGCCGTCCATGTCGAGGCCCTCGCCCATGACGGTGGCCACGCCCGTCGGGTGCAGGCTGTTGACCCGGATGTTGTGCTCGGCCAGCTCAGCGGCGAAGGCGCGGGTCATGCCGGTGACGGCGTGCTTGGAGGCGACGTAGGGGACGAGGAACGGGAGCCCCTTCAGCCCGGCGGCGGAGCTGGTCAGGATGATGGACCCGCCACCGTTGCGCACCAGGTGCGGGGCACCGGCCATCACGGTGTTCCAGGTCCCGACCACGTTGACGTCGATGGTGTTGCGGAAGATCTCCGGGGTCACCTGGTCCCACGGCGCCACGATGCAGATGCCGGCGTTGCCCACGATGACGTCGAGCCGGCCCAGCTCGGCCACCCCGGCGTCGACGGCCCGGGTCAGTGCGTCGAGGTCGCGCGTGTCCACCTCGGACGCAATGATCCGGCGGTCGAGGGCCTCCACCAGCCTGACCGTCTCCTTCAGGTCCTGCTCGGTGGCGGCCGGATAGGGGACCCCCTCGATCGGGGCGCAGATGTCGACGGCGATGATGTCCGCCCCCTCCTCGGCCAACCGGACGGCATGGGCCCGTCCCTGGCCCCGGGCCGCTCCGGTCACGAGTGCCACCTTCCCTTCGACTCTTCCTGGCATCGGATGCTCCTTGTCTGTCGTGTCCCTGTGTCGGGTGCTCTGTCTCGTGTGCGTCTGCTCGGGTCTGCGTGCGTCCCTGCTGCGTCCTCGGTGGAGGGCTCCAGTCCGTCCGGCGCCGACTCGCCCACAATAATGGCACCGAGTGCATATTGAATCACCTGCTGGATGGCAGTCTTGTTACAAGTGGAATGCTGCAGGTGGGCGCCGTGGGACGACAGGGTGGCGCCGTGGGGACGCCGTCCTGGCGCCGTTCCGCCGCCGTCCGCCGCACCTCTGGGGCACGGGCCGGCTGTGGCCACGCCCGGCCTGCTCAGCCGGAGATCAGCCGACGACGACTCAGCGGGAGATCAGGAAGAGAGGAGATCAGGAGGAGAACAGTCCCGACACCGCGGGAGCCACCTGGCGGAACGTGTGCACCGCGGCCAATCGGCCCCGTCCCATCCGGGCCAGGTCGCGGGCCAAGTCGATGTCGTGCTCGCCCGAGGTGTCGCACAGCACGTCGAGCCGGGGCAGTCCCACCGCCGCCAACCGCGGGTCGGGCCCGGCGTTGTGCACGCAGTCGGACAGCAGGAGCACCCGGGAGTCCCGGGCCGGGATGCGGGCCAGCTGGGAGCGGGCCTCGGTCAGCGGGAAGGCGATGTTCGTCAGTCCGCGTGCGGGCAACCGGAGCAGGGCGGTGATCAGCCGGCCGACGGGCAGCGGGCGCAGCGGGGTGGACAGCACTGCGGCGTCCGACCAGAAGGCCAGGACGGTGAGGGTGTCCCGCTCGAGCTCGCCGGCCAGGGCCCCGACGGTGGCGGCGGCGGTCCGCACCCGCTCGCCCTTCATCGACCCCGAGATGTCGACAGCCAGTACCACCGACCGCCGTGTGGTCAGCCGCTCGCGCACGATGATGTCGTCCTCGTCGGGCACGGGGTGCTCGACCAGCTGGTCGAGGGTGGCATCGAGGTCGATGTCGTCCGAGCCGCCCCGGTAGCGGACGCTGGCCAGAGTGCCGGAGCCGCGACGGGCGGTCGGTGACCGCCGTGCCCGGGGCAGGGTCAGGCGGGAGGCGATCTGCTGGGCCCGGCGGAGCACCTCGGGGTCGGGCTCGGCCCCGTCGCCATCGGTCAGGGCCAGCTCCAACCGGCCGTCCTCGTCGGTGACACCCGGGGCGCCCACTCCCCGGGCCGCCCCGGGACGGGTGGCGCCCTCCCGTCCACCGGTGACCACGGTCCCCCCGGCCCCTCCCCGGGCCGCCTCGAACAGGGTGGGCTCGGCGTCCAGCGCCTTGGGGCGCCGGCGCAGCGGCCGCATGCCCCGGGTGGAGCGCTCCCCGTTCCGCCGGCCGAGGGGGCTGTCGGCCTCGACTTCCCTTCAGCCCGGCTTGGCCGCGGCCGGCGACAGGACGAAGTGGTCCTCCCAGATCTGGCGCAGCACCGCCTCGGGTGGGGCCTCGACCGTCTCGTCCAGCTGGATCCGACCGGAGAGGGCCACCACCATGGCGTCGAACACCGTGTCGGCGTAGGCCTGGCGGGCCGGGTCCTCGTGGATCCGCCGCGACGGGTCGGCGCCCTCCACCGAGGTGAGCCCGCGGACCAACAGCAGCTCCTCGGCCACCAGGGTGAGGTCGATGGCTCCCCGGACGCTGCTGCCCTGTCGGATGTCGGGGTGGGCGCGGGTGGCCCGGGTCACCGCCACGGCGTCGGCGATCAGCCCGTCGACCACCGGCGTCGGCACCCCGCCCGGGCCGGGTGCCGTCCGGAGGGAGACGATGCCCTGTTCGGACGCTTCGTCCTGGTAGTCGATCGACAGGCGGCACAGTCGGTCGTGCACACTCGTCGACAGCCGGGTCGTGCCCACGTTGTCGTAGGGGTTCATGGAGGCGATGACCCGGAAGGTGGGCTCGGCCGCCACCGTACCCACGCGAGGGACGCTGACCTGACGCTCGGCCATGGCAGTCAGCAGACTGTTCAACGTGTCTTCCGGGGCGCGGTTGAACTCCTCGATGTAGAGGAACCCACCGTGCCGCATGGCCTCGAGGAGGGGACCGTCGACGAAGTTGTCGGCGCTGTAGTCCTCACGCAGCACCCGAGCCGGATTGTGGTGCCCGATGAGCCGGGTGGGGGTGAGGTCGGCGTTCCCCTCGACGAAGACGAAGGGGATGCCCCACTCGGCGGTGATGGCCCGCAGCAGCGTGCTCTTCGAGGTTCCGGGCGGACCCTCGAGCAGGAGATCGCGACCGGCGGCCACCGCGGCCAGGATCAGCTCCAGCTCCCGCTCCCGGCCCACGATGCCGGCGGCGATGCGGTCACGGGTGCCGGCCCGGGCGCGGCCGTCGTCCACCTGACGGTCGTCGAGCACCGACCGGTGCTCGGACACTGACCGGTTGTCGGACGCGACCGTGTGGTTGTCGCTGGACACGCTGTCGGTGGACACGCTGTGAGTCACCTCTCGCTCGTCGGGCCCGCGGCGGCCCGGGTCACGACGATACGACGAACCCGGGACCCGGATCGGCACGCGGCCCACGCGGAGTCGACGCGGCCCGGGTCCGTCGTATCGTCCCGGCTTCTACTTGAGGGTCAGCCCACCGTCGACGGGCAGCGCCACCCCGGTGATGTACCGGGCCTCATCGGAGGCCAGGAACAGGATCGCGTTGCTGATGTCCACCGGCTCCACCCACCGGATGGGGAGGGCGTTCATGCTGAGGAACGTCTCGGACACGTCGTCGACCGTGGGGTGCTCGAGGTCGGGACGGAACAGCTGGTAGACGGTGTCGTTCTGGATCATGTCGGTGTTGACCGTGGTCGGGTGCACCGAGTTGACCCGGATCATGTGGGGAGCCAGCTCGAGGGCCAGGGTCCGCATGAGGCCGACCACGCCGTGCTTGGCCGACACGTAGTGGGCGGCGTTGGCGATGGCCTGGATCCCGGCCGTCGAGCTGGTCAGGATCATCGAGCCGCCCCGGCCACCCTCGATGAGGTGGGGCGTGGCCGCCTTGGTGGCGTGCCACACCCCGGTCAGGTTGATGTCGATCATGTCCCGCCAGGCCTGCTCGCTGAGCTCGTCGGCCGTCCCCACCGAGAAGATCCCGGCGTTGGCGCTGACGATGTCCAAGCGGCCGAGCTCGGCCACCCCGGCGTCGAGGGCCGACTTCACGGCGTCGAAGTCGCGCACGTCGGCCTGACTGGCGACGATGCGGCGGTCGAGGGCCTCGACCTCCTTGACCGTCTGGGCCAGGTCCTCGGGGGTGGACATGGCGTAGGGGACCGACCCGACCTGGCCGCAGAGGTCGACGGCGATGATGTCGGCCCCCTCTTCGGCCAGCCGGATGGCATGGCTCCGGCCCTGGCCTCGCGCCGCCCCGGTGATGAACGCCACTTTTCCTTCAACTCGTCCCGGCATGGGATCCCCTTTCCTCAGTGGGTCGGACCTCGGGACGCACGGCGACCGGCTGGCCGGGGTGCCTCCGCGGCGGCCCTGATGGCGGCCTCCGGTCTCGACCGCCACCCGGTGGTCCCGGGGTGGGTCGACGGGCCCGTCTACGGCGAACCGGGCCGGGGGTCTGTAGCGTTGGGCTACTGAAGTCATGGTAATGACACCCAGTGCATCTTGGAGCGCGAGGCGCATGACAGTTACGAGACAAACGGAATCCGAGCGGCCCCGGATCGGCCGCCGTCCGTCCACGACCCACGATGCGCTGGAGGCGGTGGCGCTGGAGCTCTTCACCACCCGCGGCTTCGACGAGACCAGCATCGACGACATCGCTGCGGCGGCCGGCATCGCCCGTCGGACCTTCTTCCGCTACTACCCGTCCAAGTCGGATCTCGTGTGGGGGGAGTTCGATGCCGAGCTGGACCGGATGCGGGCATGGTTCGCCGCCGCGCCGCCGGACGTGCCGATGATGGAGGCCATCCGCCAGGCGGTGATCGAGTTCAACCGGCTGCCTCCCGACCAGGTGCACCAGCACCGGCGCCGCATGTCCCTCATCCTCGGGGTGCCCACGCTGCTGGCCAACTCCACCCTGCGGTTCGCCCAGTGGCGCGAGGTGCTGGCCACCTTCGCCGCCGGCCGGCTCGGCCTCCGCCCGGACGACCTGCTGCCCAACGTGGTCGGGTACTCGGCGCTGGGCGCCACCCTGGCCGGCTACGACGAGTGGCTCCGCGACGAGGCGAGCGACCTGGTCGAGCTGCTGGATGCCGCCCTCGGGGAGCTGGCCGTGGGGTTCCATCACCACGACCGGTCCGACTGACTCGGCGGGCGGGATCGGTCCGGTCCGACCGGCCCGGCCCGTTCTGTCCGGTCCGGTGCCGAGCAGGGATCACCTACGCTCCTTCGTTGGCCCGCAGGGCTCGGCGGCCGGCACCGGCCATCAGTGTGAGAGGAAGCATCCGTGGGACTGTCCATCGGCATCGTCGGCCTACCCAACGTGGGGAAGTCCACGCTGTTCAACGCCCTGACCCGTAACCAGGCGCTGGCCGCCAACTACCCCTTCGCTACCATCGAGCCCAACATCGGGGTGGTCGCCGTGCCCGACGAGCGCCTCGACCGTCTGGCCGAACTGTTCGAGAGCAAGGAGATCGTGCCGGCCATGGTGACCTTCGTGGACATCGCCGGCATCGTCAAGGGCGCGTCGGAGGGGGAGGGCCTCGGGAACAAGTTCCTGGCCGCCATCCGCGAGAGCGATGCCATCTGCCAGGTGGTGCGGGTGTTCACCGATCCCGACGTCATCCACGTCGACGGACGGATCGCGCCGGGCGACGACATCGAGACCATCAACACCGAGCTGATCCTGGCCGACCTCCAGACCGTGGACAACGGCGTGACCCGCCTGGCCAAGGAGTCCCGCAAGCAGCCCGAGCTGGTACCCGCGCTGCGGGCCGCCGAGCAGGCCCGGGCCATCCTCGACGCCGGCCGGACGATCGCCTCGGCCGCCGCCACCGGGGAGATCGACCCGGCCCTCCTGGCCGAGCTGCACCTCCTCAGCGCCAAGCCGTTCATCTACGTCTTCAACGTCGACGAGGGTGCCCTCGGGGACGAGGCGCTGGCGGCCGAGCTGGGCGCCCTGGTGGCGCCGGCCGAGGCCGTGGTGGTGAGCGCCCAGATCGAGGCCGAGGTGGCCGCCCTCGAGCCCGAGGACGCCGCCGAGCTCCTCGAGGGGTACGGCCAACACCAGTCCGGACTGGTCCAGCTGGTCCACGTGGGCTTCCGGACACTGGGCCTGCAGACCTTCCTGACCGCCGGCCCCAAGGAGTCCCGGGCCTGGACCATCCCCATCGGCGCCACCGCACCCCAGGCGGCCGGGACCATCCACACCGACTTCGAGCGCGGGTTCATCAAGGCGGAGATCGTCAGCTACGACGACCTGGTCGACGCCGGCTCCATCGCTGCCGTGCGCGCCGCCGGCAAGGCCCGGGTCGAGGGCAAGGAGTACGTGATGCAGGACGGCGACGTGGTGGAGTTCCGCTTCAACGTCTGACCGCGCACCGGGAGCCCGACCGGGCCCTGTGGGACAATCGGCCGGTGGATGTCGGCGACGGGGGGCCACGGGTGCAGCGCGCTGTGCCCCTGTTCGTGCGGGTCTCCAGCCACGTGCTGGTATGGGCCACCGTCCTGGCCTCGATGGCCATCGTCCTGTCCAAGGGCTGGGTGGCGGTGGGCGACGACGCCGCCATCGGAATCCACGCCTGGCAGACCTTCTCCCTCCACCCGCCGCTGGTCGGCGTGTACTCGACAGCTGCGTCCACCGGGCATGTCCTGTTCGACCCGGGCCCACTGCTGTTCTGGCTGATGGCCGTGCCGGTGCACATCGATCCGACCCACGGGCTGCTCTGGGGGGCGGCCCTGGCGTGGGGGGCGGCCCTGTCGCTGGCCATCGAGGCGCTGTGGTCGAAGCAGGCGTGGCTGGGCTGCGCCGTGGTGGCGTTCACCGCCGTCGACCTGGTGTGCCTGTTCCCGGAGCTGTTCGAGAATTTGGTGTGGAACGCCTACTTCCCCCTTCCCTTCCTGGTCGCCACCATCGCCCTGTCGTGGGTGGTGGCCACGGGATCGTTCGGATGGTGGCCGGTCCTGGTCCTGGTGGCATCGATCGCGGCCCAGAGCCATCTGCTGTTCACACTGCCGGCTCTGTCCCTGGCCGTGGTGGCGCCTGTCACCGGCTACGCGCTGGGCGTCCGACCGGCCCGGCTCCGGTGGCTGGCCACCGGGGCCGTCGTGGCCGTGGCCTGCTGGTTGGCCCCGGTGATCCAGGGCCTCGGCCACCAGGGCAACCTGGTGGCACTGGCCCGGAGTGGCCACGGCGACACCGCGCTCGGCGTCGTGTTCGGACTGCGGACCATCGCCAGCGCCACCTCGCCGTCGCCCCTCTGGCTGAAGGACGTGCCGTCCAACTTCTTCGCCGCTCTGGGCTTCGTCACCGGCGCCTCGGCGGTGCTGGGTGCGGTGGCCCTCGGTGGGCTGGTGGCGGTGGTCGCCGGAGCCCTGTGGCGCGGCCACCGACAGCTCGCGGCGCTGGCGCTGATGACCCTGGTCTGCTCCCTCGCCGTCCTCGTCACGTTCACCGTCTATCCCCAGAAGAACCTGTTCAACCTGGGGTACCTGATCGTCATCTTGTGGGTGGTGGGGATCCTGTGGTGGACCGTGGCTGCGTGGGTGGTGGGGCTGGCCGTCACCGCCGTCCTTCGTCGCCGCTCGACCGTCGACGTCCCGACGTGGTCACGGCAGGCCGCGTGGGGGGCCGGTCTGGGCGGCATCGCCGTGGTCGCCGTGGTGGCCCTGGCCGGAGTGACCTCCCTGGCCTCCTTCGTGCCCAGTGAGTCAACCGTGGGAGCCGATGAGACGGGCATGGCCCTGGTCGGGACCTTGGCCACCCAGATCGAACACCGGACGCCCGAGGGGCCCGTCGCACTGGAGCTGTCGGTGAGGACCCAGGACGTGTTCGTCCCCTTCGAGCTGGGCCAGGGACTGGCCTGGAGGCTCGAGGCCGACGGATGGAGTCCCGGGCTCTACGGCGTCGTGCGGACCTTCACGGGGCTCGTGCCCTCGTCGAGGTCGCCCGCCTACCTGGTGACCCTGGACGGAGAGCGATTGGTGTCGGTCACCCGGGCCCGCTGTGGCCCGCTTCCGGTCGGCTGCCGGGTGCTGCTCCGTCCTGGTTCGTGAGCGGGGACAGCATCGGGTGACCGGGGGAGACACCCCACCTCCGATGGAGGAGGTGGGGTGTCCCGCCCAGTCGACGACGACTACGCCGTCGGGGCCGTTCCCTGAAGGGGAGCGATGATGTGGAGCAACGACGATGCCGGTGCCGCGGCGGTTGCCGGCGCGACCGGGGTCACCGTCATGCCCGACGGGGTGGGCGTGGCCACACCGTTCGGGCTCTGCGTCGCCACGGGGGCGTCGGCGGTGACCAACGTCCCCGAGGTGGACGAACCGTCCGTAGCGCTGCTGCCGTTCCCCGTCGTGTTGACCGGGGCGTCGGCGTTGACCACGGGCGGTCCCGACGTTGCCGTCGTACCGGTCGTACCGGTCGTGCCCGAAGACGTGGGCACAGTCGGCACAGTCGGGGCCGTCGGCACCACCGGCGTGGCCGGCAGGACGACGCCGCTGGGACTGCCGCTCGCCACGGGGGCGTCGGCGTTGACCAACGTCCCCGAGGTGGACGAACCGTCCGTAGCGCTGCTGCCGTTCCCGGTCGTGTTGACCGGGGCGTCGGCGTTGACCACAGGCGATCCCGACGTACCCGACGTGCCGGATGCCACCGGCACGAACAGGTCGGTCAGGCCCAGTGG
>Ga0302157_10007909_pt1 | contig 10587 bp, 8 predicted proteins | sample I_Bog_N3_3_FD_193502 | JGI IMG/M metagenome (GOLD analysis project Ga0302157, IMG submission 193502) | Peat permafrost microbial communities from Stordalen Mire near Abisko, Sweden - I_Bog_N3_3 | ecosystem: Environmental > Terrestrial > Soil > Wetlands > Peat | place: Sweden: Abisko, Stordalen...
CGCCACCGATTCCGACGGCCGTCGCCTGACGCCGATTTTCGCGCGGCTGGAGCGGGCAGGCGTGCGCAATGTCCAGGTGCGGGCGCCCCGCGGGGCGCAGCATGATCCGGTCGCCGATCTCGCCGGGGCCTGCGATCTCGTGCTGATCGACGCGCCCTGCACCGGCGTCGGGGCATGGCGACGCAATCCCGACGCCAAATGGCGCACCCGGCCCGGCGCGCTCGAGCAGCGCATCAAGGCCCAGAGCGAAATCCTTTTCCGCGCGGAAAAATTTGTTAAGCCGGGGGGGCGGCTGGTCTATGTCACCTGTTCGCTGCTGGCCGAGGAAAACGAGGATCGCGTGAGCGACTTCCTCAGCCTACATCCGCATTTTTCCGCCGAATCAGCGGCCGAGAGCGCCGAAAAGGCGGGACTTTCCGCCTTGGCCAGCGCCGCCTCGCCCAACGGCCCGGGGCTGCGGCTCACGCCCGCGCGCCATGACGTCGACGGATTTTATATCGCGGTGTTGCGGCGGGCGTGAACGCGGGGCGGGGCTCGTCAACGCCCGTCCTTTGATGAAAAGTTAAGGTTTGAGGTTAAAAAGATAAGAAGCAGGCTTGCCGGCGGAGTCGCGCGAAAATCGCGGTTGCGCCGAACAGTCTTCTTTTGCGCTCAATTCCGGTCTAATCCGCCGCCTTGCTTCGCGGGCTCGCAAGGAAAGCCATGAACATTCTGAGCAAAAACCTGTTGCGCCTCGAAGGCGAAACCTCCGGCGCCCCGCCTTTCGGGTATTTCGAGCGGATGCTGGCCTTGCGCTACATGCGCTCGCGCCGCCACCGCTTCCTGCCTTCCGCCATCGCCGGGCTTTCGGTGACCGGCATCGCCGTAGGGGTGATGGCTCTGATCGTCGTCATGTCGGTGATGAACGGAATGGGCTCGGAGTTGATGGCGAAAATCATCGGCGTCAACGGTCACTTTTTCCTGCAATCGATCGATACGCCAATGGGCGATTTCAAGAATACGACCGCGACGCTGGAAAAAATTCCCGGCGTGATCATGGCTATTCCCATGGTGGAAAGCGCGGCGGGCATTTCCTCCCAGACCCAGCAGACCGGCGCTCTTGTGCGCGGGATCGCCGAATCCGACCTGAAACGCCTGCCGGGCATTGTCGGCAATGTGAAACAGGGGACGCTGGACGGTTTCGACCAGTCTGGCGGCATCGCCATCGGTCAGAGGCTGGCGGATAATCTCGGCGTGCGGGTCGGCGACCGCGTGTCGCTGCTGACGGCCAAGGGCGCGCAAACGCCCTTCGGCGTGACGCCGCGCATGAAATCCTATCCGGTGACGGCGATCTTCCAGTTCGGCCTGTCCGATTTCGACCAGCTTTTCGTTTTCCTTCCGCTCGAAGAGGCGCAGGCCTTTTTCAACAAGCCGGGTGAAGTCAGCGTCATCGAGGGTTTTGTTTCAGACCCCAATGACATGGATTCCATGCGCGCGAAAATCGATGAAACGGTTCAGAATCAGTTCATGCTGACCGACTGGCGCCAGCGCAACAAGAGCTTTTTCGACGTGCTGAAAGTGGAAAGCGACGCGATCTTCCTCATACTGGCGATCATCGTCGGCGTGGCGTCGCTGCTGATCGTGCAGGGCCTGATCTTGCTGGTGAAAGACAAGACCCGCGACATCGCGATATTGCGCACCATGGGCGCGACGCGCGGCGCCGTGCTGCGTGTGTTCATCCTGACCGGGGTGGCGATCGGCGCGGCCGGCACGGCGCTCGGCGTCGCTCTGGGAACGCCTATCGCGCTGAACCTCGAAAACATCCGCGAATTCGTCAATCGCGTGTTCAGCCTCAACCTGTTCCCGGCGCAATTCTATTTCCTGTCGCACCTCCCTTCGGTGGTCTTGCCGGGGCAGGTGATCGGCGTGGCGTTCATGACCCTGGTCCTTTCGTTTCTGGCGACCATTTATCCCGCCTGGCGCGCGGCGCGGCTCGATCCGGTGGAGGCCTTGCGCCATGAATGAGACTCCCGCCTTGCGGCTCGATCATGTCGTCCGTCGCTACCCGGAAGGCGACGGCTTCCTCGAAATTCTATGCGGCGCCGAGACTGTGCTTTGGCCGGGGCAGGCCGTCGCGCTGGTGGCCCCTTCCGGGGCCGGCAAGTCGACCTTGCTGCACATCGCCGGGCTGTTGGAAAAGCCCGACAGCGGCGAAGTCGAGATCGAGGGCGCAGCCACCTCCGGCATGGCCGACCGCGAACGCACCAGTCTGCGCCGCTCCAAGATCGGCTTCGTCTATCAATTCCACCACCTGCTGCCAGAGTTCACGGCGCTGGAAAATGTGATGACGCCGCAGATGATCGCCGGGCTGTCTCGCGGCGAGGCAAGCCGGCGGGCGTCGGAATTGCTCGACTATCTTGGTCTGGGAGCGCGCGAAAGCCATCGCCCTTCCACGCTTTCGGGGGGCGAGCAGCAGCGTGTCGCCATCGCCCGCGCTGTCGCCAATGCGCCCTCGCTGCTGCTGGCGGATGAGCCGACCGGGAATCTCGATCCGGCGACTGCCGACCGCGTCTTCACCGCCCTGATGTCGCTGGTCCGCGCAACCGGCCTCGCGGCCCTGATCGCGACGCATAATCCCGATCTCGCCGCACGTATGGATAGGCGCCTGACCCTGCACAACGGACTTCTGGTTGAAATGCCGTGAAGCGAGGTTGCGGGAGCTAAAAGGCGCCCGGTTGCTTGAGCTCAAGGAGTAACGGCGCCTTTTTCCTGCCATTTTCCGGGCGTTCTCGGGCGAGACTAGGCTAAGTCGTTGTCCACAGGAAGGTTTTCGACTTATCCACACGGGGTGGTTTTGCTAAATAATTGAAAAATATGGAGTTTTTTGTCACACAAAAAATTGAAGACGGCCGAGTGTGACGTGCGGAACATTTGACGTACGTCATGAGAACAAAAATAACGTCAAAATCGTGGCCGACGGTCCTACAAAGGGCACGGACGGACTGGCCCGCTGTCTTTACTGCTGGCCGGCTCCACGCGGCATTGGTTATGCTGCGACCATCGAGTCGTCGAATTTTGGGCGGGAAACGTGAGGGCGCCGATGCTGGAAGAGACGATTGCCGCCGTCGGTTTTGTCCACTTGCACGTCCACACCAGCTTTTCCTTGCGCGAGGGGGCGATTTCGGTCGGCAAGCTTTTAAAGCTGGCGCTGGCCGACCAGCAGCCCGCCATGGCCGTCACCGACGTCAACAACCTGTTCGGCGCGCTCGAAATTTCCGAAAAATTCGCCAAGGACGGCGTTCAGCCGATTCCCGGCTGCCAGCTCACCGTCGATTTCGCGGACTCGGAGATATTTCGCACGCGCGGCGAGGTGCTGGAACTCGATGCGTCGCGCGGAAACATCGTGCTTTTGGCGCAAGACGAGCGCGGCTACGTCAATCTGATGCATCTGGTCTCACAGGCCTGGCTGGAGGTCGAAGCCGGCGACACGCCGCACGTCACGCTGGCGCAGCTTGCGCTGGCGAGCGAGGGCCTGATCGCCCTGAGCGGCGGCCCGAGAGGCCCGCTGGACCGATTGTTCCTGCTCGAAAAACGCGACGCGGCGGAGGCCCGGCTTGACGCTTTGGCGCCCTTGTTTCAAGGCCGTCTCTACATCGAGATTCAGCGGCACGGGCAGGACAGCGAGGCCGATGTCGAGCCGTTCCTGCTCGACATGGCTTATCGCCGGGACCTGCCGCTGGTCGCCACCAACGAGCCTTATTTTGCCGAGGCTTCGGACTACGCCGCCCATGACGCGCTGCTGTGCATTTCCGACGGAACCTTGATCGGACAGGACGACCGCCGCCGCCTGACCCCTGAGCACCGCTTCAAGACGCGGGCGGAAATGCTGGCGCTTTTCGCCGATCTGCCCGAGGCGACGCGCAACAGCGTGATCGTGGCGCTGCGCTGTTCCTACCGGCCGCGCACGCGAAAACCCATCCTGCCCAATTTCACCCAAGGGACCGACGAGGCCGCCGAATTGCGCGCCCAGGCTGAAGTGGGTCTGACCGCACGACTTGCCGCGCATGGCCCGGCGCCGGGCCTGACCGAGCAGACTTATCGCGACCGGCTCGATTTCGAATTGGCGGTCATCGAGAAGATGAAATTCCCCGGTTATTTCCTGATCGTGTCGGATTTCATCAAATTCGCCAAATCCGAGGGGATTCCGGTGGGGCCGGGCCGCGGTTCCGGCGCCGGTTCGCTGGTCGCCTATGCGCTGACCATCACCGATCTCGATCCCTTGCGCTTTTCCCTGCTGTTCGAGCGATTCCTCAATCCCGAACGCATATCCATGCCGGATTTCGACATCGACTTCTGCCAGACGCGGCGCGACGAGGTCATCGCCTATGTGCGCGCCCGTTATGGCGCCGACAAGGTGGCGCAGATCATCACATTCGGCTCCTTTCTGGCGCGCGGCGTGCTGCGCAACGTCGGCCGCGTGCTGGAACTGCCGCTTGGCCTTGTGGACAAGCTGGCCAAGATGGTGCCGCAAAATCCCGCCGCGCCCGTTTCGCTCAAGCAGGCCATGGATTCCGAGCCGCGCCTTCAGGAAGAGGCCGAAAAGGATTCGCGCGTCAAACAATTGCTGGAGATCGCGCAGAAGCTGGAGGGGCTTTACTCCAACGCCTCGACCCATGCGGCGGGCATTGTCATCGGCGACCGTCCGCTCGACCAATTGGTGCCGCTCTATCGCGATCCCAAATCCGATATGCCGGCGACCCAGTTCAACATGAAATGGGTCGAGCCGGCCGGCCTCGTCAAATTCGACTTTCTCGGCTTGAAAACCCTGACCACGCTTTCGACTTGCGTCGCTCTGGTCAGCCAGCGAGGCATAAAAATCGATCTGGCGCATATTCCGCTCGACGATCAAAAAACCTTCGAGATGCTTGGACGCGGCGAGACGGTGGGGGTGTTCCAGTTGGAAAGCGCCGGCATGCGCAAGGCGCTGGTCGAAATGCGCGCCGATCGTTTTGAAGACATCATCGCGCTGGTGGCGCTCTATCGTCCCGGGCCGATGGCCAATATCCCCACCTATTGCGCGGTAAAACTCGGTGAGGAGGACGCCGAATATCTCGATCCGAAAATCGAGCCGGTGCTCAAGGAGACCTTTGGCGTCATCATATATCAGGAACAGGTGATGGAAATCGCCCGGGTGCTGTCCGGCTATTCGCTCGGCGAAGCCGACATGCTGCGGCGCGCCATGGGCAAGAAAATCAAGGCGGAAATGGACGCCCAGCGCGCGCGTTTCGTCGATGGCGCGGTCGAGCGCGGCGTGACCAAAGCAAAAGCCGATGAAATCTTCGACTACCTCGCCAAATTCGCCGATTACGGCTTCAACAAGAGCCACGCGGCGGCCTATGCGCTGGTCGCCTATCAGACCGCGTGGTGCAAGGCCAATTACCCGGTGGAGTTTTTGGCCGCCTCGATGACGCTCGACAAGAGCAATACCGACAAGCTGGCGGAATTCCGCAACGAGGCCCAGCGCCTCGGCATTGTCGTCGACTCTCCCTCCATCAACCGCTCCGGCGTCGATTTCGACGTTCACAGCAATTCCGAAGAAGTGTTGTCGATCCGCTATGCCCTGTCGGCGGTCAAGGGCGTGGGCGAAGGGCAGGCGAGGGCGCTGGTTGCTTCGCGGGGCAGGGAGGTTTTTCGCGATCTCGGCCATCTGGCTTCAAGGCTGAACCCGCGCGAGGTCAACAAGAAGGTGCTGGAGGCCTTGGCGGCGGCGGGCGCCTTCGACGAGATCGAGCGTGACCGCGCCCGCGCCTTCGCGGCGGTCGAGCCGATTCTCGGCACGGCCAACCGCGCCCAGGACGAGGCTCTTGCCGGGCAGAGCGCGCTGTTTGGCGGTGGCGGGACCGAGTCGATCCGCGTGACGCGCTACGAAAGCTGGTCGGCTGAAGAAAGACTCCGTCGCGAATTCGACGCCATCGGCTTTTTTATTTCCGGCCATCCGCTCGACGCCTATCAGGCCGTGCTGACAAAGCTGCGCGTAGACCGCTGGGCGTCATTTTCGCGCGCCGTGAAGCAGGGGGCGTCGGCCGGGCGCCTGGCCGCTACCGTGCTGGAACGGGCCGAGAGACGCACCAAATCCGGCAACAAGATGGGCATCGTCACCCTGTCCGATCCCTCTGGGCAATATGAGGCGATCCTCTTCCAGGAGGGGCTGAACCAATATCGCGACCTGCTGGAAAAAGGCGCCTCGGTGTTGGTGACGCTGCAAGCCAATGTCGAGGGCGAGGACGTGCGCGCACGCATTACGCTGGTCGAAAAGCTCGACGAGGCGGCGGCGCGCATCCAGAAAGGCTTGCGGATCACCCTGCACGACAAGGCGCCCCTGCCGGCCCTGTCGGAAAAGCTGAAGGGCCGCGCCGAGGGCGAAGTTACGCTGATTTTACACCTCGACGCTCCGGGTCAGGAAGTCGAAATCAAACTGCCCGGCCGCTACCCGATCAACCCGCAGACTTCCAACGCCATCAAAACCATTCCGGGGGTGGCGGAAGTGGAGTTGGTTTAGGCGGGCAACTCCTTCTCGCGCCTGAGTCGCTACGCGGCCTTTTGCGTCTCCATCAGCGCGATCTTCTCCAAAATCTTGCTGCGCTGCGCGGTCAGCAGGCTTACGATCGCGGGCGAAGTTGAGGCGGCCTTGAGCGCGTCGTCGTATTTGCCAACGTTGCGCGTCTCGCCGTCGATCAAGCCCGGCAGAACGCTGCCGTCCAAACCTCCGAAAAGCGACCGCACATTCATGATGGTCTGATGGACCAGCGTCATGAAGGAGCCATCCTCGTCCGGCTTTTCGCCGGCCTTCAAAAGTTCGCCGCCAAGCTCCGCGGCGTTGTTTTCATGCAGCGCGATCATATCGCGGAATAGCGGCGTCATGCCCGCGCCTTCGGCGTCCTCCAGCGCTTTCTCGTAGCCATTGCGGGCGTCGATTTCGCTGGTGTGAAGCGACTTCAAATGGTCCAGAATGTCCTTGTCCAAGATATTCCTCCAGTGCTCTGTTCGAAGGAGCAATAACCATCGCGGCGGACGCTGGTTCCTCCTCACCGCTTGCCAAACGCCGAACACTGGTATATGCGGACCCTCCATTCCACACGCGGACTTGCGCGCTGCCTGATTCAAGGTGGCGCTCCGGTGGCTGGCTCCCCAGCCCATTGTTCCGCGGAGGCATAACCGGAGAGTAAAACTATGGCGCTTCCTGACGTTTCCATGCGCGGCCTTCTCGAGGCCGGCGCCCATTTCGGCCACCAGTCGCATCGCTGGAACCCGAAAATGGCCCCTTATATTTTCGGCGTCCGCAACAACATCCACGTCATCGACCTCGCCCAGAGCGTGCCGCTGCTGCATCAGGCGCTCAAGGCCGTGTCCGACACGGTGGCCAAGGGCGGCCGCGTGCTGTTCGTCGGCACCAAGCGTCAGGCGCAGGAGCAGATCGCCGACGCGGCCAAGCGTTCGGCCCAGTATTACATCAACTCGCGTTGGCTCGGCGGTATGCTGACCAACTGGAAGACCATTTCCGGCTCGATCTCGCGCCTGCGCAAGCTCGACGACCAGCTCGGCGCCGGCGCTTCCGGCCTGACCAAGAAAGAGCGCCTGATGCTGTCGCGCGAACGCGACAAGCTCGAAAAGGCGCTCGGCGGCATCAAGGACATGGGCGGCATTCCCGACCTGATCTTCGTCATCGACACCAACAAGGAGCAGCTGGCGATCAAGGAGGCCGAACGCCTTCACATTCCGGTCGCCGCCATCCTCGACACCAATTGCGATCCGGACGGCATCACCTTCCCGATCCCCGGCAATGACGACGCCGGCCGCGCCATCGCGCTCTATTGCGATCTGGTCGCCCGCGCCGCTCTCGACGGTATTTCCCGCAGCCAGGGCTCGCAGGGCATGGACATCGGCGCGCTGGAGACTCCGGTCGCCGTTGAACTGCCGGCCGACGCCGCCATCGCCGGCGAGGCTCCGGCCGTGGCCTTCGAACTGCTCTCCGCTCCGCGCGGCGCGCCCGACGATCTGAACAAGCTGAGCGGCGCCGGACCGCAGGTCGTGAAGAAGCTCAACGACGCCGGCGTGTTCCACTACTGGCAGCTCGCCGCCCTCAACGCCGACGAGGCGACCAAGCTCGATGGCGACCTGAAGCTCAACGGCAAGATCCAGACTTGGATCGACCAGGCGCGCGCGCTCGTCGCCGCCTGATCGCGTCTCAACGGCGGTTTTTTTCACGGCGCGCCGGGTCCTGCTTGGCGCGCCGTCTTCATGAAAAAGCTGTCGTCACTTTTTCACATTCCCGGATTTCTATTAGGACGCGGCGCCGAGGCGCCCGCCAAAACTCGAAGGAAACGTTTCATGGCCAATATCACCGCCGCAATGGTGAAGGACCTGCGCGAGAAGACCGGCGCGGGCATGATGGATTGCAAGGGCGCGCTCAACGAGACCGGCGGCGACATCGAGGCGGCCATCGACTGGTTGCGCAAGAAGGGCCTGTCCAAGGCCGCCAAGAAGTCCGGTCGCGTCGCGGCTGAGGGTCTGGTCGGCGTCGCGGTGCATGGCGAGAATGGCGTGGTCGTCGAGGTCAATTCCGAAACCGATTTCGTCGCCCGCAACGAGGAATTCCAGGCTCTGGTCAAGACCATCGCGCTGGTCGCCAATGAAAAGGGCGTGACCGAAGTCGAGGCGCTCAAGAACCAGCATTATCCCGGCGACGCCGGCACGGTGGCCGACGCCATTTCCAACGCCATCGCCACCATAGGCGAGAACATGACCCTTCGCCGCGCGCAGGCGTTGAGCGTCACCTCCGGCGTGATCGGTCAGTATGTCCATACCCCGGTCAGCGCCGGCCTCGGCAAGATCGGCGTCATCGTGGCGCTCGAATCGACCGGCGACACAGAAGCGCTGGCGGAACTTGGCCGCAAGATCGCGATGCATGTCGCCGCCGCCGGTCCGCTGGCCCTCGACGCTTCCGGCATCGACCCGGCCGTGCTGGAGCGCGAAAAGAACGTGCTGCGCGAAAAGAACGCGGGCAAGCCTGCCAATGTGCTGGAAAAAATCGTTGAATCCGGCCTGAAGACTTATTTCAAGGAAGTCACCCTGCTGCAGCAGGCCTATATCCACGACAACGCCAAGACCGTGGAACAGGCCGTGGCCGAAGCCGCCAAGACCGCCGGGGCGCCGATCGTCCTCAAGGGTTTTGTCCGCTATGGCCTCGGCGAAGGCATCGAGAAGCAGGAATCGGATTTCGCGGCGGAAGTCGCTGCGGTGGCTTCGGGCGACGCCTGAGTCTTTGCAACCATTTGATTTTTTGAGGCGGTCCTTCGGGGCCGCCTTTTTTATGAATCTTTCGCATCTCATTGATCTAAGGCAGAATTAAGAGATTTAGTCCCTGAACTCCACGCTCTTGAGCGCTGTTAGAGGCAGGCGATCCCGCATCCCTGGAGAGATGGATGATTAAATGTTCTTGCACCGCAAGGAACTCATACAGCCTGTAAGCGTGGGCAAGCCCGACGCCCGTTTTGGAACCTTTCTGCTGGAGCAATTTGGCGGCGCAACGGGGGAATTAGACTAACCGCGGCCCTGCAATATTGGGTTCAATCTTTCCACATCGAGAACGCGGCTATCCGCGACATGCTTCAAGACATAGCGATCGAAGAGTTCAGTCATCTTGAAATGGTGGGCAAGCTGATCGCCCAGCACACGAGCAAGATTGACCAGACTGACGTGTTTTCGATGCGCCTCTCTTCAAACTGAAGGGTGGAGGACCACATTTTCTGGACAGTCGGGGCAGTTGCTGGACGGCGGCCTATATTCAGGAGGGCGGCAATGTCGTGCGCGATTTGCGGGCCAACATCTCCTCCGAGGCTGGCGCTCCCCAGACCTATGAAGCGCTGATAAAAGCCTGCGACGACGAAAACACGAAAAAGGTGCTGGTCCATTTACTGACGCGAGAAATAACCCACGCCAACATGTTCATGAAGGCGCTCGAGTCCATGGGCAAACTCGATGATCCCTTCTTCGGCAATATCGAACCCGATGAAACCGTAAAGCTGGTTTTCAACCTTTCGAAGGGGCAAGACGAGCGCGGGCCGTGGAACGAAGAGCCCGATTTCGACTTTGTCGAAAATCCCACGCCGGAAGGAAGCTTTCCCCCGGCGCCGGTCAACCCCGACGACGAGCGTCACTCTTCCAAGGTCGCCGCAGAATAATCCGTTTCACATCCGTCTCCAGAGCGGATTGGCGAAAAAGCGGTCCGGTTGGGCCGCTTTTTTGTTTGCGCCAGCAATGGGTTATCCGCGCCGAACTCTGCTCGCTCCACGCGGTCGGGCTTTTAGAAACCACCCGCCTTTGCTAGAAGCGGGCGTGTGCGCCGAATCGGGAGGCGCGCGGGAGGCGCTCCATGTCGATTTCGCCCATTGTTCCACAATTCAAACGTGTGGTGGTGAAACTGTCCGGCGAGTCGCTGCAAGGCGGCGAGACGCATGGGCTGGATTCCATCACCCTCGACCGCATCGCCGATGATCTGGTTTCCGCCGCTGAACTGGGTGTGGAAATCGCGGTGGTGGTTGGCGGCGG
>Ga0302157_10007913_pt1 | contig 10579 bp, 9 predicted proteins | sample I_Bog_N3_3_FD_193502 | JGI IMG/M metagenome (GOLD analysis project Ga0302157, IMG submission 193502) | Peat permafrost microbial communities from Stordalen Mire near Abisko, Sweden - I_Bog_N3_3 | ecosystem: Environmental > Terrestrial > Soil > Wetlands > Peat | place: Sweden: Abisko, Stordalen...
CAGAAGGACTTCCTCAAAGAGGCGAAGGCCAAGTCGAGCCAGACGTCGGCCGACGTGAAGAAGGGGTTCGGCGGCGCGTTCGTGAACCTGCGCCAGGCGGTCGAGGACGCGGAGATCGCCAACGGCGCGGCGGCCGTCCGTTACCCGATGGCCGTGCCGGGCATTCAGGGGGCCGTGAAGTCCCAGGTCAGCGTGATCGTGGCCGACATCCTCGAGGAGAAGACCGGCACGCGGCCGACGCTCGCCAACCTCAAGCTCGGCATCGGCTTCGACGGCTCCAGCCCCACGGTCACCATCGCCGGGCTCACGTCGACGGATCTCGGGAAGATCTCGGTGGGCGATCTGACGACCGAGACGCTCAACCGCACCAAGGATTGGATGGGCCACGCGCTCGGCCTGCTCGGAGACATCTCGAAGACGAAGGAAGTCCTCGGCTTCGAAGAAGACGTGCTCGACGCGGTCCTCGAAGGCTTCAAGACGGGGGCGTGGCAGGCCCCGACCGCGACGACCATCGATACCTCGGCGGCGGCCATGGCGAGCCTCTCGGTCTCGACGTCGGCCTCGGCGACGGCGACGACGTCCGCAACCACCGCGACGACCGCGAGCGCCACGACGGCAACCGCGACGCCGGCCACGAAGGCCACCAAGGCCATGGCGAAGAAGCGCCCCACCGCGACCCACTGAGAGCGGCCGAAGCGTCGAGCGAGCCCCGCGTCAGGGCCGCTCGACCGGTTTCAGGAACCCCTCGTTGTCGATCGACACGCGACGCTCCTTCAGGAGCCGCCCCGCCGCGCGCTTGAACGCCTTCTTGCTGATCCCGAGCATCTTGCGAATCCACTCGGGGCTCGAGTCGTCGCCCAGCTTCGGCGGTGACGGGGCGAGGAGCAGCTCCAGCAATCGCTCGGCGTCGCCGTCCAGCTCCTCGTGCTTCAGCCCTCGCAGCGAGACCTCGACCTTGCGGTCCGGATGCATGTGCGTGATGCGAAAGCGCGCCGTATCTCCGGACCGCAGCCCGTGCGGCTCGGTCGCCGGGAGGAGGGCGAGCGCTCGCTTCTCCAGGATCACGAAGAGCCCTAGCCCCGGTTCTTCACGCCACGCCACCCCGTCCACCCGCTCGTCGCGCGCGTAGTCCCGCGCCGGGCCGAGGAGCTCGGCGACCCGCATCGTCCCGGCGAGCCGGCCCGTGTCGTCGAGGTAGAGGCCGACCGCGCAGCGATCTCCGATACGCAGGGGGCGCGTCTGCTCGCGAAGCGGGATGAGCAGATCCTTCTTCAGCCCCCAGTTCACGAACGCGCCGAAGGGGGCGACGTCCGCGACGGTGAGGATGGCGACCTCGCCGAGCATGAGATGCGGGGTGCGCGTCGTGGCGATCGGGCGGTCGTCCGAGTCGAGGTAGAGGAAGACGTCGACCGTGGCGCCGAGCGCCGGCGGCTCCTCCAGCTCGTTGGCGGGGAGCGGAACGGGCGCGTCGCTCCCCTCCGGCGCGAGCCACACCGCATCCGCGTCGATCTTCCGGACGGTGAGCTCCGCTCGCCGCCCAAGCCAGCTATCCATCCCTTCGATGTAGCGCAAAACGCATCACGCCATCGCCGGCGTGACCCAGTTCGTCGCGAGCCAGTCGGTCGCGACGACGCCTGGCTCGCGCAGGGCGCGGTCGACCGCGCGCGCGCGTTCGTCGGGGCCCGGGGCCGCGTTCGCGTAGGCGCGCGCGTAGAGCACCCAGTTCGACAGCTCGTGGCGGTGGAGGAGCGAGGCGAAGCGGTGCTCTTCGAACGAAGCGAGCGCGACGAGCGCCTCGTCGGCGCCGTTGCACGCGGAGAGCGCGCAGGTCGCGTCGAAGAGGAGCGCGCGTAGGTCCTCGAAGGCCCGGTCGGGATCGGCGGCGATGGTGCCCAGCATGGCCTCGAACCCCGCTTCGGAGAGCCCCGCGGCGTCGGCGGCCTCCGCCATCGCAGGGACCTGGGACTCGAGGAACGACGATTGCGGCGCGTGCCCCAGGAGGCGCCCCGCGAGGTAGACGTCGAACGCGCTGGCGATCGCTTCGCCCAGGAAGAGCGCCTCGGCCGACTGCGGCGTCCCCGGGCTCGACGTGAACGCCCGCGCCGCGAGGTGATGCCAGGCCGCGTGCGCGACGACGTCCGCCGGGATGCGGTCGCTCTCGAGCACGTCGCCGCCGCCGCCGCTCCCCCAGAACGTCAGGTTCAGGAAGAGCGCGCGATCCCAGCGACCGGCGAGCGACGCGGGGAGCACGCGAAACGTGTACCGGTCGCGACGCAGGATCTCCTTGAGATCGGCGTAGAGCGCGACGTGCCGGAAGGAGCGTTCGTCGTCGATCGCCAGCTCGTCGATCGTCTTCACCGCGAACACCGGCGCCGCGCGTTTGCTCATCGTCGGACCGTAGCACCGGGCGCGCCAGGCCCAGCCATGAGCTTGTTCTGTGGCTCGCGAGGCGTCATGATCAAGGCATTCCCTTGCTTCGCTCCGTATCCGTCGCACTCGTGCTCGCGTTCGCGGCGTGCTCGACGAGCGGCACCCAGCCGCCGACCGACACCAGCGGGACGACCTCCCCGCAGCCGGGTACGACGGGCACTCCGTCGCCGGACGGCGGGACGTCGATCTCCTCCTGCGGCTTCGTGACGTCGCCCAGGGCGTTCGCGCTCCCGGTGATCGTCGACGCTCCCAACTCCCCCTTCACGTCGCTGGGCGGCGCGGTCGCCTGCGCGTCGGGGACGAACAAGCTCACGTCGTTCCTCGACGACATGAACGGCGACGGCATCCTCGATCTGGTCGTGACGACCGCGTGCGCCGACGCCACCGTCGGAGTGAGCACGTGGCTCGTCTATTTCGGCTCGGCTTCGGGCTTCGCCTCGACCGCGACGCGCTTCGCCTTGCCGCCGCAGTCCAGCGCCGGGTGCGCGACCGTCTCGATCTTCGACGCCAACGGCGACCTCCTCCCCGACTACGTCGTCACGTCGCTCTGCTCCGACACGACCGTCGGCTGGTCGCGCTGGCTCGTCTACCCGAGCACCGGCACCAACTTCGCGACGACCGCGACCCCGTACCCGCTCCCGCCCGGCGCTACCCCGGGCGCGTTCGCCACGACCGGGACCACGACCGCGTCGTGCGGGACCTCGCTGAACGAGCCCGCATTCCAGCTGTTCGACATCAACGGTGACGGCAAGTACGACTTCGTCGTCACCCAGTCGTGCAGCGATCCCACCGTCGGCACGAGCTCCTGGAGCGTCTTCCTCGGCACCGGGACCGGTGCTTCGCAGACCGCGACCTCTTTCCCTCTTCCGACGTCTCCCACGTTCACGACGAACGCCTTCGCCACGACGAGCGGCACGGCGTCTTGCAGTCCGACCGCGAGCACGCCTCAGTTCGGGCTCATCGACTTCGACGCCGACGGCAAGCTCGACATGATGGTCACGCAGGTCTGCAACGAACCGACCGTCGGCACTACGGCGTGGCTCTACTACAAGAACACCGGGACGGCGTTCGCGGCGGCCGCGACGATCCCTCTCCCGCAGATCCCCGGCGCGCCGACGAACTCGTTCCCCACGCTCGGGGCCGCGGGCGCGTGCACCAACACGACCGGCACTCCGACGTACGCCGTCCTCGACGCCAACGGCGACGGTTTGCCCGACGTCCTCGTCACCCGCGACTGCCCGGATCCACTGACCGGCGCTGCGTACTGGCAGCTCTTCGCCAACACCGGCTCGGAATTCGCTTCGCCCTACGCCGCATTTGCCCTCCCCGCAGCGCTCGGGGCGACGTCCACGGCGCTCGCCGGTCTCACCGGCACGATGCAGTGCACGCCGCTCCCGGCCAGGCCCACGTACACGACGACGTACCTGGGCGGCCCTGCGTTCGATCTCGTGGACACGAACGACTGCACCAACACCGCGGTCGGCGCGACCGAGTGGCTGGTGTATTCGGCGTCGTGCCCGTGATTGACGCGCGGCCCGCGGGTCAGCTCGCTCCCGCCGGCACGTCCGCCGTGTCCTCGACCCGCACGCGCACGCCGTGCTCGTCGGGCTCGATCGCGCGCCCCTCGCGCCGCGCGAGCTCGCCGGTGGCGGCGGCGCCGTAGAAGAAGACCTGCGCCGAGTAGTGCACCCACAGGAGCAGCATGACGATCGAGCCGGCGGGCCCGTACCTGGCGTCGAGCGCCTTCCGGCCGAGGTACCACGCGATGATCATGGTTCCGATCGAGAAGAGCACCGCGGTCACCAGCGCACCGCGCCAGGCGTCGCGCCAGGCGATGCGCGCGTCCGGGAGCACCTTGAAGACCATGGCGAAGAGCACGGTCGTCGCCGCCAGGGAGACCAGCGCTTCTCCGATTCGCCACGCTAGGAGCGCGGCCTCGTCGCCGAGCGCCTCCGCCGCACGCGAGAGGATCGTCTTCGCGAGGACCACGGCGATGATGATCACACCGACGAAGAACACCATGAGCAGCGCGAGCCCGCGCTTGCGGAGCTGCTTCCAGACCTTGCCGCCCAGTCCCTGACCCGAGCGCGCCTGCACGTCCCACATGTGATTGAGCGCTCGCTTCAGCTGGCTGAAGAGTCGCGTCGACGCGTAGACGAAGACGACGACGCCGAGGAGGCTCACGCGCTCGCCCTCGTCCCGCGCAGCGCGGTCGAGCAGACCGAAGATCGTGCGCGTGCCGTCGTCGCCGATCCAGCGCCCGAGATCGAGCATGACGGCCGTACGTGCGCGGTCGTCGCCGGTCGCGAGCGCGGCGACGCGCAAGGCGATGAGGAGCAACGGCGCGATCGAGAGCAGCGACGAGAACGCCACGGCGGCCGCGAGCATGCGCCCCCCGTGCCGGGAGTAGGAGCGGAGGGCGTCCCGCGCGAGAGCGCGCACGTCGTCGAGCATCGCGTCCGAGCATACTCGCGACGCGCAGGGCCCCGGCCGGGGAAGGCACGGGACCCATTTTCCGTATAGTGTCTGCGTGTGGGCGCGATGACCTGCGGGACGTGTGGAGCGGGGCTCGACCCTTCGAATCTTGCGTGCCCTTTCTGCAAGGCGCCGACTCCGTTCGCGCAGCAGCAGCACGCGCAAGGTGAGCGCGAGCGCCAGGCGCGGGAGGCGGCCGAGCTCGTTGCGAGGCGGCGCAACGACGTCTTCGCGCGCGCGAACGCCCAGACGGAGCTCGATCGGCTGGCGCACCAGAGCGTCGTCTGGTCCGGCATCGGCATCCTCTTCTGCTTCTTGCCGATCCCGGCGCTGGTGGCGCTCATCCTCGTCTACCGAGCGCGCCTCCTCGCGCGGGAGAAGGGCTTCGTCTTCCCGACGCAGGCGACGATCGGGCTCGTGCTCGGCGTCATGACGCTGCTCACGAGCGGCGGCTTCTATGTCTTCGCCGGTGTCCTCGCGGTCCAGAAGCAGCAGGCCATCCACGCGCTCGAACAGGCCACGGCCGCCAAGGCCTCCGAGACGACGCTGGACCACGACACGGCGTGCGCTCTCGTACAGATGCACCTGCTCGAGCACGGCTACGGCCACGGCGACTCGGTCACGGACGTGAAGTGCGACGGCGCGCTCGACCAGCAGGGAGAGGTGGCGACCCTCCACGACGTCACGTTCGACGTCTCGACCTCGTTCCACACGGCCAACGCCACGCTTCGCCGCGGCGCTCGCTGGGTCGTCGAGCGGGTCGCGGACTCGTCCACGGCGGGTACGAGCGCCGCTCCGGCGGCCCACCCCGTAGCCCCGGCGCCCGCCTCCCCTGCGGCCAAGCCGCAGACGTCCGCCCACCCCGCGCCGCACGCCCCCGCCCCCTCGTCCAAGCCCCACTGACGGGCCGTCGGCGACGCGGCGCTGGAAAACCGGGCGAGAGCGCACCATAACGTCGGCACGATGCGCCTCCCCTTCACCGTCACCGCCGTCGATCCCGGCTCGCGCGCGCGCCGCGGCACGCTCCTCACGGCGCACGGGCGCGTCGAGACGCCGGCGTTCATGGCCGTGGGCACGCGAGCGACGGTCACCGGGCTCACCCCCGCGGATCTGGCCGAGCTCGGAGCGCAGGTCGTCCTCGGCAACACGTACCACTTGATGCTGCGACCCGGTCCGGAGCTCTTCCGCCGCGTCGGTGGCATCCACAAGTTCATGGGATGGTCAGGCCCCGTGCTGACCGACTCGGGCGGTTACCAGATCTTCTCTCTGCCCACCGATCGCACGCTGAGCGAAGAGGGGGCTCGCTTCCGCAGCTACACCGATCAGCGCATCCACATGCTCTCGCCCGAGCGCTCGATCGAGATGCAGACCGCGATCGGCTCGGACATCATGATGGTGCTCGACGTCTGCGTCGACTCGCGCTCCGACGCGACGACGACGCGCGCGGCGATGGAGCGCACGCACAGGTGGGCGCTCCGAAGCCTCGCCGCACGGACCAATCCCCAGCAGGCGTTGTTCGCCATCGTGCAGGGGGGTGTCGTGCCGGAGCTGCGCAAGGAGTCGGCCGCGGTGTTGACCGAGCACCCGTTCGACGGGTTCGCCATCGGCGGGCTCGCCGTGGGGGATGCGCGGGGCGAGCGCGAGGACGTCACGCACCTGTCCGCGGAGCTGCTGCCTGCCGATCGCCCGCGGTACCTCATGGGCGTCGGCACGCCGCCCGATCTGCTGCACGCGATGCTCGCCGGCGTCGACATGTTCGACTGCGTCTTGCCGACGCACCTGGCATGGCAAGGGACGGCGTTCACCTCGACGGGCCGCGTGCGCGTCACCCGCGGACCCAACGCGCACTCCGACGAGCCGCTCGACGCCGCGTGCGCGTGCTCGACGTGCAAGACGTGTAGCCGCTCCTACCTCCACCACCTCTTCAAGTGCAGCGAGCCGCTCGGGCCGCGGCTCCTTTCGATGCACAACCTGCACCACTACCACTCGCTCATGGCCGAGGCGCGGCAGGCGATCGAGCTCGGAACGTACGCTTCGTACGCGCACGCGAAGCTCGAAGCGATCGACAGGCACGAGCACAGCGATCGCAGGCTCGGTCAGGTACTCGCCTCGTGAGCACGGAAGACGCTCGCTGCGAGGTCGTCGTCACGCGGAGCGGCGCATACGCCATGCACGATCGCGCCGTCGGCGAGGTGATGCATCCCATCGTCGGCCCCGGAATCGAAGCGGAAACGCTCTACATCGCCCCCTCGCGCCTGGAAGCGCGACTGCAGAAGGAGGCAGCGGACGCACTCGTCCTCTTCGACGTGGGGCTCGGCGCCGGCTCGAACGCGATCGCGGCGTGGAAGGTCTCCGAGCGCTTGCCCCCCACCGCGCGACGGCTGGAGATCGTGAGCTTCGAGCGCGATCTGGAAGCGCTCGAGCTCGCGTCCTCGGAGGCGCACGCGCTGTCCTTCGGGTTCGAGGGGGACGCGCGGCGTGCCGTCCGCGCGTTCGTCGAGACCGGCCGCTACGAGACGCCGCGCACGCTCTGGCGATTGGTGCTGGGAGAGCTCCCCTCCACGCTCGCGCGGGAGCCCGAGGGCTCGGCCGAGGTCGTCTTCTGGGATCCGTACTCTCCTCGCGCGAATCCCTCGCTCTGGACGATGGAGGCGTTCGTCGCGCTCCGTCGCGTGTGTCGCGCCGATGCGACCGTCTACACCTACTGCGCGGCGACCGCGGCGCGCTCGGCCCTGCTGCTCGCGGGCTTCGCCGTCGGATTCGGCGAAGCCATGCGCGAAGGGAGGCAGACGTCGAAGGCCGCGATCCATGCGCGCGATCTCGAGACGCCGCTCGACCGTCGATGGCTCGCGCGCCTCGGTCGCTCCTCGGCCCCCTTCCCGCCCGACGCGCCGTCCGACGCGCTCGCGCGCGTCGCCGCGCTCCCGCAGTTCGCGGCGACGTGAAGCCTCAGCGAGGGGCCTCCCACTTCCCGCCCCAGTCGTGCTGCAGCTGGGTGAGCAGCTTCTCCCAGTCCTCGCGCGAGCGGGTCTCGGGGTACGGCGTCGCCTCCACCGGCTTCGGCGCGCTCCACACGACCTGCACCTTCCCTTCGGTGCCAATCTGCCCGATGGCGATCGTCTTGATGGCATGGCCGTTGGTCTGACTGATGCGCAGCTCACCCAGCGGCGTGCTCACGCTCACCTTGTCGAACGCGCGGCGAATGTCGGCGATGTCGAGCGAGCCCGCGCGACGTACGGCCTCGGCCCACAGAAGGACGGCGGAGTAGCTCGTCGCCATGGGGTCGGTCACGGGGCGGGGGCCGAAGCGGTCGTGCAACGCGCGCAAGAATTCGCGGTTCTCCTGCGAGTCGAACGCCTCGAAGTAGTTCCACGCCAGGTAGTCGCCGGCGACGAGCGCGGGATCGAGCTCGCGGTAGCCGGTCTGGTCGAGCGAGAAGCTGAGCATCGACATCGCTTCGGACGTGATGCCCGCGCCTCGCAGCGCGCGGATGAACGCGAGGTTCGTGTCGCCGTTGATCGTATTGAGGATCATCGTCGCGCCGCTCTTCTTGATCTGCGCGATCACGGGGGCGACGTCGGTGGAGCCGAGCGGCAGGAACGCTTCACCCGCCACGGTCGCTCCGAGGATGCGGAGCTGGTCCTTCAGGATCTCCGTCGCGACGCGCGGGAACACGTAATCCGAGCCGACGAGGAAGAAGCTCTTCTTCGCAAGAAAAGCGAAGGCCCACCGGACCGCGGGGATGAGCTGCTGATTGGGCGCCGCGCCGAGGTAGACGACGTCGGGCGAGGCCTCGATCCCCTCATACTGAACCGAATAGAAGAGCGGGCGATTGCGCTGCTCGAAGAGCGGGCGGACGGCGCGCCGGGACGTCGAGGTCCAGCAGCCGAACACCACCGGCACGGCGTCGTCGTCGAGGAGGTGACGAGCCTCTTCGACGAAGGTCTCGGCGTGCGAACGTCCGTCGCGAACGATCGCCTCGACGGGGCGCCCGAGCACCCCTCCCGCCGCATTGACGCGCGCAATCGCAAGAAGGATGGCGTCGACCAGCGACGACTCGCTCGACGCCATCGTGCCGGTGAGCGAGTGGAGAACGCCGACACGGATCGGAGCGCCGGGCACGGCGACGATCGACTGTGAGGGGGCGGTCGAAGCGGAGGCGCTCGGTGCGGGCGCGTCCATCTGGCGCCGTCGCTGCCAGATGCCAGCCGCGAGGGCGACGCCTGCGGTCGCGCCTGCGGCCACTCCGAATCCAAGTACGCGGCGGCGCGACAGGAGCGACGGCGTCGCTGCCAGCGTGAGATCCGCTCTGGGCGCGCGTGCGGCGCGCACGGAAGGGGTGGCCGTCTCCATCGACTGTCGATCCACGCTCTTCGCCGCGACCGGCACTTCGAGCGGGAGCTGACCCGACGGGAGCGAGCGATTCCGCGCGACCTTCTCGATGCGATCGAGGCGCTCCGAGGCACCATCGCTGGCGGCGGCGGCGAAGGGGGTCAGGCCCCGCGCCAGCTCGAGGACGCTCGCGAACCGCTCGGTCCGATCCTTGGCCAGGCACTTGTGAACGACCGCCGCGAGCCCCTCCGGGATGGCGGGGTCGTGCTCCACGAGCGGCTTGGGGTCCGATCGGACGACCTCCGATACCGTCTGGAGAACCCCATCGCCGACGAACGGCCGACGTCCACTCAGCGCTTCATAGAGCAGCGCCCCCAGCGACCACACGTCGGCACGCTCGTCGACGCTGTTCGGCGACTCGAACTGCTCGGGCGCCATGTAGGCCGGCGTCCCGATCATGTCGGTCGCCTGCGTGATCGTCGCCGCGGATTCGCGCGCTTTCGAGATCCCGAAGTCGATGATCTTGATCGACTCCGTCTCGTCGATGCGCTTGGAGACGAAGAGATTGTCGGGCTTCAGATCGCGGTGAATGATGCCGGCCGCGTGCGCCTCGGCGAGCCCATCGCACGCCTGGAGCACGAACGACACCGCCTCGCCGACGGGGAGCTTGCCGAGACGCCTTACACGATCGCCGAGCGTCTCCCCTTCGAGGAGCTCCATGACGATGAAGGGCTCGCCCGAATCGAGCCGCCCGAAGTCGAACACGCGCGCGATGTGCTCGCCGGTGAGCCCGGCGATCGTGCGCCCCTCACGCTCGAAGCGCGCGACCACCCCGTCCCGCGCGGACATGCCCGCGCGCAGGAACTTGATCGCCACGACGCGGTGAAGCTGCCGGTGACGAGCTGCGACCACCACCCCCATGCCGCCCGAAGCCAGCACCCGGACGACCATGTACTTCTCGGCGATGACGTCGCCGGGACGTATGGGCAAGCCGCGATCGGTGCCGTCCCCCACGGACATGGGACGACCATACCCCAACCCCCCGCGTCAGCGCTCCTGCCGGGAGCTCAGAATCGGGCATTCCGAGCCCGCCCGGACCATAATGGCCGCGGTGCGATCCTTCCGTCCCATTTTCGCGTCGAGTATCGCTTGCTTGGCGATTCTCGCCGGCTGCCACGGGCACCGCGAGATCGACGCACCCCGAAGTCGCGACGTCGAACCGCCGCCTCCGGTTACCGCGTTGGCCCCTACGGCGACGGCCGCCGAGAGCGCGTCCATGCCCGCTCCCCCTTCGAGCGCGGAGGCGGGCGCGGATCCGTCGCCCCCCCCTGGGCCCCCCCTT
>Ga0302157_10007918_pt1 | contig 10574 bp, 11 predicted proteins | sample I_Bog_N3_3_FD_193502 | JGI IMG/M metagenome (GOLD analysis project Ga0302157, IMG submission 193502) | Peat permafrost microbial communities from Stordalen Mire near Abisko, Sweden - I_Bog_N3_3 | ecosystem: Environmental > Terrestrial > Soil > Wetlands > Peat | place: Sweden: Abisko, Stordalen...
TTACCAGGACTATCTCTATCTGCACGGCCTGTCCGTCGAGATGGCGGAGGCGATGGCCGAGGTGACGCACAAGCGCATCCGTGCCGAACTCGGTTTCTCCGGCGAGGACGACCGCGACATCGAGAAGATGCTGGGCCAGGGCTATCGCGGCAGCCGCTATTCGTTCGGCTATCCCGCATGCCCGAAGTTGGAAGACCAGGCGCCGCTGCTCAAGCTGCTCGGCGCCGAGCGCATCGGGGTGGATTTGTCCGATGAATTCCAGTTGCACCCTGAACAATCGACCAGCGCCATCGTGGTGTTGAACACCCGCGCCAAATACTTCTCGGTGTGACCAATGCCCGGGCGATGCTGGGGCTGCGCGCGTGGCTCGGGGTCATGCTCTGCCTGATGGTGGCGGCCTGCGATGGCCACGCGCAGGGCCTGCTGCCCGGCACATGTGGGCTGGGGCCGCCGATGCCGCTGATGGTGGTTATGCACGGCCGCGCCGCGGTGGTGACGGTCGGCATCAACCAGCATTTGGCCCACCTGATCCTCGACACCGGCTCCAACGTCACCGTGTTGAACAAGGCCTCGGCCGAGGCGTTTGGGGTGAAGCCGACGGGGTCGGCGGCAGCGACATTCATGGCGATCGGTGGCAACAGTCACGCCGAAAATGGCCGCATCGCGCAGTTGCGCGTCGGCAGCGTCGATCTGCCGCCGCTCAATGTGGTGATGGCGCCGGGCTTGCCGGAAGACGGCGTGCTCGGTCTCGACGTGCTGTCGCGGTTTGATGTCGATGTCGACCTGTCGCAGGGCCACGTGGTGCTGTATCCCGGCAAGCTCTGTCCGCATGACCAGCCGCCGATGCTCGGCCGCCTGCTGGAAATTCCCGCCGAGCGTTCGCTGGTGCGCGGCGAGGGGCCGAACCGCACGGTGGCGCCGTATCTCATGGTGCCGGTGCGGTTGAACGGCTCCGTGGCGATGGCGGTGCTCGACTCCGGCGCCCTGCGCGGCACCCTGGTGTCAGCGCCGTATGCCGCCAAGGCCGGGGTTGATGACGCGGCCCTTGCACAGGACAAGATTGTCAAGGTCAACGGCTTTGGCACCAGTTCGGAGTTGCGGCTGCACCGGTTCGACGAGTTGCTGGTTGGCCGGGAAGTCTTTGATAAACCGATGCTGTTGGTGGGGGGCGGTGTCGAATCGTTGTTCGCGATGGTGATCGGCGGCGATTATTTCTTCCGTCATCGGATCTGGTTCAGCTTTTCGTCCGACCGGGTTTTCGTGGTGCCGCGCACGCTCTGATCGCGACACCTGACGGCCTCGGTTTAATTTGGTAGACGGTCCGCACAACAGCCAGGATGCCCAACCGAGGTGAGACAGGCGGAACGCATGGCGGCCGGCAGCATTGCTGTGGGGCTCTTGGTGCTGGCACTGAAGGTAACCGCCTGGTGGGTGACGGGCAGTGCCGCGCTGTTTTCCGACGCCGCGGAGTCAACGGTCAACGTCGCCGCCGCCATCGTGGCGCTGCTGGCGCTGCGCTTCGCGGCGCAGCCGGCCGACGCCAACCATCCCTACGGCCACGACAAGGCGGAGTTCTTCGCGGCCGTCATCGAAGGCTCGATGATCGTGCTGGCGGCGGCGCTGATCGCCGAACAGGCCTGGCAGACCTTCCTGCACCCCGAGCCGCTGCAGCACCCGCTGCCCGGCGTGGTGCTGAATGCCGGCTCCAGCGTGATCAACCTGGCGTGGTCGCGGATGCTGCTGCGCAGCGGCACCAAGCTGCGCTCGCCCACGCTGATGGCTGACGGCAAGCATTTGCTGTCGGATGTGGTAACCTCGGTTGGCGTGCTGATCGGCGTCGGCCTGGTGCTGCTGACCGGCCTGCCCTGGCTCGATCCGGCGGTGGCGGTGCTGGCCGCCAGCTATGTGCTGGCATCGGGTATCCTGGTCATCAAGGGTTCGGTCGGCGGGCTGATGGATGCGGCTCCGGCTGGCGAGATCGTCGATCGCATTCGCACCATCGTGGGCGAGCAGGCCCAGGGTGCCATCGAGGCGCATGACCTGCGCACCCGCCATGCCGGGCGGCTGACCTTCCTGGAGTTCCATCTGGTGGTGCCTGGCGCCATGGCGGTGCAGGACGCGCATGCCATCTGCGATCGCATCGAGGCGGCGCTGAAGGCGGAAATGGACGGGCTGATGATCACCATCCACGTCGAGCCGGAAGGCAAGGCCAAGCATCATGGTGTGCTGGTGCTGTGACGATGGAGAGGCTGGCACCCCGTCGATGGCCGGATCGCATGACGCTGGCCGGGGGGCTGTCCGTGCTGGCGCACGGCCTGTTGCTGGGGGGCATCGTGGTCTGGGCGCTGCATCGTCCGGACGCGGCGGTTTCCGACACGCCGGATATTGGCGCCAAGGTCGAGCTGGTGCTTGGTACCGGTGGACAGCAGACCGGCAGCCCGCCGCCGGCGGCCGAGGCGCCTCCCGCCGAAAAGCCGTCGCCGCCGCCGACGCCGAAGCCGACCCCGCCGGAGCCGAAACCGGAGCCGGTCGCCCCGGATCCGCCGGTGCAGGCGCCGCCACCGCCGCCACCGGATCCGCAGGCCGCTCCGGCGCCACAACCAGCGCCACCGGCCGAACCGGCGCCAGAGCCGGCTCCCAAGCCGGCGGCACCACCCGTGCCGCCGCCGGCACCACCGGCGCCAAAGGCTGCTCCCGAGGCACCGCCGGCGCCACCGCCCTCGCGCGCGGCGCCGCCCGCGGTTCGGCTGGGTGACGGCATCGCCGCGCCGCCGGCGGAACTGCGCGGCCCGCTCGATGACATCGCGGCTGGGCCGGACGCCACCAACACGGCCCCGGAATACCCGATGGAAGCCGCGCGCCGGCGCGAGACCGGCGCTGTTGTGCTGACCCTGCATGTCGATGCCAGCGGTGGTGTGGTACGGGCTGACATCATCCAGTCCTCCGGTTCACCGCGCCTGGATGCGGCCGCCAGGACCAAGCTGCTCACCTGGCATTTTCACCCGGCGATCAAGGACGGCCAGCCCGTGCCCAGCGTCGTTCAGCAGGTGGTTGATTTCACGTTTTAGCGGCGACAAACGTGCGTATATCCAATGTTTCAGCACTTGAGGAGCGTTCATGGTTCGCATCGATCGTGTCATCACCCGTGGCGGCGACAGCGGCGAAACCTCGCTCGGCGACGGCACCAGGCTGCCGAAGAACGCCGTGCGCGTGGAGGCCTACGGCACGGTGGACGAGGCCAACGCCACCATCGGCATGATGCGCCTGCACACCTCGGGCGACGATGACGCCATGCTGGCGCGCATCCAGAACGACCTGTTCGACATCGGCGCCGATCTCTGCGTGCCCGGCGACGCCGGTGCCCGGCTGCGCATGACCGATGCGCCGTCGTTGCGCCTGGAGCAGGAGGTCGCGGCGATGAACGCAGTGCTGCCGCCGCTGACCAGCTTTATCCTGCCCGGCGGCACACCGGCAGCGGCCTACGCTCATCTGGCGCGCACCATCACCCGGCGGGCCGAACGTCACGTCGTCAGCCTCAGCCATGTCGAGCCGACCAACCCGGCGGTGCTGCGCTACCTCAACCGGCTGTCGGACCACCTGTTCGTGCTCGGCCGCAAGCTGAACGACAATGCGGCGAGCGATGTGCTGTGGGTGCCCGGCGCCAACCGCTAGAGTCCGGACCTATAGAGCGTTAGGCAAAGCGCAGCCGCTGGCCGATGCCGAGGCGCTCGCCCTTTTTCAGCATGGCGTGGCCCAGCGCGATGTCGGACAGCGACAGGCCGCGGTGCCAGAACAGGATGGTTTCCTCGTCGTTTTCGCGGCCCGGCTTCAACCCGGCGACGATCTCGCCCATTTCGGCATGCAGCGTCTCGCGCACCAGCTTGCCGGCGTTCACGTGCGCCCGCAGCGCGCCATAGGCGCCGGCGCCGACCTGGCCCCAATCGTCGACCACCAGCTTGCTCATGATATCCGTGAGGCTGAGCTCGACCGCGCTGATCGTACCATAGGGCATCACCAGCGCGCCCGGCTTGATCCACTCGGTCTTCAGCAGTGGCGTTGGTTCCAGCAGGCGGGACGCCTCGACGACGATGTCGGCGCCTTCGATGGTGCTTTGCCAGTCGTCCATGGCGAGCACCGGCTTGCCGAGATCGGCTGACAGCTTCGCGGCAAATGCGTCCTGGCTTTCCTTGCGGCGGGAGTGCACGCGGATCTCATCGAAGTCGAACAGCTTGTCGAGCAGCCGGACATTCCAATAGGCGGTGCCGCGGGCGCCGATGTGGCCGAGCACCTTGCTGCCCTTGCGCGCCAGGTATTTGGCGCCGATCGCCGTCATCGCACCGGTGCGCATGTCGGTGATGTGGCTGGCGTCCAGAATGGCGCGCGGCATGCCGGTGGATGGCTCGAACAGGTTCAGCACCGCCATTTCGGACGGCAGACCCTGCTCGTAGTTGTAGACGAAGTCGCTGACCACCTTGACCCCAGCCAAGCCGATCTCGCCGCCCAGCGCGCCGCGCAGCACGTTGAAATGGCCATGCACGTTGGGGTTCGGCTTCAGATGCATACGCGGCTCGATCACCGCCTCGCCGCGGCCTTGTGCGGCCAGGCTGCTCTCGATGGCGTCGAGGATCTCCTGGTCGGTGAGTTCGAGGGCCGCGATATCGGGGCCGTTGAGGAAGGTGACGTAGATCGGTTTGCTCATGGCTGGCGCTCCAGAAACGGAAGATTGAGCCGGTGTTCGCGGGCGGCATCGATCGCGAGTTCGTAGCCGGCATCGGCATGGCGCATCACGCCGGTCGCCGGATCGTTCCACAGCACACGGCCGAGGCGGCGAGCGGCGTCCTCGGTGCCGTCGGCGACGATCACCATGCCGGCGTGCTGGCTGAACCCCATGCCTACGCCGCCGCCGTGGTGCAGGGAAACCCAGGTGGCGCCGGAGGCGGTGTTCAGCAGCGCGTTCAGCAGCGGCCAGTCTGACACTGCGTCCGAGCCATCGGCCATCGCTTCGGTCTCGCGGTTCGGGCTGGCGACGGAGCCGCTGTCGAGGTGGTCGCGGCCGATGACGATGGGTGCGCGCAGTTCGCCACGCGCCACCATTTCGTTGAAGGCGAGCCCGAGGCGATGGCGGTCGCCGAGGCCGACCCAGCAGATCCGCGCCGGCAAGCCCTGAAAGCGGATGCGGCTGCGCGCCATGTCGAGCCAGTGGTGCAAGTGCAGGTTGTCCGGCAGCAGTTCCTTGACCTTGGCGTCGGTGCGGTAGATGTCCTCGGGGTCGCCGGACAGCGCCACCCAGCGGAACGGCCCGACGCCGCGGCAGAACAGCGGGCGGATGTAGGCGGGCACGAAGCCCGGGAAGTCGAACGCGTCGGCCACACCTTCTTCCAAGGCCATCTGGCGGATGTTGTTGCCGTAGTCGACGGTGGGGATGCCGGCGCGGTGGAACGCCAGCATGGCGCGAACATGCTCGGCCATTGATTGACGCGATGCGCGGGCGACGCCCTTGGCGTCGGTCTCGCGCCGGGTTTCCCACTCCGCCAGTGTCCAGCCGCGCGGCAAATAGCCGTTGATCGGATCATGCGCCGAGGTTTGGTCGGTGACGCAATCCGGCCGCACGCCGCGGCGCACCAGTTCGGGGAATACGTCGGCGGCGTTGCCGAGCAGCGCCACCGATACCGGCTGCTTGGCGGCACAGGAGCGCTGCATGATCTCCAGCGCCTCATCGAGGGTGGCGGCCTGCTGATCGACGTAGCCGCTGGCTAGACGCATTTCGATCCGGCTGGCCTGGCACTCGACGGCCAGGCACGATGCCCCCGCCATCACCGCCGCCAGCGGCTGCGCGCCGCCCATGCCGCCGAGGCCGGCGGTCAGGATCCACTTGCCGGCGAGGCTGCCGCCATGGTGCTGGCGGCCCATTTCGACGAAGGTCTCGTAGGTGCCCTGCACGATGCCCTGGCTGCCGATGTAGATCCAGGAGCCGGCCGTCATCTGGCCGTACATCATCAGCCCCTTGCGATCGAGCTCGTGGAAGTGTTCCCAGGTTGCCCAATGCGGCACCAGGTTGGAGTTGGCGATCAGCACGCGCGGCGCGTCGGCGTGGGTCTTGAACACGCCGACGGCCTTGCCGGATTGCACCAGCAGCGTCTCGTCGGCTTCCAGGCGGCGCAAGGCTGTGGTGATCTGATCGAACGCCTCCCAGTTGCGTGCGGCCTTGCCGATGCCGCCGTACACCACGAGGTCTCCGGGGCGTTCGGCGACCTCGGGGTCGAGGTTGTTCATCAGCATGCGCAGCGGCGCCTCGGTCAGCCAGGATTTGGCGGATAGCTCGATGCCGCGATCGGCGCGGATGATGCGGGTGTTGGGCCGGCTGCTCATCATCCCCTCCGAAGTGGCGCGCGTACGGCTTTGAGATTGGTTTCCCTCGTTCCAATTGTCTATACATATGTGACCGAGCATCGCCGACCAAAGCAGGGGCAGCGCCATCAAACCGGTCTACGAGAGGATCCGCAGCGACATCGAGGACCGTATCATGTCCGGCCAATGGCCGCCGGGGACGCGGGTTCCGGTGGAACACGAGCTGATGGCGGATTACGGCTGCTCGCGCATGACGGTCAGCAAGGTGTTGTCCGGCCTCGCCGATCGTGGCCTGATCATCCGCCGCCGCGGGGCCGGCTCCGAAGTGGCGACGCCGCGGTCCGAGCGGGCGGTGCTGGAGATCCAGGACTTCGCCAAGGAGGCCGCGCGCCACGGCACCGCCTACGCCCACGAGGTGCTGCGCCGCGAGGTGATCGCCTGCCCCGTCAAGACCGCGGCACGCCTGGGCCTTGCCGCCCGCAGCAGGCTGGTGTCGGTGCACACTTTGCACCGCGTTGCCGGCCGGCCGGAGGCGCTGGAGGAGCGGCTGATCAACATCGCCGAGGTGCCCCAGGCCCGCACCGAACGCTTCCTCGACGTGCCACCCGGCACCTGGCTGCTCGACTACGTGCCCTGGACCAACGCCGAGCACGCCATCGAGGCGATCAACGCCGACCTGCTGCAGGCCCGCCTGCTCGACATCGCCGTCGGCGAGGCCTGCCTGGTGCTGGAACGCCGCACCTGGCAAGGCGGCGCCTTCATCACCGAGGCCCGCATCACCTACCCAGGCGTTCGCCATCGGCTGGTTGGGCGTTTCTCACCGGATGGCCGCGACTGATCCGGCCCGCGGTACCGGTGTCGGAATGTATAGACATGCCGATTTATTTGGGTGACAGTCAAAGCCTCCGGGCCCCATCCAGTGAGCCACATGACGCGATCAACGGCCTTGCCAGACCCGCGCCGCGCCAGCCCCGATGTGCCATTGGCCATCGAGATCAACAACCTGTCGATGCGCTATACGGCGGCTTCCGGCGACAGCGTTCTCGCCGTCGACGATGTCTCGTTCAGCGTCCGGCAGAAGGAGTTCCTCTGCGTCGTCGGTACGTCCGGCTGCGGCAAGACCACGTTGCTGCGCATTATTGCGGGCCTTGCCAAACATACCGCGGGGTCGGCGATGCTGCGTGGCCAGCCGATTGCCGGTCCCAGCGCCGATGTCGGCATCGTGTTCCAGGGAGCGGTGCTGCTGCCGTGGCGCACGGTGCTGGAGAACGTGATGATCCCCGCCATCGTGCTGCGCCTGGATCGCAAGCGCTCCTTGCAGCGGGCGCATGATATGCTGGCGCTGGTCGGGCTTGCCGACTTTGCCAACGCCTACCCAAAGGAACTGTCCGGCGGCATGCAGCAAAGGGTCAGCATCGCCCGCGCCTTGGTCCACAACCCCACCTTGCTGCTGATGGACGAGCCGTTCGGCGCCCTAGACGCCATGACGCGCGAGACGATGAACCTGGAGCTGCAGCGCATCGCCAGGGATGCCGAAACCACTGTGGTCTTCATCACCCATTCGATTCAGGAGGCGGTGTTTCTCGGTGACCGCGTGGTGGTGATGACGCCCAGGCCCGGCCGCATCGCGGCGGTTCTCGACATCGACCTGCCGCGCCCGCGGGATCTCGACGTGATGGCCACCGAGCCGTTCGGCCACCACGTGCGCAGCATCCGTACGCTTCTCAACGCGCGCGGCCTGACGCATTGATGATGATGCGCGCACTCCGCTCAAACCGGCTGCAACTGGCCGCCTTCACGGTGGTGTTGCTCGGGCTGTGGCAAATGGGCGTCGAGGTGCTGGCGATACCACCGTATCTGCTGCCGGCGCCGTCGAGCATCGCAGTCTCGCTGTATGGCGGCTTTGCCGACGGACTGTTCATCCGCTCGTTCTTCATTACCTTCCTTGAGGCCGTCGCGGGTTTCCTGTTGGCGGCTGTTGCCGGCGTTGTCGTGGGAACCCTGATCGCGCAGTTCCGCATCGTCGAGCGTCTTGTCTACCCCTACGTCGTGGCGCTGCAGAGCGTGCCGAAGGTGGCGATCGCACCTTTGGTGATCGTGTGGTTCGGCTACGGCTTCAGCTCGAAGATCGTGGTATCCGCCACCATCGCGTTCTTCCCGGTGCTGGTGAACGTCATCGTCGGCCTGAAAAGTGTCGAGCAGGACAAGCTCGATCTGATGCGCAGCCTCAATGCCAGCCGGCTGCAGACCATGCGGCTGGTGCAGTTTCCGACCGCGTTGCCGTTCATCTTTGCCGGCCTCGACGTTGCCGTCGTGTTCAGCGTGCTTGGTGCGATCGTGGCCGAGTTTGTTGGATCGCAGTCTGGGCTTGGCAACCTGCTGCTGACGTTCAACGCCAACCTTGATATCAGCGCGGTGTTTGCCTGCCTGATCCTGCTGGGGGCGATGGGCATGGTGCTGCACCTGGCAATCTATCATCTGCAACGCCGTGTGGTGTTCTGGGGCCAGGCAGACAGCACTACCAGGTTTTAGGTTTTGTCATCGAACAGGAGGTTGTGATGCGCTGTCTCGGACAGGTCTTTGCCGCTGTGATGCTTCTGACCGCCAGCGTCGCGGCGCACGCCGACGATGCTCCCAGCCTGAAATTCCTGCTGACGACGACAAGTATTGAGCCCGGGCATGCGACGATCTCATCGCTGCAGCAGTCGCCGGGGTTCTGGAAGCAGCAGGGCCTGAACGTGCAGACCTTCGGTGTCGAGGGGTCGAGCCTCGCCGTGCAGCAGGTGGCCAGCGGCAACGCCGATTTCGCCAGTGTGGGCCCTGAAATCCTGCTGGCGGCGCGCGAACACAAGCTGCCGCTGGTGGCGTTCTACGCGATCGTGCCGCACACGATCTTTCGGTTGATGGTGCCGGTGGCCACCAAGATCGAAACCGCCGCCGATCTGAAGGGTGCCACCATCGGCATTCCCGCGACCGCCTCGGCGTCCTATCCGTTCAGCCGCGCCATCGTGCAGGCGGCCGGCCTCAACCCGGACAAGGATGTCTCATGGCTCACCGTCGGCGCCGGCGCCCAGGCTGCCCTCGCGCTGCAGCGCGGGCAGATCCAGGCAATGGCGGGGTGGGACACCATGCAGGCGTCATTCGAAAATCGCGGCATGGCATTTCGCGATATCACCGAGCCGTTCGTGCCTGAGCTGATTGGCCAGGTTCTTGTCACGCGGGAGGACATGCTGGCCAAACATCCCGATATAGCCATCAAACTCGCGCGCGGCATTGCCGAGGCCACGATGTATGCGTTGGCCTATCCTGAAGCGACGCTGAAGAACCATTGGCGGCTCTACCCGCAATCCAAGCCGCGCCAGGGCAGCGAGGAGGAGATGGTCAAGGCCGGCATCGCCGAACTGAACTCGCGTGTCGCCGTCATGCAGGTTGCGGATTGGCCGCGCACCCCGTACGGCTTCATCGATCCGGCGAGCTTCGCCACCACCGCCGAGATGACCTATCACGACGGCCAGGTCACCGACCGCAGCATTCTTCCCGGCGCCTACACCAACGCCCTTAACGCCGAGATCAATCACTTCGACAGGGCGGCGGTGCTGGACCAGAAGATCGCCGCCCCGTAGATGGCGGCGCCCATCGTTTTTTACTTCGATTTCGTCTCGCCCTACGGCTATCTCGGCAGTGTCGGGATCGAGCGGCTGGCCGCCACCTGCGGCCGCAGCGTCGAATGGCGGCCGATCCTGTTGGGGATCAGCGTGATGAAGGTGATGGGCCTGAAACCCATCGCCGACACGCCGCTGAAGGGTGACTATGCCCAGCACGACGTGCCCCGCAGCGCACAGTTCATGGGCATCGCCTTCAACCGCTGCAGCCAACCGATGCAACCGCTGGCGGCGGCCCGCGCCTTTGTGTGGTTGAATGCCGGGGATCCCGGATTGGCCAAGCGCTTTGCCCAGGCGATCTATCAGGCGCAATGGGCCGAGGCGTGCGACATGTCGTCGGCTGACGCGGTGGCGGACCTTGGCGCCGGCCTGGGCATCGACCGCGCAGCCCTGCTGGCGGCACTGCAGGACGACGCCGTCAAGGATGCGCTGCGCAACCAGGTGTCCGCTGCGATCGCGGCCGGGGTTTTTGGGGTGCCGACCTTCACGGTCGATGGCGAGATGTTCTGGGGCGCTGACCGGCTGGCCATGGTCGAAGCCTGGATCAAGACCGGTGGATGGTAG
>Ga0302157_10007920_pt1 | contig 10573 bp, 12 predicted proteins | sample I_Bog_N3_3_FD_193502 | JGI IMG/M metagenome (GOLD analysis project Ga0302157, IMG submission 193502) | Peat permafrost microbial communities from Stordalen Mire near Abisko, Sweden - I_Bog_N3_3 | ecosystem: Environmental > Terrestrial > Soil > Wetlands > Peat | place: Sweden: Abisko, Stordalen...
TCGTCGATGCGCGGACGGTCCAGACAGCGGGCGAGCGCGCATAGCGGGCAAGCGGGAGAAGCGGCCGGCGCGTCGCCGTCAAGGCGGCATGTGGTCTGCCATGGTCCGGAGCGGACGCCGCAGAACACGCACGCGGTGTCTGCCGGTGTGGTCGGACGTGACCTCCTTCGCGGCGCGTTGACCGCCGGCCCAATGAAGGCTTCAGCCGATAAGGCGAGGGGATGCAGGTGCACGGGCGGCAACCCCGCTACCACGCCGAGAGGTCGGAGCCGTTTCGCCATGTCCACAGCAGCAGCAATGCTGCCAGGAGGCCAGGTGTGGCGCCTGCGCTGAAGACGGCCAGGGAATCGGGGATCGTGTGGTGGTAAGGCAGGTAGGGGATCACCACGGCGCTAAACAAGAGTGAGGTGACAGCCAGCATGATGGCGTAGTCGCGCACAACCCCGTAGCCCGGCCGCACCGCGGAGGCCGTCCGATCGCGGGCGCTGCGCCGCCCCGCCCACAGCGATGCCCCCAAGGGAAGCAGCAAGAGCAGCGCGAACATCGCGCCTATGCCGACTGCGACCTCGCACGACGTGATCGTTTCCTTCAACATCATGTCGGGGTGGGAGGCTAGGGGGCCAGGAAAGGCTATTGCGAGGACCGCATTCGCCAAACCCAGACCGAGAGCAATCACCCGGCCCCTCGCAGACAGAAGCCGATTGTTTTGAGATGTCGCATCCCGGTTCATGAGTGTGTTCCTTTTGAGAGAGGGACCGTTGGGGCCCGGGGGCACCTGTCATTACGATCGGGCGTGACCCCTTCGTGGCGTACTGACAGGCGACCCGGTGAAGGGCTCAGCCGGCGAGGAAGGGGATGCAGGTGCACTGGCGGCAACCCCGCTACCATAGCCAGAGGTCCGAGCCGCTGCGGCTTGTCCACAACAGCAGTGCTGCCAAAAAGCCAGGTGATGTGCCCGCGCTGAAGACGGCCAGGAAATTGAAGATCCCGGGCCGGTAGGGCAGGCAGGCCACCGCCAGCGTCGCGCAAATGGCTGAGACAGCGACAAGCAGGATGCACTCGCGCCCAAATCCGTTGCCCGACCGCGCTCCCGGAAGCGCGCGGTCGGGCGCGCTCCGCTGCTCCGCCGGAGGCTCCCAAAGGACCGCGAAAGCCAACAGCAGGATCAGCACCGCCAACGCGGTTACGCCAACAGCGGCCTCGCACGAAGTGACCGTTTCCTCCAGCGTCCTGCTGACGTTGGGAATCCCGGCATCGGGAAAGACAATTCCGATGACCGCCTGGAGGACAAGGAAAGCGTAGAGAGCCAACCAGGCTATCAACCCCAGGTCGGCTACGCGACGGCGGAGCGCCGCTGGATCTGCCTGCTTTGCTCCTGCCTTCGGCTTCATGTGCGCGTTCCTTGCCGGAAGAGGGGCCTGTCGCTGGTGGAGAGGATGGCTGGCAGCACGGTCAGAGGCCCCCGGTCAGCCAGGGCGCCAGGGCAACAACAGCTGCGTGAAAGCCGGCAATCGAGAAGCACGCGGAGACAGCAAGCATGCCCAGCGCAATCATGCGGACACCGCGATCGCCAGGCCCGCCTTCGGGCAACGTTTGCGTCGGCAATGGAGTCTGACTCATGTGCGCGTTCCTTGGAAAAGAACGACCTGCCGCCGGCGGGGACCGGCGGCAGGTCGCGGGATCAGCCACCAGTGCCGAACTGCACCATGGCCGGCGTGTCGTTGATCGTTGCGCTGGCGCCGGATGCGGAAATGGCAGCTTTGTTGATCCAGACACCAGCAGTGGCAAACAAGCCGCACAGCACGAGACCGGCGACGCCGCGCCCGACATGACCCGCCTCGCGGTTCTGCGGATGCCGTGACTGCCACAGCGCCCACACCCCGAAGCCGAAGCACAGCGCTGCTGCGATATAGCAGGCCATGCCGAACGCCGTGGCGCCGCTGTTGATAGCCTCGCTCGACATCGTGTTGAGCTGGGCGCCGAGGCTGCCGGTGGGCGAGGTCGCACCGGCAGCGAGCGCATGGCCGGCATAGGCAAGCCCGAGGGTGAGGGCGCCGGCCGCGAAAGCCAGCTCCTTTCCCCGGGTGCTCGCGAGCCGGCGCAGACGGGCGGCGACCCGCATATTGTCGGAGGATGGTTTCACGCGTCTGACTCCTGGTTACGATGGTTGCGAGGGAACGGCCCCTCGCGCACAAGACTCATCCAAGCGCGTGCAAACGGGGCGGCGAAAAATCGGCGGGCCGCGACGCGCCATGCGGCGGAAAATCACGATGCCGGCATGCGCAGACCGGGGCGGCGCCACGCGGCCCGCGCGGAGCCCCCGTCGATGGGAGAGAAGGCCGACGGACATCGGCTTCCCAAAGGTACGCGGGACCAGGCGCGGACGGGCGACGCCTCCGTGGTCGCTGAAGCGAAGTTTCACTTGCCTCTGTCCTGGTTGCGAGGGAATGGCCCCTCGTTCGGAGTCTTGCGGTATGCGAACGGCGCGCCTGACGCGCATCCGGCCGGCGACAATGTCCTGGCGATTCAGCCGCCAGTCTGGAACAGCGCGACGACGCCGTTGGCGATGGTCAGGATGTTGATGCACATCACGCCGAAGGCGAACTGGATGCCGCATGCGAGCGAAGACCCGTTGGTGCGGCCGTTGATGATCGCGCGCCAGGTCAGGATCGCGAAAAAGACACAGGCCGCGCCAAACGCCTGAAAGAAATACTGGAACAGCTGCACCACATTGATGACCGTGTTCCCCGGCGTGGCGCCGAGGACGTTGCCCGCGTTCGGCGCGATGGTTGGCGTGTAGCTGGTAAGCGATACCGTCAGGGCGGTTCCGGCGCTCACGTTGGCCATGTTCAGAAAGCCGGGAAAGGATGCAAACACGCCGGACAGGACGAGCGAGACAACCGGAACCCACGGGCGCTGCCGAAGCGGATGTCCGCTGTGGTGGGCCATGCTGCGCAGCGTCCAGGCGAAGTGGAAGAAGCACGCACAGGCTGCGATGTAGCAAAAGGCGGGAAGCAGAACGCTGATGCCGTCAGCGATCGCCGTCGAGAAGTTGACCAGCCCCTGCATGCCGTCCTCCCGGAACCTACTGGATCACGCCGTGCTCAGTGGTCACGACCCAGCCGGTGCCCTTCTGGCCGATCGCCGTGACTTTGCCGTAGCCGGGCACAGATTCGCCGACGTTGACCTGTATCTGCGCGCCATCGCCGCCGCCGCGATCGACTTCAGCCAGCAGCGCAAGACCCGGCGAGGCGGCCTGGACGCGGTAGCGCTTGGCTGGCCCGGTGTCGGGCAAGGGAAGCGCCGCCTCGGCCCGTGTCAGGACCACCGGCTTTGCCGGTGCGGCTCCCGGCATTGGTGTTGGGCTCGCGGCGCCGGCGTCGCGCGCGGCGCTGACCGCGCTGCGCGCTTCGGCAAGCGCGATCCGGCGCTCGAAGTCGCCGAGCCGCGCGGTGGTGTCGGCGGTGGTCTTCTGCAGATCGCCGCGGAGCTGCGCGTCCTGCTCGCGCAGGTCGTGCACGAGCGCAGCCATCTCGGTGACCAGACCAAGCACCTGCACCTGCTCCGGCGGCGTCATGGGCGCCGCCTGCAGGTCATGAGCCGCCTTGACGACGTCGCCATGGGAAACCACCGGCGGCTCGGCGGTGTGAAAAGCCGCAAATACCGAGCCGACCAGGCTTTGTGCCGGCGCGGCCGCGGGAGGCGGCTCGCGGCTTCCGTCCGTATGGGCGGGTGTAGCTGAAGCCGCGGCGGTGTCCGCCGGTGCCGCCGCAGAGGCGGCCTGGAAGGTCTCTGCGGCGGCGCTGCCGGGCTCGCTGGGGACATCGCCCGGAGGGGGCTTTTCCGCCCCGTGGGATGCCTGTGAAGGCTGTCCTGGCGCGGCGGCGGCCGTCTGGCGTGGGCCGGCCTCCGCCGCGCCGGCGGCCGGCTTCGGCGCGCCGGCCTGCCCCGGCTGAAGCGACAGCAGCTCCGCCACCTGCTGGTCCTTGGGCACAGCCTTGTAGGCCGGCCGGACCACGGGGCCGGATGCGGGCAGAGGAACATTGGCGAGGGATGCCGCCGGGGCCAGCGGCTGCTTCACGCCGGGCGGCACGGCCACGCCGTTGGCCTTCACCGCAACCCGCGGCGGGCTGCCGTGCGTGAGCAGCAACGCGAGGCCGGCGGCAGCGGTGAGCACCAGCGCCGATGTGAGCAGCGCGTTGCGACGTCCCGCCGAAAGCGTGGCGAAGGGCGACAGCACGCGGCGGACTCCCGATCGGGGCCGGCCCGCCACGCCGGACGGCCGCTCCCCGGCTGATCCGGGCACCAGCCCGGTTCCGTCATTCGGCTCTCCCGGCGCAGGTCCACCGAGGCCCGGCGCATTGCGCCGTCCCGGCGAAAGCGCGGCGAAACGCGACAGCTCGCGGCGGACACCGGACCAAAGCCGGGCCGCCACGCCGAACGGCCGCTCCCCGGCTGATCCGGGCACCAGCCCGTTCCCGTCATCCGGCTCTCCCGGCAGCCGGACGTTCAGCCCGGCCGGATCGGGTTCGATAACAGTCGCATCAATGACGTTCGTGTCCATGGCAACCACCCGCTCCAAAAGCGCCGTTGCGGCAGGATGGCGCGCGCGCGTGCAAACGGCGCCTGGCAATCGAAAGGAGACTCATCGCCCGGTGTGCGCCGTCACGTTGGAAAGGAACATCACGCCCACAGCGACGTTGGCGTCGAGCGATATCGTCGGACCCTTCGGCGCCGCCTGGTTGAGCGTGTTGGCGACCTGCGATGCGGCAACGCCGGCAGCAACGCCCAATTGCTGGTCGATGTTCAGGTGGGTGGTTGTGGTGGCCCCGCCGAATGGGCTGAGCACCGCGGCCGTATTCGAGGTCGTCGCAAGGGCCTGGCCGAGCCCCGCCACGAACGCCGCGGCCGCGGGCAGAATGAAACGTTCCAGATAGTGCTGGTCAACGCCCGACGCCACACCCGCTTCCATCGTATCCGGGGAAGTCACCACGCCGTCCACCCCGATCGCCTCGCCGTTGTGGATGACGGTGTTGACGTGCAGCACCAGCCGGTTCTCCTGCCTGGCGAAGGAACCGATCATCCGGTCGCCCGCGATCGGACCTGAGTCCGCCTGCAGCACGACGGGACTCGACTGGTCGGAACTCAGCGCGAGAATCGGATGCGCGAAAACGCCGCGGCCCGCCGGGACCAGGATCTGACCCGTGTCGGCCGGACGTGCGGAGACCGGCAGCGCCGATGCCGCATCGCGCGCACCGTTGCCCGCCCGGGATGCGCGTGTGTCAGCCGGGTCCGTGCTGCCCGCCTCGGGCGGCGGCAGGATCACGTCGGTCTGCGGCAGACGCGCGCCCCATTGTGAAAACAGCCCGTTGATCTGCTGGGTGTAGGCCTCGTTCCCCCGCGGATCGACCACGGCGGCGACGGGTATGGGCTTCGGTGCCGCGGAGGCCGCAGGAAGCGTCAGCGCCGCGAACGGCGCCGGAACGACAGCGCGAACCACCTCCGGTGTGCCGCCGGGACGCTGCGGGACCCGCCGTCCTGCCGCGGGCAGCGGGTCTGCCTCCTCGGCCCTTGGCGGCGGCGGCACTGCCGGCACGCTCGGCGCGATCGGTGGCGTGTAGGAAACGCCCTTCCGCATGGCCTTGCGGGCCTCGTCATCGTTGGCCACCCGTGCCAGCGCATCCTGCTCGGGCGTGGTGTTGAGCCCGCCAGGCAGCGGATCGACGGGCGCCATCTGCGCATCCCTCGACACGAGCGGCGCGTATTGTCCCGACAGGGACACCAGCACGATCACGCCGACGAAACCAACGGCGGAGCCACCGATGATAACCAGCCGCCGTGGCCCGGCGTGGCCGGAGCGGTTCAGCAGCGGGGCCGCACGAAGCCTCGGGACCGACGGCCTGATGCGGGAGAGCCAGGTGAACGCATTCGGCATGGGGCTCACTCCTGAAGATGGACCGATACGGTGCGGCCGCCGACCGACACCAGAACAACCGGCGTGTTCGCGACGGCGTAGACCGTTGTTCCGGCCTCGGCCTCGGATGCCGTCCATTCCGGCGACAGCAGAACGTAGCGGGTGCGCAGGTAGACCTTCCCGCCCAGGCGCCATGCGCGCAGCCCCTCGGGCGAGACGCCTTCGACCGAGAGCGGGACGGCATCGGCCGGCGGCACGCCCTGCAGCATCGAGGTCAGGAACGGCGCGCCAGTGTCGGGCGCGTTGGGCTGCGTCATGATCTCGACCTTGGCGTTCGGTCCGCGGTCGGCGACATGCACGCTGAGATTTGCGTCGTAGCGTCCGCCGCCGCCCAGCAGCAGGAAGGCGATCGGCTTCGGTGCGCCCTCCAACGAGACAACGAGACCGCCACGCGGCACCAGGGATACCGGCGTGATCTCCAACACGTTGGAGCCTTTGGTCGGCGTGCACACGTAGAAGCCAATCGCCGCAACCGACGGACCGCCGCCGGTGCCGTTCGCCACGCTGCAGTTGGTGCCGCCGGCGACCGCGGCCGGGTTGGAATTGGTATCCCACGCAATCGGCCAGGGCTGGCCGGTACTGTCGAAGAAACTCACCGCGGTCGGGTAGCCCTTGACGGTGTTGATGATGGCGGTGGCGGCGCCCGGCGCGAGACTCACATTCACCTGGCGGTTGATGGGCGCTGCCAACTCGGTGGCCACCTCCTCTTTCTTGCGTTCGACATCGTGAAAGCGGCGGTACAGATCGTCGATCATCTCCGGCGTCACCGGAATGGCGTTCTCTGCCGGCGTGTGCGCTGGCGCGCCGGGCGGCGCCTGCGCCGTGACGTCAAGCTGAACCTGCGCCTGGCCGTAGCCCGGGCGACCGGCGAGGAAGACCCCGGCCAGGGCCGCTGAAACGAGAAGCGCTGCGCGCACGGCGACCTCCTAATGCTGCGATGCCACCATTTGGTCAATCACCAACCCGTCCGGATGGTCGTCGGCGTTGGTGCGAACGACGAGCGCGTTGATCATCAGGAAATTTGTGGAGACCTGGTTGACGTTCTCGCAGGTCTGCACGATCGGAACCTGGATTTGGTAGGCGAGGGCGCCTTCGACGTAACTGCTCTGGTGGATCAGCGCAGCCCGCTGCGCCTGGGCATGGCAAAGGAGCCGCGCACGCTTGATCTCGTCGAAATTTCCCTTGTCGATGAAGGAGGCGGCGAAGGTGTTCCACCCCCTGACGGTGAAACGCCTCGATGCCGTGTTCAGCAGGATGGGGTAGTTATAGTAGTCGATATTGTAAGGCGCCAGGGCGGCCTTCACCGTCCAGTCAAGCAGCTCCGCATCATCGAGAACGGGGCTGTCCAGCCCCCTGACCTCGCGTGGCGGGCCCTTGCCATCGACGATATAAAATTTCGGCTGGGGCGGGTGGACCCACATCCAGGCGTCGTGGACGAGCGAGACGGCCAGGAGGCCCGCCGTCACCGAGGTGAGCAGCAGGCACCGCGAGACAAGCTGGCCTTGAAAATCCGGGTCGGAGAGGCGACGCGTAATCGCGGCATTTTGGTTGGCCACCGGCGCTTTCCTTTCTAAGATCGCGCGTCACCTTCGGGCCGGTCTCTGCAAACGGGGACGGCAAAATCTCAGCCCGGCAGCGGCGCGCCCTGGGCAAGCGCTCGGCCCAGGACGCCGGCCGCAACAGCCAGCGCTATCTCCCGGCGGCCTGGCGCCGCAAATTGCAAGTGCACTTGGCGTTGTCGACACATGGTTTCACGCTCCTGACTCCCATCGCATACGAACCGTCACACCAACCTCAAGGCTACGTCAGGACGCGGGTTGACATGCGTCGGTCAAGTGAATTGCGGCTCCTCTCGCTAAAACAGGCTTGGGCGGTATAAGGTCTACGAGCCAGCGCTTGTGTTTGTCGTAAGCACTCAGGCGACCCTTCGCAAACCGCACCGGGCGGCAGTGTTTGACATTCTTGTCTTCCCTGGGCGCCACAAAAGCCTTCCCCGTCTCTATACACGTTTTTACGACGCAGAACCGTTCGAAATTCGCCCTTCCAACTTCCTCGTCGTAGCTATCGACCATCTTGGATCGGTCGGGGTCGCTCGGAATCTCACACCGACTCCTAAACGATGCGACGGAAGACGGGCTCTTGTTTAAATGCTTGGCTATTGCCTTATGATTTTGGCAAGACAGGATGCGCAATGCAAACTCTTTTACGACCTCCACTGATTTCTGTAACGGCACTCCGTCGGCAACCGCGCGGTCGATAGCCTGCTTGAACGGGCATGGCTTCTCCGGGACCGGTTCGACAGTGGGTGGAAGATCTTCCGCAGCTGGCGCTGCGACATCGAGGGCGGGCGAAGTAGGTGCCGGTGGCAGCGGAATAGTAGAACCGTTGGTTGCGACACCAGACTGTAGGGAACCGGGCGGCGGAATAACCGGCTCGCCGAAGCGGACGGCGGCAAGGTCTGGGGATGCGGGCGTCGACGATTTGGAGCGCGACCACGTCGGGGCGTCGGCCGCAGTCCCGCAGCTGGAGGACGGTGATTCGGTCCGGCGCTGTTGGACGGGCTTTGCGGCAGGTACGCATGCCGTCGAGGCAAACCCGGGGGTTGGGTCAATCAGTGTCAGAGGGTCGAGTCTGTGCAACAGGTTTCGAGGCGGGGCTGGGATTCCCAGTCGGCGGCATTTTGCCCGCACACCGGTGGCGCTGCGACCCAGCCGTGCTCCAATCGACTCCGGATGCACGCCAGCGACCCGCCACACAATGAGCCGCGTGATGTCGAATGCCGACCAGCCGCGGTACCCGCGCTTGCGGATTGGCCGGCTGTTCGGCGTAGGCAGGCCGAGACGCACCAGACTGTCGTCAAGCGCGGCGCGCGACAGCGACAGATAGACACAAAGGGCTTCCATACCCAAACCGGCCGCGACCATGCCGGCCAGCACGGCGTCAAACGGGAAAACCGCAGCCGCAAGCAGCGAAAGCAGCGGCCCGGCCCGCCCCGGGCTGGGGGCCTCATCAGACCGGACTGTTCCCGCAAGGCTTGAAGACACCGATACCCCCGGATTCGCGTGCTCGCCAGCTAAGCCTTGACGCAGGAGGTATGTCAATCGGTTTATGGCCGTATGCGCCCGTCTCCGTTGGCCGAACTTTCCGTGAACGGTCGGGGGACGGGACGTAAATGGTCGTCTAGGTCTGGTTGAGAGGGGTGGAGGCCCCGGACGCAGATGTGGCCGGGGCAATGGATTAAACGCCAGTCTTCCTTTCTTCCTGATTGCCGCCGACTGGTGGGGCGGACATGAGATATGTCAATTACCTTATGGCCGTGTGCGGCCTGCACCGCCGGCCAAACTTTCCGTGAACGGTCGGTTGACGAGACGCGAATGGTTGTCTAGGTCTGGTTGAGAGGGGTGGAGGCCCCGGACGCAGAAGTGGTCCGGGGCTATGGATTAAACACCAGTTTTCCTTGCTGCCGGTTTGCTTCGCACCCGCGCAGGAGGATGGTCGGGGGTGGATGGAGGAACCTCTGCGGGGTGGAGGAAGTGTTCCAGGGACTCGCCCATATCGGCGAACGCGCGGAGCTTCTGAATTAGAGTCCCCTGCACCGCCTGACGGCGGACCTCTTGTGTCCGAAACTCAGCGAGACCATCTCGCACCTGTTTTAGCAGTGAGCATAACATTTCCATCGAGGCTGTGGTCGGCGGTTCGGCGTTGGTCTCCGGCAACAGGTCTCTGATCGCGACGCCACAAGCGTGGGCCAGTTTGGCCATCGAGCCGAACGTTAGATTTTGTGTGCCGGACTCTAGCTCGAATATATAAGCTTGGGACGCGTTCGCTTTGTAGCCAAGCTGATGCTGTGTCAGACCGGCCTTCAGCCGAGCCTCCCGCAACCGAACACCGAAAGCGGCGAGGTCTCGCGCAACGACCCCTTCAATTTCCTCTGCTATCGCGATATCACTTGGCCGTTTTCTTCCCACACCAAAATCCTCACACTTTGCGCCGCGGCGCCGTCACTGTCCGCTTGTACAAACCGGACGCCGCGAACAGCGAACACAGCCTTGCGAGCGCCCGCGCGGCGCCCAACGGTATCGGGGTACCGCGCGGAAATCGAATACGTGGCACGGCAGATTAAGCAATCCCCATTCGCAGCGCCGGACGCGAGGTTCCCTCACCGACACGCAATAGGATCGACCCCACATGCGCATAATCACGGGACTGCTCGCCGCGATCGCTCTCGCGCCAAGCGCTCGCGCCGATTTCACCATCGTCGGCACGGCCCCCGCAGTGAAACCATCGCCACCAGCAACAGCCGAACCCCCCAAGGTCCCACCACCCCAGGTTGACAATAACCCGTCCGCAGCCCGCCACCGCGCTCCGCCGCAATCCGCATTGGCACAGGGGTTCGGCGAGCGGATTTCCCTCTCGTTTGCTGTGAAGCAGATCGTACCGTTGTCGGTCAAGGTAACGTACGGCCGGGGTGTCGATCCTGCCGCGCTTGTGGACTGGAAAGGCGGGGCGGCTTGGGACCGCGTGCTCCTGGCCGCGGTCAACCCGCTCGGCCTTCACCTGGTGATCACGGGCAAGGCGGTCGAAATCCGAAAATAGTCG
>Ga0302157_10007921_pt1 | contig 10573 bp, 9 predicted proteins | sample I_Bog_N3_3_FD_193502 | JGI IMG/M metagenome (GOLD analysis project Ga0302157, IMG submission 193502) | Peat permafrost microbial communities from Stordalen Mire near Abisko, Sweden - I_Bog_N3_3 | ecosystem: Environmental > Terrestrial > Soil > Wetlands > Peat | place: Sweden: Abisko, Stordalen...
AAGGCGTTGGCGCCGGCGAAATGGAAAAAGCCGGCGACATAGACGAAGCTGAGGTCCTCGATGCTCGGCAACATCGCGAGATAGGTGATCGTCGCGATGAACAGGGCGCGATGCGACATCATCACGCCCTTGGGATGCGCGGTCGTGCCCCCGGTGTAGAAGATGACCCAGAGATCCTCGTCGCGACGGTTGGCGTCCGGCGCCGGTTCGCTTTGTTCAACCAAGGTCTCGTAATCGAGCATGCCCTCGGGCGTTTCGCCTTCGCCCATATAGACGAGGGTCTTGACCCAGGGGAGCCGGCGCTCGAGTTCGCGCCCCTGATCGATGAAGCTCTCGTCGACGAACAAGACCGTGGCGTGGGAATCCGTCAGCGCATAAATATTCTCCTCCACCGACCAACGAATGTTGAGCGGCGCGAAGGCGCCTCCGGCCCAAGGCACGGCGAAGAACAGTTCGACATAGCGATCGTTGTTGAACGCCAGCGAAGCCACGAAAGCGCCGTCCGCGACGCCGAGCGCGCGCAACGCGGCGGCGAGCCTCGGAACCCGGGCGCCGACCTCCTTCCATTTGCGCCGCCTCGCCCCGGAGACGGTCGCGACTCCTTCGGGCTTGATGTCGACGGCCTGCGTCAAAAACCGTGTGCCCTGCATGGCCGCCTTCTCCCTTGTTCCTTGATTTCAGTAGGTCGCGCGACCGCCGGAAAGGTCGAACGTGAATCCGGTCGTGAACGAACATTGGTCGGATGCGATCCACGCGATCATGGCCGCCGCCTCGTCGGGATCGCCCATCCGCCGCATCGGTATCTTGTCGAGCGCGATCTGCATCGCTTGCGGATTTTCAGCCATCGCCCAACGCAGCAGCGGCGTGTCGAAGATCGTCGGCGTCACGGCGTTGACGGTCACGCCGGTCAACGCCATCTCCTTGGCGAGGCTTTTCGTGAACGCGATGACGCCCGCCTTGGACGCGGAATACGCGCATTGAAACGGGTTGCCTTCCTTGGCGGCGATCGACGACACGTTGACGATCCGCCCCCATCCGCGCTTGGCCATCTCGGGCGCGAAATGTCGGCAACAATAGAACACCGCGTCGAGGTTGACGGCGAAGGTCTCGCGCCACGCTTCGAGCGAGACCTCGGCCATCGGCCGGATTTCCGGCGTCACGCCCGCGTTGTTGACGAGAATGTCGATGGCGCCCCAACGCGTGATCGCGGCGCTCGCCGCGGTCGCGACAGCCTCCGGGTCGGAGACGTCGACGGCCCGCGCGCCGGCCTCGCCGAGCGACGCGAGTTCTCCGAGGGCGCGCGTCAGTTTGCCCTCGTCGCGGCCCCATATTTCGACGCGCGCGCCCGATGCGAGGAGGCGCTTCGCCGTCGCCAGTCCGATGCCGCTGCCGCCGCCGGTGACGATCGCGGAGCGGTGGGACAGATCGATGACGTTCATTGCTGTCCTCCCTCGCGCCCTGCGGGATGGTTGGCGACACCTTTGCTCGCGCGCATCCGCAACAGCGCCAGCATGTCGTCGATGGTCGGCGTCGGCGAATCGACGAGTTCCTTCATCGCTACGATCGATGATTCGAGAACGTCGATTTCCAGCGGGCGGCCGCGCTCCAGATCCTGAAGCATCGACATCTTGTGTCCCGCCGCGTTGCGGGCCGCGGCGATCCGATCGTCGATCGATATCGGCATGCGTTCCACGCCGAGCGCGCGGGCGAGCGCGTCGGCTTCGGCCATCGTCCTGCGAACGATCGCCACCAGTTCCGGCCGGGCGTTGAGTTCGCTGAGCGTCGCGAGCGTCAGCGTCGCGATCGGATTCCAGCTCAGGCTGCTGATCATCTTCGCCCAGATCCAGGCGCGAATGTCGGGAACGATCGGCGCGTCGAGCCCCGAGGCCTTGAAGAGGTCCGCGAACCGGCTCAAGCGGTCGCTCGTCATTCCATCGGGCTCGCCGATCGGAAACCGCGACAGGCTGCCATCGTGATGGATCACGCCCGGTCGCGTCACTTCCGAGGCGACCCAGTATACGCAGCCGAGCACGCGCCCCGGCGGCAACGCCCGCCATTGCAGGCCTCCCGGATCGAGGCGGTCCACCTGGCGATTGCGCCACGGACCCGGCAAGTCGTGAAAGTACCAATAGGGGATGCCCGTCGTCGGAGGGACGATCGCCGTCGTCGGTCCGAGCAGAGGCTGAATATTGTTCAGCGCCGGTGTGACCTGCTGCGACTTCAGCGCGAGGACGACGAGATCCTGCGGGCCGAGGTCGGCTGGTCGATCGGTCGCCGCGACCCTCGCGGTCAAGACGCCCTTCGGCGATTCGACGCGAAGGCCGTCGGCCTTGATCGCGGCGAGGTGCGCGCCGCGCGCGACCACGCTGACCACGGCGCCCGGAACTCGCGCGAAATGCGCGGCGAGATATCCACCGATCGCGCCGGCGCCGAATACACAGACTTTCATCGCTTCCGCCCTATCTGATCAATCATCAGCCGCGAGCCGGCATATTCCGCGATCCAGCGCCAGCACATTGCGTTCGCGCGCCCAGGCGCGAAAACGGATGGTGTCGGCTTCGGCGAACATCTCGACGCGGATCGTCTCGCCGGGAAACGTCGGCGCGGTGAAGCGCGCGGCCAGCGAGCGCATCCGTTCGGGCCGGCGCGGCGCGAAATGTTTCAGGATCGCGCGGCACGCGAGGCCCAGATTGTTGAGGCCATGCGAGATCGGTCGCTCAAAGCCGGCTTTCCTCGCCAATTCGGGATCGGCGTGAATCGGCATCATGTCGCGACTGGCGAGGCGATAGAGCAACGCCGCCGACGGCGAGGTGGAATAGTCGATCGTCGCGGTTGGCGCCCCCGCGGGTGAAAGCGGCGGCAGCGTGGGCGCGGCCGATCCATATTCGCCGCAGCCGCCGTCGCCGCGCAGGAATTCGACCGAGCGCAGGCTCGCGATGCGCTCTCCGTCGTCCGCGCTGAAAAGCGTGCTGTCGAAAGTGATCAACGCGCCGCGGTCGCGCCCCTTGTCCTCAATCGAATGCAGGACGCGCTCGGCGCGAATGGAGCCTTGCGGCGCCAACGGCCGGTGCAATGCGAAGCCATGTTCGCCATGCAGAATGCGCGGCCAATCGATGCCCGTCGCGGGATCGGCGTGCCAGAACGGCGGCCAGCCGAGCGTGACGCTCATGCTCGGCACGGCGCGCTGTTCGCGGCCCTCGAAGACATAGAGCAACTCGTCCTCGTCCGTGGGGTCCTGTCCCATGCCGAGCGCGAGCGCGTAGAGCGCCGCGTCGCGCGCATCATAGCTCTGCTCGATGTCTTCGAAGCGGCGATTGACGACGTGCTCGAGGTTCATTTCCGATCCGCTTTCCCGCGCGTTGCGTCAGTTGGGAGTCAACACGGCGCCGCCGCAGACGGAGATCACCTGGCCGGTGACATAGCGCGAGAGGTCGGTGGTCAAGAACTCCAGCACGCCGGCGCAATCCTCGACCTCGCCGAGCCGCCGCAACGGAATTTTCGCCGCCTCCTCGTCGGTGCCGACGCCACGGCGCGCCGCGAGCGTGGCGACGCGCGCGGTCATCATGATGCCCGGCGCGAGGCAATTGGCGCGGACGCCATGCGGGCCGAGTTCGGCGGCGAGATAACGCGTATAGTGCGTGAGCGCCGCCTTCGCCGCGGAATAAGCGGAGAGCAGGCCTTGTTGATAGGTGGTGATGCCTGATTGCGAGGATATGTTGACGATCACGCCGGAAGCCTGACGTTTCATGATCGGCGCGACGGCCTGACAGCAATGCACCGCCGTCATGTAATTGACGTCCATGAGAAATCGCGTGTCGTCTTCCGGCGTTTCCGAAGCGCGGCTACGTTCGGACGGCGTCAGCGCGCCGCCGGCGTTGTTGACGAGAATATCGATGCGCCCGAACGCGTCGAACGCCTGTTGAATGGCGCCGCGCGCCTCGTCGCGTTTTGACAGATCCGCCTGGATGCCGAGGCTCTTCCGCTGCAGATGTTCGATTTCTTCCGAGACGCTCGCGGCGTTGAGCGTCTCGCCGAACTCCTTCGCGCCGTCGAGATTGACGTCGATCACGACGACGTCAGCGCCGAGTTCCGCCAGACGCAGCGCGTAGGCGCGTCCCAATCCGCGCGCCGCGCCCGTCACGACGGCCGTTTTGCCGAGCAGTTTTCGCTCCCTCATCGACGATTTTCCTTGTTGTTCCGGGTCTTCGCCGCGGACACGTCCCTTCGTCACTCATATTATACCGTACGCATGCAAACAAGTTCGAAACGCGCGCTCACGCCAGGTGAGCGGTCTCGTTGACGCTGACGACGCCTAGCGCTCCATCGCCGCGCACGCGCAGGCGCGTGATCGAGCCGTACGCGGGCGGGAAGTGAACCAAACCCTCGAGCCCCAGGGCATGCGAAAGGACGATATTGATCGGCATGCCATGGGTGAACACCGCGACGCGCGCGTCGGGGTCGCTTCCGGCGATCAAGGCCCGCAATGCGGAGACGACCCCGGCGCGAAAGCTTTCGGGATCGGCCCCGAGAAAGCGCAGCGGATCGGCGAGAAACCGCTTCCATTCCTCATCGCCTTGCGCGCGCAAAGTCTCCATCGATCGATAGCGGCCGACATGCCGGTCGGCTTCGACCCATCCTTCGACGAGATCGATCGGCATCGACAGCGCCGCCGCCAATGGCTCCGCCGTTTGCCGCGCGCGCATGAGCGGGCTGGCGACGACGCGCGAGACGCCTTCGTTGGCGAGAAAAGCGCCGACCGCGCGCGCTTGGCGCCAGCCGTCCTCGCGCAACGGCGGATCGTGGGGCCGCTCCGCGTGGCCTTCGTCCGGTCGTCCGTGGCGCACCAGGATCAGTCTCATGCTCAAGTCGCCGCGATCGTCCAACCGCCATCGGCGACGATCCCCGCGCCCTGGATATAACTGCTCTCGTCGCTGGCCAGGAACGTCGCGAGCGAGGCGATCTCGTGAGGTTCGCCGAAGCGGCCGAGCGGCATTCCCGCCTGCCGTTTGGCGATCGTCGCCTCGTCGAATTGCGCGACGGACGCCGGGGTGCCGATCATGCCGGGAATGATCGCGTTGACGCGGATGCGCCGCGGACTGAGTTCCACCGCCGCCGCGCGCGTCAACCCCATCACGCCCGACTTCAACGCGGCATAGGCGATGGAATTCGTCATCGCCTGGAACGCGGACGTGGAGCTCAGATTGATCACCGAGCCGCCGCCGCGCCGCTCCATCTGCGGCGCCGCCGCCTGCATCGTCCAGATCAGGCCGTCGAGCCCGACGGAAAACATGCGGCGCAGCGTCTCGGAATCGATCTCGGCGAGCGGTTGAAATCGCGCCCAGACCGCATTGTTGACGAGCACGGCGGTCGGGGCCGCGAAATCCTTCTCGATGTGGGCGAACAGGCCGCGGACTTGCGCGGCGTCCCCGACATCGACGGCGTAGCCCCGCGCCTCCAACCCCAGCGCCGTCAACGCCGCGACGCTCGGCTCCATGCGTCGCGCGCTCACATCGACGCAGGCGACGCGCCCGCCTTCCCTGGCGAACCGTTCGGCGATCGCGTAGCCGATGCCACGCGCGGCGCCGGTGACGACGCAGACTTTTCCAGACAAGCGACCCGTCGCCGGCTCTCCCGCCTCCATGGCGCAACTCCCTGACGCGGCGTTCCGCGGCTAAGGCGGACGTCGAATTCGTATACTAATGTATTATCTCAATATGGGACCGCGGGGAAGGGGTTGTCAACGGTAGAACCTTTTCAGCCGGGGTCGGCCGCGGCGCCATGTCGCGTGAGCGCGTCGTCGTCGAGGCGCGCGATTTGAGCGTCGCGCGGATTGCTTTTGCATCGCGCGACGAATATCTAGTTTGTTAGCGTACGGCTAGCCGTGATTGAGGGGCGCGCGCGCGGATCGAAATATCCGCGTGACGAGAGCGACCGAACCGGATTTCCGACGTTGGGCAGGGAGCGTCGCATGACCAAACACCAGGGACTTCCGTCTTACGATATGATTTCGCGTCGACGGCTCATGATCGGAGGCGCCGCGCTGACGGCCGGATTCGTGGCGCCGGCCCTGCGATCGTCTTTCGCGCAGGACGCCAATGAACCGTTGCGTTTCGGCCTTATCAAGGCGCTCACGGGCCGCGTCGCCTCCGCCTACGCTCCGCTCTATGTCGGCGCCAAGATCGCCGTCGACGAGATCAACGCGGCCGGCGGGATTCTCGGTCGCAAGGTCGAGATCGTCGAAGGCGACGACGAGGGCCAGCCCGCCAAGGAGCCCGCCCTGGTTCGCGAGTTGCAGGAAAAGAAGATCGATATCCTGCTCGGACCGGTGGGGACCTCGCCGGCCTTGACGGCGCTTTCCGTCACCACGCCGGCCAAGCTGCTGTCGACGACCGGTTCGTTCGCCGAAGAGGCGGCGAGCGGCAAGAACTACCCCTACCACTTCCAGTTCAACTTCAACTCGGCGCTTTCGGCGCGCATGACCGTCGAGTACATCGCCGCCAATCTCAAGGACAAGAAGATCGGCGTCATTCAGGAGAGTTTCGCGTCGTCGGAAGCGATCGGCAAGAGCCTCGTCGCGGGTCTGGCGGCGAAGAACATCACGCCGGTCGGCTACGAGGTGTTCCCCAACGCGACGCCCGACTTGAAGAGTTACGTGCGCAACCTTCAGCGCGCGGGAACCGAGGTGCTCGTCTGCGCCACGGGCATCGCCGCCAATTCCGCGCTGGTGTTCAACGCGCTTCGCGGCATCGACTGGTATCCGCCGATCTTCGGCTATTCCGGTCTGATGTCGGACGCCCTGCTCGACATTCTGCCGCCCGAGGCGCTCGCGCGCGTCAACGTCGCCTATCTCAAGGCCTACACCTTCTCGGCGACCGAAAGCCCGGCCGAGAAGCAGGTCAACTATGTCAAGAAGCTGCTCGCCTATCCAGAGTCGAAGGGGCAGGAGCCCAACGCGGCGGTTTCGCCGTTCTACGATTCTATCCACGCGTTCAAATGGGCGATCGAGACGGCCAAGAGCGTCGACCCGGACCAGGTCAAGGCGGCGCTGGAGACGATGAAGGACTTTCCGGGCATGTCGGGCACGCTCTCGTTCACCCCTGACAACCATTGCTCCTTGAACTACGAGTCGCTCGCCTGGTGCAAGCTCTCGTCCGCCAGGGACCCGCGAGCCATGGGAGCGTTCCGCGAGCGCCTGACGGCGTGACCGCGCACGAAATCTCTTCGCGATGACGACGTCGCGCGGCCTCGCCGTCCTCGCGTGGACGGTTGGCGTCGTCATGATCCTGACGGCGCCGTTCTGGTTGAAGAGCGGCTTCCTGCTCTATTTGGCGACGCAGGCCGGCGTCTATATGATCGTGGCGCTGGCGCTCAATCTATTGACGGGTTACGCGGGACAGGTGTCGCTCGGACACGGCGCGCTGGTTGCGATCGGGGCTTACGCGACCGCTATCCTGATGATCGACGCCCACCTATCGTTCTGGGTCGCGGCGCCGTTGTCGATGATCATCGCCAGCGGCGCCGGGGCGATCATGGCGTTGCCGGCGTTCCGGCTGTCGACCTGGTATTTCGCCTTGATCACGCTGACTTTCGCGCAGGTCGTCGATGAGTTGTTGGTGGAATGGCACGGGCTGACGCGCGGATTCGACGGCATCATCAACATTCCGCCGCCCGCGATCCTAGGTCATAAGTTCACCCTCGGCGGCATCTATGTCGCCGTCGCGATCACGGTGATCCTTCAGTTCCTGCTGATCAGGAACATCGTGCGCTCGCGGCTCGGGCGCGCGATGGTCGCGGCGCGCGACAATCCGCACGCGGCGATCGCCTCGGGCGTGTCGCTCGTGCGTCTCAAAATGTTCGCCTTCGTCGTCAGCGCGGCGATGGCCGGGCTCGGCGGCGCGTTTTACGCCGTGCAAAAGACGGTGTTGACGACGGACGACTTCACCGCCGATTTCTCGGTGTTTTTCCTGCTGATCGTCGTCGTCGGCGGCTCGGGTCGACTCTGGGGGCCGGTGGCGGGGACGCTCGCGTTCTTTCTCGTGCCCGAACTGCTCGGCGCGCTGCAAAGTTGGCGCATTCTCGTCTACGGCGTGGCGCTGCTGGTTCTCATGCTGTTCGCGCCGCAGGGGATCGTCGGCCAGATCGAAAAAGTCTGGCGGCGGCGAAGGGCGGCGCGCGCGCCGGCGCCGCGAAACGAGATCCAACCGTTCCGCGTCGAGGGGGGCACGCTCACGGTCGACAAGGTCAGCAAACGCTTTGGCGGCGTGTCGGCGTTGAGCGAGGCCCGCGTTTCGGCCGCGGCGGGAGCAACGCACGCGATCGTCGGACCGAACGGGTCCGGCAAGACGACGCTGCTCAATATCATCTCCGGCTATTACGCGGTCGATTCGGGCGCGGTCACGCTCGATGGCGTCGATCTCAAAGGGAAGCGTCCGCATCAGATCGCCCGCCTCGGCGTCGGCAGAACCTTCCAGACGCCGAAGCTGCTCAACCACGAGACCGTGCTCGACAATGTCCTGCTGGGATCGTTCGCGCGTGAGCGCGCGAGCGCGTGGGAGATCGCGTTGCGCGCGCCGCGCGCACGAGCGGAAGCGCGCGCGTTACGTGACGAGGCGCTTCACTATCTCGATTTCGTCGGCCTCGGCGACAAGGCGGATATGCTCGCGGGCGAGGCGCCGCACGGCCAGCAACGGTTGCTGGAGATCGCGCGGGCCTTGGCCGGACGCCCCAAGGTGCTGCTGCTCGACGAACCGGCGGCCGGCCTCTCGCTGTCCGAACTCGAAAGGCTGGGCCAACTCATTCGCGAGATCGCGGAACACGGCTCAACGATCGTGATCGTCGAGCATCATCTTGAACTCGTCGCCGATATTTGTCGGTCGGTATCGGTGTTCGATCGCGGAAAGGTCTTGGTGGAAGGCTCGCCCGCCGAAGCGTTCAAGCATCCCGAGGTGATCGCGGCCTATGTCGGGCGCGGCGCGGCGCCGGCGGCGACATGAGCCCGATGCTCGCCATCCGCGACCTCAGCGTCGGCTACGGCCGCGTCGGCGTGATCGCCCAAGCCAGCCTCGATGTCTCGGAGGGCAAGATCGTCGTGCTGCTCGGCGGCAACGGCGCCGGCAAGACGACCCTGTTGAAGGCGGTGTCCGGTCTGTTGAGGCCGAGCGCGGGTTCGATCCGATTCGCGGGAAACGAACTCGTCGGCGCGACTCCGGGGGTGATCGTTCGGGCGGGATTGCTGCATGTCGCCGAAGGGCGCGCGGTGTTCCGCTCGCAGAGCGTCGCGGCCAATCTCGAACTGGGCCTCTATGGCGCGCGGCTCAGCCGAGCCGAGGAAAAGGCGCGGTACGAGCGCGCCTTTTCGCTGTTTCCGGTGTTGAAGGAGCGCCGGTCCTCGCTGGCCGGCGCGCTGTCGGGCGGACAGCAACAGATGCTGGCGATCGCGCAGGCGCTGATGCAGAATCCCAAGTTGTTGATGCTCGACGAGCCCTCGCTCGGCCTCGCGCCGATCATCGTCGATCAGGTCATCGACGCGATCGTCGCGCTGCGCAAGGCGGGTGGGACGATCCTGTTGGTCGAGCAGATGGTCGAGCGCGCGCTGGAGATCGCCGACTACGGCTATGTCCTGCAAACCGGGCGGATCATCGCCGAGGGCGACGCGGCGTCGCTCTCGCGCGGAGACGCCGTGAGGCGCGCCTATTTGGGCGTGAAGGCGTAAGGCGCGCGCATCGCCATCACACCGCGCGCGCCGAGACGACGCCGAACAAGCCTTGCGGACGCACGAGCAGGATCGCGAGCACGACGATCAATATCGTCGTCTGTTGATAACCCGCCGAGAAAAACTCGGAGCCCGTCGCCTCCGTCACGCCGATGATGATTCCCGCAATCAGCGCGCCCCTGTTGTCGCCGAGGCCGCCGAGCGCCGCGGCGGCGAAGCCTTTGATCAGCAGCGCCACGCCGAGCGCGGGCGAGGCGGGGATCAACGGCGCCGCCAGATACCCGGTCGCGGCGGCCAGCGCGCCGCCGGCGAAGAACGACCAACGACTGAGCGCCGCCGGATCTATGCCGCGCAACAGGGCGGCGTCGCGATTTTCGGCGACGGCGAGAATCGCCTTGCCGACGCGGGTGCGGTAGAGCGCCTCCACGACGCCGACAATCGCGATCGTTACGCCCACCAGCGCGATCTGATAGCTCGATATCTGAACGCCGTCGATCGTGAACGGGTCGGTGCTCAGCGGCCAGAAGGCGTTGACGAAAACGGGATCCATGCCCCAGTATTTGCCGACGAGATTGGTGAGGATCAGGGAGAAGGCGAGCGTCGTGATCACCCAGACGCCGCTGCCCGCTTCGCGGCGCAGAATCGGCGACACCGCGACGACCTCCTCGAGCAGCGTGATCGCGCCGACCATGAGCATCGCCGCCAGCAACGCGAGCGGCCATACGAGATGTCCGCGATCGAGGAAGGTCGCGACGCTCAGGGCGCCCAAGGTCACGAGATCGCCCTGTGCGAAATTGAAGACATTGGTGGGCCGATAGAGAATGTTGTAGCTGACGGCGACGAGCGCATAGAGGCAGCCCA
>Ga0302157_10007923_pt1 | contig 10572 bp, 17 predicted proteins | sample I_Bog_N3_3_FD_193502 | JGI IMG/M metagenome (GOLD analysis project Ga0302157, IMG submission 193502) | Peat permafrost microbial communities from Stordalen Mire near Abisko, Sweden - I_Bog_N3_3 | ecosystem: Environmental > Terrestrial > Soil > Wetlands > Peat | place: Sweden: Abisko, Stordalen...
CGATAGGATCACTCATGCTCATGCTGTTTTCTCCTGATTCGCCTGATTACCAGCTGGCCTTGATCACGCCCGGAATGTCGCCCTTGAAGGCGAGTTCACGGATCTTGGAGCGTGCCAGACCAAACTTGCGGAACGTGCCGCGCGGGCGGCCGGTGATGCCGCAACGATTGCGCAGACGCACCGGCGCGGAATTGCGCGGCAGCTTCTGCAGTTCGAGACGCGCGATGTAGCGTTCTTCGTCGCTACGCTTGGCGTCGTTGATGATCGAGGCCAGCTCGGTACGCTTCTTGGCGTACTTGGCGACCGTCGCTTCGCGCTTGAGTTGGCGCTGGATGATGGAAGTCTTTGCCATGGGGCGCCTCAGTTCTTGAACGGGAACTTGAACGCCGCGAGCAGTGCCTTGCACTCTTCGTCGTTCTTCGCCGTGGTGGTGATCGAGATGTTCATCCCGCGGATCGCGTCGATCTTGTCGTACTCGATTTCCGGGAAGATGATCTGCTCTTTCACGCCGATGTTGTAGTTGCCACGACCGTCGAACGAACGACCCGAGATGCCTCGGAAGTCACGGACGCGCGGCAGCGCGATGGTGACGAAGCGGTCGAGGAATTCGAACATCTGGACGCCACGCAGCGTGACCATGCAGCCGATAGGCACGCCGTCACGGATCTTGAAGCCGGCGATGGCCTTCTTCGACTTCGTGACGACCGGCTTCTGACCGGCGATCTTGGTCAGGTCGCTGACAGCGTGGTCCATGACCTTCTTGTCGGCAACAGCTTCGCTGACACCCATGTTCAGGGTGATCTTGGTCAGACGCGGCACTTCCATCACGGACGTGTAACCGAACTTCTCGGTCAGGTCCGGGACGATCTTTTCGCGGTAATAGGTTTGGAGACGAGCCATGTCGGACCTCTTATGCCTTGACTTCTTCGCCGCTGGACTTGAAGACGCGAACCTTCTTGCCATCAGCCAGAATCTTGAAGCCCACGCGATCGGCCTTGCCGGTCGCCGGGTTGAATAGCGCGAGATTGGACTGCTGGATCGGCATCGTCTTGTCGACGACACCGCCAGTGGTGCCCTTCAGCGGGTTCGGCTTCACGTGCTTCTTGACCACGTTGATGCCTTCGACGATGACCTTCTGCTCGTCGATGCGCTCGGCAACGGTGCCGCGCTTGCCCTTGTCGCGACCGGTGGTCACGATGACCTGGTCACCCTTGCGGATCTTGTTCATGGCGTTTCCTTGTACTGCGGAGGCGCTTACAGCACTTCCGGTGCCAGCGACACGATCTTCATGAAGCGCTCGGTGCGCAGTTCGCGCGTCACGGGCCCGAAGATGCGGGTGCCGATCGGCTCCAGCTTGGCGTTGAGCAACACGGCGGCGTTGCCGTCGAACTTGATCAGCGATCCGTCCTGGCGGCGAACACCCTTGGCGGTACGCACGACGACGGCGTTGTAGATCTCGCCCTTCTTCACGCGGCCACGCGGTGCGGCTTCCTTGATGCTGACCTTGATCACGTCACCAATGCCGGCATAACGGCGCTTGGAGCCGCCGAGCACCTTGATGCACTGGACGGACTTCGCACCGGTGTTGTCCGCGACGTCGAGTCGCGACTGCATTTGAATCATGGATTATCCCCAACTTGCTCCCGCAGACGGCAACACCCGAGAGCGGTCAGTATTGGGCCCGTCAGAACGCCCTGTCGACTGCTGGCTGGGCCAGCGGCTTTCAGGAGCACCCCGGTTGGGCTGAAATTCCTTGGAGGCAAGCAGCGCTGCTTTCTGGTCACTCCAGATGTCGCCAGTGTTGACTGACGGCGGCGAACGTTGCTCACGCCTCTTCGGCGAAGTCGATCATTATGCACCAGATTTCTGGCCCGTGTCAAACGAGCTCGGTAAATAGTTTCCGGGGCCCGAGGCCGTCGCCGCGGATCGAACACCGCCCGAGTCCATCGCACACCAGGGAAAGCCTCAATGCAGCCGCGCACCGATGGGCGGCGATCCGATCTCGCTTCGCGCCACAATCCGGCTACCGCGGTTGAGATGCAGCCGCCGGACAGAAATCAGGGGCGCCGACGCCCCGAACAAGACAGCTGGGAGGCTGACGCATGAACTTTCCCCCCCGTTCGATCCTGAGCGCCGCGCTCGCCGCGATCTGCGCATCGCCCCTGGTCGGCCTGGCCGCCGAGCCCGTCGCGGCGCCATCCACGGTGCCCGCCGCGGCGTTCTTCAACTTCGCGGACATGAACCAGGCGCGGATGTCGCCCGATGGCAGCGCCATAGCGATCCTGGTGCGCAACCAGGCGGGCCGGCGGCAATTGGCGGTCATCGACACAGCCGACCCGCACAAGGTCAAGATCATTGCCAGCTTTGAGGAGTTCGATCTCTCCTGGGCCCGATGGGCCGACGACAAGTCGCTCGTTTTCAGCCTCGGTGACGAATCCGAGTCGGCCTTCGAGACGCGCGGTTCAGGACTCTATGGCATCGGCCGCGACGGTGAGAACCTGCGCGTCCTGATCAACTTCCGCGGCCGGAGCGTGGAGACCGGCACGGCGATCAAGGCGCGCTCGCTGGATCCCTACGCCTACGCCTTCGGCAGCACACTGCACGACGGAAGCGGCGACATCGTCATCAACCACTGGACGCATAGCACCAAGATCAACGCTTATGGATCAGAGTGGACGGGCACGGCGCCCATGCGCATGAACGTTCGCACCGGTGCGCTCGGCGAAATGGGCACGGCCTGGCCCGATCACGTATTCCATTGGGTCATCGACGGGCAAGGCCGCGTGCACGCTGGCGTGCAGACCGAGGACGGCCAGACCACCGTGCTCGCCGCGGAGGCCGGCGGCACGTGGAAGCCCCGCATACAATTCCCAACCTACGTGGCCAGTACGGATGCCTTTGACGTCGATGGCGTCGGTGCCGACGGACAGATCTACGTCGGCAAGGCCACGGGTGCCGACGGCGCCCACGCCTTGTACAGATACGACTTGGCCACAGGTCGGGCGGACTCGCAGCCCATCGTCAGCGCCCGCGGCTTCGATATCGAGCCTTCGCTAGTGGAGGACTACCGGGCCCACAAGGTGCTCGGGGTCCACTACGACGCCGATGCCACGGGCACGGTGTGGTTCGATCCCGCCATGAAGGCGCTCCAGACGAAGATCGATGCCAGGCTGCCGGGCCTGATCAACCGGATCGATCCGGCGGACTGCGGCTGCGCGCAACGCGTCCTGGTGACCTCTCATTCGGATCGCCAGCCGGAGCTGTATTTCCTCTACGACCGCTCCGATGACACGTTGATTTCAATCGGCTCGTCGCGGCCGACAATCAACCGGCGCCAGATGGCGGACACCGACTTCGTGCGCATCAAGGCCCGCGACGGCCAGGACCTGCCCGTCTACGTCACCAAGCCGCATGGAAAGGGCCCCTGGCCAACTGTCGTGCTGGTTCATGGCGGGCCTTGGGTGCGAGGATGGGACTGGCGCTGGGACGGTGAATCGGAGTTTCTCGCCTCGCGCGGCTACCTGGTCGTGAAGCCGGAATTCCGCGGAAGCAAGGGCTATGGATCGCAGTTGCAGGACGCCGGCGACCGCCAGTGGGGCCTGAAGATGCAGGATGACATCGCGGATGCCACGATCTGGGCTGCCCAGCAGGGCCTCGCGGACCCGAAACGCACCTGCATCGCCGGCGCCAGCTACGGGGGCTATGCAACGCTGATGGGGCTGGTTCGTTACCCCGAGCTCTACCGCTGCGGCGTGGCCTGGGCCGCGGTCAGTGACATCAACTTGATGTACGACATCTACTGGAGCGACACCGGCTCCGACTACAAGACCTACGGCATGCCCCTGCTCATCGGCGACCAGATCAAGGACTCGGAGCAACTGAAGGCGACATCGCCCTTGCAGCAGGCTGAGAAGATCACCCGCCCGCTGTTGCTGGCTCATGGCGGCGTCGATCGCCGCGTGCCGATCGAGCATGCAACCAAGCTGCTGTCTGCGCTACGGGCCGCCCACGCCCCGGTGACGTGGATCGAATATAAGGACGAAGCGCACGGCTGGAAGCAGCCGGACACGCGAATCAGCTTCTACGAGCAGATGGAATCATTCCTCAACGCCAACATCGGCCCGGCCGCGCCGCACTGAGCAACGCCCACTAAAAAGGCCGCTCGCGCGTCACGCGCGGGCGGCCTTTTTGCATCGCGGCGCCGAGCGGCGCTCACGGAGGGGCATCACATCAAGCCATCACGCCTTCAACGCCTTGGCCTGCACCAACATCGTCTCCGCATCGCTGACCTCGAACTTGCCTGCCGCCTCGATGTTGAGCGTCTTGACCGTGCCATCGACCACCAGCATCGAATAGCGCTGCGAGCGCACGCCCATGCCGTTGGCAGTCAGGTCCAGCGGCAGGCCGACAGCTTGCGTGAACGCGGCGGAGCCGTCGCCCAGCATGCGAACCTTGCCGGCCGTCTTCTGGTCGCGCGCCCAAGCACCCATCACGAAGGCGTCGTTGACGGACAGGCACCAGATCTCGTCCACGCCGGCCGCGCGCAGCGCGTCGGCCTGGGCCACGTAGCCCGGCACATGCTTGGCCGAGCACGTGGGCGTGAAGGCGCCCGGCAGCGCGAAGACGGCGACCGTCTTGCCGGCGGTGGCGGCGGCCACGTCGACGTTGTTCGGGCCGAGCGAACAGCCTTCGGTCTCGACTTCGATGAATTCCTTGAGCGTGCCCGCGGGCAGCTTGTCGCCAATCTTGATCGTCATGTCGCGCTCCTGACAAATGTGGTTCTGAAATTGAATACGGCCGGGACGCCAGTATTCCAGCGTTCCGGCCGCAGGGTGCGGCAGCGGGATTTGACCCCCGCTTGCGGCTAGTCGATCAGGCCAGACGGGCCTTCTCGAGCAGCTTGGTCACGACCCAGTTCTTGGTCTTCGAGATAGGACGCGTTTCGGCGATCTCGACCAGGTCACCCATCTTGTACTCGCCCTTTTCGTCATGGGCGTGGTACTTGCGCGAACGGCCGATGATCTTGCCGTACAGCTCGTGGATGACGCGGCGCTCGACGAGCACCGTGATGGTCTTCGAACGCTTGTCGCTGACCACGCGCCCGACGAGGGTACGCGTGTTCGTTTCCGACTTCGTCGAGGTCGTCGCTACTTGAGCTTCGGTCATTTCGCGGCTCCCTTCTTCTTCTCGGCCAGGATGGTCTTGGCGCGGGCGATGTCACGACGGGTCGTCTTCAGCTGCGTGTTGTTCGTCAGCTGTTGAGTACCCTTCTGCATGCGCAGGCCGAAGTGGGCGCGCAGGAGGTCGGTGACTTCCTTTTCGAGCGCCGGGACGTCCTTGGTCCGCAGTTCAGATGCTTTCATTATTTTGCTCCGGGTCACATGCCGAGTTGGCGGGTGACGAAGGTGCAGCTCAGCGGCAGCTTGGCAGCCGCGAGCGTGAACGCTTCGCGGGCCAGTTGCTCGGGCACACCATTGAGTTCGTAGAGCACCTTGCCGGGCTGGATTTCAGCGACGTAGTACTCCGGATTGCCCTTGCCGTTACCCATCCGGACTTCAGCAGGCTTCTGCGAAATCGGCTTGTCCGGGAAGATACGGATGAAGATGCGGCCACCGCGCTTGATGTGGCGCGAGATCGCACGACGGGCAGCTTCGATCTGGCGGGCCGTGATGCGGCCGCGCTCGGTGGCCTTGAGGCCGAATTCGCCGAACGACACGGCGGCGCCACGAGTGGCGATGCCGGTGTTGCGGCCCTTCTGTTCCTTGCGGAACTTGCGGCGTGCTGGTTGCAGCATGTCTTATTCTCCTTTGCCTTCGGTCGCGGCAGGCACTGCAGCGACCGGAGGAACTGCCTTGCGCATGACGCGCTTGACAGCCGGCTTGGTGGCGTCAGCGGCACCCGGGGCGCCGGCTTCCGCACGCGGAGCGGCGTCGCTACGCGGGCCACCACGATCGTTGCTGCGCGGGGCGCCACGGCCACCACGGTCGTCCGGACGCGGACGACGCGGGCCACGACGGTCATCTTCGCCTTCGGTCTTCGGGATCACGGGCGCTTCGCCATTGGCGAGACGGTCACCGCGGTAGACCCAGACCTTGCAGCCGATGACGCCGTACGTCGTCTTGGCTTCGGAGAAGCCATAGTCGATGTCGGCCTTCAGCGTGTGGAGGGGCACGCGGCCTTCGCGGTACCACTCGCAACGAGCGATTTCGATGCCGTTCAGGCGGCCCGACGACATGATCTTGATGCCCTGGGCGCCCAGGCGCATCGCGTTCTGCATCGCGCGCTTCATGGCGCGGCGGAACATGATGCGCTTCTCGAGCTGCTGCGTGATCGAGTCGGCGATCAGCTGCGCATCGATTTCAGGCTTGCGCACTTCCTCGATGTTGACTGCCACCGGAACGTTCAACAGCTTCGTGAGAGCGGCCTTGAGGTTCTCGATGTCTTCGCCCTTCTTGCCGATCACGACGCCCGGACGTGCCGAGTAGATCGTGATACGGGCGTTCTTGGCGGGGCGTTCGATCAGGATGCGCGAGACCGCGGCATTCTTGAGCTTGGCCTTGAGATATTCGCGCACCTTCAAGTCTTCGGCCAGCATTTGGGCGAAGTTCTTGTTCGATGCGTACCAGCGCGACGCCCAGGCCCGGGTAACGGGCAGGCGGAAGCCGGTTGGGTGGATTTTCTGTCCCATAGTCTTCCTTGGCGTCAGTTGCCGACGGTCACGTAGATGTGGCAGGTACCCTTGCTGATGCGGTTTCCGCGACCCTTTGCACGGGCCGAGAAACGCTTCAGGGTGGTGCCCTGCTCGACGTAGATCGAGGTGATCTTGAGCTCGTCGATGTCGGCGCCGTCGTTGTGCTCCGCATTGGCGATGGCAGATTCGAGCGCCTTCTTGATGATGCCGGCGGCCTTCTTCTGCGTGAACTCGAGCGTGTTGAGCGCCAGACCGACCTTCTTGCCGCGGATCAGATCAGCGACCAGACGACCCTTGTCGACGGACAGCCGCACGCCACGGACGATTGCTTTGGTTTCCATCGTCAGCTCCTTAGCGCTTGGCCTTCTTGTCGGCCGGGTGACCCTTGAAGGTCCGCGTCAGCGCAAATTCGCCGAGCTTGTGGCCGACCATCTGGTCGGACACGTACACGGGGACGTGCTGCTTGCCGTTGTGCACGGCGATCGTCAGACCGATGAAATCGGGCAGGATCGTCGAACGGCGCGACCAGGTCTTGATGGGCTTCTTGTCCTTGATCGCCACGGCCTTTTCGGCCTTGGCGAGAAGGTGGTGGTCCACGAAAGGACCCTTCTTTAGAGAGCGTGCCATGGTCTAGCCTTACTTCTTGCGGCGCGAGACGATCATCGTCTGCGTACGCTTGTTGTTCCGCGTGCGGTAGCCCTTGGTCATCGTGTTCCACGGAGACACAGGAACCTGACCCTCGCCGGTACGGCCTTCGCCGCCGCCGTGCGGGTGATCCACCGGGTTCATCGCCACGCCGCGAACGGTGGGACGGATGCCCTTCCAGCGCTTCGCACCGGCCTTGCCGTATTGGCGCAGGTTGTGCTCTTCGTTGGAGGTTTCGCCGATGGTGGCGCGGCAGTCGATGTGGATCCGACGGACTTCACCCGAGCGCAGCCGGAGCTGGGCGTAGGTGCCTTCACGAGCCATCAGCGTGCACGACGTACCGGCCGAACGCGCGATCTGCGCGCCCTTGCCAGGCATCATCTCGACGCAATGGATGATGGAGCCGACCGGGATGTTGCGGATCGGGAGCGTGTTGCCGGCCTTGATCGGCGCTTCGGCGCCGGACAGGACGGTGGAACCCACTTCGAGACCACGCGGCGCGATGATGTAGCGACGCTCGCCGTCGGCATAGCACACCAGCGCGATGTGGGCCGTACGGTTCGGGTCGTACTCGATCGTCTCGACCTTCGCCGGGATGCCGTCCTTGGAACGCACGAAGTCGACGACACGGTAGTGGTGCTTGTGACCACCGCCCTTGTGACGGATCGTGATGTGGCCGTTGTTGTTGCGGCCGGCGTTCTGCTTCTGTGGCTCGAGCAGCGAGGCTTCGGGCTTGCCCTTGTGCAGATGGGCATGCACGACCTTCACGACGGCACGGCGGCCAGGCGAGGTCGGCTTGAGTTTGATGACGGCCATTTACGCGGCCTCCCCGGAGAAGTTGAGCTCTTGCCCGGCCTTCAGCGACACGTACGCCTTCTTGACGTGGTCGCGGCGGCCGATGGAGCGCCCGAATTTCTTGACCTTGCCCTTTTGGACGACCGTCGAAACGCTTTCGACTTCGACCTTGAAGAGCAACTCGACCGCAGCCTTGATTTCAGGCTTGGTGGCGTCGCGCAGGACCTTGAACAGCACCTGGTTGTTCTTCTCGGCGACCAGCGTGGCCTTTTCCGAAATGATCGGTGCCATCAGGATCGTCGCGAGACGGTTCTGATCGAATTTCTTGGCGGCGCTCATGCGTACATCTCCTTGAACTGCTCGATCGCAGCCTTCGTCACCAGTACCTTCTTGTAGAAGACCAGCGACAGGGGATCGGCATAGCGCGGCTCGGTGACGAGCACGTTGGGCAGGTTGCGCGAAGCAAGCGCGAGGTTGTCGCCGACGTTGTCGGAGATGACCATCACGGAGCTCAGGCTCATGTCCTTGAACTTCTGCGCCAGCAGCTTGGTCTTGGGCGCGTCGATGTCGAACGAGTCGACGACGGCCAGGCGACCATCACGGGCCAGCTGCGAGAGGATGGACGCCATGCCGGCGCGGTACATCTTCTTGTTCAGCTTGTGGGTGAAGTTCTCGTCCACACGATTCGGGAAGGCGCGACCGCCTCCACGCCAGATCGGGGACGACGTCATGCCCGAACGAGCTCGGCCGGTGCCCTTCTGGGCCCACGGCTTCTTCGTGCTGTGCTTGACTTCTTCGCGGTTCTTCTGCGAACGCGTACCTTGGCGCGCGTTGGCCTGGAAGGCGACCACGAGTTGATGGATCAGTGCTTCGTTGTAGTCACGCGCGAACACGGTGTCCGGCGCGTCGACCTTCGAAGTGGACTGACCTTGTTCGTTGAGGAGCTCGAGCTGCATCAGTTGGCTCCCTTCTTGGCCTTGACCTTGACGGCGTGGCGCACGACCACATGGCCGTTCTTCGCCCCGGGGATCGCCCCGCGGACCAGCAGGAGCGAACGCTCTGCGTCGACACGGATGATGTCGAGGTTCTGCACGGTCTTGGTAACGTCGCCCATGTGACCCGACATGCGCTTGCCCGGGAACACGCGGCCCGGATCCTGTGCCATCGAGATCGAGCCCGGCACGTTGTGCGAACGGCTGTTGCCGTGCGACGCGCGCTGCGAGCTGAAGTTGTGGCGCTTGATGGTGCCCATGAAGCCCTTGCCGATCGAGGTGCCTTGCACGTCGACCAGTTGGCCCACTTCGAACAGGCCGACCGGCACGACGGTGCCCGGCTTGTACTCTGCGGCGACTTCCGCGGTGACGCGGAATTCCTTCAGGATGGTGCCGGCTTCGACGCCGGCCTTGGCGAGGTGGCCAGCTGCCGGCTTGATCACGCGCGATGCCTTGCGCGTGCCGAAAGCGACCTGGACGCCGGTGTAGCCGTCGGTGTCGACGGTCTTCACTTGGGTGACGCGGTTGTTGGACACGTCGATCACCGTCACAGGAACGGCGTCGCCGTCGTCCGTGAAGATGCGCATCATGCCCACCTTGCGACCCAGCAAACCTAGGCGGTTGCTCAGACTCATGGTTTTTCTCCAGCCCCTTCGCTTCTCAGCTCAGGGCCTTTGTTTCACATACCCGACATCGATTGGCCGGGCTGACTTGGTTCTAGCGTAAAAGCCCCTCGGCCGACAAACGGACAAGGGGCCTCTCGCAGAGCCAGCGATTATAGCAGATGCGGGACTTCCCGCAACCAGCTTGATTCAGACCTGTCTCACCTCATCTCGTCGCCGAGCGGTCGGCCGCCCGGAGAGAGGCGACGTGAGCCCCTCGGGGGCGGGGAGCGAAGCGAGCCGGGTCGTCAGTTCACTGCAGCTTGATCTCGACGTCCACGCCCGCGGGCAGGTCGAGCTTCATCAGCGCGTCGACGGTCTTGTCCGTCGGGTCGACGATGTCCATCAGGCGTTGGTGCGTGCGGATCTCGAACTGGTCGCGGCTGGTCTTGTTGACGTGCGGCGAACGCAGGATGTCGAAGCGCTGCAGGCGGGTCGGCAGGGGCACCGGGCCCTTGACGATGGCGCCGGTGCGCTTGGCGGTTTCTACGATTTCGAGCGCCGACTGGTCGATCAGCTTGTAGTCGAATGCCTTCAGGCGGATGCGGATCTTTTGCTTTGACATGATGTTGTCCTCAAAGAGCGATGTCGGCGAAGCCGACGGAAGTTCGGGAAACCGGACGCGTCGCCGGGGGGCGGCGCGCCCGCATCACGCAAGAGTTACTCGATGATCTTGGCAACGACGCCGGCGCCGACGGTGCGGCCGCCTTCACGGATGGCGAAGCGCAGGCCTTCTTCCATCGCGATCGGGTGGATCAGCTTGACCGTGATCGACACGTTGTCGCCC
>Ga0302157_10007925_pt1 | contig 10569 bp, 7 predicted proteins | sample I_Bog_N3_3_FD_193502 | JGI IMG/M metagenome (GOLD analysis project Ga0302157, IMG submission 193502) | Peat permafrost microbial communities from Stordalen Mire near Abisko, Sweden - I_Bog_N3_3 | ecosystem: Environmental > Terrestrial > Soil > Wetlands > Peat | place: Sweden: Abisko, Stordalen...
CGGTCCGGGCGAGGGCGGCAGCTTCGCCCGCGTCGTCGTGGAGAAGCCGTTCGGCCGCGACCTCGACAGCGCTCTGGCGCTCAACGACCAGATGCACGCGGCGTTCGACGAGAGCCAGATCTACCGGATCGACCACTACATGGGCAAGGAGACCGTCCAGAACGTCCTCGCCCTGCGGTTCGCCAATGCCATCTTCGAACCCATCTGGAACCGGCGCTACGTCGAACAGGTCCAGGTCACGGTGGCCGAGAGCCTGGGCGTCGAGCACCGGGGCGGTTTCTACGAGACGGCCGGTGCGCTGCGCGACATCGTCCAGAACCACGTGATGCAGGTCCTGGCCCTGACCCTCATGGAGTCACCCACCAGCACCGATGCCGACCGCATCCGCGACGAGAAGGTGAAGCTGCTCCAGGCCATCGACATCCCGACCCCGGACGAGGCGGTCGACAAGTCGGTACGCGGCCAGTACTCGGCCGGTGTCATCGACGGCGAGCCGGTGGTCGGGTACCGCGACGAGGAGGACGTCGCCCCCGACAGCCAGATCGAGACCTACCTGGCCCTCCGCCTCCGCGTGGAGAACTGGCGCTGGGCCGGGGTCCCCATCTACGTCCGCACCGGCAAGCGCCTGCCCGCCCGGGTCACCGAGGTGGCGCTGACCTTCCGCCAGGTCCCCTTCCTGTTGTTCGACCACCGTTCCAGCCGCGACCTGCGGCCGAACACCCTCATCCTGCGCATCCAGCCCGACGAGGGGATCAGTCTCGAGTTCGGCGCCAAGATCCCGGGGGAGAAGTTCCACCTCCGGTCGGTGGCCATGGACTTCTCCTACGACGACGCCTTCGCCGGGACGGAGGCCGCCGACGGCTACGAGCGGCTCATCCACGACGCCATGGTCGGCGACGCCACGTTGTTCATCCGGTCCGACGAGGTGGAGCAGGCCTGGCGGATCGTCGACCCGTACCTGGTGGCCTGGTCCCAGCCGGGCGGTGCCCTCCACTTCTACCCGGCCGGGACCTGGGGGCCCCACATGGCCGACCTGCTGGTCGAGCGGTCGGGCGATGAGTGGCGCAATCCGGTGATGGACCTCGAGCTGAGCGGGGGCCGCCAGACCACCACGGAGCAGTGACCCCGTGATCGGCACCGTCCGTCTGGTCCCGTCGGTGCCCGACGCCTTCGCCGACCTCGTGGCCGCCGAGTTGGAGGCCGCAGCCGCACGCAGCGGTGCCGGGTCGCTCTACTCGCTCTTCCTGTCCGGGGGCGGGACGGCCACCGAGTGCTACCGGGCCCTGGCCGGGCGTCCGGGACTGCCCTGGTCCGGCGTCGAGGTCTTCCTGGGCGACGAGCGGTGCGTGCCGCCCGACGACCCCGATTCCAACCACCGCATGATCACCGAGGTCCTCCTCGACGTGGTCGGACCGGTGGGCGCCGACCACCCGATGTACACCGCCGGTCCGGCGGCCGAGGCCGCCGCCGCCTACCAGGAACTGGTGGTCGCCCTCGGCCACCCCGACCTGGTCCACCTCGGGCTCGGGCCCGACGGGCACACGGCCTCGTTGTTCCCGGGGTCCTCCGGACTGGCCGATGACGACCCGACCCACCTGGTGGTGGCGAACACCGACCCGAACGGGGTCAATCCCCACCAGCGGCTCACGCTCACCTTCGCCGGCATCGCCCGGGCGGAGCGGATCGTCGTGACCGTGGCCGGAGCCTCCAAACGCGCCGCCCTGGCCGGCATCATGGCCGGTGAGGACCTGCCGGGCGGGCGGCTGGTGGGCGACGACATCCTCTGGCTCGTCGACGCCCCGGCCCTCGGCGACGGAACACCGGACGAGGTGGGTTGACCCCACGCGGCGCCGGGGACCACCCCGCGGAACGTCCGTCGCCCATCGGGGGACCGTTGCCAACGCGTCACCGGGTCCCGTACGCTGGAATTCCCTGGGGGGACGCGGGTCGAGGCCACGCGACGCGAACGTGCGGGTAGGCATCCGGACAAGGACTGAGGGGCAGCACCATGCGAGTGACACCGTCCGGACGTGCACGTCCAGGCACCTGGGCCCCACGCGCCGCTCTACTCCTGGCCGGGGTGACCACCCTCGCCGTCGCCCTGCCCGCACCGGCCGGGGCCACCTCGCCCCGCGCGGACACCGCCGTCCCCCTCTTCGCCTACGCCGACGGCACCGCCCCGTCGCCGACCACCTGTCCGGCGGACACCACGGACACTCCGACCGTCGAGTGCTCCCTCACCGACGCCCTCGACCTGGCCGGCACCCACGGTGCGGGCAACCAGGTCGTCTACCTCGCCACCCCCGGTACCTCCGCCCACTTCGTGGGCAACTGGACCCCTGACCTGTCCCACACGACGGCGGCCCATCCGATGCTCATCCAGCCGGCCCCGGGGCTGTCCTCGTCACCCGTGCTCGACGGCAACGCCGGATCCGCCACCGGCTGCCCGACCGGAGCGTGCGACGACGCCATCCTCACCACCGACGGCCCCGGTCACGTCGACCTGACCGGCTTCACCATGACGAACGCCGACAACACCGACTCGGGAACCGGTGGGGCGATCGACAACCAGGACGCCACCGTGGTCCTCACGTCGATGACCTTCTCCCACGACACCGCCGCCATCGACGGTGGCGCCATCGACTCCGGCGACGGTGCCACCGGGACGTTGACCGTCACCTCGTCGACCTTCACCTCGGACAGCGCCGCCAGTGACGGTGGTGCCATCGACAACGCCGACGGCGGCACCGGCAACTCCACCGTCACCTCGTCCACGTTCACCTCGAACTCGGCCGGCGCCGACGGTGGGGCGATCGACAACGCAGACGTCGGGACCGGCAACCTCAGCGTCACCGGCTCCACGTTCTCGTCGAACACGGCCGGCAGCAACGGCGGGGCCATCGACCATGCCGACGACGGCGAGGGCACCGCCACCGTGGCGTCCTCCACGTTCACCGGCAACACCGCCGACGACGACGGAGGGGCCATCGACAACGGCGACGACTCCGCCACCGGTCCGGCGTCCCTCGCCGTGACCGCCAGCACGTTCACCACCGACGCCGCGACCCTCTACGACGGCGGGGCCATCGACAACGCCGACGCCGGGGAGGGGACCATCACCGCGTCGGTCAGCGGTTCGACACTGACCGCCAACTCCGCCGGCAGCGACGGTGGGGCCGTCGACAACGGGGACGGGTCCACCGTCTCCAGCGCCGTGACCCTGACCACGTCGACCCTCACCGCCAACTCCGCCCTGACGGGTGGTGCGGTCGACAACGCCGACAATTCCGGGCTCGCCCAGTTGGTGGTGTCGGCCACGACCGTGTCGGGCAACAGCGGGACCGCCCCCGGCATCGAGAACGGCAACGGCACGGGCACGGTCGCCACGGCCGCCGACCTCCTCGCCGATGCCTGTGACCAGGGCACGGGCTGGACCGATGCCGGCTACGACGTCGGCGACGCCACGTGCCTCGCCGGGGGGCCGGGCAGCGTCACCTCCAGCACCGTCCCCTCCTACCTGGGAGCGCTGGCGAACAACGGCGGACCGACCAGGACCATGCTTCCCCTCACCGGGAACGCCGGTATCGGCGCCATCCCGGCGACGAAGTCGGTCACCCTCGCCGGCAAATCAGCCACCCTGTGCCCGACGACCGACCAGCGGGGCGTGGCCAGCGTGGCCGGCCGGACCTGCAGTGCGGGATCGGTCCAGGTGGCCGCACCCGTGATCACGACCGCGTCCCAGGCCACGTTCGTGCTCTCGACCCCGGGGACGTTCACCGTCCGGGCCACGGGACTGCCGGCGCCCCAGTTCTCCGAGGTGGGTACCCTCCCCACGGGAGTGACCCTGTCGGCCGACGGCCTCCTGAGCGGCACCCCCACCAGGAGCGGGTCCTTCCCGATCACGGTGACCGCCCACAACTCCTCGGGGGCCGACGCCCACCAGGCCTTCACCCTCACCGTCGATGCGGTCCAGCCCCAGGGCTACTGGCTGGTCGGCGGCGACGGCGGGATCTTCAGCTACGGCGCCGCCCACTTCTACGGCTCCACCGGCAACCTGCACCTCCAGCGCCCGGTGGTGGCCATCACCCCGACGTCCGACCGGGGCGGGTACTGGCTCGTGGCCTCCGACGGGGGCATCTTCGCCTTCGGCGACTCGAGCTACCACGGCTCCATCCCGGGCATCGGACTGGCGCCGGCCGGGACCCCCGGCACGACCAGACGACTCAATGCCCCGATCGTCGGCATGGTGCCCTCGGTGGACGGCGCCGGCTACTTCATGGTCGCCTCCGACGGTGGCGTCTTCGCCTTCGGGGACGCCCGGTTCTCCGGATCGTGTCCCGGGATCGGCGGATGCTCGGGGGCGGCGGTGTCCGTCGTCCCGGACGCCGACGGTGACGGCTACTGGGTGGTGACGGCCACGGGCAACGTGTACGCCTTCGGCAAGGCCCCCAGTTACGGCGCACCCGGGGCCCGTTCCGTGCCGGTCACCTCGGCGGTCCGCTATCCCGACGGCTCGGGGTACTGGATCCTCTTCGCCGACGGCACCGTCTGGTCCTCGAACTCCGCCAAGGCGTTCGGCGGCCCGAGCGGTCTGGGCGGCGCCAACCCGGCCACCGCCGTGTTCGCCACCACCGACGGCAAGGGGTACTGGGTGGCCACCGCCAACGGGTCCGTGCACCCCTACGGCGACGCCACGTTCCACGGCGACCCGTCGGGCTCGGCCCTCAACGCCCCGATCATCGCCGCCAGCGGATTCTGATCCCCGTGGCGCCCGTGCGGGCGGCCCACACCGGGCGTCAGACGATTCCACGGAGCCGGTAAGGTGTCGCCGATGCCCGCCGACGATGGCTCCACCGAGACGAGCCCCGGGGGCGTGCTCCTGCGGTCCGCACTGCTGACCACTCCCCTGGACGACCTGATGTCGCAGGCGGCCCGGCGGCGCGACGACACGTTCGGGACCCGGATCACCTTCTCCCCCAAGGTGTTCATCCCGCTGACCATGCTGTGCCGGGACCGCTGCGGGTACTGCACCTTCGCCAAAGCGCCGGCGCGCCTCGAGTCGCCCTACCTGGGCCTCGACGAGGTCCTGGCCATCGCCCGGGCCGGACGGGCCGCCGGCTGCCACGAAGCGCTGTTCACCCTGGGCGAGGGGCCCGAGGACCGCTACCCGGCCGCGGCCGAGTGGCTCGAGGCCCACGGCTACACCTCCACGGTCGACTACCTGGCCGCCGCCTGTGCCGCCGTGCTGGAGGAGACCGGCCTGCTCCCCCACGCCAACGCCGGTGCACTGCGCGCGGCCGATCTCGCCACCCTGCGGGCCGTGTCGGCCAGCCAGGGGATGATGATCGAGTCCACCAACCCGGACCTCGACGCCCACCGCTCGGCCCCGGACAAGGTGCCGGCCCGACGACTGGAGACCCTCGAGGCCGCCGGCGAGCTGGCCATCCCCTTCACCACCGGGCTGCTCGTCGGCATCGGCGAGTCCCGGGACGACCGCATCGACACGCTCGAGGCCATCGCCGCCAGCCACGCCCGCCACGGGCACGTCCAGGAGGTGATCGTCCAGAACTTCCTGCCCAAGGCCGGCACCTCGATGCACCGGGCCGAACCGTGCCCGACCGACGAGTTCCTGTGGACGATCGCCGCGGCACGGCTGATCCTGCCCACGGACATCCACCTGCAGGCGCCTCCCAACTTGTCCGACGAGCTCCGTCCCCTGGTCGACGCCGGGATCGACGACTGGGGTGGCGTCTCGCCGGTGACGGCGGACCACGTCAACCCCGAGCGGGCCTGGCCGGCACTCGGCATCCTGCGCGCCGCCACCGAGGCGGCCGGTCATGTGCTGGCACCGCGGCTCACCATCTACCCCGAATTCGCCCTGCGACCCGACACCTGGTTGGATCCGGCCCTGCGCTTCCCGGTACTCGACGCCTCCGACGCCGAGGGGCTGGGACGCGACCACCCGTGGGCCTCGGGCGGCGAGTTCCCGCCGCCCGAACTGCTGGGTCCCTTCGTGGCGCCGGACGCCTCCGCCCGACCCGGAGTGGTCACGCTGGCCTCGACCGGTGGAGCGGTCGCCGAGATCCTGACGGCGGTCGTCGACGGGCACACCGTCGACGAGGACGAGATCGTCACCCTGTTCGGCGCCCGGGGTCCCGAGGTCCGGGCCATCGCCGAGGTGGCCGACCAGCTCCGCCACGACATCGTGGGCGACGAGGTCACCTTCGTCGCCAACCGCAACATCAACTACACCAACGTGTGCACGTTCAAGTGCAAGTTCTGCGCCTTCTCGAAGGGTCCGCTCTCCCTCAACCTCCGGGGCACGCCCTATCTGTTGGAGCTCAGCGAGATCACCGACCGGGTGGCCGAGGCCGAGGCCATGGGGGCCACCGAGGTCTGCCTGCAGGGGGGCATCCACCCGAAGTTCGACGGCGACTACTACCTCGAGGTGATCAAGGCCGTCCGCGAGGCCTCCCCCACCATCCACATCCACGGCTTCACCGCCCTCGAGGTCACCGAGGGCGCCCGTCGCTCCGAACTGCCGCTCGCCGACTACCTGATCCTGCTCCGCGACGCCGGGCTGCGCACCATCCCGGGCACCGCCGCCGAGATCCTGGACGACGAGGTGCGGGCCGTCATCTGCCCCGACAAGATCGACACCGAGGAGTGGCTGGAAGCCCACCGCACGGCGCACTCGGTCGGACTCAACTCCAACGTCACCATCATGTTCGGTTCGGTCGAGCAGCCCCGTTCGTGGGCCCGCCACCTCGTCCGCACCCGTGACCTCCAACGCGAGACGGGTGGGTTCACCGAGTTCGTGCCGCTCCCGTTCGTGCACATGGCCACGCCGATCTACATCCAGAAGAAGGCCCGGCGGGGCCCGACCTTCCGCGAGACGGTCCTCATGCACGCCGTGGGTCGGATCGCCTACCGGGGGACGATCGACAACATCCAGCTGAGCTGGGTGAAGATGGGCGCGGCCGGGGCCCGCCAGCTGCTGCGGTCGGGCGTCAACGACCTGGGCGGGACCCTCATCGACGAGAACATCTCCCGGGCCGCCGGTGCGAGCCACGGCCAGATGATGGACGCCGACTCCTTCCGGGCCCTGGTGACCCCCCTCGGGCGCACGCTGGCCCAGCGCACCACCCTGTACGGACGGGTCGTCCATCCCGACGGCCACGACTCCGTGCTCGCCGGCGCCCGCTGACATGACCCCGTCGTCCTCGGTCCCCGAGGGGACGGACGCGCCCGACGGCGAAGCGTCGGTGGAGGCCATCCTGGCCGGGGCCCGGACCCCGGCGGAACGGCGCCTGTACCGGTCCATCCTGGACACGGTGGGCGACCTGGCCCGGACCGGCACCGACACCATCGACCTGAAGGTGGTCGACTCCGCACTGGCGGAGATGGCCGAGGCCTTCCGGGTGTTCCAGCCCTACCGCAAGCGCAAGAAGGTCACCATCTTCGGTTCGGCGCGCACCGAGCCCGACCACCCCGCCTACCGCCAGGCCCGGGCCCTGGCCGCGGCCATGTCGGGTGCCGGGTGGATGGTGGTCACCGGGGCCGGACCCGGCATCATGGCCGCCGGCATGGAGGGTGCCGGTCGTGACCAGTCCATCGGGGTCAACATCCGCCTGCCCCACGAGCAGGGGGCCAACCGGTTCATCGCCCAGGATCCCAAACTCGTCGAGATGCGGTACTTCTTCACCCGCAAGCTCATGCTGTTGAAGGAGTCCGACGGCTTCATCGTCCTGCCCGGCGGGTTCGGGACCCTCGACGAGGGCTTCGAACTGCTGACCCTCCTCCAGACGGGCAAGGCCGAGCCCGCCCCGATGGTGCTGCTCGACGTGCCCGGCGGCACCTTCTGGGAGGGATGGCAGCGGTTCATCGACGACGAGGTCGAGCCCCAGGGACTGGTGTCGGTCGACGACCGGTCCTTCTACACGGCGACCGACGACGTGTCGGTGGCGACGTCGGAACTCCTGGGCTTCTACCGGAACTACCGCTCCTGCCGCTGGGTCGGCGACCTGTTGATCCTGCGCATGGCCATCCATCCGGACAAGGCGCAGCTGGCCGACCTCAACCGGCGGTTCGCCGACATCGTGACGTCGGGCGTCATCCGCAAGATCGAGCCGCTACCCCCCGAGCGGTCCGACGGCGACGTGGTCGACCTGCCCCGCCTGGCGCTGCGGTTCGACAAGTTCCACTACGGGCGGCTCCGCCAACTCATCGACGCCGTCAACGCCCTGGTCGACTGAGCGACCCCGGACCTTCACGAGCGCGCGGCGACGTCCCGGTGGCGGTGGGTCAGGCGGTGCCCGGGCCGGTGGCGGGTCACCGTAGCGGTGCTCGTCCCCGCGGAAGGGTCGACGTAGGCGAGCACCGAGTACCGGTGGGCGAAGGCCGATTCCGGCGGCGGGTCCTGGGCCTCGACCCCCCGGTCGCGCACCAGGGCGGTCGGGATCCCCCGGGAGAACCACCGCTCCTCGTGGGTGCCGAACGGATCGAGGCACCAGTTCTGAGCTTGTCCTTGTGTGACTTCCATGCGGATCAGTTTACCTGAAGTTTGCTTTGTATCCATCTTTTGTTCATGTCTGACACATGACGGACACCTTCCGGACATCTCAGCTCGTCCACCGGCCCTGCCGTCGGACGCCCCGCCGGCCGTAGGCTCGGCCCATGCCTCCCGTCCCGGGCGACCACCTGGACCCGCTCCTGGTCAGCGGACGCGACGTGGCCGGTGGGGAGCCATGACGGAGCCGACGCTCCGACGTTTCGACGTACCCGCCCTGTACGCGGCCCTCGACGCCCGCAGGGTGGACCTCGGACTCAGCTGGAAGCAGGTGGCCGACCAGCTGTGGGCGCTCTCGGCCGACCTGAACGAGCGACGCGACGACCACCCGATCAGCCCGTCCACCCTGACCCGCATGGCGGACCATCCACGGACCAGCTGCCAGCACGCACTGTTCATGCTCCGCTGGCTCGACCGGTCCCCCGAGAGCTTCCTACGCGGCGCGACCGCGGACGACACCCGTGCCGTCCTGCCCTCCGCCGGCGCGGATCAGCGACTCCGGTGGGATCTCCGGTCGCTGTACGAGGCCATGGACGGACAGCGGCGCCGCGAGGGGCGCACGTGGCCGGAGCTGGCGGTCACCCTGCGCTGCACCCCGCACCAGCTCACCGGTCTCCGAACGGTGAAGTTCGCCATCGACATGGGCCTGACCATGCGGATCGTGCAGTGGCTCGGTCGACCGTCGTCCGATTTCATCCGCGCCGCGGCCTGGTGACGACCGGATGTCCCCGGTGCGGGATGGTTCCGGGACGTGGCGGGGTTGTACCTGATGGATCGCACAGACCGTGGACCGGAACACAGAGGAGTACCGCATGAAGATCGGCATCATCGGCGCCGGAAACATCGGAGGGAACCTCACCCGGCGGTTCGCCGCAGTGGGTCACGACGTCTCGGTGGCCAACTCGCGTGGACCCGAGACCTTGGCCGACCTGGCCGCGGAGACCGGGGCGACGGCGGTGCCGGTGACCGAAGCGGCGCGCGGCGCCGAGGTGCTAGTCGTCACCATCCCCCAGAAGAACGTGCCCGACCTCCCGGCCGACGTCCTCGACGGCCTGGCGCCGGGCGCCGTCGTCATCGACACCGGCAACTACTACCCCCAGCAGCGCGACGGCCGGATCGAGGAGATCGAGAACGGCACGCCCGAGAGCGTGTGGGTGGCCACCCAGCTGGGCCATCCGGTGGTGAAGGCCTTCAACGGCATCCAGGCCGCGCACCTGCTGGAGCTCGGGACACCGGCCGGCACCCCCGGGCGGATCGCCCTCCCCGTCGCCGGTGACGATCCCGCCGCCAAGCAGATCGTGATCGACCTGCTGGACCAGATCGGCTTCGACGGCGTGGATGCCGGCGGCCTCGGCGACTCCTGGCGCCAGCAGCCGGGCACACCCGTCTACGGTGCCGACCTCGACGCCGCGGGCGTCGCCCGCGCCCTGGCGGAGGCGCCGCCCGAGCGACCCGCAGCCTTCCGCATCGAGTAGCGGTACCCCGGCGGGTGGCTCTCCCGGGGGCTGGACGTGGAGCATCCTTGACGCCGGGAGTCCGGTTGTGTTCGCTGTTCGGGTGTACGCGCCACCGCACTTCGCCGAGTCGGACCCGCACGTCCTACGGGACGAGGTCCGTCGGATCCGTGCGGGTCAGCTGATCACCGTCGGTTCCGCGGGTCTGGAAGCCTCCTTCCTCCCCCTGCTCATCTCGGATGACGCCGCCACGGTGACCGGCCACCTCGCCCGGGGGAACGGTCAGTGGAAACGTGCCGACCTGTCCGTTCCCGCCCTCGTGACCTGGGTGGGTCCGGACGCCTACGTGTCCCCGAGCTGGTACCCGTCGAAGAGGGACCACGGAAAGGCGGTCCCGACCTGGAACTTCATCACGGTCCAGGCCACGGGGACGTTGGTCGTCCACGAGGAGGACGAGTGGAAGCGCTCCCACGTCGGATCGCTGACGGACGTCCACGAACGCGACCTTCCGTCGCCCTGGTCGGTCGATGACGCTCCTCCGGACTA
>Ga0302157_10007926_pt1 | contig 10568 bp, 11 predicted proteins | sample I_Bog_N3_3_FD_193502 | JGI IMG/M metagenome (GOLD analysis project Ga0302157, IMG submission 193502) | Peat permafrost microbial communities from Stordalen Mire near Abisko, Sweden - I_Bog_N3_3 | ecosystem: Environmental > Terrestrial > Soil > Wetlands > Peat | place: Sweden: Abisko, Stordalen...
GTGGGCGACGTCTCTGCCTTCCTCCTCGAGCGGGCGGCCCGAGCCACGGCCGCCGGCATCCCCCCGGACCGGATCGTGATCGATGCCGGACTGGATCTGGGGAAGACAGCCGAGCAGTCGCTGACGCTGTTGCGAGCTTCTGACCGACTGGCCGCCCAGGGGTTCCCCCTTCTGCTGTCGGCGTCCAACAAGACGTTTCTGGGCAAGGTCCTCGACCTCGAGATCGGCGAACGCCGGGAGGCCTCCCTGGCCGCCACGGCCCTCGGCGTGTCGCTGGGGTGCCGGGTGGTCCGGGTCCACGATGTGGCCGGCACCCGCCAAGTCTGTGATGTGCTGGCGGCGGTCATGCGATCGGGGGCCAGGGTCGGATGAGTGCGGCCGCCCCACCCACCGTCCGATCCGTCTACCTGGTGAAGGGGGACGACCCCTCCCTGGTCGCCCAGGAGGTCCACCGCCTCATCGAAGAGGTGGTTGACGGCGGCGACGTCTCGATGATGGTCGAAGAGTTCGGAGCTCCGGCAGCCGACCCGTTCGAGATCGGGGCGGTGATCGACGCCTGTACGACGCCGCCCTTTCTGGTGGAACGGCGAGTGGTGGTGCTCCGAGACGCCGGCCAGCTCATCACTGACGATGCCAAGCGGCTCGTCGCCTACCTGTCGGATCCGCTGCCGACCACCGTGCTGGTGCTGGTGGCCGGAGGTGGCACCATCCCGACGTCGTTGACCAAGCAGGTGGGGTCGGTGGGCGCGGTCATCGACACCTCGGTGGGCCGCAACGACCGGCAACGGTCGCAGTGGCTGGCTGAACACCTCCGGGGCGCCCCGGTACGCCTCGACGGGCAGGCCACCGCCCGGCTCTCCGATCACTTGGGGCCGGATATGGGACGGCTGGCCGGACTGTTGTCCACCCTGGCCGCCGCCTACGGCCAGGGTGCCACCGTGGGCGTCGACGAACTCGAGCCGTTCTTGGGCGAAGCCGGATCGGTGGCACCCTGGGATCTCACCGATGCCATCGACCGGGGGAAACCGGCCGGGAGCCTGGCGGTCCTGCACCGGATGGTGGGATCCGGAAGTCACCCCCTGGTGGTCATGTCCCACCTCCACCGGCACTACCGCCAGATGTTGCGGTTGGATGGGACGGGGATCAGTTCGCCGGAAGCGGCCGCCGAGGCCCTGGGTCTCAAGAGTCCGTTCCCAGCGCGGAAAGCCCTGGAGCAAGGACGTCGCCTGGGTTCTGTCGGGGTGGCCCGGGCCATCCACCTCTTGGCCCAGGCCGACCTCGACCTACGGGGTTCGACGCAGCTGCCGGGTGAATTGGTGCTGGAGATCCTGGTGGCTCGACTCAGCCGCCTGGGCGGTCAGGTCAGGCGCTGACCGGGTCGGTCGCCTGCACTCCCGAATCGGCCACGTTCTCCGTCCATTTGAATCCGTCCCAGAACCGGAATTGGTGACGGCCGGTGGGGTCCGCCTTCCAGCCGGACGGCACGGTGGGGGCCGGCGCCGGTTCGGCTGCCAGCACCCGGCGGTTGGGAACCGAAGGTCTGAACTCCTGAGTCAAGGTGATCGGCTGCTGGTAGACGGTCTGGCGATCGCCGCCCACCGGCGGGCTGGTTCGGCCGACCGGCGGGCTCACCGCTCCGAACGGGTTGTACCCGACTGGCGGGCTGGCGGCGCCGAAGCTACCGAATCCGACCGGTGGGCTGGCCGTTCCGGTGGGACGAGCGGCCACCGGGGCGACCACCGCGCTGCCAGGGGCACCGTCGAACTGCAGGGCTGATGCCCGACCACCGGCGGCCACCTTGGCCACCGGCTCCCGCATGGTGAAGACGTAGATGATCACGCCGATGACCGGGATGATGATCACCAGGATGAACGCCAGCACCCGGTTGCGCCCCGAGGTCTTCCAGGCCCAACCCGGAAGCCGGATGATGTCTACCACACCGAAAATGAGGGCGGCGAGGGCAATGACCCCGACCACGACGACTGACACGCTGCTCACCGCTGCGATCTGCCCGTTCATCTGACGCCAACTCCCCTTGTCATCTTGACCTTCACCGGTCCTCCCTGCCAGCCACGTCGGGGTCGCCGGGGGAACGAATTTCGTCCGTACCTGGAGGCTCCGACCGTGGAGTCCTGCTAACCAATGATGCAATCAATGACGGGTACGAGGCATGAGAATACGCCGAATTCGCCCCGTGGAGGTAGCAGGTCTTCCGAACTGGCAATTCCGTGACGCCGGCGGGGACCGGGACGAGAAGTCGGCTCCGTCGGGGACGACGCCGCCCGTCGCCGGAACCACCAGAAATTCTTTCCGGAAGTGCACCACATTGTGCGATGCGGTCGGTACGATGTGCCCACCAGAGAGAGGAGGTGGTCCAACTGAGCAGTCAACGTTTCGGGACCCTGGAGGTGGCTGGCCGCTAAGGCGGCTCGCTGTACCACCTGGCGAATTCCAGCCAGCGACCCACTGGGCGACCTAGCCGGACCAAGGTCCCATCCGGCGCTCCACGGGAGACCCAGTGCCTTAGACAGCAAATGTTGTGCCAACGGGGCGTCCTTCGGGGCGTCCCGTTGTTTGTCCTGATCGCCGGCCGCTTCCCACCCCGGTGGCCCGACTGCCCGGGAGGCCCGCGCCGGTAGCGTCGACTGGGTGGTCGAGGCGCCCTATATCGCCGTACTTCGGGCAGGCCTGTCGAGATGCTGCCGACTGCGGGCCGATCTCGAGCGTGAGTTGGCCGACATGACCGAGACGACCGCCGCGGTGCCCGACGACGAGCACGACGCCGAAGGGTCCACCATCGGCTACGAGCGAGCCCGGGTGACTGCACTGCTGGCCCGTGTCCGACAGGAGATCGACGATCTCACCGATGCGCTGGCTCGAGCCACCGGGAGCCCGGACGCCGCCGGTTCGCCCTACGGGCGTTGCCGGACCTGCGGCGCGTCCATCGGCGAGGATCGCTTGGCGGCACTGCCGGCCGCTGTCACCTGTATCGACTGTGCCGACCCGTCGGGGCCAGGTCGGTTCCGTCTGGTGCGTTGAGGATCCCCTACCGTCCGGTCCCGGTGGAACCGGCTACCGGGTGCCCGGTCGCATGGTGGTCTCGTCGACATCCAGTTCGCCCCGCACCGATGTGGCCACCCGCTGGGTGATCCGGCCGCGGCGGACCAGTCGGTCGAGCTCGGCCCGCTCGGTCTCGATCACCAGTTGTCGGAGTGCCTGCTCTTTTCGGAATTGGGCTTCCGGGTCGTTGTCCTGGGAATCGGTGGTGGCGGTGGCCTCCCCGGACCCGGCGCCGTCGGGAACGTCGCCTCGTTCTTCGTCGAAGGCGACGACCTCGGGATCGGGCTCCGGATCGAACGCCCTGAGCCGCCGCTCCACCCTCGAGAGCTGGAACTCGTAGCCGAGGTGCAGCCGGTCCACCATGTCTTCGGGAAAGTCCCCGGTGCTCCGGAGCTCGTCGATGCTGCGGATGGCGGCCAGCGTCAGGCGTCGCCGGGTTTGGAGGACGGCCACCGTGTCCTGGTGGCCCGGGGAGGCAACTCCCAACTTCCGGATGAGGAACGGCAGCGTGAGGCCCTGGCCGACCAAGGTGGCGACGATCACCGCGAAGGTCAGGAACACCACCAGGTCCCGAGCCGGAAACGAGTTGGGAAGGGCGAGGGCTGCCGCCAGGCTGACCGAACCCCGCATGCCCGCCCAACCGACCACCGTGCTCTGGCGCCATGCCCGGCGTGGCCGTCCCAACAGGCGGAATCGCCCCGGCAGCAGTGAAGCGCCGAAGATCCACACCATCCTCACCACGATGACCACACCCACCACCGCCAAGGATTCGAGGACCAGCGACCCCGACTCCCGGTTGGTGAGGCTGTCGAGCACCGGACGGAGCTCCAGACCGACCAGCAGGAAGGAGATACCGGTCAGCAGAAAGACGATGAGGTCCCAGATCTGGTGCTGCTGTAGCCGGGCGGCCGGCGTGAGGGAAGACGATCCGTACCGACCGAAATAGAGGCCGGCCGCCATGACTGCCAGCACACCCGACCCTTTCAGCTCGTTGGCCGGCAGATAGGCGGCGAAGGGCAGCACCAGGAGCAAGGTGTTCTCGATCACCGGGGTCTCGATCAGCCGGAGGAGCCGACTGACCGCCCAGCCGACGGCCAGGCCGACCGCCACCCCGACGACCACGGCAAGGGCGAACCGCCCGACCACGTCGGTCAGTGTGAACCCGGTGGCCACGGCCAACACCGCCAACTGGTACGCCGTCAGGGCGGTGGCGTCGTTCATCATGCCCTCGCCGCCGAGGATGGTGGTGAGGTGCCGAGGGAGCCCGAGTTTGCCGGCGATCTGGGTGGCGGCGACGGAGTCGGGTGGAGATACGACGGCGCCCAAGGTGAAGGCCACCGCCCAGCTGGTTCCCGGCACGATGGCATGGATGACCACCGCCACCGCCGACATGGTGGCGATGACCAGTCCGACCGCCAGGAGCAGGATGGGTCGGAACTGGCTCCGTATCTCCTGGATGGAGGTCTCCAGCGAGGCGTCGTAGATCAACGGTGGCAGGAACACCAGCAGGATGAGGTCGGGTGGCAGCTCCACCTGGTGATGGATCGGGATCAGGGCCACACCCAGCCCGACCATCACCATCAGGATCGGATAGGCGATGCGGATCCGGTCGGCGACGGTGGCGATCCCCACCACCCCGATCAGCAGGCCCAGCCCGTCGGCGAGATCGATCATCGGCGCTGCCCCGCCCGGGCGTCCTCGGCTCCGGGGGCGACGGCCACGGCCCAGAACCTACAGGGCGTCCCCCGGCAGCCGGGTGTCGGTCGTTGGCGGACCGGTCGGCAGCCTTCAGGGCCAGGCGGATCGGATGCATCATCCGTAGGATGTGTCCGACTGCTCAGTGACCGTGGGGAAGAGGTGACGATCGGTGTGGTTGGCTGGCGCACACGGCACTGACGACGGTCTGCTGATCCCGGGTAGGCCGACCCGGAATGCGGCCGACCTGTGCCTTGGGCCCGAACATGTCGAGCTTCGGGCGCACGGGGCGACCTCTGAGCTGTCCTGGAAGGCGATGGACACAAACTGGACAGTCGATCCCTGGCGCCAAAGGCTGTGGCCCACCGCGGGTGCCTATGACGACAGTACGGCGGTCCACACCAAGGGCATCGCCAGCAATGCGGTTGCGCCGGTCCTGATTGCCCTCTCGGCGCACACCCACCGGTTGATCTCCCGTGATCCCATCCGGCACGCCTTCGACCACGGACCCGTCGTGCCGCTCCATCGGTCACCGATGCAAAGTGCTCATAACGGAGAGCGGACCACCGCTTGGGCACTCTGTCGACTGCTGGCCACCAGGCCCGAACTTCGACCCCGACTTGTGGAAGGGTCTCGGATGGACAGGCTCGGCAGTCAGATGGCGCAGGACCCGTCAGGATCGACTGCGAACGACGCGAGCCTCAAGCGCACCACCACGGAGATCCTGACGGCCATGCGGCGGGCGAAGCTGACCCATCCCTTGGGCGGTCGACCGGTGCCCGGTGACCGGCTGGTTCCCCGGACGGAGGCCATCGACCTGGTGTTCTCGAGGATGAAGGCAAATCCGTATGCCACCGGCGTCGAGGCCAGTCGTGACCAGGTCGCTTCGTTGCTCGAGTCCCATTATTTCCGGGTCGACCCCTGGCCATTCGGGGCGCTCACCCAGTAGTGCGGAGCAAGCCCGCCTGGAGCGACAAGCGTGCGACTCCAGACTGGTAGGCCTCTACGGACGCCAACCTCGCCTCAGACGCCGTCCCACAGGCCGACCGGGGCGCCACCCACCGGATAGTGCCCGGGCTGGCGGCCCTTGGCCATCTGCTCGATCCGCTTGGTCATCCCCTCCGACAGGGCGCCGGCCCCGATCATCTCGATGAAGATGGCGGTGGCGTTCCCCACGTCGAAGAAGTCGCGCTGCCAGCTCCACTTTTGATTTCCGCCGTACCGGAACCAGCTGCCCCCCAGGCCGGCGATCTCGTAGTGGGAGCCGTCAGGCCGGGTGGCGTCGGCGATCTGTTTCCAGAGCCCCAGCACCTCACCCTGTTGGTCGTCGATCAGGACCCGCTGATAGGGGTAGGTCCAGCCACCGAACCCCTCCATCTCGAGGCCGACGGCCAGGCGGCGGATCTCGTCCCGCCCGACGGCCATGAACTCGTCGTTGGGGCCGACGTTCCACCCATAGGTGGCGTCCTCGGTATAGAGGTCGGCCAGGTCGTCCCAGTCGAGGGCCTCCTCGCACCGACGGTTGGTGGCGAGCCACAGCTCCACCATCGACTCGAGCTCAGCTCGGGGGTATGACGGCATGAATTCAGTCCTCCTCGATGATCCGCAGTGCAGCGGTCGGACAGTAACGGACGGCGGCCTCCACCTCGCTCCGGTGCTCTTCACCGGGCGACGGATCGAGGACGACGACCTTTCGACTCTTGGCCAACTCGAAGACCTCGGGGGCCTCCGATTCGCAGACCCCGTGCCCCTGGCAGAGCTCGAGGTCGACACCCACCCTCATGAGGCGGACCGGGCGTCGGCGCGACGCCGGTACCGGACCCGGCAGGGCTGCTCCATCTGCACCACCATCTTCGAGTGGTCGTTCCGGTAGGAGTCGGCCGGCTGGGCCAGCTCGAACTCCCAATCCAGCAGCAGCACCGAAAAGATGGCCTTCAGCTGCATCATGGCGAAGGCGGCGCCCACGCAGCGGTGCCGACCGGCCCCGAAGGGGATCCACGTCCAGGGGTTGGCCCGGTCCTCCTCGCGGGGGTCCAGGTACCGCTCGGGAACGAAGGAGTCGGCGTCGGGGAAGTCCTCCGGAATCCGGTTGGAGACGGCCGGGCTGGCCCCCACCATCTGCCCGGCCCGGATCAGATAGCCGTCGCACTCGACATCCTCTTTGGCCACCCGCAGCAGCAGGATGAGCGGCGGGTGAAGCCGCAGCGCCTCTTTGATGGCGCCCTCCAGGCGGGGCATGGCTCGGAGCGCCTGATAGCTGACCTCGGCGCCGTCGGCGTAGAGCTCCCCGAGCTCGGTCCCCACCCCCGCCAGCTGGTCAGGGTGGCTGAGCAGCTCCACCAGCGTCCAGGCCGCCGTCCCCGAGGTGGTGTGGTGGCCGGCGAACATCATGGAGATGAACATGCCGGTGACCTCGTCGGCCAGAAACCGTGGGGTCCCGTCCTCGTTGCTGATGGACATCAGGACGTCGAGGAGATCCCGATCGTCGTCGGCGGGCTTTGGTTCGGCCGCCCGCTTCGCCATGATGGCCTCCACCAGCTCCACCAGCCCGACCCGGGCGGCGTCCCGCTTCCGGAAGCTTTCGATGGGGGCGTAGGGATCGACATAGGCGATGGCATCGGTGCCCTGCTCGAGGTCGTGGTAGAGCTCGGCGAACCGCTTGTCGAGCTCCTCCCGGAACCGCTTGCCCACCAGGCAGGCCGACGACGTATAGATGGTCAGCTCGGCGAACCAGTCGAGCAGGTCGATCTCCCCTTCGGTATCCCAACCGGCCACCATCCGGTCCACCTCGTCGGCGATGGTGGCGGCGTGCCCACGCATGAACTTGTCGCGCAGGGCCTGGTTGTGGAGCATCTCCCGACGGCGCTCGGGCGAGGCGTCGAAGACCACGCCCTCGCCGAACACCGGGGTCATGAACGGGTAGGCCTCGGCCTGATCGAGCAGCTCCTCGGGCGCCCGAAAGAAGAACTCGTTGGCCTCGGCACCGGTGGCCAACACCACGTCCCGGTCGGCGAGGCGGAAGATGCCCACATCGCCGCACTCGGCCCGTACCCGTTCCATCAGGGCGATGGGGTCGGTCCGGAGCTCCTCGAGGTGGCCGGTCTCCCCCTCGCCGCCGGATACCCGGCGGGGCTCTCGCAAGTCGATGGCGATGGTCATCTGGGGTCCTCCTGGACGGTTGGCTTCTGAATAGGCGCCTCGGGTTGGAGCTCGACAGTGGTGGCCTGGGTGCCACGCGGCAGCGAGACCGCTGCCACCACTGCCTCGGCCACCGACTCCGGCCGCATGAAGTTGGAGTGTCGAGCGAACCCCCATGAGGCCCATTCCTCGATCACCCGGCCGGTCTCCACCGGGTCCCAGTCCATTCCCATATCGGTGACGGTGGGTCCGGGTCGCAGGACGGTGGCCCGCACCCCGGTGCCTTCCAGCTCCATCTGCAGCGCCCGGACGTAGCCCTCCAGCCCCCACTTCGAGGCGACGTAGGCGACCATGGACGGCCGGGGCCGCTCGGCCACATCGGAAGTGACGAAGACGTAGTCGCCCCGGGTGCGCTCGACCATGCCGGGCAGCAGGGCCAGCGCCAGCCGGTGGGTGCCGGACAGGTTGACGGCCAGCACCGCTTCGAACGCTTCAGCTGAAGTGTCGAGCACGGCACCGGTCTGGTTGAGAGCGGCGTTCGACACCACGATCTCGATGTCGCCCAACGCCTGGGTGGCGGCGTCGGCGAATCGGAGGATGGAGCCACCGTCGGCCAGGTCGAGGGGGAGGGCGATCGCCTCGCCGCCGTCAGCCCGTATGGCGGCCACCGCCTCCTCGCAACGGTCGAGCCGACGGGCGCCGAGCGCCACCGGGTGCCCCTCCGCCGCCAGGGCCACGGCGATGGCCCGGCCGATGCCGGAGGAGGCGCCGGTCACCACCGTGGGCCGGCGGGGGGGATGGGGTGCGAAGGCCGGCATCAGCGGAGGGTCACGGTGGTGGGCAGGGCGGCCAGGCCCCGGACGTTGATGGAGTGGACCCGTTCGATGTGCTCGGCGTCGACGTCGTAGGCGGACACCCGGTTCACCAGCTCACCCAGGGCGATGCGGGCCTCCAGCCGGGCCATCGGCGCCCCCATGCAGAAGTGTCGTCCGCCGCCGAAGCTGATCAGCTTGGTGGTGTCGCGATCGAGGTCGTAGCGGTCGGGGTCGGGGAAGACGGTGCCGTCCCGATTGGCCGAGCCGACCAGCAGCAGCACCCGGTCGCCCTCGGGAATGGTGATGCCGTGGAGCTCCACCGGTTGCCGGGTGACCCGGAGGAGCATCTGGCTGGAGGTGTCGAACCGAAGGGTCTCCTCGATCCAATCGGGTACTCGGGCCGGCTCGGCGAAGGGCACTGCCACCTGGTCGGGGTGTCGCCAGCCCCAGTACCAGGCGTTGCCCAGCAGCTTGGTGGTCGTCTCGTTGCCGGCCACCACCATCAGGAACAGGAAGGCGATGACCTCCTCGTCGGTCAACTTGTCGCCGTCGAGCTCGGCGTCGAGGAGGGCGGAGGTCAGGTCGTCCTGCCGCTTCCGTCGGCGCTCGTTCACCATCCCCTGGTAGTAGGTGATGAGGGTGAGGGCGGCCTCCATGCCGGCCTGGGGAACGTCGAAGAGGCCGTCTTCGCGATGCAGCACCAGATCGGCCAGCATCCGGATCTCCGCCCGGTCTGCCCTCGGCACGCCGACCAGTTCGGAGATCACGTCCATGGGGAACTTGCCGGCGAAGTCGCCGATGAAGTCGAACGAGCCGCGCTCCAGCGCCGGTTCGAGGTGCTCGAGGGCGATGTCCCGGATCCGCGCCTCCATCTGCGCCACCTTGCTGGGGGTGAAGCCCTTGCCGACCAATGACCGCATCCGGGTGTGGCGAGGTGGGTCGAGGGCCAGAAACGACATGGTGCGGTGGGCCTCGGGGCCGTAGGCGGACGGATCGAGGGAGACGCCGTAGGCGTTGGAGAAGACGTCCACGTTGCGGAAGGCGCCCACCACATCCTCGTGCCGGGAGAGCGCCCAGAAGTCGAACTCGTCGTTGCGGTAGACGGGCGCCTCATCCCGCAGCCGGGCATAGGTCGGGTACGGATCCTCGTGGACCTCGTAGGCGTAAGGGCTGTAGGTCACCGGTGCGCCGATGTCGATGGTCATGCCGGTCCTCCGGTGTGGGTTCCGAGCATCAGTCCGGCCGCCAGCCCCACGAAGTCGGCCACTTCGGCGTAGGAGAGGTGTCCCATGCCGGCCATCAGCAGGGCTCCCGAGTAGGTGGTCTCCAGTACCCGCACCACCGTCGGGTCGGCGTCGTCGCCCAGGGCGTCGGCCATCCGGTGGTGGATGGCCCCGCCGATCCGGTCCCGGAGGTGCTTGACGTCCGGAGTGCTGCTGAGGAGGGCGGTGGTGCAGGCCCCCACCAGCGCCGGATGCTCGGTGGTCTGGTGCACCATCGTCCGCACCGCCTCGGTCAGCCGATCCACCACCGGGCGGTCGGAGGTGGCATCCACCGGCGGGAGTGACTGCATGCGACGCCAGAGGAGCTCGGCCAGGAGGTGGTCCTTCGAACTGAAGTAGTTGTAGGCGGTGGCCGGCGCCACTCCGGCCCGGCGGGCGACGTTTCGGACGGTGAGCCCGGCGTAGCCGCTCTCCTCCACCTCCTCGGCGGTGGCGTCCACCAGCTGCTGGACCACCTCGGCCTGGCGGACGGTGAGGTGACGCCGGGTGGCCTCGAGGACCGGAGCTCCGGTCACCGACCGTCTCCGGTGCCGGCGCCGGACCCGGCTGGAGTGGCCGGAAGGTGGGGTGTGCCGTC